>Ga0105239_10008008_pt1 | contig 12064 bp, 11 predicted proteins | sample KBSC44metaG_FD_92761 | JGI IMG/M metagenome (GOLD analysis project Ga0105239, IMG submission 92761) | Corn rhizosphere microbial communities from Kellogg Biological Station, Michigan, USA - KBS C4-4 metaG | ecosystem: Host-associated > Plants > Roots > Rhizosphere > Soil | place: Michigan, USA...
AATCACATTAGTTAGAATCAAGTAATTCATGGAAGCCGAGAAGCGGCGCCTGCACGAAGCCTGGCGACGGGAAGAGCACTGGCGGCGCTGGGGTCCTTATCTATCCGAGCGCGAATGGGGAACCGTTCGCGAAGATTACAGCGAAGGCGGCACCGCGTGGGAATTTTTTCCCTTCGAACATTCGCACATGCGGGCCTACCGCTGGGGCGAGGACGGCATCGCGGGAATCTGCGATAACCACCAGCGGCTGTGTTTCGCGCTGGCTTTTTGGAACGGACGCGATCCGATTCTCAAAGAGCGGCTCTTCGGTTTAACCGGCAACCAGGGGAATCACGGCGAGGATGTGAAGGAGTATTACTACTACCTCGACTCCACGCCCACGCATTCCTACATGAAGTGCCTGTACAAGTATCCGCAGGCGGAGTTTCCGTACAGACAATTGCTGGAGGCGAATGCCGGCCGCTCGCGCCAGGACCCCGAGTTCGAGCTGCTGGACACTGGAATCCTGGACCAGAACCGCTATTTCGATATCTTCGCCGAATACGCGAAAGCCGATTCCAACGACATTCTGATCCGCATCAGCCTGGCGAATCGCGGACCGGACGCTGCCGTGCTGCACTTGCTTCCGACGCTGTGGTTTCGCAACGTGTGGACGTGGGATCCGAGGTGCTCGCGACCGGTTTTATCCGCGGCGGACGGTGGGATTAACGCTCAACAAGAAGATTTAGGCTTATACCGGCTCACGCTGGCGGGAAATCCGCCGCTGCTTTTCACCGAGAACGAAACCAACGCGCAGGCAATCTGGGGCTTGGAAAATGCCCGCCCCTACGTGAAGGATTCCTTTCACCAGCGTATTATCCACGGCCGGCAGGATGCCGTGAATCCGGCGCAGACCGGCACCAAGGCGTGCGCCTGGTACAAATTCGACCTGGCGCCCGGGCAAACCGAGGTCGTGCGGCTTCGCCTGACCCGGATGATAGAACCATCCAGACTGGTGGCTTACGTCGCAGAGGATTTCGACGGTCTGTTCACCGAGCGTATGGCCGAAGCCGACGAGTTCTATGCCTTCTGCCCCGGAACGCTGTCAGACGACGCGAGGCAGGTCCAACGGCAGGCCTTCGCAGGGCTGCTGTGGAGCAAGCAGTTTTATCACTTTATAGTGGAGACGTGGCTCACGGGCGATCCGGGGCAGCCTCCGCCGCCCGCGGCGCGTCTCGCCGGACGGGATTCGCAATGGGTGCATTTGTACAACGAAGACGTGATCTCCATGCCCGACAAGTGGGAATACCCTTGGTATGCGGCTTGGGATCTGGCGTTTCACGCGGTTCCGCTCGCGCTGGTGGATCCGGAGTTCGCGATGACGCAACTCAAGCTGTTTCTGCGCGAATGGTACATGCATCCAAACGGACAGGTCCCGGCGTACGAGTGGGCGCTGGGAGACGTCAATCCGCCCGTGCACGCCTGGGCCTGCTGGCGCGTCTACCAGATTCATCGTAAACTCACGGGCCGGCCTGATTTCGCCTTTCTCGAAAGTGTTTTTCATAAGTTGCTGCTGAATTTCACCTGGTGGGTGAATCGCAAGGACTCCACCGGCAACAACATTTTCGAGGGCGGATTCCTGGGGTTGGATAACATCGGCGTCTTCGACCGGTCGAAGCCTTTACCCTGGGGCGGCTATCTGGAACAATCCGACGGCACCAGTTGGATGGCCATGTTCTGCCTGAACATGCTCAAGATCGCGCTGGAACTGGCCACCAAGGTCAACATCATCTACGAAGACGTCGCCAGCAAGTTCTTCGAACATTTTCTGTATATCGCGGCGGCCATGAATGGGCTCGGCGACGGCGGCCTGTGGGACGAGACCGACGGATTCTTCTACGACCGGCTGCGCCTGCCGAATGGTCAATCGATTCCCATGAAAGTACGATCGATGGTGGGATTGATCCCCCTGTTTGCCGTAGATACGATCGAGCCCCAGGTCATCGACCAGCTGCCGGGATTCCGGAGGCGCATGGAATGGTTCATCAAAAATCGCCCGGATCTATGCGGTAATATCGCCTCGCTCTCCCGCGAGGGGATGGAATCGCGGCGGCTGTTGAGCGTGCTGGCGCGGGGGCGGCTGATCCGTGTGCTGGAACGCATGCTGAGCGAAGAGGAGTTTCTTTCACCGCACGGCATCCGGGCTCTTTCCAAGTATCACCAGCAGAATCCCTTCGTCCTGCCAGTGGACGGGCAGGCATACCGCGTGGATTACGAACCGGCAGAATCGCATGCCGGGCTGTTTGGCGGCAACTCGAACTGGCGAGGGCCCGTATGGTTCCCGGTGAATTTCCTGCTGATTGAATCGCTGCAAAAGTTTAACCACTACTTCGGCAGCGACGTTCAGGTGGAATTTCCCACCGGATCGGACCAGAAGGCATCGCTCGGCCACGTAGCCGGAGAACTATCGCGGCGGCTCTCACGAATATTCTTACGCGACCCGCTGGGACGGCGGCCCGTGTTCGGCGGAGCCGAAAAGTTTCAAACCGATCCGCATTTTCGCGACAACGTTCTGTTCTACGAATACTTCCACGCCGATAATGGCGCCGGGCTGGGTGCGAGCCACCAGACAGGATGGACAGCGTTGGTGGCTAAGCTTCTGCAGCAGAGCGGCGAATAGCGACTGTTACCATGAGTCTTGGTAACGCAGCCTCAACCTTCCCGTAAGGCGCCGAATCTCTGGGCGATCGCCAGCGTCACGTACGGAGCGGTCATACTGGTCACAATTCTTTCGATCGTGGCGTACTACTATGCCGCGCCCAAACTTTCGGACTCGCAATCCGGCGATTCCACGCGCATGGTAACCGTGGGATCCGTCTGGATGCAGTTGTACCCCGGGGCGGCAATCGTCGCCACCGCTTCCTCGCCGCGGGATAGCGGCACTGAGAGCACACTGAATTTCGAAAGCAAGGAACCGGCCGACAAGGTATTCTCTTTCTACCAGACAGCGCTCAAGAAAGGCATCTTTCGATTCGAAACTGTACAGAAAGATGCCGCGGGCGGCGGCTCCGTTCGAAGCGTGGTTCACCAGGGGAAAACTACAGTGGTGGTGACGATCCACGCCGCGGGCAACGGCTCGCAAGTCGAGATTAAGACTCTTGATAGAGATACGCGGAATTAATTCCGATAGAAGGTATCCTGGAGGTTTGTGACCACACCTGATCCGGCACAGCAGCGCCGCTCCTTCCTTCTGGTCGTTTGTTGCACCATCATCGGCGCAGCCGCCCAGGTGTTAATCAAGAAAGGGGCAGGAGCGCTGGGACCAAATCCGACCATGGTGCAAACCGCACTCGCCATGCTGCTTACGCCCGCCCTGTTTGCGGGCTATTCGATGTACGGCGTCAGCACGGTGCTGCTGGTGCTGGCTCTGCGCCACGGGCAATTGTCACTGCTGTATCCGGTGTTCGCGATGACCTATGTGTGGGTCGCCATCCTCTCGGTGGTCGTATTTCATGAATCGATGAATCCGTACAAGCTGGCCGGCATTCTCACAATTGTCGGCGGTATCGCTGTGTTGGGACGAGGGCAGACGGCTTGAGTAATACGCCGTTCTCTTCAATCGCATGGGTGCTGGGGGCTTCCTTCTTCGGCAGCTTCGGAGCATTGTTCCTCAAGATGGGCGCGGGACGATTGAAGGGAAGCCTGGTATCTCTGGTTACCAATTGGCGGCTGATCATGGGCGTCGCCTTTTACCTGTTCTCCTCGGTGTTGTTCGTGTTGGGCGTGCGGAAAGGTGAGCTGAGCGTGCTTTACCCCATGGTCTCGCTCGGCTCGGTCTGGACGCTGTTTTGGTCGAAGCTAGTACTGGGCGAGCCGTTCACGCGCGCGAAATTCGTGGCGCTGGGAATGATCCTGTGCGGGATCGCCTTGCTCGGGTTGGGAACCCGCTAGGTCCGCCGAATCTACTTAATGTGCCCCTCAGTGAAGTCGCGATTGTTTTCCTCGCAGGAATACTCGATCAATTCTTCGCCCGGCTTCATCCGTGTAAAAACTCGCTGATTCTTCCACGGTTTGGTGTAGTAAACCGGGTCCTCGATGGTAACTTCGTACGCCATATGATCCGGATCCGTGTACCTGAAAGTCTGGATCACGTGCATTTGATCTGAGTGCGGATGCCCGATGGTATCGAGCCGCGTCTTGCCATTGAATCCGACCGTATCCACTACCAGCGTGTCGCCGTCATACCTACCGATCGAGTGGCCAAACCAGGTGGGCTCCACATCCTTCGGGTGCCCTCGACCGTCCATATAGACCACGTGGAACCACGTGCTTTGCTCGAACAGAAACGCCAGGTACTTCGAGTTCTGCATGATCTGGATGGGATAGCCGCCCACGTTCACCGAACGCATCATGCCAAACGGAAGGCAGTGGCCGGTGTAGTCGAACTGGGCGGGATCGTAGTTCTTGAAGTTGTCGGCCCCCGCCGCCGTAAAGGGCAATGGGCCGGCGCCTTTCTGGTCCTTGCGATCCAGGCTCATGTCAGGAACGTAGGGATGATCCCAGACGCCCTGGAAGTCGGGTTTTTCGTCAGGCATCCGCGGGATTTTGGCGTTCTGGCCCCAAGCCATCGGAATGATCAACAGAGTTGCGAGCAGTTTCATGAGCATGTCCCCCCTGTCGATTCTACTCATTTCTGCTCGAAAATGTCAGCCCGGTTGACCCGCTCGCCCTTGAAGAACACAGTCGAGATGCGCTCGGTAGCCGAAATATCCTGCAGAGGATTGCCGTCCACCAGCAGCAGGCTGGCCTCGTAGCCTTTGCGGATCAGCCCGATGCGCTGATCGGAGCGCAGCAATCGAGCCGCATTAGACGTCGCGCCCTGCAAAGCCACTATGGGCGGGATTCCGGCCTGCACCCAGAGCTGCAATTCGCGATGGATTCCCGGGCCGTGGACGACCATTGGATTTCCCCCGCCGGAGCCGGCCACCAGCATCACGCCAGCTCGATAAGCCGCGGCCAGATTCTGCCGGACTACATCGGATCGGACGGATCGGGCGCGCAGAGCCTCGCGTTGTGATTGGGCGGATGTGAGGCTGTCTTTTACTTGCGCGAACCATTTTCGCGGGACTACCTGCTGCACCAGTGACCGATCCAGCAAATCGGTCTTGCCATCCATGTACGCCTGCATGGCTTCGACAGACGCCAGCATCGGAGGGTTACTGTCAACAACCTTAGTGGACAGAGACTCATCCGCAAACAGCTCGGCGCCGAGTCGCTCTCCCGAGGCAATCGTCGCCCGATGTTTCAGGACCATTTCCTGCGGGTCGCCCACGCTCTTCACGGCCGTCACGCCGCTAAACAGATACGCGGCGAGCTCACGATCGACGTTCTGATCGAGATTCTGAAAGTACTCGGGATCGGAAATCGGAATGCCGGGCAAGCTCAATCGCACATTTACGTCAATCAGGCCGGGCATCAGCGTTTTGCCGGCGGCTTCGATCGAATCTGCACGCAGCGACTTGGCGTCGGGCGCTGAACCGGTGTAGATTTCGACGATCTTGCCGTCCTTGGTCAGGACCGAGCCTTGATCGATCACCGTGCCATCGCCCAGGAACAGGCGCGCATCGTGAATCAGGAAGGTGCGGCTTCGTTGCACGTCGCGGCCGAGCACTTTCGCCTTGGCGATATTCGTCTTGGCGTGCATCTGCCAGGCCCCCAGGATAAAGAATGGTCCAGGACCGCCAGCAGCCAGAACTTCGCCGTTGGGCGCAGCTTCTCTTCCTTTTCCCAGCGGAACAACTTGGCCGCGAGTAGCGTTCCCAGTAAAGCAGTCAGCGCGAGCGCGCCCGCCGCGGGCAGATTATCGAGGATCGTCTCCCGCCCCCGCAGGATGGGCTGCAGTCCGCTGCTGAAGTACGTCGAGGGAATGAATTGCGCCACAGTCTGCAGCCAAACGGGGAAGGCGGTGATCGGGAACGTGATGCCACCGAGGAAGAGCAGAGGAAAGTAGAAAAGTTGGGTGAGCAGCATGCCTTCCTGCATGGAGTTGACTAGCGCCGCGATGATGCCGCCTAAGGAAGCGAATGCCAGCAGGCCCAGGGAAACGAAGACTGCTAAGGAAACCGGCTGCGTCGGCCAGGGCGCACCCATGAACCCATGCGCCAGGGCGACCATGAACACCATGTTCGGCAGTTGCAGGGCCAGCGCCGTCACCATGCCGGAGACGATAATCTCGCCGGGCCCAATAGGCGCGACCTTAAAACGGCGCAGGATATTCTGCTCGCGATCCTGCACGGCGCGAATCCCCACGCCGAACAGGCCTCCGCCGAGCACGCCCAGACCCAGCACAATGTTTACCACTTGCAGCGGATTGCCGCCTCCGCCGCCCAGGCTGGAGGCCCCAAAGAAAATCAGGGGAAATATGTAGCTAAAAAACAGAGCCACGCGGTTCCGCAGCGTCAACAGCAGATTCATTCGGATCTGAGTCAAATACGAGTGCAGCATAGGCTTAGTCCCTCAGCTTCTTTCCCGTAAGTTCGATGAACACGTCTTCGAGCGTGGGCCGCTTCAAGTGAATGTCTTCAAGCTCAAAGCCTTTCTGGTCGATCCACTTGATCAGATCCGGAAGCGTTCGCGCAGGCCGCGTGGAGTGGACCACCAAGGTCTTGCAATCGTCGCTCAAGGCCTGTTTGGCGACGGCCTCGAATGTCGGCAGCTCCCCGAGCATCGGCTGCGCGGTCACGACTTCAATGCGCGACTGGCCGAATACGCGTTCTTGGAGTTCGCGCGGTGAGCCTAGCGCCACGATCTTGCCTTGATCGATAATCGCGACACGGTCGCACAGACGCTCGGCCTCCTCGATGTAGTGTGTCGTCAGAAGTACCGTGCGCTTGGCCGCCTTCAATTCTTCGATCAGCGTGTGGATTTCGAGCCGCACCTGGGGATCGAGACCGGTGGTCGGCTCATCCAGAAATACAAGATGGGGGTCGTTCACCAGCGCCAGTGCTAACGCGACACGCTGCTTCTGCCCACCGGACAATTTCGAATAGAACTCATCGCGTTTTTCCCAGAGTTGCAAACGCTGTAGCAGCTTGTTCCGATCGGCCCGCTGCGAATAGAATGCCGCGAACCATTCGAGCGCCTCGTGGACCTTGAGCTTGTCGGGAAGATTGGTGGCTTGCAGGCAGACGCCAATGTGATTCTTGAGGTCTCGCTTGGAAATCTCCGGGTCGAATCCGAGCACTTTGACGTCGCCTTGCGTGCGTGGACGAAGCCCTTCCAGGATTTCTACGGTAGTGGTTTTACCAGCTCCATTGGGGCCGAGCAGGCCGAAGACTTCGCCCTCGTTGACATCAAAATCGATACCGCGCACTGCTTCGAAATCGCCGTAGGCCTTATGCAGGCCTGCTACGTGAATGACTGTTTGCATGTTGGGTTGGAATCCATTCTAAAGGGCGGGATGACGGGTTTTCCGCAGAATCGGCGAACGGCATGAAACGCAGGACGAACGGCGGAAGCAGTAGTGCGGCTACGTTTTGGGAGTGCGACGCAGCCTGTAAAGCTCGGGTGTAATGGCTTTTTCTTTAAGCTTCTTCCAATCGTCGCCGACGTGGATCATACGGCCGGTAACGTGATTTGACTCGGGCGAAGCTAGAAAATGCGCCAGCGCGATTTGCTTTTCCGCGGCCACACCGCCAGTCATGCGAACCTGGCGGGCGGACTCGAGTTCGCGCCATCCCGCACGATCGCCCGCGGCCAGCACTTGATCGGTCATATGCGTGTACGTCTCACCCGGAGACAGGCAGTTCACCTGCACGTTGTAATCGGCAACTTCCTCCGCGAGGCTTTCTACAAAGCGGACCACCGCCGTCTTGGTGGCGCTGTGCACGGCGAAGTTCGGCCGGGCCGGCAGAACGCCGCCCACGCCCGCGATGACGATAATCTTGCCATTGCGCCGCTCGATCATACTGGGCAGCACGGCGCGGCAGGCATTCATCACGCCGATCAGATTGGTCTGGACGATATCCTGCCACGATTTCGCGGACGTCTCGACAAAGGGTCCGATGGGACCCAGGATCGCCGCCGAGCAAACCAGCACCTGTACCGTGCTGCCGAACTGCACCCGCATCCGCTCCACCGCGGCGGAGACTTGCTCGTAGTCGCACACGTCGGCCCGGATGCGCAGCGCGGCGCCGCCTCCGTGCTCGATCTCCAGATGACACAGATCGAGCTCGGCCTTGCTGCGCGCGATCAGGCCCACGCGGGCGCCTTTCAGCGCGAATCCGATCGCCAGGCGTTTCCCGATACCACGGCCCGCGCCCGTGACTAGAACCGGAACTGTTTTGAAAGAGTGCACCACAAGACAAGGTAGTACAAATCGCTACTGTCGATAGGGGGCAGCACTGTACACGATCTTCCCACCCACCATCGTCAGCAAAGATTCGATGCTGCCGATCTGATCCACCGGTGCGGTCATGTAGTCCTTGGACAGCACTGCCAGGTCGGCCAACTTGCCGATTTCCAGCGATCCGCGCTGCTTTTCGTCGAAGGAAAACCACGCGCTGCCGAGCGTGTACAGCCTCAGGGCTTCGGCCCGGCTGGGCGTCTCCTCAGGCCCGCGGATGGCGACGCCGGTCACCGTCTTCCCGTCCAGGAACCATTGGAGCGCGGTGAATGGATTGTAGGACGCGACCCGATGGGCATCGGTGCCCGCGCCGATCGCGACTCCCAGTTTCGCGCCGGTGACGACGGGCGGCACGCGCTTGGCAGCCTCGACGCCGGACGTCTGCCGAAATTGATCGCCGCCGAAATACATCGCATCCTGCACGGTCCAGCCGATGCCCAGCGCTTGCATGCGCTTCAAGCTTTGCTCCGACGCATCGTTCAAGTGCGCGATGGACCAGCGCAGATCCTTGATGGGCACTTCCTTATTCACGCTCTCGAAAATATCCAGAAGCTGGCCGACAGACGCATCGCCGCCCCAATGCATAGTGAGCGACATACCGCGCTCGGCTGCCCATTTGGCGATCTGAGAATACTTCTCTTTGTCGGTGGCGCTGGGACGATTGTTATTGTTCATCGCGGCGGTAATGCGCTCGCCCAGACCATTGAACTTGAGCAAGTCGTCGCCGAAACCCATGGGGAGAAGCTGTGTCAGGTTTTTGAACTCCTCGAACTCATCGCCGGCATTGTTGCCGCACAACGCGTACGCCACGCGTACGGTCATCTGGCCCTGCCGCCAGACCTGGAAGACGGCTTGATAGTCGGCAGGAAGAAGGTTATTGCCGCCGGGATCCACCACGCCAGTGAGTCCCAGGCGGTTCAGCTCGCTGAAGAATTTCTTGGTTCCATCCACTTGCTGTTCGAAGGTCGGCCTCGGAAGGCGGTCGAAGAGCGCGATGATGACGTTCTGGCTGCCGGTGACTTCGCCGGTAGGTCCGAGTTTGCCGCCGGAGGGAAGATCGGCGTCGCTGCGGATGTTGAGAGCCTTCAGACCGGCAGGCGTGAGAATCGCCCAGCCGTATCCGAGCTGTACATACACGGGGTTATCGGGTGCGGCCGCGATCAGCTCGGCCTGTGTCGGACGGCGGCGTTCCTGAAACTGATCGACGTTCCAGCCGCCTGCGACGATCAGCCACGCTCCCGGCTTCATGGTCCTGGCGGCATTACGGATGCGAGCGAGCGCCTCGGGAAGAGATCGTGCGCCGATCCAATTCACTTCGGTGCTGAAGCTGAGCGCGGCGCGAATCGCGTGGAGATGGGAATCGATCAGCCCGGGGATCACCGTGCGGCCCTGCAAATCGATGGTGCGTGTCGCTGGACCGGCCAGCTTGCGGATATCCGCCGTGCTGCCTGTTCCGAGAATCCGTCCGCCGCGTATGGCGATGGCTTCACGCGTGGAGAACTGGCTGTCTACGGTGAGAATCTTTTCGTTCAGAAGAACCGTGTCGGCGGTCTGGGACCAAACCGCCGTAGATATCGCTATGAGCGCCGCTAGGCGAAGCATTCCCCAATGTTAGCTCGTCGCGTGAACCGTACCGGAGGCCGGAACCGGGAGGCCGTAATCGACGGGCATGATAAAGCAGGCGACGATGTAGGCCAGCAATACCAGGCCGCCGCTGCAGAAGAACACAGCTACCATCGCGATCCGCACCAGCGTCACATCCACATCCAGATATTTCGCCAACCCGGAGCAGACGCCGCCCAGTTTCTTGTCGTACGCGAGCCGATAGAGGCGTCGGGGAGCACCTTGTGGCGGGGGCGCCGCCCGGCCCGTCTTGCAGCCGCATTCGGAGCAAAAGTTCGCGATGTCCTGAAGTTGAGTTCCGCAACTGGTGCAGTACATTTATGTTCTCCCTGCCATGGAGATACGGTGGCAGCCGCGCAAAAGTTCCTACTCCGGCAATCCGAACGACACGATATCAGTCCCCACCGCAATCGCCACGTATTGCTTGTTATCGAACATATACGTCATGGGCGAGGCTTTCCACACCTGGTTGGTCGGAAACTGCCACAGGATCTTGCCATTAGCTGCGTCCACCGCCATGAACGATCCGCTATTTTCGCCGTAGAACACCAGCCCGGACGCAGTGGACATCACGCCCGCCGAAGCCGTCTGCGCCGTAGTGATTTGAGGCACATCGAAAGCCACTTCGCCCGTCTGGATGTTGATCGCCCGCAGGAATTTCTCGAAGGATTCTCCAGGCGCCGGACGCGCCGAACCGCCCATGTAGCCTCGGCCTGCCTGCCATTCGCCCTTACGCGGAGAAAAATTGTTACAGCGTTCCAGCGCGCTGAAATAGTAAAAGCCCGTCGCGGGATTGAACGACGTTGAATACCAATTCGCGCCGCCCTGAAATCCGGGACAAACGTAGGTGTCGCCGTTGGCGTCCTTCGGCAGGTCCTTGAGGATCGGACGGCCGTCCTTGCCGATCCCGTCCGCCCAATTCAGTTTCTTCAAGAACTGCTTGGCGAGCAGCAGTTGACCGTTGGTCCGATCCAGCACATAGAAGAACCCGTTGCGATTGGCCTGCAGCAGGAGTCTTCGCGGCTGCCCTTGCCAATTAGTGTCGACAAGCACCGGCGGCTCCTGCGCATCCCAATCGTGGACGTCGTGCGGAGTGAACTGGTAATACCACTTGAGCTTGCCGGTTTTCGCGTCGAGAGCAAGGATGGAGTCGGTGTAAAGATTGTCGCCTTCACGCTCACTCCCGTCGTAATCAGGGCCGGGATTTCCGACCGGCCAGTACACGGTATCGAGCTGTGGGTCGTACGTTCCGGTCATCCACGTCGCGCCCGAGCGATGGTCGATTTCTTTGCCCTTCCAGGTTTCAGAACCGGGTTCGCCGGGCAGGGGCACGGTCCAGAATCGCCAGACTTCTTTACCGGTGGTCTGGTCCCAGGCCGCGACGAATCCGCGAACGCCTTCGTCCCCCCCCGCCGTACCCGAAATCACTAAGTTCCCTACAGTGAGCGGCGCGGACGTCCCGTTGTAATTCTGGTGCCAGTCCGCCATTTCCGATTCCCACAACAGCTCGCCATCGAAGCGCCCGAGCGCGATCATGTGCGCGTTGTCGGTGAGCATGAACAGCCGGTCGCCGGCGATGGCGACGCCTCGATTGAATCCGCCCGCCGCGTTTCCGGAGACCCCCCGCGTCCTGTCGCGGCGGTAGCGCCAAATCACGCGGCCGGTGCCGGCATCCAGCGCCCAGCATTCGTTGGCCTGCGACACGTACATCACCCCATCCACCACCAGCGGAGTGTTCTCGATGGTGTTCGCCCCGGGCATCGGGAAAATCCATCGGGGCGCCAATCGTCCGACGTTATTCTTATCGATTTGCGTGAGCTTGCTGTAGCGATTGCCGCTCACGTCGCCGTGATACGTCGGCCAATCGGTCTGCGAAGTAACCACGCGATAGCGGGTGCCATCGGCCTTCCGCAGCAGATGAATACGCTTGTCGTCACCACGGATCTGGAGATCGGACATGCCTTCCGAAAGGACCTGCCCTTGAAGCGTCTTACCGTCCGTGGTCTGGATGGTTCGTCGCGCGGCAACGGGCGCCTGGGCCAATACAGCCGCAAGTGC
>Ga0105239_10008009_pt1 | contig 12062 bp, 11 predicted proteins | sample KBSC44metaG_FD_92761 | JGI IMG/M metagenome (GOLD analysis project Ga0105239, IMG submission 92761) | Corn rhizosphere microbial communities from Kellogg Biological Station, Michigan, USA - KBS C4-4 metaG | ecosystem: Host-associated > Plants > Roots > Rhizosphere > Soil | place: Michigan, USA...
GGCGACCTCTCGGAAACATCGTGCATTGGGCGAGACGTTTCAAGTGGGGCGGGAACATCAGTCATCCTTCGGGGGGATGTCTCAGGCCGGCCGGATATCCTCGAAGATCATCTGGTCGGCGTGGCGCGCGGCGCGTGCGCGCTGTTCCTCCGTTCGGACCGTCCAGGTCAAAAGCGGCAGGCCGAACACATGCCGCGCGATCCAGGGCGCTGGCGCCGGCAATTGCTCGATCCAATAGGCCACGAAATGCGGGCGGGTATAGGGCAGGTGGCGGAGGTGAAGCATGGCGCGGCGTTGCTTCGCCGAAACCTGCTCCCATTCGTGGTCGTCGTAAGTGCGCTGGGCGATAATGCCGCGCGGTAGGCTCGGCATTTTGCGGCGGAGCGCGAGCACCTGATCGGGATCGAAGGACATGCCGGCAACAGGCCCGGCGTAAGAGCAGAGAACTTCGGCCATCCGCTCGACGACGCGATGGTCGCCGTCGAAAGCGCTCTTGATCTCGATGACAAGCGGCGTGCGGCCGGCTACGAGGTCGCAGAGATCGCCGAGCGTCATCATGTGTTCGGTCGTATCCCTGAACGCGACCTGCTTGAGGCTTGCCGCGGACATCTCGCGCAGCGCGCCATCGCCCTCGGTGAGGCGGCCGAGCACATAATCGTGATGGACCATGGCTTCGCCGTCCGCGGTCACCTGCAGATCGACCTCAATGGCGTAGTTGCCCTCGATGGCTGCCGTGATGGCGGCCGGCATATTTTCCATCACGCGCCGGCCGCGATCATGCAGCCCCCGGTGGGCGATCGGGCGGGCCGTCAGCCAGTCGGGCGCGCGCATCGGCCGTATCCCGGTTCAGGCGACCTCGAACAATCCCTCGACCTCCACCGCCGCATCCCCCGGCAGCGAGGCGACGCCGACCGTGGTGCGGGCGTGACGTCCCTTATCGCCGAACACGGCCACCATCAGATCGGAAGCCCCATTCAGCACCTTCGGTCCGTCGAGGAAATCGGGCGCCGAGTTAATGAAACCGCCGAGGCGGACCACCCGCGCGACCTTGCCGAGATCCCCGAGCGCGGCCTTGACCTGTGCCAGAAGATTGATCGCGCAACCGCGCGCCGCCGCCTGGCCTTGTTCAATGGAGACGCCGGCGCCGAGCTTGCCTTTGGCGATCAGCTTGCCTGCCGGATCAAAACACACCTGGCCTGAGACGAAAAGCAACGGGCCGGTGCGGACAAAGCCGACATAATTGGCAACCGGGCTCGGCGGCTGGTGCAAAACTATCCCTTGCGCGGCCAGCTTTTGTTCGATGGTGCCTGCCATGGTCTGCTCCTTGAGGAATGGGGCCGAAACGCATATTTCACCTATCGCCGGCCCGCTTGCAACGAGAGAAGAAACCCCGCGGTTGCCCCAGTTGCGGCACAATAGAGCGATCAATATGTTGAGGGGCTTAGGCAGCCGAATTGGAGCTTTTCGACGTTCTATCGCCTGCAGATGATTTTGATGGCAATTTCCGGCTCGAGCTTTGCTCGGGCGCATTGGCGTGTAACAATGGGGCCGATGTCTGAACCACGATGGTTGCGGGAGTAAAGATGACGCGCAACTCTCCGGTTTCCTCAAATGGCCCGCTGCTTGCGGCGGCAGGAGCTGCACTTGCGTTCGCTTTGGCGCCGCAAGTTGCGGCGGCGAGCAGCGCGCCCTTTCTCGCTCATCAGGCGATCTATGACCTCAGCCTGGTGAAATCGCGCGGATCGAGTTCGATCGAAGGCGCGCGGGGCCGCATCCTTTATGATTTTTCCGGCAGCGCCTGTGAGGGCTATACCTCGGAATTCCGCCAGGTCTCGGAGCTCGATAGCGGCGAGGGCAAGGTCACGCTGAGCGACCTGCGCTCGACCTCCTGGGAGGACGGCGAGGGAAAGACCTACCGCTTCAAGGTCGATGCGCGCATGAACGACTCGGCGGGCAGCCCCGTCGACGGTATTGCCGAACGCAGTGGCGACCACATCACCGTAAAACTCAAGGAGCCCGTCGCCAAAACCTTCACGCTGGACGGCAATGTGGTGTTCCCCACCCAGCAGATCCATCGCATCGTTGAGGCCGCCGAGGCCGGCAAGTCGGTACTCGAATTGACGGTTTATGACGGCTCCGACAATGGCGAGAAAGTCTACAACACACTGTCGATCATTGGTCGCCCCATTCCCGGCGGGCAGGCCTCCTCGGCTGCCGATCCCAGCATCAGTAGCGATGTACTGAAAACGATGACGCGCTGGCCGGTGACGGTGAGCTATTTCGATCGGGACTCCACGCCTTCCGACGGCGAACAGATGCCGGTCTATTCCATGTCGTTCGAGCTCTTCGCAAACGGCGTTTCGCGATCGCTGGTGCTCGACTACAATGATTTCGTCATCGCCGGCGCGATGGGGAAATTGGACGTCAAGGGATCGAAGCCCTGTAAATAGCCTGGCCTGTTGGCGACGCTCATTTACCGGCCGGTTTCTCCGGTCCTCGATAGGCGATTCCGCGGATGACTGCCTCCTGACCAAATTTCCGCCGAAGCCCATCCATGGCGCGCTCGGCATGGGCCGAACGGCGATCGATCATGTCCGTGTCACCGGCTTCCGACCCCGCCCGCAGCGCGCTGACCCCGGTGCCCATCAGGCGAAAGGCGGTGCCGTCAATCTCCTTTGCCAGCAATTCCCGTGACACGGCAAAAATCTTGCTGGCAAGCTGGGTCGGTGCCTGAATGGATTGCGAACGCGTCCGCTGTTTGAAGTCGCCGGTCTTGAGCTTCAAGGTGATGGTCGAGCCTGCCAATTCGCTGCTCTTCAGCCGCGCGGACACCTTCTCCGACAGACGCCACAAAATTTTTTCAAGGCTGGCGAAATCGCGGATATCGGTCTCGAACGTGGTCTCGTTGGAAATCGTCTTGGCGCCGCGATCGGGTTCGACACGGCGATCGTCAATGCCCCGCGCCAATCGCCACAACCGATGTCCCTCGCTGCTAAATTGCTTGATCAGTTCGGTTTGGTCCGCGCGCTGTAAATCGGCGACGGTACGAAAGCCGCGCTGCATTAGCCGTTCCTGGGTGGCGGGGCCGACGCCGAAGATGAAGCCGACGGGCTTATCGGCGAGCAGGGTACGAGCCTCCTCCTGATCGAGCGTGGCAAACCCGCGCGGCTTGTCGAGGTCGGAGGCGATCTTGGCGAGGAATTTATTGCAGGACAGGCCCACAGAGACGGTGACTCCAATATCGCGTTCGACATCGCGGGCAAAACGCGCCAGCACCTTGGCCGGGATCATGCCGTGGACCCGCTCGGTGCCGGAAAGATCGAGGAAGGCCTCGTCGATCGAGAGCGGCTCGACCAATGGCGTCAGCGCCATCATCGCCTGACGTACCTCTCGCCCCACCCGAACATATTTGGCCATGTCCGGGAAAATGACCTGGGCCTGCGGGCACAAAGCAAGCGCCTTGAACATCGGCATGGCCGAGCGCACCCCGTAGGTGCGCGCGATATAGCAGGCGGCTGATACCACGCCACGCTTGCCGCCGCCGACGATCACGGGCTGGTCGGCGAGTTCCGGACGGTCGCGTTTCTCGACCGTGGCGTAGAACGCATCGCAATCGATGTGGGCAATCGCAAGTGACCTCAAAGTAGGATGGCGGACGATGCGAGGGGAGCCGCAGCGGTGGCACCGCGACGCGGCCCGATCCAGATCGCCGAGGCAGTCCCGGCAAAAGCCAGGCGGTCCGGCGGCATCCCCGGAAGCGATCGCGGACATTGCGGAACGGTCCTCTGTGGAGCAAGGGCGGCCGGGACCGGTGTCCCAGGCCGGCCCATGTAGCGATCGAGGAAGGTAGCGTGAGTCCGCTTGCGCCGCCAAACCCAAGAGCGCCGGGGCGTCAGGAACGGCGCAGTTCGGGATCGCTGAGGGCCTGATGGGCGGCGGCAACGTTCGTCGGGTGCAGACCCGATGCCGTAGCGAAAGCATTCACAGTTTTGTCATCCCGCATGACGAAATCGAGCACGCTGACGAGGAACTGGGAATCGCCCGCGGCGCGGCGCAATGTCTCGGGGCCAAGCCCGGATTCGGCGAGGAACCGACCCAGCAATTCGGTGTCGCTGCCGATAAATGAAAGCGCTTGAATTGCAACGATTTCAGCAGCTTCTCTGGGGTTTTGCAGAGATTTCTTCAATTGTCCTATTTGCCTTTCCGTAACCTATCGTTTCTACTTTTTCCGAGGGGCGTGCCGAGTCGATGCGAAAGCCTAAAACAGCACGGAATCAGATCGCAGAAAGATGAGGGTCGACCTTAACCGGTTAGAGCGAATCTGACGCTAGTTTGAATTCACTTTTCGGCGGGTCCGAAGCGGCGTGTCATTCCGCCGCTTGGATAGACCGCCTGGGATGAGGAGGGACGGGATGGCTAAAACCGTCCTGATCGTGGAGGACAACGAGCTTAACATGAAGCTCTTTCGCGATCTCTTGGAAGCGCACGGCTATCAAACCTCCGGCACCAGCAATGGTTTCGAAGCGCTCGACCTTGTGCGCCAGCTTCGTCCCGATCTGGTGCTGATGGATATCCAGCTGCCCCAGGTTTCCGGCCTCGAAGTTACCCGGCGGATCAAGGATGATCCGGAACTGCGCGCCATTCCGGTGGTCGCGGTCACCGCCTTTGCGATGAAGGGGGACGAGGAACGCATCCGCGAGGGCGGATGCGAAGCCTATCTCTCCAAGCCCATCTCTGTCGGCAAGTTCATCGAGACGGTTCGGCGTTTTATCGGTTAGGAGAGTTCGATGTCCGCGCGTATCCTGGTCGTCGATGACGTGCCCGCCAATGTGAAGCTTCTGGAAGCCCGGCTGTCGGCGGAATATTTCGACGTACTCACGGCATCGAACGGCGCGCAGGCGCTCGATATTTGCGCGCGCGCCGAATGCGACCTGATCCTGCTCGATGTCATGATGCCCGACATCAACGGTTTCGAAGTCTGCCGGCAGCTCAAATCGAATCCGGCGACCCACTTTATCCCCGTGGTCATGGTCACTGCCCTCGACAGCCCGTCAGATCGGGTGCGCGGCCTTGAGGCCGGCGCCGACGATTTCCTGACCAAGCCGGTTTCCGACGTGGTGCTGATTGCGCGGGTGCGTTCGCTGACCCGGCTGAAGATGATGACCGACGAGCTGCGCATGCGGGCGCTTACCTCGCTGGAGATCGGGGTGCAGGCGCCGGAACGCAAAGCGGTCGAGGAACTGGGCAAAGGTGGCCGGATTCTTCTGGTTGATGATCGCCCGTCTTCCTATGAACGGCTGGCGCCGGTGTTGAGCACCGAACATGTCCTCGATGTCGAAGCCAATCCATCGGAGGCATTGTTTCGCGCCGCCGATGGCGATTACGACCTCCTGATCGTCTCCTTGGGACTTGAGAATTTCGACGGGCTGAGGCTGTGCAGCCAGGCGCGTTCTTTGGAGCGGACGCGGCATGTTCCAATTCTGGCGATTGCCGATGCCGACAATAATCCGCGTTTGCTGCGCGGGCTCGAAATCGGCGTGAATGACTATCTGTTGCGCCCCGTGGACAAGAACGAGCTGTTGGCGCGGGCGCGCACCCAGATTCGCAAGCGTCGCTATACCGATCATCTGCGCGACAACGTGCAGAACTCGATCGAGATGGCCATCACGGACGCGCTCACCGGCCTGCATAACCGGCGTTATATGGAAAGCCATTTGGCGACGCTTGCCGAGCAGGCATCGGCGCGCGGCAAATCGCTGGCGCTGATGATGCTCGATATCGACTTCTTCAAAACGATCAACGACACCTACGGGCATGATGCCGGCGACGACGTACTGCGGGAATTCGCCGTACGGATTCGTAAATCGATCCGCGGCATTGATCTGGCCTGCCGCTATGGCGGCGAGGAGTTCGTCATCGTGATGCCGGAAACCGACATGCACGTGGCAGGAATGGTGGCGGAGCGGCTGCGGCGGTCGATCGCGGGCCAACCCTTCTCCATTCAAAGGGGCAGCCGCGAGATCGATGTCACCATATCGGTGGGCCTGTCCACGCTGACCAGCAAAGGCGACACCGTTACCGATCTGCTCAAGCGGGCCGACGTGGCGCTCTATCGCGCCAAACATGACGGTCGCAACCGCGTGGTGTCCGCGGCTGCCTGAGCCAACGCAACACCGCTACTGGCCGACTTTGAATCAAAACGGGGCCCGACGGCCCCGAATTCTCGCGATAATGAAGAAGCGATCGATTACTTGATCTTGGCTTCCTTGAACTCGACGTGCTTGCGCGCAACCGGGTCGTACTTCTTCTTGACCAGCTTCTCGGTCATGGTGCGCGAATTCTTCTTGGCCACATAATAGAAGCCGGTATCCGCCGAGGAGACGAGCTTGACCTTGATGGTGACCGCCTTGGCCATGGTGCAGAACCTCTGAAAATGATGGAAATCGGGTGCGGCCCGAGCCGGGCGCATTTGCCGCGCAACCTAGCCGCAAACCGCTCAAAGTCAAGGTTTGGCGGCACCAAAAATGAGTTATTCAGGCCGTTTCGCGGCTTCAATAACGGCTTTTGGCCGAATTAACGGGATCAGGCGAGGGCGTCTTTGTTCATCTTGCCGCTGTAGAAATGAAAAAACGGCACGTCCCAGTCATGGCTCAAGGGACCGCTGGCAAGCCGTCGTTGCAGTTCGTTCAGCACGCTCTTGGTCATCGGATGCAGGTCCGCTAGAGGCTGTGATCCCAACTCGACCCAGACCAGTTCGACAAGCTCGGCATCGGCATGGATCACGCCTTCCACGCGGTGAGCGATCGCCGAAATGTCGGCGGTGAAGAAGCGCGTGTCAAAGCGGCGGACTCGCCCGGGCGGGGTGATGGCGCGTGTGATCAGGAACAGGCCGGAGGGGTCTGGCAACAGGCCGGCTTCGGCGAAGGGTGCCCAAGGACCTGAGAGCGCTCCTGTTCCGGCAGCGGCCTTGCGCCCGAGACAGAGCCCGGTTTCCTCGCAGGCTTCGCGGATTGCCGCGACCGCCAGCGACCGCGCGCGCGCCGGCGTGATCCTGGGGCTGCCTTTCAACAAATTGGCCTCAAGCGCGGCAGGGATTGAGGCCGCGACGGGAACACGATGGTCTGACTTGTCGACCCTGCCGCCGGGAAACACGATCTTGCCCGGCTGGAACACCACCTTGTCGTGGCGCTTGCCGACTAGAACTTTCGGAACCGGACCGTCTCGATCAACGAGGATAAGCGTGGCCGCATCGACCGGCCGGCGATAGGGATGATGCGCTTCTTCCTCGACCCTGACCGCCTGATTCATATCGTTTCGCTCGCCCGTTTTGTTGTTTGTTGGAGGGAAGCTTTAGGGCTCGGGATTACGCTCGTCAAACCCGTGCATGCGCAGCGCCCATTGCAATCCGACCACCGCGCCCTTGACGGGCTGAAGCAACAAGAGCGAGGCCACCAGGGTCACCGGCAGATAGATTGCAAGCTGAAGCGCAACGTCCGGGGCGTAATTGGTTTCGATCATCAGGGCGAGCGGCACCACAATATGGCCGACGATAATAATGACGAGGTAGGCCGGCAGATCATCCGCGCGGTGATGGGTGAGATCCTGGCCACAGACCGGGCATTGCTCGTTGACCTTGAGAAAGGAATGAAACAGCTTGCCTTCGCCGCAGCGCGGGCAGCGACCGCGAAATCCGCGCTTCAGTGCCCTCCAAACGTCGCGCTTGGAAGACGGCGCCGATTCCGGCGTCCAGACGATCGGATGAGAGCCTCCATTTTCCATGTTCAGCCTTTCCGCTTGCCTTTGACGGATTTGCCAGACTTGTTGCCAAGCCTGTTCCTGCCGGATTTGTTCCTTGCTGTCCGCTGAGCCTTGCGCCCGGCTTTTGCGGGCGGCGCCTTCGATGAAAATCGTGAGCGCCGCGCGGAAGAAGCCGCTTCGGAAACGAGTTCGAAGCGCAAAGCGCCTGCCACAGGAGCTGCTTCTACCAGACGAACCTGGACCACGTCGCCCAACCGATGCATAGCTCCGCTGCGTGAGCCGATGAGCGCATGGCGGGTTTCGTCGTAATTGAAGTATTCCGTGCCGATCGAGCGGATCGGGATCAGGCCATCGGCACCGGTATCGCTGAGCTTGACGAATAGGCCGGCCCGGGTGACGCCCGAAATTCGACCCTCAAAGGTGGCGCCGATGCGATCGGCGAGAAAATGCGCGATCAGGCGATCGGCGGTTTCGCGTTCGGCTTTCATCGCGCGGCGTTCGGTCGCCGAAATTTCGGCGGCCACTTCGCTCAGGCTTTCGACGGTTTCGGCATCGGGCAGAGCGCCTTCGCCGAGACCAAGCGAACGGATCAGCGCGCGATGCACCACGAGATCGGCGTAGCGGCGTATCGGCGAAGTGAAATGGGCGTAACGCCGCAGGTTCAGTCCGAAATGCCCGTAATTCTCGGCGGCATATTCGGCCTGCGCCTGGCTTCGCAACACGACCTCGTTGACAAGCAGTTCGGATTCATGGCCCCGGATATTGCTGAGCACGCGATTGAACAGGGCCGGCCGCAAAGCGCCCGCCTTGGCGAATGGCACATCGAGCGTCTTCAGAAATTCCTGGAGATTGTGAACCTTCTCAAGTGTAGGCTCGTCATGTACCCGATAGATCAGGGGCAGGCCCTGTCGCTCAAGCTGCTCGGCGGCGGCGACGTTGGCGAGGATCATGAACTCCTCGATCAGCCGGTGCGCGTCGAGCCGTTTCGGGACGATGACGCGGTCCACCGTCCCGTCGGGCTTGAGCAGGATCTTGCGTTCGGGAATATCGAGGTCGAGCGGATCGCGCTCGTCGCGCGCCCGCTTCACCAGCGCATAGGCCTCGTATAGCGGCTGCAAAATGGTCTTGAGAAGCGGGCCGGTGATGTCGTCAGGATGGCCGTCGACGGCCGCCTGGGCCTGCGCGTAATGGAGCTTGGCCGCTGAGCGCATCAGGATGCGGTGAAAGCTGTGTGACTTTTTTCGCCCGTCGGGTGCGATCACCAGCCGCACGGCGAGTGCTCCGCGCGCCTCGCCTGGGACCAGCGAACACAAATCGTTGGAAATTCGCTCCGGCAACATCGGAACGACGCGATCGGGGAAATACACCGAATTGCCGCGGATAAGCGCATCGCGGTCGAGCGCCGATCCCGGCCGCACATAGAACGCGACGTCAGCAATCGCGACGTGGATGACGTAGCCGCCCTTGTTGTTGGGGTCGCTATCCGGTTCGGCATGAACGGCGTCGTCATGATCCTTGGCGTCCGGCGGATCGATCGTGACGAGGGGAATGGCGCGCCAGTCTTCCCGCCCTTGGAGGGCAGCGGGGCGGGCTTGGTCCGCTTCCTGCAGGGCTTCGGGCGAAAAAACGAAGGGAATCTCGTGGGCATGAATGGCGATCAGGCTGATCGCCTTTTCGGTGGCAATCGAGCCGAGCCGCTCGCGCACCTTTCCCGAGGCGAGGCCGAAACCGCGCGAGCGGACAAGGTCCACGCTGACGAGATCATTATCCTCCGCTCCATTTGTATCGGCGGCGGCGATGTTCAACTCCCGTCCCGCCTGTTTACGGTCGACCGGGATCAGTCTTCCCCCTCCTGCCGGCGATTTCCGGAAGATGCCGAGCACGCGCGATCGGGTGTGGTCGAGCACTTTGATGACGCGGCCGCGATAGACTCCGCTGTCACGATCCCGCTCGATGCGGAGTAGCGCGCGATCGCCGACACCCGCCACCGTGCCGGGCCTGGCTTTTCTCGGAACATGGATCAGGATTTTCGGCGGCGCTCCACGGTCGACTTCATCCCACTCGGTCGGGGTCGCGATCAGCTCGCCGTCGGAATCCCGGCCGGTGACATCGGCCACGATGGTCGGCGGCAGCACCTCCGGCTCGAGAATCTTGCGGCGACTCTTGGCAACGCGGCCTTCATCGGCGAGGTCGCGCAGCACGCGCTTCAGTTCCGCCCGATCGGCGTTTTTCAGTCCGAACTGGCGGGCAATCTCCCGCGTGCCGACTTCGCCGGGATGGCTGCGGATGAACGCAATGATGGCATCCCGATCCGGAAATCCCTGGTCGCGCGGCCTGGCCACGTTTATCCGCGCGCCTTACCGGCGCTCTTTTTGGCAGCAGGTGATTTGGAAGCTTTGGCTGGCGAGGTCTTCGCGGTCACCGGTGCCCGCGCCTTGCTCGCCGCCGCTGCTTTCGACTTGCCTGCCGCCTTCTTGGCGACCGCCTTTTTGGTTGGCTTGGCCTCCGCCGTTTTTTCGGCCTTGGCGGCAGCCGGCTTTTTGGCAGAGCGCTTGATCTTGCCGCCACCCTTGGCCGCACGCTCGTCAATCAGGGCAATCGCCTCTTCCAGCGTGACCGTATCAGGGGTCTTGTCGCTTGGAATCGTCGCGTTGATGCCGCCCGCCGAGACATAGGCGCCATAGCGTCCGTTCTTCACCACGACCCCACCAAGGCTCGGATGATCGCCGAGCGGCTTGCCCGGATCGGCGCCGAAGCGACGGCCGCTCGGACCCTTGGCGATTTTTTCCGCAATCAAGGTGACGGCGCGGTTCAGCCCGATGTCGAAGACCTCATCGCCCGCTTCAAGGCTGGCATAAGTCTTCTCATGGCGTACGAACGGTCCGAAGCGGCCGATGCCGGCCGTGATCGGTTGTCCGGTTTCGGGGTGCTTGCCGATCTCGCGCGGCAGCGACAGCAGTTTCAGCGCCAGCTCCAGGTCGACATCGGCCGGCGACATGTTCTTTGGAATGCCCGCGCGCTTCGGCTTTTCGTCCTCGGCATAGTTCTTCGGCTCACCGAGCTGGATATAGGGACCAAAGCGTCCCGCCTTCACCCACACGTCGAAGCCGGTGTCGGGGTCCTGGCCGAGTAGGCGGTCAGCGGAAGCTTCGCCATCGGCCGCCAGCGGCCGGGTATAGCGGCATTCCGGATAGTTGCTGCAGCCGACAAAGGCGCCGAACTTCCCGGCCTTCAAATTGAGCCGGCCGGTACCGCAGGTCGGGCACTGCCGGACATCGCCGCCATCGGCGCGAGGCGGATAGATGTGCGGACCCAACATCTCGTCGAGCACATCCAGAACCTGTGCGACCCGCAGATCCTTGATCTCGTCGACCGCGCCGATGAAGTCGCGCCAGAAATCCTTCAGCACCTGCTGCCAGGAAATCTCGTTATTGGAGATGCGGTCGAGCTGCTCCTCAAGATCGGCGGTGAAATCATATTCGACATAGCGCCGGAAGAAGCTTTCCAGGAAGGCGACGACAACGCGGCCCTTGTCCTCACCATACAGGCGCTTCTTTTCCAGTTTGACGTAACCGCGATCCTTGAGGACCTGCAGGATCGAGGCATAGGTCGAGGGCCGACCGATGCCGAGTTCTTCCATGCGCTTGACCAGCGAGGCTTCCGAAAAGCGCGGCGGCGGCTCGGTGAAGTGCTGGGTAACAGCGAGGCTCTCTCGTTTCAGCGACTCGCCTTCGCTTATCGCCGGCAGCCGGCGGGAATCCTCGTCTTCCTCGTCGTCCCGCCCTTCCTGATAAAGAGCCAGGAAGCCATCGAACTTCACCACCTGGCCAGTGGCGCGCAGTTCCAAGGTCCGTCCGCCGGCCTTGGCAGCAATATCCACCGTGGTGCGCTCAAGTTCGGCAGCTTCCATCTGGCTCGCAATGGTGCGTTTCCAGATCAGTTCATAAAGCTTGGCCTGGTCGGTATCGAGCTTTCGCGCCATCGCCGCCGGACGGCGGGAGAGATCGGTCGGCCGGATCGCTTCATGGGCTTCCTGCGCGTTCTTGGCCTTGGCCTGATACTGGCGGGGCGCCTCCGGCACATAGGCATTGCCGTAGTCCTCGCCGATCACCTTGCGCGCCTGCGTGATCGCCGATGGATCGATCTGCACGCCATCGGTTCGCATATAAGTAATGAGTCCGGTGGTCTCGCCGCCGATGTCGATGCCCTCATAGAGCCGCTGCGCGATCCGCATGGTGTGGGCGGGGGCAAAACCATATTTGCGGCTGGCTTCCTGCTGCAAGGTCGACGTGGTGAAGGGCGCC
>Ga0105239_10008010_pt1 | contig 12062 bp, 13 predicted proteins | sample KBSC44metaG_FD_92761 | JGI IMG/M metagenome (GOLD analysis project Ga0105239, IMG submission 92761) | Corn rhizosphere microbial communities from Kellogg Biological Station, Michigan, USA - KBS C4-4 metaG | ecosystem: Host-associated > Plants > Roots > Rhizosphere > Soil | place: Michigan, USA...
AGAAAGTGGCGGGATTTCTAACGCAAATGTCGGGTGAAATGGATCGCACGGAATGGATTGTCTTAGGTGTTGGCTTGAATGTGTTTAATGCGATACCGGCAGAATTAAAACAGACGGCTATGGCGTTGAAAGACGTCAACATGGGCCCTGACGTACGTCAGAGTAAGGGCTTGAGAGCGGAGCTTTTAAAAGGGTTTTTTGAAGACTTTTATCCGGCTTACCGGGATTGGCAACGGAAAGGTTTTGCGAATTTTCAGATGGAGTATTGGAAGCGCTATTCGCGGCCTGATCAATCTTGTACGCTTAAAACAGCGAATGGGGAGATTCGGGGAATCGCGCGAGGCGTTGACGCTTCCGGGGCGATCATCATAGAATCCCGGCGGAAAAAACAAGTTGTTTTAGAAGGAGAAATCGTTTTGTGAGTCTGCCACTTAAAAAAACGGGTGCCAGTGTTATTGACCTGATTGGTCATACGCCTTTATTGCGTTTGGATCGCTTGCGTTATTGGCTGGGCGATCAAACCAAGGTCGAGTTGTATGCCAAAGCCGAATTTGCCAATCCTGGCGGCAGCGTGAAAGATCGGGCGGCCTGGTCGATGGTTCGCGGCGGCATCCAAGATAAACAATTGACGCGCGATAAAATTATTTTAGATTCCTCGTCAGGGAATACGGGCATTGCCTATGCCATGATCGGTGCCGCCTTGGGCTATCGGGTCGAGCTTACCATCCCGGAAAATGCCAAAGAAAAAAGCCGCATTGCAGAGGCCTTGGGCGCACAAGTGATTTATACCGATCCGCTGGAAGGGTCCGACGGCGCCATAATTGAAGCGCGGGAGATGCTGCGCAAAAATCCCGAGCGTTACTTTATGCCGGACCAATACAATAACACCAACAATTGGAAAGCACATTACCACACAACCGCGGAAGAAATTTGGCAGCAAACCGAAGGCCGCATCACGCATTTTGTCGCCGGCATCGGCACCTCAGGAACGCTGATGGGAACTGGACGCCGTCTCAAGGAGCTTAATCCTAAGATTCAGATCATCGCTGTTGAACCCGCCACCCCATTGCATGGACTGGAGGGACTCAAACATATGGAAAGCTCCATCATCCCAGGCATTTATGATCCCACGGTGCATGATCGGAAGGTTCCCGTGTATACGGAAGATGCCTATGAAATGGTCTGCCGTGTGGCGCGCGAAGAAGGCATTCTGATTGGCTGGTCGTGCGGCGCCGCGCTTCAAGGCGCCTTTGAGGTCGCCCAAGAATTAAAGGAAGGCGTTGTCGTCACAGTATTGCCCGATAGCGGCGAACGCTACCTGCATAGCCGGTTCTGGGATGAGATTTTAAATTTCTGGGAAAAGATTGAGCGTCGCCCGCCGCCAACACATATTCCCGGATGAAGCCCTCCATTTCTTTTACAGTTGATGCCTGGAAGCAGGTACAAACAGAAGCGGTAAAAGCTTATCCATTTGAAGGTTGTGGTTTGTTGCTGGGGCCTTATGGCGCCGAAAAGCAAGCCACTGAACTCGTGATGCTGCGCAATGCCTTGCGCGATGAGGGCCGCGGACGTTTTGATTTTCAATTTGTGCCGCAAGAATTTGCTCAAGCGCAACTGGCGGCGGATAAGCGGAATTTGGATATTGTGGGTATTTTCCATACGCATCCCGACCATCCGCCGCGGCCGAGTTCGACCGATACCAATCAGCCGATGCTCTCGGGTTGGGTAAATGTCATCGCCAGTGTGCATGGAGGAACATTTAAAGAGGCCAAGGCCTGGTGGCGGGAAGAAGAAAATCAAGGCTTTGAGGAAACAGCGCTGATCCTGTTATAATTCAGATCGATTTTCGTTATGGAGTGGGAAAGTTCTTTCCTGATCAATTTCCTAAAAATAATGGGAGGGTATTAAACATGGCAGACTCACTGGTCGTAAATAGCAAGGTCAAGAAGTTGGTTAAAGAAGCGGGTCTTCGCACCGGCGGCGATTATCTCGACGCGCTTTCAAAGAAAGTCTCAGAAATCGTCACCGGATCCATCAATAAAGTGAAAGCCGATGCCAGCAAAAAGACACTCGGAGTTGAAGACATCTAAAGCCAGTCCGTCGCCGGATGTCCGGACGATGTTCGATAAAATCGCTCCGGATTACGATCGCTTTAATTCTTGGGCAAGCCTTGGGCTGCATCATCGCTGGCGCAAAGAATTGGTTCGCCGGATCCCATCCCCTTGCCGTGTGCTAGATTTAGCCACGGGCACGGGGGATGTGGCATTTTTAGCGGCCGAAGCCGGTCATTCCGTCGTGGGCCTAGACTTTTCCGAAGCCATGCTAGAAAAAGCGAAGGCTAAGGATAGCTTGCATAAAATTCGTTGGATGAACGGCTCGGCCAATCGGTTGCCTTATTCCGACCGGTCTTTCGGCTGTGTGACCTCGGCATTTATGCTGCGCAATGTGCGTGGCACATTAGATACGGTATTTAAAGAAAACTTCCGTATTTTGCGTGCGGGGGGAACTGTTCTTCATATGGACTTCAGTCGGCCCGATTCACCGTTAGCGCGGTTAGGCCATAAAATTCATTTAAAAGTCGGCATTCCTTTAATGGGACAATGGATTTGCGGATCGCGTTGGCCAAAACAGTATTTAGAAACAACGATCGACTCTTTTTTTACCCCAAAAGAAGTCGAAGCGCGTTTGACTAAAGCGGGTTTTAATCACGTTCGGCATTATGATTTGCTCTGGGGCGCCGTGCGGATTTATGAAGGAGTTAAATAACGGATGCTCGCACAATACGGACATGTTCTGTTGTTTTTGATTATGGGCGTGGTGGTTCCTTTAGTCACGCTGTTCTTTTCTTCGCTGGTCCGTTTTTCCAGTCGTGATCGCATTCAAGACACACCCTATGAATGCGGTTATGAACCTATCGGTTCGGCGTATGTGCCCATCAATATTCGTTTTTATCTTTTTGCATTGTTATTTATTCTTTTTGATGTGGAATCGCTTTACCTTTTACCGTGGGCCTTGGTCTTTCGCCAAATGGGAATGGTAGGCGTCATAGAAATGGGCATTTTTATGGCGGTGCTGACGCTAGGGTTAGTCTACATCTGGAAACGCGGCGCCCTGCGCTGGGGAATTTGAAAAGAGGCAATCTCAGTAACATCATCCCGGCAGGTCGTAAGCCGGGATCCACGTGACGGCACGAGAAACGAAGGAATGTAATGGGAATTATTTTAGATAAGGGTCCAATTGTCGTGGAAAAGTTTCCCGCGGGGACGCTCTTGATTTCTTCGGCGGATTTTCTCGTTAATTGGGCGCGGAAGTCCAGCATTTGGCCGCTGACATTCGGTTTAGCATGCTGCGCGATTGAGATGATGGCGGCCTACGCGGCTAAATATGATTTCGAACGCTTCGGCGTTTTTCCCAGACCCTCACCGCGTCAAGCCGATCTCCTTATTATTTCCGGCACGGTGACTAAAAAAATGGCACCGCGTATCGAAATGCTCTACCACCAAATGCCCGAGCCGCGTTACGTGATTTCGATGGGGTCTTGCGCTAACTCCGGTGGTCCATATTACGATGCCTATTCGGTTTGTAAAGGGATCGACAAGGTCATTCCTGTCGATGTCTATATTCCCGGCTGCCCGCCGCGACCGGAAGCGCTGCAACAGGGTGTTCTGGCACTACAAAAGAAAATGGAAACCTTTAGCATGCTGAGTGCCGCCAAACGTAAAGTCGCAGCGCCTGTCGTATGAGTTCCGTCAATATTCTGGCCCTTCTTCAAGCTAAATTTCCTGACATCCATCCCATTCCACAACCGGCTGGACAAACGCGTGGTGATGAAGTCTATTTAGATGTACCCCTCGCCCGTTTAGCGGAAGCCGCACACGTCTTGCAGTCGGATCCCGGGCTTGCATTTAATTTTTTATCCTTCGTCACCGCCGTGGATTGGAAAACTCATTTTGAAACCGTGTATTACTTGGTGTCTACAACGCATCGCCATAAAGCGGTGCTTAAAGTGAAGATTGAAAACCGCACGACTCCCGAAGTACCCACGGTCACGCATGTCTGGCCTTCCGCGGATTGGCAAGAACGCGAAATATGGGATCTATTCGGCATTCGCATCACGGGTCATTACAATTTACGACGTATTTTATTGCCGGATAACTGGGAAGGTTATCCGATGCGCAAAGACTACGTGGCTACCCCCGATCGTTATGATTGATCCGCCACTTTTAAACAAAGCCGTGGTGCCCGCAAGCGCATTGGACGTTTTCCCTACTCAAGCGCCGGAAAAGGGCATGTTCATCAGTCTTGGACCGCATCATCCTTCGACGCATGGCGTGTTGCGCGTGGCGATTACCACCGAAGGCGAAATCGTGACTGGGGCTCAGCCCGATATCGGCTATTTGCATCGCGCGACGGAAAAGCTGGCCGAGAAACGCACGTACCCGCAAATTATCGTACTCACAGATCGTCTCGACTATTTGGCAGCGATGACCAATAATTGGTCTTACTGTTTAGCTGTCGAGAAAATGCTGAATGTCGCGATCCCTGAGCGTGCGGATTATTTACGCATGATTGTGGGGGAACTCCAACGTATCGCCTCGCATTGCGTGTTTATCGGCACTTACGGAATTGATATCGGCGCTTTTACGCCTTTTTTCTATTCTTTTGGTCGCGAACGCGAACGCATTCTGGATCTCTTTGAAGAATTGTGCGGTGCTCGGCTTACCTATAACTATGTGCGTATCGGCGGCGTGATGGCGGATGCACCAGACGGTTGGCTCGATAAAGTAAAAGTTTTTGTTAAAGAAATGTATGCAGCCGCGGATGAATACGACAAGCTTTTAACCTACAACCCTATTTTTACCGATCGCACCCAAGGCATTGGGATTATGACTAGCGAAGTCGCCAAGGCCTGGGGCGTGACAGGACCGAATCTGCGTGCTTCAGGTGAACGAGCCGATGTCCGGATCGATGATCCGTACGGTTTATACCCCCGCGTAAAATTTGATATCCCGATAGGCAAAAATGGCGATTGCTGGGAACGCTATAAATGCCGGGTCGATGAGGTTCGCGAAAGTTTAAAAATTATTGAACAGGCTTTGGCGCAGATTCAACCGGGCGAAACCATGGGCAAGGTGGCGAAGTATTTCCGCGTGCCCCCGGGCGAAGGATATGGCCATTTAGAAGCGCCGCGCGGTGATTTGGGTTTCTATATCATTAGCGATGGATCGCCAAGTCCCTATCGATTTCACATACGCGCCCCTTCGTTCATCAACCTGCAAGTGCTTCAACAATTATTAAAGGGTTGGAAAGTCGCGGATGTGATCGCCATTTTGGGCAGCATCGATATCGTGTTAGGTGAGGTGGACCGCTAATGTTCGAAATCGGTCCGCTGCTTATCCAGGCATTTACTTATGCACGACAATTTTTAACCACATTAGGGGCCACGCCTCTGCAAGCCGTTGTGGGGATTAAGTTTCTGCAAACAACGCTCACGATTTCTATCATTCTTGCCATCCCGCTTTTTCTCGTGTACGCAGAACGAAAAATTTCCGCTTTTATGCAGGCGCGTTTAGGTCCGATGCATACCGGTCCTTGGGGGCTTTTGCAAACGCCGGCCGATACCATCAAACTTCTCTTTAAGGAAGACATTGTTCCGCAAGGCGCTGATCGCCTGCTGCATTTGCTGGCGGTGATTCTGGCCGCGGCTCCGGTGTTTGTTTGTTTTGCTCCCGTGCCCTGGGGAACGGGATTTCCGCTGATTAATTTGGATACAGGTATTCTTTTTGTGTTTGCGGTTTCCGGCGTTTCAACGTTAGGTATCTTAGCGGCGGGCTGGGGATCTGGCAATAAGTTTTCCATGCTGGGGGGGCTACGCGGTGCCGCGCAGATGGTGTCGTATGAAATTCCCCGTGCGTTGTCGGTGGTGCCAGTCGTTTTATTCTATAGCTCTCTCAATTTGCAGACTATTGCCACCGCGCAAATGGAACGCTGGCATGGCTGGATGCCGAAGTGGTTTATTTTCTATCCCGGGATTGGGCAAATCGCTTTCATTGTCTTTCTGATTGCTTCTGTGGCGGAAACCAATCGCATCCCTTTCGATATTCCTGAAGCCGAATCGGAGTTGGTCTCGGGCTATCACACCGAATATTCGGGCATGAAATTCGCTTTCTTCTTTTTGGCCGAATACGTGTACGTGTTTTTGTCCTCGGCTTTAGTGACCACTCTTTTCTTAGGCGGCGCCGATGGGGCGGCCTTTTTGCCGTCTTGGATGTGGTTCCTAGGGAAAACCCTGCTCATCGTTTTTCTCTTCCTTTGGTTTCGCTGGACATTCCCGCGACTACGGGTCGACCGGCTCATGCAATTCTGTTGGCAGTTTTTACTTCCGTTAGCATTGGTTAATATTGTTTTAACCGTGGGATGGATGATGTGCAAAACGCCATCCCAAGACGTCTTACCGACGCAGGCCGCTATCCCGTCCAGTGAGATGCACGGGTCCCCGGACGATGCCGGGCTGACAAAGGCCGTGGAAAAATGACCTTACCACTAGGAATTTTTTACGCGCTGTCCGCGCTTATGATTGGCTTTTCTCTGGTTGTCGTGACGTCACGTAATTTATTTCGCGGGGCGATGTGTTTGACAGCCTCCATGGGCTTCGTGGCGGCGTTCTTTGCGTTGTTAGGCGGAGATTTCTTAGCCGCCAGCCAACTCTTGATTTATGTCGGTGGAGTCATGGTTCTCATATTGTTTGTGGTCATGTTTGTTCAAACGCCGGACCTTTTTCGCGCGCGGCAAACGAGTGTGCGCTGGATTCCGGCACTCCTTTTGGCCGGTGGTGTAGGCGCTCTTTTTATTCGCGCTTTCTGTCACATTGAATCTCCCACGGAGTTGCCCGTATTACAGCCCACATCGACGGCACTCGGTCATTTATTATTAGGAGACATGGCGGTTCCTTTTGAAGTCATTTCATTAGTTCTTTTAGCAGCGCTTGTGGGCGCCTTAGTTTTTGGTTTGGAGCGGGAGTCATGATTACTTTGGCGCACATGCTGTGTCTTTCGGCGATTCTATTTTCGATTGGCATTTATGGGGTATTGGCCCGAAAAAGCCTGATCGCGATTTTGATGTCAGTCGAGTTAATGTTTAATGCCGCCAATATCAACCTTGTCGCCTTCAATCGCTTTTTGTACCCCGACTCTTTATGGGGGCAGGGCTTAGTTCTTTTGGTGATTACCGTGGCTGCCGCCGAAGCAGTTGTGGGCTTGGCTTTAGTCATTGCGATTTATCGCAACACAAAAAATTTAAATGCCGATGATCTTCACCTTCTCCATGATTAGCCATCTTTTTCTCATTCCGATCTTGCCTTTTGCCGCCGCTTTTCTAATCCCTATCTTTGGGCGCTGGCTGCCCCAGCGCGGGGCGTGGCTTTCGATTGCCGCGGTGATGGCCAGTTTTATTATTGCCCTCGATCTTTTATTGCGCGTGGGCGACGGGAGCCTGCTTCTTCCGCATGCCGTGACGCCCGTTCCCTGGTTTTCCGTGGGTCTTTACGAGTTTGTTTGGGGCTTTCAATTGGACGGCTTGTCTTTGTTGATGGGACTCATTGTGACGGGTGTCAGTTTGTTAATTCAAATTTATTCGCTCGGCTATATGAGCGATGCGCCGCGGCTTAAACAGTATTTTGCATCGCTGTCGCTTTTTACCTCGGGTATGTTGTTGGTGGTCTTTTCCGATAATTATTTTCAGCTCTTTATTGGCTGGGAACTGATGGGCTTATGTTCCTACCTATTAATTGGCTATGACTGGGACCGGGAAGCGGCAGGCAAGGCGGCTGTGAAAGCTTTTCTGACTACCCGCATTGGTGATTTAGGATTTTATGCCGCCTTGCTCACGATTTTTATCATCCTCGGCACATTTAATTTTGTCCAGATTGAAGAGCGCCTGCTTGACGGCGGTTTAAGTTCTTGGGCGATTACCTTAATGGCCCTCTTGATTTTTGGCGGTGTGGTGGGAAAATCCGCGCAATTTCCACTGCATGTCTGGCTCCCGGACGCGATGGAAGGTCCTACGCCCGTATCTGCGCTGATCCATTCCGCCACCATGGTGGCCGCCGGGGTTTATCTCACGGCGCGTTCCTATGTTCTTTTCTCGGGATCTCCGATGGCTATGCATATCGTGTCCTGGGTAGGGGGGGGGACGTCTTTAATGGCTGCGCTTTTTGGAGTGGCCACGCGCGACATTAAACGTATGCTTGCATTTTCGACAATTTCACAATTAGGACTCATGCTCTTGGGACTGGGCGTTTCAGGATATTCTGGTAGCGTGATGCATATGGCTACGCATGCGGCATTTAAAGCGTTGCTATTTTTGGCCGCCGGATCGGTGATTCATGCCGTGCATACCAATGATATCTGGAAGATGGGCAGTCTTTCGAAACAAATGGCTGTGACTTTTACCGTCTTTCTGTTTGGCGCCTTAGCCCTGGCTGCTATTCCGCCTTTTGCCGGATTTTTCTCGAAGGATAAAATTATCGAAAACATTTATCTCGCGCATCAGCCGGGTTTGCTTGCCTTGGCGTATAGTGTCAGCGGCCTCACGGCTTTCTATGTGTTTCGTGTCATCGGTCTGGTCTTTTTAGGTCAGCCTAAAGAACGCGATCGCTTTGCGCATGCCCATGAGTCGCCATGGGTGATGACGATTCCGATGATTATTCTGGCCTTTTTTGCCGTATCATTCGGCTGGATTTTGAGTCGGCCTTCTATTTTTGAAACATTCTTTTCCGCGCCGCTCCATCATGCGGCTCTCGAAGCGGCCATTCCGGCGTGGGTGATGATTACCGCTAATTCGGTGGCTGTTGGAGGAATGGGGTTGGGCTTATTTCTTTATACGGGCGATTTAACGCGCGTTGAATCGTTGGCGCGGGTCTTCCACCCGATCCATCACTTTTTGTTCCGTCAGGCCTACTTGGACGAAGCGTATGAGCTTTTCTTGTTGCGGCCCGTTCGTGGCTTGGCGGCGGGTCTCGATTGGTTCGACCGTCAAATCATTGATCGTATTTTTGTTGATGGCTTTAAAACCATCGCCGATGAATTACTGTCACGTCGCACGCCCGAGGAAGCCACCGCAAGCGGCGAACGCTCTGGCCGAATTCAAAATTATTTGATGATTGTGACGTTTGCTGCGTTAGTGCTTTTATTTTGGAATAGTCATTGAGGATGAAACACGCATGATTCTCTCGTTGTTAACATTTTTTCCCTTAGTCGGCGCGGGCGCGCTTCTTTTTATTCCGCGTTCTAAAGAGAATATTCTCCGTGGCGTGACTTTTGTGGTCTCGGCGATCACGTGTTTAATCTCTTTTTGGCTGTGGACGCATATGTCGGCGATGCATAACGATTTTCAGTTCGTCGAAAAGCATATGTGGGTCCCGCGCTTTGGCATTCATTATTTTCTTGGCGTGGATACATTGTCGATTTGGATGGTGCTGCTAACAACGCTGCTGTCGATGATCGCCATCATCAGCGCTTTTGGGATTGAACATCGCGTCAAAGAGTTTTTTATTTTCTTTTTGACCTTGGAAACCGCCATGATCGGCGCTTTTCTTTCGTTGGATCTTTTTCTCTTCTATGTGTTTTGGGAAATGACATTGATCCCGATGTATTTTCTGATTGGGATTTGGGGTGGGCCGCGGAAAGAATATGCCGCGATTAAATTTTTCTTGTTCACGTTCTTTGGCAGTGTTTTTATGTTGGTCGCGCTGATTGCCATGTATTTCCAAAACAATGCGCATACATTCGACTTCACGGTGTTGGTGACACAAGCCGCACAATGGCCGCGATCGTTTCAATTGTGGATATTCTGGGGCCTGTTCATCGCCTTTGCGGTCAAGATTCCGGCATTTCCGCTGCATACCTGGTTACCTTTGGCGCATGTGGAAGCGCCGACTCCTATCTCCGTTATTTTGGCTGGCGTTCTCTTAAAGATGGGGGCTTATGGGCTGATGCGCTTTGGCCTGACCTTGGCACCGATGGCGGCGCGTGAGATGGCGCATACCTTGACGGTGATCGCCGTCATTAATATTGTCTACGGATCACTTTGTGCCTTAGCGCAAAAAGATATGAAGCGTATGATTGCCTACTCTTCTATTTCGCATATGGGATATGTCCTGCTAGGGATTGCCGCCATGGATGTGATGGGATTTTGCGGCGCCGTCATGCAGATGGTGGCGCATGGGTTAATCACCGGTGCGCTTTTTCTTTTAGTCGGTGTGCTCTATGACCGTACGCATACGCGGGATATGGATGCCTTTGGTGGAATCGGCGAACGCATGCCCTTTTACACGGGTTGCATGTTGATGGCTTGTTTTGCCTCTCTCGGTCTACCGCTATTAGCGGGATTTCTGGGTGAGTTCTTTTGTTTTTTAGGCGCATTTCAAATCGAAGCTTTCCGCGGATTGACCGCCGTGAGTTTGTTAGGTGTTTTATTTACAGCGGCATTTTTTCTACTTATGCTGCGCCGCGTATTTTTTAGTCCGGCGCGCAAAGAATGGACCCATTTGCCGGATATGAATGCGCGTGAAATCATTGCCGTGCTGCCCTTATTGGCGTTAGCGCTTTTGTTGGGGCTTTATCCATCGTTATTGCTCAATCCGATCACACAGGCATTTAACGGATAATGTCATGATTCATTCACTTTCCTTTTTCTATTGGCTTCCGGCGGTGATTCTCAGCGCGACCGCGATGGGGCAATTACTGTTGGATGGTATGGTTCTTACCGCGAAAGAATCTTCTGGCAGAACTCAACGCTTTTTGTTTGCGTTAGTTGGTTTAATCGCGACTTTGGTCTTTGTTCCGTTACCTAAAGGCATCTTTATCTTTGGTCATCAGATGATGATGTGGGATGCGCTGGCTTTTGTCACCCTCTGGATTTCGGTGCTGGCGGCTTTCTTTGTTGTGTTGCTGACGGAGCATAGTTCTTTTATCAAAGAAGATCGTACCGGCCCTTATTACAGTCTGTTGTTGTTGGCCACTGTCGGACTGTACTTTCTTGGCACGGCTCATGACTTAATCATGATTTTTCTCGCCATGGAGTTAGTCGCCATTCCTTTATTTGTGTTGACGGGTTATACCGTGGCGCGGCAAAAATCTGTAGAAGCCGCTACGAAGTTTTTTCTTGTAGCCGTATTTTCTTCCGGCATGCTGGTCTACGGTATTTCTTTAATTTATGGCGCGTTAGGCACCACCTCGTTAGTCCCTTTAACGGATCCCCTAACGTGGGCCACACATTCGAAGGTTTTGCTTTCTATGGGACTGACGTTAGTATTGCTGGCCTTGGGTTACAAAGTGGGGTTGGCTCCTTTCCATCTTTGGGTGCCGGATGCGTTCACCGGAGCGCCGACGCCGGTGGCCGCGTATTTATCCATCGCGCCAAAAATTGCCGGTTTGATCGTGTTGGCGCGCGTGTTTGCTACACCCTTATCGTTAGGACTAGCGTTCACATGGACATTGGCTGCCTTGGCGATGTTGACGATTTTTATCGGAACTTTAGTAGGCTTGCGGCAAACGAATGTGGCGCGGCTTTTTGCATATTCCTCGATCGCGCATATGGGGTATATGCTGCTTGGTGTTTTGGCCGGAACCCCCGAGGGAATGTCGGCGACCTATCTTTATGGATGGGCCTATCTTTTTATGAATGCCGGCGCCTTTGCCGTGATTACGGCCGTGGTCAATCGCACGGGATCGGCGGAATTGGAGGCTTTCCGCGGATTATCAAAGAGTTCTCCGATTGTCGCCGCCTTGTTGGTTTTGTTTTTGTTTAGTTTGGCGGGGCTGCCCCCCCTCGCCGGCTTTGTCGTCAAGTTTTACGTTCTTTCGGCCGCGTTTCATTCCGGGTGGACATTATTGGTATTCTGGGCAGCGTTAAATGCTGTCATCGGCGCGGCCTATTATTTTAAAGTGATTCGCGCCATGTATTTGCAAACCTCGGAGACTCCTGTGACTGTGGAATTGACTATTCAAGAACGCTTGGTTTTAGGCGCGACATCCTTTTTTACGTTAGCTATTGGGCTTGCG
>Ga0105239_10008011_pt1 | contig 12062 bp, 10 predicted proteins | sample KBSC44metaG_FD_92761 | JGI IMG/M metagenome (GOLD analysis project Ga0105239, IMG submission 92761) | Corn rhizosphere microbial communities from Kellogg Biological Station, Michigan, USA - KBS C4-4 metaG | ecosystem: Host-associated > Plants > Roots > Rhizosphere > Soil | place: Michigan, USA...
ACGCCAACATCGAGGATACCGACGAGATCCTGGCGATCGATGCCAGTCTGCTCAAGGTACGGAACCGCTGGCCCATCAACCCGGTGGACGGCCCGAGCGGCCTGGCGCTCGACAAGGCGCATCATCGGCTGTTCGCCGTCGGCGGCAACGAGCTGATGGCGGTCGTCGATACGCTCACCGGCAAACTGCTGGCAACCCCTGCCATCGGCAAAGGCCCGGACGCCGTCGCCTTCGATCCCTCTCTCGGCCTCGCCATCAGCTCTAACGGCCAGGACGGCACGCTGACCCTGGTCGGCGAAGACAGTAAGAAGATGCTGACTTCCCTCAGCACGGTTCCCACCCAGCGTGGCGCCCGCACCATGGCCCTCGACCCGAAGACACATCGCATCTATCTCATCACCGGCTCCTTCAAGCCGCCCACTCCCGGCGACCCGCCTCTGAGCCGCCCCGTCCTGGAACCCAACTCCGCCGTCATCCTCGTCTACGGCACCGACAAACCCGACCAGACGCGCACCACCGAAACACGGTAACACCGCTGTGAGGCGAAACGCGCCGAAAACGCGCGTTCCGCCATCGGCAAAGCAGAAATAGGTTCGATAACGTGACATCCCGAAGACATATTCACCAACTCTCTGCTTGAAAAACGACAGAGAACGCTCTCCCTTTAACCCGCTATCAAAGCGAGCCAGTTCACCCCGCGCCTGCGGGGAATACCCGTTGGATTATCGACGATAGGATGATAGGTCCGAAAGTCGGTCCTCTCCGGCGGATCCGGCACATGGGATGCTCGATTGGCACGATTCTTGCAATACGCACCGTTGCAGGAACACTCACTCTTGAACTCGTCAGATCGAAACCACGGGCGCAGATATCCGGCTTTTCGCGGAACCGTTGTCTCAACGCTCTTCTCTCCTGCCGAGCCCTTTCCGTCCATTGCCTCCCTACAGGTAATGTCTATTCCATTCTGCACCACGATCGTGTCTCAGGAGAAACCCTATGGTAAACCGTATCTCGCTCACTCTCGCGCTGGCTCTTATCCTTGGCGGGCTTTCCGCCGCCCCCTTGCGGGCGCAAACTCCGGTGGCGCTCCAAAATGCCACGGCCGATTTCTCACAGACCGGTTTTGCGGTCGGAAACAGTATTGATGGCAACGCTGCGGGCAATCTGGGGTGGGCCGTCGATCCCCAGGAAGGCTTCAGTCATACCGCGGCTTTTGAGACCGTCAGCAACGTCGGTGGGGTCGGAGGAAGCGTTCTCACCTTTACCCTGACACAAAACTACAGCTTCAATCCGCAGCACCTTCTAGGCAAGTTCCGGCTCTCCCTCACGACCGATGACCGCAGCACTTTTGCCGACGGCCTCTCGACAGGTGGTGACGTTACCGCCTCCTGGACCGTCCTCACTCCCACCACCGCAACCGCGGCCAACGGATCGAGTTTGAGCATTCTGGGCGACGGCTCCGTGCTCTCCAGCGGCGCCCTGCCCAACACGGACATCTATACGATAACGGCCTTTACCGCTCTGACCAACATTACCGGCGTACGCCTGGAGGCTCTAACCGACCCTAGCCTGCCCTCCAACGGCCCCGGTCGGCAACCGTTTAACGGAAACTTCGTTCTCTCCGAATTTGGCGTAGGCATCACCCCCGCAGCGACCCCGGAGCCCGGCTCGCTCGCCCTCGCCACCGCCATGTTCCTCATCGGAACCGGCCTCGTCGCCCGCCGCCGCAAATCCCGCAAGTCTGCCTGATCCCACTCCACCCTGACAAGAGCCGCCCCGTATCCCACGATACAAGGCGGCTCCCTATCTATACCCAGTTCCAAAAGCAGCGAAACAACAGCGAGACAGGAAATTCTCCATTGCTATTGACACCCGGTTTCAATTCCACGCCGGTTCGACACAAAACCACTCCACCCAAACGGCGGCCGCTGCCTGGATCGATCCACCCCCCGGGCCTGCGGGGAATACGGCTAACTATGGAAATTCTGCCCGAGCGGCAGAGGGAGCACGTTGGAGGATCTTGTGATCTACCGCAATGGGGAGTTGATGCTGGGAGTGGTGTCCCACGAAAACGAAGGCGTCGTGCGTGTCACCGCCAGAGAATGTGATCTCCTGAAGGCTGAAGGATTCGTGCTCAAGCCTTATGGAGCGATGGTCGGATACTGAGGAAGTTCTACTCCTGCGACTCTCCTGCGGCCCGCAACAGGTGCTCCGAAGGTATCTCCGGTCCCTGTCCTGCCGCGCGAAGCAGTACCGCCCGTGGTTCCTGGAGGGGTTCCGCGCTGCCCCGCAAGAGAGACTCAGAGGCGGGCAGATCCGCAGCATTCTCGACCAGAAGTTTGGCATCCAGGTTCGTGGCCCACTTCTTGGCCTTGAAACCCACTCCACCGAAGACGCAGGAACCGATTACGAATGGAGAAAGCATCATTCCGACGTTCAGGATATACTGCCACAGAGGCACCTCTCTCTTAAAATCCATCGAGACATGCTGGGGGTGGAAATGCACATAGATCTCGACACCTACCAGCAGTAAAAGAAACGTGCTGACCAGTGTGATCGAGAGCAACGACAACCCAATACTCCCATACGCACCCGTTTTCAGGAGAACCACTTGCGCTCTCCGCAACGTATCTTTGCTGTTACTTCCTGAACGTTTGCGAGGCCGGAAAAGCGATTCCGGTTTCTGATGTTCTGTCTTCTCTTCTATCGGCACTTTTTGTACGGGCAGATTTTGTGCAGGCTGTTCAAATTCTTCCAAGTGTTGCGGCATGATGATTCCTTCGGAGGCCTCCTGAAAAGACATGGCGGCGGTACCATTGTACCCACTTTCGCCCTGATGAGAAGTATATGGACCGGGCGTTCCGGCAGGCAACACTCTGGAATACAGCCACTGGCGCTGCCCCACCTACGCCACCTGTCTCACACGGCGGAGCGTTTCAAGCGCTTTTAGGGAAAGAGGAGGTTACCGAATGCTATCCTCCGGTGCGGACCAAAACCCATGGCAGCCGGTAAGCGCTTCCGAACGCTATACCGATCTGGACATTCTGCGGGGCGTGGCGCTGCTGGGTGTGTTGCTGGTGAATCTGTTAAGCGATTTTCGCATTCCCCTGGCCGAGCATCTGCTTGTTTTTCATACGCAGCCCAATCCGGTGGATCGCATTACGGATCTGGTCGTTGCCGGCCTGCTGGAGTTCAAGGCGATGACGCTCTTCTCGCTACTCTTCGGGGCCGGCAGCCGCATCTTTGCGGAACGCGCCGCAGCGCGCGGTGTGAACCCCCTGCGGTTTCTTGCCCGGCGCTACCTGGTTCTGCTGGCCCTGGGACTCTGTCACCTGCTTCTGATCTGGAACGGAGATATTCTCACCCTCTACGCGGTTTGCGGTCTGCTGCTTCTGCCCTGCCTGCGCCTGAACCCTACCTCCCTGGCGATGGTCGGCCTCGCCGGTGTTGCGGCCAACTTTATGATCTCCTGGGATTTTCTGTGGCCGGGCGATACGATGCTTCACCAGCTTGCAGGGGAGGCGCACTCCGTCTATGCGAAAGGCGGATGGGGAGGCATTCTGGCATTTCACGCACGAGAGACGCAGCATCTTATTCTGCCTCTGCTCGCTTCCTCTCTGCCTAAAACCTGGGGACTGATGGCGCTTGGAGCCGCAGTCTGGCGCAGGGGCATATTCCAGAACCCCAAACGGCATCTCGATACCCTCTGGGCGGTAGCGCTGTTAGGAGGAAGCCTGGGCGCGTGGGCCACCGTGCAGACAGTCTCCGCGGCCTCGACCGGACATCCCTCTCCCTATTCCTCCCGCCTATTGGAGGCCGCATCCTACATTCCTCTGGCGCTGGCCTTCGCGTCCGGCCTGCTCCTGGCTCTGCAGTTTCCGCTCTTGAGGAAGATGGCCTCTGTCTTCCAGGCTGCCGGGCAGATGGCGTTGACGAACTACCTGACACAGTCCGTCCTCCTGAGTTTTATGTTCTACGGGCTTGGTCTGGTCGGGCGTTTGGGTTCCGCCTCAGCGGTAGGCGTCGGCCTCATTCTCTATGCGGCCCAACTGCTGTTCAGCGCGCTTTGGCTGCGCCGGTATCGGTTTGGCCCGGTAGAGTGGCTCTGGCGCTCCCTCACCTATGGGCGTCGGCAGCCCATGTGACAGAGGGCAGACCCATGGGACGGCAACGGTGCCGGTTAGAATCAGAAGGCAGAATGTCTGGCGAGGAGAGACGGAAGCAAGGCACACTCGTTCGGAAGTGGATCCTGATCGCCACGATAAGCAAACGTCAGGAATCCTGTTCCGGCTCCAGGAAGCGCACGCCCAACCCCGGCAGATCGTTCGGAACCACCTTTCCATCCTGCCAGACGGCTCCCGTGAACGGATCGTTGGTCAGATTCAGGTGGCTGTCGAGGTCGAGGGCGTCCACCAGCGGAGAGATATGCGCGGCGGCGGTGATGGCGAGCGCGGATTCGGACATGCAGCCGATCATCAGTTGGAGGTTACAGGCGCGGGCCGTATGGATGATGCGGATGGCCTCCCGGAGGCCGCCGCACTTCATCAGTTTGAGGTTGACGCCGTCGATGTGGGGAGCGAGCGGCGGAATGTCGGAGGCGCGATAGACGCTCTCATCCACATAGATAGGCAGGGGCGAATCCCGATGGACCGCGGGCAGATCGCTCTCCTGCCCGCGCCGCAGAGGCTGCTCGACGAACTCCACGCCGCGCGCCGCCAGCCACGGGATCATCTGTCGGGCGTCTTCGACTGTCCAGCCCCCGTTCGCATCCACGCGCCAGGTGACACGACGGGTGCAGACCTCCTGTGCGGCGGCGAACATCGCCTGATCGGCGGCGATCCCCTGGGGGCTGCCGAGCTTCACTTTGAGGCTGTGGGCCTGCGTTCTGGCGAGGATCTCCGGCAGGATCTCCCGCACCACTTCCGGAGGATTGATGCCGAGCGTGACGCTTGTCGGGACGATCCGCTCCCGCTGAAGACCGAACAGACGCCATATCGGCACGTTCAGGCGTCTGCCCATCCAGTCGTGGAGCGCCATGTCCAGGGCCGCGCACGCGCCGGTGGAAGTGTCGGGCGCGGCGCTCCAGAGCTGTTCCCACTGCTGCATGTCCCAGGGGGTCAGAGTCTCGCAGGCAGGCTGAAGCGTCTCCAGAAAGCGCGTGGCCGTCTCCGCAGTGTCCGGCGTCGCGCCCCCGGACGAGGGCGCCATCTCCCCCAGTCCGGTAACGCCTTCATGTTCCACCTGGACAATCAGATTTTCCGAACCCTGACTGGTTCCCCGACTGATGGTCAGGGCATGGCGTTTCTTCAGCGAGATACGTGCGAGGGAGATTTTCATAACGTCGATTCGTCCTTACTATCGGAGAAGAGGGAAGATAAAACCTGTCTCTTAGATCTATGCGGAGGACACTACGGCATCCAGCAGCGCGTGCGCCCCGTTCCGCACCACATCCTCGACCGGCAGGCCCGTCTCCTGCGCCACGTCTCCGATGGCCTCTTGCGCGTCGGAGGCGTTCAGGTGGCCGGTGTTCAGCGCAATGCCGACCACTTTGGGAGCAAATACCTCCCCCGTCATCGTCCGGATCGTGCTCACCGTCTCATAGATGCGGATGGCTTCCGGCAGCGGCGGGAGTTGGACCCAGGGAGCGCCCTTGATCTCACGCTGCCCGGCGCGATGCACAAGGATCAGATGCGTGGGTATGGAGCCTCGCAGCAGCGCCAGCGTCGCCGTGGAGGCCGGATGGAACAGAGAGCCCTGACCTTCCACCCAGAGATAGTCGTGGTTCGCACTGCTGTCCAGGATCAGTTTCTCGACCGCGCCTGGCGCATAGTCGAGTTTGACCGCATCGAGCGGGATGCCCTCTCCCGCGATCATGATGCCGGTCTGCCCCGTCGCCAGAAATTTCGAGCGCAGCCCCCGCGCTCGCGCCTCACGGTCCATCTCCAGGGCGGCGGTCATCTTGCCGATCGCCATGTCGGTGCCGACAAACAGCACGCGTTTGGCAGCCTCCAGGCGCGCCTTTCCGGACGCGGTTTTCAGCCCCTCGGGCTCCTGGCGCACATCCCACAAAAACTGTCCGGGGCGATGCAGGAGGCCGGTAAAGCGCGGATCTCTCCCCATCGCGATGTGCAGCCCGTTGGCGATCGAGAGGCCCGCTCGAAGCGCCTCCTCGATCTCCTCTGCCCAGCCCGCAGGAAGCATTCCGCCGGCCGGACTGATCGCCGGGATCAGCACATCGGGCGCGAACGCCATCGCCTCCTCCAGAGAGGCCACGACCGGGATCTCTTTCTCGATCCCGGTAAGATCGTGAAGGCTCTGCCTGGCCGTCGCTCGATCGATGACCGCGACGATGGGAGCGACGCTGTAGCGTAAGAGCCCATTCCCGATTTTCCCGGAATACTGGCCCAACACCTCATGCATCAGCAAGACGACCCGATTTTCCGGGGTGAGACGGTTCATATTCCTCTTCCTCAAGAAAGTGTTTCGAGGGCCGACACTGCCCCCATACTGCTCACAGAATTGCGTTTTGGCAGTCCGTTTTCCTGCCTTACAACACAGCGAGCAGGAGATCTCTCTCCTGCTCGCAGCTTTTCATCCGAGACTATCGCAACGTCTGCGGGTCGAGACTATTCGCCATCGCCTCCGCCGCGTCGTCCTCCCGGACCCGCCATCTTTTTGCCGCCCAGCATCAGGCTGAGCGTGGTCTTGGTCTGCACGCGGGGAAGCGGTTGGGCTTTCTCCAGCGCTGTTCCGGGCCCCCAGCCGATCATCTGCATCGAGACGATGTCGCAGTCCTTGAAAATGGCCTCGGGAACCGTGACTTCGACGGTGTCTCCGGCCATAAACATCGTCTGCTTCACGAAGTCCGCTACTTCCGCCATCTGGAGATAGTCGTAGACAAATCCCATCCGGGGTTTGACCTCCGAGGAGTCCCACATGATGATGGTATGGGTGCCCTGGATCATCCCGAAGATCGTGGCATGGTAACCGAGCGCATTCGGAATCGCTTTCCAGCGGAAACGGATCGCCTTCTCCAGCGGAACCTTCTCTTCCAACGGCGGACTGGTCATCTCGATGGGATCCATCAGGGTGACCTTCGCCGGGACATCGAGCGCGACGTTCCCGGTGTAGCTGGAGGTGAGCGCGTAGTGGCCTTCAAGGACGGCCTCCGGATCGATCGTACCCGGCTGTTTGCCGGTCGGCCAGTAGCCGGTCGTCCAGTTCGGCTTGTAGAAATAGGAGTTGCCCTGGCTGGCGCGGGAGGACTGTCGGCGCATCTCCCCCTGCTGCTCTTTCGAAAGTCCCTTGAATTCGATGACTTCCGGCTGGCCGGGGCGCACGGTTGCGGAGGATCCCCAGTACTGCTTGATCGTCATATTCATGTCGATATTACCGGGTTTGCCGGGCGTCTCCGTTCCTGGGTCCGCCCCCTCCTCCGGCTTGGGCCGATAGAGGTCCAGATCCAGTTTCGGCCCCTGCTTCAGCCCATCCGGCACCGCGAGCGAAGCGGTCGCGCCCTCGGGCGCAATACCGGGTGACCAGAGACGTACGCTCAACTTGCGCTGTGGGGCGAACTGGGCCAGCGCCGCCGCCGCCTGCGGGGGCAGTTTAAATCCAGGCGGCAGTTTGGGGAGTTCCGGCATCTTCATCCCGGCCATCTTCATGACGGAGGTCTCCGCGAAAATGCCCAGAAATGCCTGTTGTGAATCGTCGGCTGCCTGGGAGACCCCGGCAGAGAGTGCCAATAAGGCTACGGCGGTTGTGATATGCTTCAAATCGAATCCTCCTGATGCGCCTCCCCTTCCGGAGGGAGTCGGTACCAACCTCCCTGTACCGGAAAACGTCGGACGCACATAAATGGAAAGCCCACACGGCTCCTCCGTGTGACTTTCTGTTTCTCCGCTGTCCGGCAAACCACTCTGATCCTGCCGCGAAAGACCAGCATGCCAACCAACACTCATCACTATAACATATAACCGGACAATTGCCAAGGGGGAACCATTTGTCTGAACTCGGATTTGCCGGATTAAAGGATGGACTAGGATTGTCTACCTGACCATAACCATTCGTCGTGAACCACGATCTCCGCGTGGAGGCGATCTCCTGCCTGTTCCTTTCCTTGTAATCGCAAAATCATTCAAATCCCCTTACAGGAGAGGCGACTCGGAGGAGCGGAGAAAGACCATCGGGCTGAAAATCTTAGTCAATCCTTTAATCCGACAAATCCGAGTTCAGACAAGATTCGGGGGTGCAAAAATCGTCTCCGGAGCGGTGAAGGGAACCTAATTCTTGCTGAGGGAGAGGGTTTTTCTGGGGAGATCGAACAGGATTTTGCGGCCTTTGAAGGCGTCGAGGCCCAGAAGGGGAAGACATTGCGCTCCCTGGGACGGCACAACCTGTACCGATAGCGATTCCAGGGTCAGGTCACCGATGTGGAGGGTTTTCAGGATGCCATTCTGCCTTGATGAGGCCGAATCGGGTTGGAGGGCCAGGCCATATTCGTCCGAAGTAGAGCTATCGGGCAGCCGGCCTGCGCCAGAGTAGGCGGTATCCACTACCAGTTTTAGCGCCTGCCCGCCAATGGAGACGGAGGCGTAAAACCAGTCGTCGAGTTCATGGGTAAGGGGAATGGTCACGATGTTGGCCGCGGCGGGATCGGAGCCGTTGGTGAGCCAGCGCTTCCGGTCGGCATCGGAAGAGGCGATCGGCCAGAGGATCAGTTTACGGTGGGCCATATCGAGGCCGAACACCTGAGTGCCGAAATAGTCCAGTCCCAGCACTCCTTCGGCGCGCGCAGGCAGCGGCGTCTCCGTCAGGCGATAGAAGAGCGGTCGATCAGCGATGAACCCATCGCAGTAGGCGAGAAAATCGGGCGCGAGCGTCGAGAGCGAGACGCTGTTGAACACCGCCTGCACCGCTTTCGCCTGCCCGACCTCGATGGTTTTGCCCGGAGGGATTCCCAGGCGCTCGGCCGCCTTCGGCTTCAGCCAGGAACTGATGCTGCCCGTATCCATCACCATCCGCACCGGCTTGCCGTCGATCGTGACCGGCAGCAGGATCGCGCCGTCCTCCACATCAAAGCCGATCTCCACCGGCTTGCGATAGGCATCGGCCGGAGGCGTGTTCTGCACGACCTTCACCTGAGTCATATCGGCGAGGGCCGAAAAAAAAGCGCCGGCTTCCGGCTTATAGGTGGTCTCCCCGGTCGGAGTGGTGGCTCTGCCTCCATAGGGAAACGTGATTACATGCGCCGTCAGTGGGGAATCTTCCCCTAACTGCCGCATCGCAAACGGGGTGATGCCCGGTGCGGTGGGCAGCGGTTTGAGATAGACCTTTCTGCCGGGCACATCCAGCAGCACCTCAAATCGCGAGAGGAAGTCCCTGCCCAGGGGTTTCGGCGGATCCGCAGCCAGATCCGAATAGACGATCCGTTGCCTGCGAACTTCCGCCTCGCCGACCCGCACCCGATCCAGGCGGGCCGAATAGATCGGAACGATGCCCCGTGCGGTCGTGATCCGCCCGCTCTCTTTCCAGGCGCTGCTCACCTTGTGCGCCAACTCCGCCGGCAGTTTGGTGATCTCGCTGCCGGTATCCAGCATCATCCGGGTCGTGAGCAGTTCCGGAATCTCGATAGGGAGATGATAGAGTCCCATCGTATCCACCGTAAACGGCACCGGTTGGACCCCCTCCATACCAAATCGGTGCAGCATCTGCGCATTGAGATCACCGCCGGACAGAATAGCGATCTGCCTGCTGTTCGTATTCAAGTACAGAGCCGCTCCCGCGAGCATATCCGTTCCGAGAATGCCGTCACAGTCGGCCCCCATACTGCGCAGGATCCCCGCCGACAGGATCATAACCTCCCCTGAGAACGCGATCGAGGTATGGGGCGCCGCGAATGTCAGCGTTACTGCCTGAACCTTCGTCCCATTTTCAAAGGTCATCTCCGCGCCGTTGCGGGCATGCATCGGATGCGCCTTCAATCCCAACCTGGTCACCAGCGCATCCGAAAGAAACGTCTTGCTGCCCGTATCCAGCATAAACCGGGCGTCGTCCTTCCCATTCAAGCGCACCGGCAGGTAGATCGTGCCATGCGCATCCGTCTCATAACCGGTTCGTACCACCCCGACTTTTTGGGCGCCCGCCCCTACCTGGCTCAGCACCACGCCCCACACCATCAAGGCAGTCCCAAACCAGTGGGCCTTCCGTGCTGCATCTCCTCTGCATTTCTTCCTGGCTTCTTTCCTTCCTGTATTCCTGCTCCGCATTTGCATTTTTTCCTGCATTCCTGATCAGTCTTTTTTGCGTTTGGCGGCTTTGGCCTCGGCGCGCTCCAGGCGGTGGGTGCCGGCCGGTTTTTTGATCGGTTCGGTGTAGGTGTCGCCGACGATCAGGCGCAGCAGGTTCGGGATCCAGGAGTCGCGCTTGCCGGCTCCGTAGCCGATGGCGCGCGGAATAAAGGGCGGGACGGGCGCCAGTTCGCCGGTCGGCGTGCGCTCGGCAAACTCGGCCAACAGCGTGGCGCCGGTGGGGGTGATCAGCTCTTTGGGGCGATCGTCGGGGCGCAGAGGAAAGCCGACCAGGAGTTCCATCGTCGCAGGCGCAGGCACCGGCATCGTACCGTGGGCGCACTCCACCCAACCGCGATTGAAGGGCAGCGGCGACGCATAGACCTTCTCCACCCCCAGCATCTCCAGCCCGATACAGGCCCCGATGATATCCACGATGGCGTCCACCGCGCCGACCTCGTGAAAATGGATCGTGTCCGGCGTCATCGCGTGGATTTTGGCTTCCGCATGGGCCAGTTTGGTGAAGGCGCTCAGCGCCCGACAGCGCACGGTCTCCGAAACACCGCTCCGGGTCAGGATCTCCGCGATGTCCGACAGATGCCGCCCGTGTCCCTGATCGGCTTCGTGCAGCACGACATCCACATCCATCCCGGAGATGCCCTCTTTCACCACCATCCCGATCTCCAGAGAGTAGCCGGGAACGTTCAGGCGCTCCATCTCCGCCCGCCAGGCCGCCTCGTCCACTCCGGCATGCAGCAGCGCCCCGAGCATCATGTCACCGCTCACCCCACTAAAACAGTCAAAATATGCGATCCGCATCCTTCACCTCTCCTCTGGACTTCGTTCTGCCTTCTTCAGCAGCTTCTCTGAGCGTCTATTCACCATTTCGATACGCATTTCCCCCTGCACCTGTAGAGGCGTGTGATCCCCATTTTGCAGGCAAACAGATTGTAAAATCCTCGGAACCTTCCCCGAAATTCGAACGTCTGCTTGGACGAGAGACAGTTGAAATGTCATCACCATCAGGGGTGTTTATTCCCTGATACGCTTCGGCGTTCGTTTACGTCGCGTCCTCATGCAGGGACGCAGAGTAGTCTGTGGTCGTCACCACGAGACCCTTGCCGAGTCTGAATGAACAGGCTCGTGTTTCATCCCATGAAGGAGAAATTTCCATGAAAACAGTCGTCGGTTTGTTCGATGATTACACCCAGGCCAGAAATGCGGCCGTCGAAGTCGAGCGCGCAGGCGTGTCCCACAGCGACATCAGTGTCCTTGCCAATAACGGCGATAACGGGGAGCATGTTCGCCGTGATATCGTCGATACGCATTCCAGTATGGGCCATGCGGTCACGAAGGACGCGGGCGTCGGCGCAGAGATCGGCGGCGTCTTAGGGGCGCTCGCCGGAGCCAGTCTGTTCGTCATCCCCGGTCTCGGCTGGATCGCAGGCGCGGGTTGGCTGGCAGGAATGTACGCCGGAGCCGGTGTCGGCGCGATTGCGGGTGGGCTCGTCGGTGTCCTGACCCACGTCGGTGTGCCGAAAGAAGACGCGGTCTACTATGAGGAAGGGATCCGCCGCGGCGGCACCCTGGTCGCCGTCCGCGCCGAAGACAGCGCGGCGAGCGGGATCGCACGGATTCTCAACAACGCCGGTGCGGTCAACATCGAAGAGCGCGCGGCCTCCTATCGCAGCGAAGGCTTCGTCGCCCCGCTCTAAACGTGCAGTTCGGAAACGCTGCCCTGCATGGCCCCCGGCCATCGCCATGGAAGCGCTC
>Ga0105239_10008012_pt1 | contig 12061 bp, 9 predicted proteins | sample KBSC44metaG_FD_92761 | JGI IMG/M metagenome (GOLD analysis project Ga0105239, IMG submission 92761) | Corn rhizosphere microbial communities from Kellogg Biological Station, Michigan, USA - KBS C4-4 metaG | ecosystem: Host-associated > Plants > Roots > Rhizosphere > Soil | place: Michigan, USA...
CCTCAACGCGCGCGAACGTCCGCTACGGCACCGGCTCGAATTCCTCGAGCGGCCCGACATTCATCCAGGCACAGGGGTCCGACGCATGCGTCGGACGGGTTGACCGGGCGGCTGCCCGCGCATCGCCCGGATCCACCGTCTCAAACTAAGGCGCCTGCACGCCGCTCATAACGGCCGCACCGACGCCGACCGAACCTCGCTGGCGAGGAGTTGGAATCCGTGCATCCGTGTACGCTCGAGCGCGACGCCGTCCCCGGACGCCGCGGCCAACAGCAGGTTGCGCCACACCTTCACCTTCGTCGGCCAGCGCGGACGCAACCACTCCGGATGTTGTTCGGCGAGCTGATGTATCTGGGTCACCGTGCAGGTACTGATGAGATGCGCACAATGCGTGGGAGCACCCAACCGAAGTTGGGCAGCCATGCTCTTTGTCGATGCGAGATGCCAGGCGTACGTAAACACCTGTTTCGCGACAGACGCCGCCTGTGGCACGGTGAAAAAGCCACCGTAGGGCACCGGCGGCGGTGCGTTCACCTCGTGTCCCTGGACTCGCCGCCAACGGCTCGGATCAGCGAATCCCACATCCACCAGCAAGTAGGGACATGACGCCGCACGCTGTCGCGCGGCCCGATCGAACGAGCGCCAGATTTCTCCCACCTGTCGCAAAAGCAGATTCCCGTGCGTCGGTTGCGCGGCAGCCTGGTCTGCCAACAGCTCCAGACATTGCTCGTTCAACTCCTCCAGCGATCCATACGGCTCCGAGGCCACCGCCGTCGCGCCCCGGGCCATCATCGAACCAACAACCTCTTCGTCTAAATCGCGATGCATCAGCATGATCCTTAGTCCCCTTCCCTTCCACCGCGGATCATCCTAACGAAGTGCATTCGCACAGGGTGCCCTCTATTTGACAGTGTTTTGCTTAATTTTTCCCTGTTACGCCGCGGAATCAAAAATAGTTCGCCCCCGGTGAGATAAATGTTGGATACGCAGCAGAGTCGTTCAATTGAAGAGGCGCGGCATGAAAACAGCCTCGTTGGCACTCCTTTGACTCAATATGTTTGATTCACTTCGTGCGCTCTGGAAACTGCAAGCGAGCTCCCCTGCGCGTCGCCGGCCGTTGCGCCCGCAGGGGCGGGTGAATTTCAGTGTGTTTTGCCAAATTATACCCCGTTGTCTTTCATGACCGATTTCAGAAAAATGCCCGCCCCGCACTCGACAGGGAAAAACACCATGCGAATCTCGGAAGATCGCTACCGTCGCGAACGCATCAGCCTGCAACTCGCGCTGCGGTTTCTGGAGCACGAAGCACGTACTCAGACCATTCGTCGCTGGACGGGATTGAGCGACGACAGGATCCGAAAATTGTATCGGTCCTATGCAACTCACGCGCCGCGCTATGTCAGGCGACATCGTGGTAAGTCACCCCACCAGGTGGCTTACTTCGGACGCTCAGCCCGCATTCAGCAAGAAACCGTGTGGCTGGCCAGCCTGTTGTCCTTGTTTGGGGTTATTCCGCCCGAGCCCAGCCTGGATGAGGGACTGACGTTACCCAGCGTGGCTCGCGGCGAACTGTTATGCCAGGCGTTCGAGCTCTATCGCGCCCTGATTCCCGCATCACAAATCTCGTTCGAGCACGCTGTATTCCTGGCGACTACCCTCGCGCGTGGAGAGCAACTGCGTGTGGGACGATGCGTGGACTGCGGAAGTCTGATTGTCACTGAGAAATTCCCCATCCGCGACAGACGCTGTCACCCCTGTACGATTTCAACGGCTTAGGGGCTTGATGTCGGGGAATCCCTACGATGCGGCACTGCGCCGCGGCGTTCCAGGAGCCTGTCTGACAGGCTCCTGGGCGGGGCTTGAACCGTGCGCGCACACGCAATATAAATTTGAAAGTAACCTGAAAGCCGCAGCTTCCCGGCGGCGTCCTTAAAAGATGGCGATTCCATGAATTCCAAAACCCGAGTCCTCAAGCGCCATCCCGGCGCGAAGCTGGTGAAGAATTCCGACGAGCAGGATTCCTACTCGGTGCGCGACGGTGACACCATTCTCTGCGCATCCGCGAAGTCGCCCACCGATGCCTGGCGTCGAGCGGCACTAGCCATCGACTACCCGTACAGTGACGCTGACTCACGCTGGGAAGGCGGCACTCACAAGACCTGAGCATGCACGCCGCTCGCGTCGAGGCAACCTCGCCCGATTCCGCGGCGTACGAACTGACGTCTGAGGCAGAGCGTCCAGCGCTGCTAAACTGTTCCGCAACGTCCATTGAATAAGATGCGCACATGGATCAGGTACGGCCGAACTTTTTTGCAGGGCCCTATGTCGACCGGCGCGCTGAGGCTCGCGAAGAAGCCGGTTGGCTCGAGGTCGCGCTTTCGGATTCGGCAACGCTCTTTCTGCTAGCGAAGGGCACGACTCAACTGGTGCGCACCCAGCCCGAGCCGCGCATCGAGTTTGTCTCCGCTGCGCACCCCCTGGTGCGCGACACCGACCCACGGCATTTTGTGCTGCTGGGCTGGTTCCGCGGTGTCCGTTGCATTCTCATTGAGCTCGAGCCGGAGCGTGCGGCGAGCGTGCCCGACGGCGCTACCTTTGAAGAGCTGCGGCCCCTGTCGCCTCTGCTTCGCGGCGATGAGGCGGGCCTGCTCGCTTATGCGCGCGCCCTGTCCATCTGGCGCTCCCGTCAGAAGTTTTGCGGCGTCTGTGGCTACACCACCGTACCGGAACGCGCCGGGCACGTCATTCGCTGCACGAATCCGGAATGTCGTCACGAGTTTTTTCCACGAATCGACCCGGCGATCATTGTTCTGGTCACCGACGGCGAGCGCGCACTCCTCGGGCGCCAGGCGAGCTGGCCTCCGGGGCGCTACTCCACCATAGCGGGATTCGTCGAGCCCGGCGAAAGCCTGGAGGATGCCGTGGCCCGCGAGGTCATGGAGGAAACCGCGGTGCCGGTGCTGACATCCCGTTATCACTCCTCTCAACCCTGGCCTTTTCCTTCCTCGGTCATGATCGGATTCCAGGCCACCGCCGTACCAGGCAGCGTGGTCCAGGTCGGTTCGGAGCTGGAGGCCGCCGGCTGGTTCACCCGCAAGGACATCGAGTCGGGCGGCACCCTGGTACCTCCCTCACACTCGATTTCGTACCAGCTCATTTCCGCGTGGCTGAAAGGCGCGCAGGATTGAAGGGGCCGCAACGACCGCGGTCTCTCGTCAGAGCACGCGACATTTAACATGTGCCTCCTCGTCCTAGCCTGGCAGGCCCATCCGCGGTACCGCCTGATCGTCGCCGCAAACCGCGATGAATTCCACGAGCGCCCCACGGCACCGCTCTCGAGGTGGCCCGCGCCGGACAACATTCTGGCCGGACGGGATTTGCGCGCCAATGGAACGTGGCTCGGATTGGATCAGCGTCGCCATTTCGGGGTGATCACGAACTTCCGCGAGCTGCAGCGGCCCCGGCCCGACGCCCCCTCACGCGGCGGCCTGATTCCGCGTTTTCTGCGGGAGAAAACCGGCGCGCAGTCCTTCCTGACTCAGCTCGAATCGCAGGCCGCGGAATATTCCGGCTTCAATCTGCTGCTGACCGATCGCGACTCCCTCTGGTACGCCTCGAATCGCGCCCCCGGCTTTGCGCGCGCCCTGTCGCCCGGAGTCTACGGGCTCTCCAATGAGTTTCTCGACACCCCTTGGCCGAAGCTACGACGGGTGCGAAAGGAATTCGAGAGGTGGTTGAGCGATCCGGCCAACGGCTCGCCCGAGGGCTTGTTTGCGCTGCTGGACGACCGCACGCGCGCGAATACGGATGAGGAGCTGCCGCAAACAGGCCTCGAGGCCGAATGGGAACGAGTGCTCTCGGCGCCCTTCGTGCTCCACCCGGATTATGGAACCCGCTGCTCGACGGTACTGCTCCTGGAGCCCTCGGGCACGGCCTACCTGGCAGAGCGGCGTTTCAGTCCCGACGGCCGGCAAACGGGCGAAACCGTGTTCGAGCTGCCCGCAGGCGACTGGCCCCCGAGTTAGGCCGAGCCGCGCACGGCGGGTCGCATGAGCACGACCGACTTTCAGCGTTCTTTCGGAACCCGCGACTCCGCTTGCAAGTCTGAGTAAGAGCTTCGAGCGCATCTGCGCACGAGCCACTAGAATCTCGGCTTTTCCTCCACTCACACGTGTAGATGGCGCGTCGCAAACTCCTTCCCCGGGGCCGGTGGCACGGCCGGGCCTGGCTGGCCGCGATGTGTCTTATTGCCGCGCCGTGGGCGAGCGCGAACATCACCGTGGAAATTCACGGCGTGGACGACCAGATTCGCACCAACGTCCTCGCCTACCTCAGTTTCGAACGCTACAAAAAGCGTACCGACCTCAGTACTGACACCATCGAGCGACTCCACAACCTCGTGGAGCGGGAAGTGCAGTCCGCTCTCAAGCCTTTCGGCTACTACGAGCCCAGTGTGGACTCCGAAGTGAAAGATCTGGGACACGGTGAGTGGCGAGTGACAGTCGACATCAATCCCGGTACCCCGGTGCTGATCGACAAAGTCGCGGTGAAGGTGGACGGCCCGGGCGCGACCGATCCCTTGTTCGAGCGAATCGCCCAGAACTCGCCGTTGCATTCAGGCGACCGTCTGAATCACGCCACCTACGAGGCGGTCAAAAGCGACCTGCAGCGCACGGCAGCCACTTTTGGATATCTCGATGCGAAGCTGGTTCACAACGAGTTGGTGGTTGATCCGAAAAGCCACACGGCGAGCATCACCCTGGAGATGGAGACCGGCGACCGCTATCGCTTCGGTAGTACCACCATCGAACAAACTTCGGTGCGCGACTCCCTGGTACGGAAGTACCTCCGTTACAAGGAGGGTGAATATTTCGACATGACCCAGGTATTGCGGACCCAGTTCGCCCTGGATGACGCACAGTACTTCTCCAACCTGGAAGTGTTGCCCCAGGACGCCGACCACCAGGCCCACATCGTTCCCGTCAAAATCCACGCCGATAAGAGTCGCCGCAACCGCTATTCCTTCGGCGCCGGCTATGAGACCGATACGGGCGTACGCGGCACCCTGACTTGGGAAAACCGCCGACTCAACAGTCTCGGCCACCGTTTCAGCGTGACGGTGGAAGCCTCACAGCTCGAGCGCTACCTCTTGCAGGCCCGCTACATCATTCCCATCGGCGACCCGGCGGTCGAGAACCTGACGTTTCAAGGCACGGTCAACCAACTCCAGCTCGCCGACGTTCTTACGCATACCCAGTCCGTAGGCCCCGCCATCACGGCCATGGTGAGCAATTGGCAATACGTGTTGTTCGCAAACGCCACCAAAACGACCGACGACACCGTGGTCGGATCGAGCACCGAGCGCATGCTGATTCCCGGAATCGACCTCGCCTCCGTTCCAAAGGGATACCTGGGTGAGCCGATTTTCCAACATCCCTTCTTTGCCGAGCTGCGCGGCTCGAATGCGGCGATCGGCTCGGACTCCAATTTCCTGCAGATTCACATGACCGCTGAGCACGTATTTCAGCTCGCCGACAAATGGCACCTCCTGATGCGTGACGAGGTCGGTGCCACGGCGGTCAATCACTTCGACCGGCTGCCCGCCATCATGCGATTCTTCGCCGGTGGCGATAACAGCGTACGCGGCTTTGCCTTTGATGAGCTTTCGCCCAGCGACACGTTCTGCACCAAGGGCCCGGTGGCCAGTCCCACCAATGGGCGGTGCTACCAGATCCGCGACGGCGGTAAGGATCTCCTCACCGGCACCTTCGAAGTCATCCGCGACCTGCCGCATAACTTCGGCGTCGCCACCTTCTTCGACTACGGCAACGCTTTCAATCATTTCAACGCGCCCGACATTCAATATGCAGCAGGTGTCGGTTTTCGAGTGCGCCTTCCCGTCGTAACATTGGGTATCGACATTGCGGAGCCGCTTTCGAGGCCCGGCGGACCGCGCCTGCATATCAACTTCTCGCCGAAGCTGTAGCCCTCGATGCGACGACTGCTGCTCCTGTCCGCCGCGTTCCTGGTTTTCATCGCCATAGCGGTGCCGTCGGCAGTCGTCTATTACGTCGTTTTTACCCAGGGCGGCTTTCAGTTCATTGTCCGGCACATCCCTCACCGCTTTGGGGATACCACCCTGGACATCGTCAATCCGACCGGCAGTATCGCCCACGGTATTCACGTCGACCGCGTGGAGGTGGATCACCACTTGGCCAACGTACGGGTCGAGAACATCCAGGGGCACGTCAAGTTACTGCCCTTGCTGTGGCAGACCATCACTTCCACGGACGCGTACTTCGGCAAAGTCACCGTCACGGTAAAGAAGCGTACGCGGCCGCCGTCGGGCGGCCAGCCGCTGTTTATCCCGCGTTGGATGGTCATCAACGCAGACCATACGCACATCGGGATCTCCGTGGTCACGGTGTACAACGGCTTCCACCTCGAGGCGACCGACATCGACGGATCGGCCGTTCTCCACCACCGCACCATCCGGCTTTTCGAGGCTCAAGGCCAGATCGGTAATACGCACGTGGCGGGCAAGGGCCTGTTATATGCCACCGATCCCTTCGGCATGGATGTGGATGCCCGTATCAACTGGAGTCCATCAGACCAACCCGCCTGGGCCGGAACGCTGGCGGCCCGGGGCGACCTGGCCTCGCTCGGCTTGAATATTCATACCACCCGACCCTTCCGGGCCGACTTCAAAGGCCGCGCGTTGGATCTGACCAACCGCTGGCATTGGCTCGGCGATGCCGTGGCGCACGACCTCGACATCCGCGTGTGGGGAGGCAGCGGCGTTCTCGGCCTCATCACGGGCCACGCCACGATACATGGAGATACCAACGGATTCGGTGGAACCGGGACGGCGGACCCGACCGGACTCAAAGTGGGCTTGTTCCAAACCGAGTTCGACGGGTACTACAGGAATCACGTATTGACCGCGCGGCACATGATGGCCCGTCACATTGCAACCGGCGCCGTGGCCACAGGGTCGGGAACCATCGAGGTCATGAAAGGCGGCCCGCTGCTCGATCTCCAGGGCAACTGGCACGAGTTCCGCTGGCCCCTGGTCGGCAAGGACAAGGACGTTCCTTTCCACAGTCCCTCAGGCCTTTACACTTTGAAGGGGACGCTGCCGTACCACGTCTACCTGGACGGTATTGGAAAAGTCCGCGACCTGCCCCTGATGCCTGCGAAGGTGGACGGCTCACTCGGCAAGGAATACTTCAAATGGACGCGTGCCGAGGTCGATCTTTTCCAAGGCCACGCGACCGTCAACGGCTCGGTGACCTGGGCACCCCAGAACACCTGGGCGGTATCGGGCCGGCTGACCGGCATCGATCCGAGCTACTTCCGCCCCGACCTTCCCGGCAGGTTGGATTTCACGCTGGCTGTCCTGGGCAAAAGCTTCGAGCCCACCGGGGACACCACCATCGACTTCGGCGACCTGGGCGGGCGGCTGCGCGGCGCGCTGGCCAGCGGCGGCGGCCGGCTGTCTCACTCAGGCCTTACCTGGGCGTTTGATAACATCAAGGTCGGCCTGGGACATACCAACATCGCGCTCGACGGCCGCCTGGACGACGTGTTTGACCTGCGTTTCAACATCACGGCGGAAGACCTCAGCCTGTTGGCCGCGGACAGCCGCGGGCAACTGAAAGCCTCCGGCACCGTTCGCGGCACGCTCGATGACCCGATGATCGTTGCCAGTGCTCACGGTAGCGGCATCTTTCACGACGGCATTGGACTGGAGCACATCGATGCCGACATCGACTTCGACGCTCACCAGGACCACGAGTCGAAAATCGATGCACGCCTTCACAACCTGACTTACAACAATCGGACCTTCGAGAAACTGGCATTCACCCTCGGCGGCAAGCCGGGCAACTACGTGATGCGCCTGGAGCTCCAGGCGCTCGGGCTGGCCGCGTCGGCCCAGGCTTCCGGGCCGTTCACCCAAGGCATATTCAACGGGCAATTGAATAGCCTGGCCATCAACAGCACACAGTCTCTGCACCTGGAGCTGGAACGCCCGGTCGCGTTGCGCTTGTCCCGTGCCGAGGCCCGCATCGATTGGATGTGCCTCGTCGGCACGCCTGTCAGCGTCTGCGCGGACGCCAACTGGAAGCCGGACCAGTGGTCGGCGACCATGACAGCCAATCAACTGCCGATCAGCTCGCTCACCGCGGGCATGACCCCGTCGGTCGACTACCAGGGAACCATCAACATCAACGCCCGTGCCGCCCAGGAAGGCAATCAGTTGATTCAGGGAACCGCGCGCCTGGAGCTCACCGGCGCGCAACTCTCCCACAGACTCCTGAGTCATCGGATCGAGCACACCAGCCTGGGCTCCGGAATCATCAGCATCTCGGCCACCCAGTCCGCCTTGACGGCCGAGGCCAAACTCGAGGACGGCCAGATCGGCACCATCGGCGCCGACTTCGAGGCCCAGCGCAACACGCCCGAGTGGCAGAGCATGCCCGTACACGGCGAGTTACATGCCCATACGGGGCAGCTCAACTTGATTTCGCTCTACATGCCCGACATCGACCGGGCGGCGGGTGAGCTCACAGCCGATGTGCAGATCGCCGGGACATTCGGTACGCCGCTGTTGGATGGCACGGTGAAAGTCGCCAATGGGGAGGTCGATTTCTACCAGGTCAACCTGGGTCTGCGGCAACTCGGGATGGAGGCCCGCCTGACCGACAACGGCCTGCGTTTCAGCGGCACCGCGCGGGTCGGCTCCGGCACCACCTCGGCCGACGGCCAACTCGAGTGGCACGACTCGCTGCCGCACGGAAGATTCACGCTCAAAGGCGAGGATCTGCGGGTGGTGGATATTCCGGAGGCGCAGATCGACGCCTCGCCCGACCTGCAATTCGATGTCGATGGTCGCAAGATCGATGTAACGGGTAGCGTCACCATCCCGACCGCCAAAATCGAGCCCAAGGATCTGACGGGCGCGGTGCGCGCCTCCTCCGACGAGATCATTGTCGGGAGTGAGGCCGCCGATCCCGCCAAGCGCTTCGAGGTCATGACCTCCATTTCGCTGGTGCTCGGCGACCAGGTCAGCATCAGGACTTCGGGACTCACCGGCCGGCTCATCGGCAACATCAATGTGCGCAGCGGCTATGACGCCGTCACGCGCGCCACGGGGGAACTCTCGGTCGAAGAGGGTAAATATGTGGCCTATGCGCATAATATGGACATTACGCGCGGCCGTCTCATCTTCACCGGCGGGCCGGTGGACGACCCCGGCATCGATATCCGTGCGATTCATAAATTCCCCGACGTGACGGCGGGCGTGAACGTCCGCGGCACGCTGCTGCAACCCCACCTCTCATTCTTCTCGGAGCCGTCACTCGCCCAGGCTGAGATTGTCTCGCTACTCCTGTCGGGCTCGCCCCTGACAGCCACCGCCACGCGCGCGAACGGCGCGGCGGCCAACAACACGGCACTCGTCCAGGGCGGCGCCATGCTCGCGCAGGAATTAGGCCAGCACGTGGGTATCCAGGAAGTCGGCGTCGAGTCCGACCTGTTGACGAACGACACCTCGCTGGTCCTCGGCCGCTATCTTTCGCCGCGCCTGTATGTGAGCTACGGAGTCAGCCTCACGGAAAACCTGAATGTCCTGAAGCTGCGCTACAGCCTCGGCGACCACTGGACCGTGCGCACCGAAGTCGGCCAGGCCCGCGGCGCGGATTTGATTTACAGCATCGAAAAGTAAGAGCGCACCGTCACTCCGCAGGTCGCGAAGCGACTCGCTGGCGCAGCCAGCCCTTGACGGCCCTTGCATCTTTATGCAAACTTCACTCCTAATTATGCGAGCGGGTCCGTGCTGGGTGATACTCAACAAATCGAGCGCCAAGGCGCCATTGTGCGCATCCTGCGAGACGGGCTCGTGCGCCGGCAGGAGGATCTGGTACGCCTGCTGAAGAAGGAAGGTCACGAAGTCACCCAATCCTCGATCAGCCGCGACCTGCGCGACCTCGGCGTTTCCAAGCGAGGCGGGCGCTATGTGCTGCCTCCCGATGACCTGACTCGAGCAAACGGCGACTTCGGCACGCTCGCGCAATTCGTGAGAGAGCTGAAGAGGGCCGGCACCTCCATTACCGTGTTGAGAACGACCATTGGCGCGGCTCAAAGCGTCGCGGTCGCCATCGATAAAGCCGAATGGCCCGAAGTGGCCGGAACCATTTCCGGCGACGACACCATTTTTATTGCAACCGCCAACGCACGCGCGCAGGACGAGCTGATCGCCCGCCTGCAAGCCATCTTCCGAGTTTAAACATCACCATGTCCAACGCCCCCAGCGCGGGCTCCAAGCCCATTGTCCTTGCCTATTCCGGTGGCCTCGACACCTCGTTCCTGGTTCCGTGGCTCGCGGAAGTCCACGGTCGCCCGATCATCACCGTGACCGTCGATACCGGCGGCATCGATGAGGCGACCGCCCGCACGCTCGGCGAGCGTGCCCGCGCACTCGGGGCCATCGAGCATCATCAGATTGACGCGCGCGCGGATTATTTTGAGCAGGTTCTGCGCTTTCTGATTATGGGAAACGTGAAACGCGGCCAACTGTATCCACTATGCGTCGGTGCCGAGCGCGTCATGCAGGCGCAGACCATCGCGCACATGGCTCGTAAGCTGGGCACCCACTCCATCGCTCACGGCTGCACGGCCGCGGGCAACGACCAGGTGCGCTTCGAAGTGGCGCTGCGCACTCTCGCGCCTGAGTTGGAAATCATCGCTCCGGTGCGCGACCGCGCGTTCAAGCGCCAGGAAGAGCTGGAGTATCTGCAGAAGCGGAACCTTCCGGTGCCGCCGTTCGGCGCGGCTTACTCCATCAACCGTGGCTTGTGGGGCGTCACCATCGGCGGGACCGAAACGCTCACCTCCAAAGGCAGCATTCCCGACAGCGCGTGGGTCATCACTCGCGACGCGTTTACTCAGCCTCGTGAAGCTGAGCGGCACACCATTTCGTTCAAGAACGGCCGGCCCGTTGGCTTGGACGGCAAGCCGTTGACGCCGGTCGCCGTCATCGAGACATTGGAAAAGCTGGCGGCGCCGTTCGGCATTGGCCGCGGCATCCACCTGGGCGACACCATCATCGGCACCAAGGGCCGGGTGGCGTTCGAGGCTCCGGCCGCCGAGACGCTGCTGACCGCGCATCGCGAACTCGAGAAGCTCGTGTTGACAGGCCGCCAGCAGCGTATCAAGGACCTCGTTGCCCAGCCGTACGGCGACCTGGTGCACGAAGGCCAGTTGCTGGACCCTGTCTGCCGTGACATCGAGGCGCTGCTGTTGTCCTCGCAGGAGCGCGTGACCGGCGACGTGCACGTGTTGTTCCGACCCGGAAATCTGTTCATCGAAGGCGTTGAATCGCCTTATTCACTCATGGCCGCATCCAAGGGAGTCTACGGCGAGTCGGTGGGCGAGTGGTCGCCGGCGGATGCCTTGGGCTTCTCCAAGATCGTATCCCTCACGGGTGTATTTCATCATCGCGCGGGCGAACGCGCAAAAGGCGCTTAGAGATGGTCAACGTCAACGGAATGCGCAGCGTCGTCGTCGACAAGGTCGCCTCGGTTACGCAGGCCTGTGGCCTGTCGAACGAGGTGCGTATCGCCACGGACCACATTCCTTCCGAAGAAGGCGTTGTCGTCGTGGTCGAGGTGCTCACCAACAAGTCGACCTACAACACGCTCGAGCTCACCAGCGGCCGCATGGCGAAAGTCGTGAAGGGCGACATCGTGGTCGGCGCGCTCGGTCATCGTAAAGCCCTGTTTGGTTATTCCGGACACGTGCCGCCGGCGGTCCAGGCCGGCGACATCATTCAGATGCTGAATATCGGCGGCGTGTTGGGCATTTGTGACTCGGTGAATCCGGACAAGGGTAAACCGTTTGACTGCCGTGTCCTGGGCGTCGTGTTGCAGTTCCCCTACCTGGGAGAGCGCATCGGCGTGCCCGCGCGCGTCGGATATAAGCGTCTCGATCAGGGTGCGAAGCTCGACACCCGCGGCGTCCCAGTGGTCGCTCTCGCTGGCACGTGCATGGAGGCCGGCAA
>Ga0105239_10008013_pt1 | contig 12059 bp, 6 predicted proteins | sample KBSC44metaG_FD_92761 | JGI IMG/M metagenome (GOLD analysis project Ga0105239, IMG submission 92761) | Corn rhizosphere microbial communities from Kellogg Biological Station, Michigan, USA - KBS C4-4 metaG | ecosystem: Host-associated > Plants > Roots > Rhizosphere > Soil | place: Michigan, USA...
AGAGTTGTTTCTCTTACAACAGGCCTCCCTTCAGTAATTTGATGAACTTGTGTTTGCGCAATAGGATACGTATTTCCTGTTTTTTCTATGGTTACAGGAGCTGAATAAGAAACGGTTGTTCCATTATAAGAAGCAAATGGGTATACGTTTACACCAACTCCATTAGCTGCCGCCCCAATATATTCCGCAGTTCTTTCGCTATTAATACTTTTTCTTCCGTAGCCAACTGCAATTGCAATTACGTTAGGATGAATTCCTGGCATAATCAGTATGGGTATCTCTAATGATTTCCCATTAACCGTTACTTTAATAACCGGCTTTTGAACATGGACTTCATATTTGTCCATATCATTCCTGTTAAAAATATCTACGTCAAATAAAGATTTACCCATTTGAGGAGATATCATTGCATAATTGTCCCAGGTAGCTTTTGAAATAGGATCACTTACTTCCTGCAACCAAGCATTATTGGCACGGCTGCCAGTTCCTATTGATACTTTTTGATATAATACCATTTCAATATCTGCGCCCTTAATATTTCCAATCTTTGAAGCAGCATCAGAAATATTCCCGGTAAATGTTGCTCCTGCCATAACTGCGGCAGGTAAGCTTGCCGTGGTTTTCTCAGAAGATGAATCTGCTTCTTCGGAAGACGTAACGCCCGCTGTTGCTGATGTTAAATTAAAAACATTAACGAATGATGACTGGGTTTTAAACCGTGAATTTTCAAGTATGCCATCCTGTAAAAACCTTTCAAAATTTTCGAGGCTGCCTAATTTTGTTATCCAGTAATTTCTAAAATATGCTTCATAGTCATTTGTATAACCTGTAAGTTTTAAAAGCGAGGTTTCAAATTGCCTTGTCTTAAATAAAGGATGAATGATAGGCTGTATCACACTTACATATCCCGTCTGTTGTTCAGAATCTCCCCAACATTCCAGCCAGTGATGAGACGGAATAACATATTTGCAGAGTTCTGTTGTTTCATCCATTTTTTCATTGTAAGAAATGGTAAATGGACACTTCTTAACTCCTGCAATAAATTTCTCAGCACTAAAAAAGCTGTAAGCGGGATTGGCTCCATACACTAAAAGCGCTCCAATTTTTCCGGCATTAAGGTCGTCAGTAAGTGCAACCATATCTGCGTCTATGCCCTGGCGATAGTTAACCGGGGAATTCCAGTCAATCGTTTTACCCCCCGCACCGATTGCTTCATTTATTGCATTAACTATTATCTGGATATTGGGGTCATTGCTTCCGCAAACTACAAGAGCTGCTCCTTTATTTGCAGAAAGGTCCGCTGCAGCTTTTTTAATCCCGTCAGCAACTTTTCCTGAAATGTTTGAAGAAGTTCCTCCTCCGAGTGCGCCTAAAAGTGCGAGTGCAACAGCACCGGTTTCAGAAGGTTTATGTAAATAACGCTCATCTGCATTTGCTCCTGTAATACTGTAATGACTTTCAAACTGGTAATGTTTACTCATCACCGGTTTTTCTTCATCAATTCTACGGTTTTGAGCGTATTGATTTGCAAAAACAACAGGGCTTAACCATGTAGTTAAAAAATCGGCGCCCAGACTTACTATCACTTTGGCGTTCTCAAAATGATAAGCAGGAATTGCTTTTTTGCCATAAGAAGCCTGGTTGGCCAATATCATTCCGCTGTAAGAAACGGCATCATATTGAACATGACGGCTCCCGGGATATTTTGCAAGAAATTCTGAAATAATCTGCTTTGTAGTTATTGATGTAACGGATGAAGTTAATAAAACAACCGGTTTGCCTGCATTAGCAGCCATTCCATCTTCTATCATTTTGTCAATTGCCTCAAACGTTGCTTCTTTACCGTTAGCCTGCGGATAACGAAGACGGGTTGTATCATATAAATCTAAAACTGAAGACTGGCATTGCGCCGAAGTTCCCCCGTTAGTAAGCGAAGAAAGATCGTTCCCTTCTATTTTAATTGGCCTCCCTTCTCTTTGTTTTACAACTACAGGAATCGCATCTCCATCATTTATATAAGTGGATGCGTAATAGTTCGGAACACCCGGAAGCATGTCATCGGGCTTATTTAAAAAAGGAATCGTTTTACGAACCGGCATTTCACAACTGGCAACAAGCGTGGCAGCAGCGGTGCTAAATCCCATGTATTTTAGAAAATCCCTGCGTGGTGTTTTAGCATTAAAAATAGACTCATTACTTAACTCTTCAAAAGGAAGTTCTTCTTTGAATTCATTTTTTAATTTCTTCAGCCCATCTTCATTTTGATGTAGTTCCTCAAAATTTTGCCAATACTTTTTATCGCTCATTTATTTCTATTTGAAAAATTCTAAAAATTCCAAAAAACTAAAGACGTTTATTTTTATGTTTGATTTCAACACGAGCTTTTTTTACACCCGCATTTTTGCTTTTTATCAATAGTGACATTTCATACATTCGGTACCGCCGATTTTTTCAACAGTTACACTATCATACTTGTGATCTTTTATGTCCTGATGAAATTTTTCGTAAATGCTATAGAACTTGTTGCCATGGCCTGCATCATCATTGAATTGCACATTTGTAGTACGATGGCAATTCACACACCAGCCCATACTTAAGTCGGCGAACTGTTTTACCTCGTCCATTTTTTGAATTTCACCATGGCAGGTTTGGCACTGCACCCGCCCAACTTTAACGTGTTGTGAATGGTTGAAATAAACAAAATCGGGCAGGTTATGTATTCTTACCCATTCAATAGGTTTGCCTGGCTTATCGTAAGTTTTTGTGGAAGGATTCCATCCCGCAGCTGCATAAAGTTTTTGAATTTCCCCATTGGCATCAACAGCACTTCCGTCTTCCCTCGTTAATGGTTTACCGCCGAAATCTTTTACAGCCATGTGGCAGTTCATACACACGTTTACGGAAGGAATGTTAGCATGCTTGCTATCCTGGGCGCCGCTATGGCAATATAAACAACTTATCTGGTTATCGCCGGCATGCACTCTATGCGAATAATAAATTGGCTGAACCGGTTGATATCCCTTCATTCTGCCTAACCCCATCGCTCCCTCAACCAAATAATAGCCACCAAATATAAATAGAACAATTATTACCAATAACAAGTAAGCCTTATTACGATAAAAAGGAACTGGTGTGGGAGTTTTAAGGCCATCTTTTTCATCAGTAAGTTTTTTAAGATTACTGTTAACTTGCAAAAGAACAAATCCTATTAGCGCCAATATTAAAGTGAGAATCCCGTATAAAAGAGAATTATCAGATTGGGGCTCTGTAACCGGGCCTGCGGGTGTTCCGCCAGGCTTTTCATATTTATTAGCCCAATCCAGAATTGCATCAATGTCTTCTTTTTTTAAATCAGGAAATGAGGTCATTACTACGTTTCCGAATTGCGATTTCAACTTCATAGCATACGGATCGGTATTCACCATAACCGTTGTATTTGGCACCCATTTATAGACCCAATCTTTAGATGGTTCCCTCTCCCTGGCTCCCTTAAGTGCCGGGCCAACGTATGCTTCCAGTGGTTTATGACAACTGGCACAATTAGCTTTAAAGAGGGTTTCTCCATCGCCTGCAAACAAAAATTGGGGAGAAGAAATTAATGTAAGAAAAAAAAGTATCGCGGTTATTCTAAGAAAAAGCCTGGTGAGTTGGTTCATACACTTAGTACCTGTCTTGATAATGGAAAAAATTCTATTGGCGCAAAAATAAGGCAGGATGTTGACAAACTGTGAACATTTTTTATTTTTTTTTATCCTTGCCCAGCCTGCATTTCAGATGACTATTGTCATGAGAGCCAGCAATATGAGTTTCATATTAGGAAAATGAAACAATCAAAATTTTAAAAATATCTACGCTATTTTAAGATCAAAAAAATGCACCTTTGGTGCATCTTAAGTTTAATGAATAAATCTTGAATCGCTAAATAATATAGTATGCTTCTTCTCTAATCGACATTGAAACGAAAAATCAATTTGTTGTTATCCAGAAACCCACCGTTTACTTTAAAATGAAACCGGAAACTATCCATATCGCCATTTTTGCGTCAGGAGCCGGAAGCAATGCGCAAAAAATTATCGATTACTTTAAAAATTCTACGAAAGTAGAAATTAGTGTAATAGTTTGTAATAACCCCGACGCCGGCATTTTAAAAATTGCTGCAAATGAAAACATTCCTGTTTTAATGATAGAGAAACAAATGTTTCGCAATACAGGCTATGTTGCGGAATTGAAAAATTATAAAATACAATTAATTGTACTCGCGGGGTTCTTATGGAAAATACCTCCGGTACTAATTGAACATTTTAAAAACAAAATTGTAAACATACACCCGGCGCTTCTACCGGCCTATGGAGGAAAAGGAATGTATGGAAATGCGGTGCATTCGGCTGTACTGGCAGCGAAGGAAAAAATTAGTGGCATTACCATTCATTTCGTGGACGAAAAATATGATCATGGAAAAATAATTTTTCAATCGACATGCCCGGTTGACGAAAATGATACTGTCGCAAGCCTTGCGCAAAAAATTCATCAGTTGGAACATGCGTCATACGCAAGAGAAATAGAAAAATTAATAGACAATACGGAAAGTATCTAAAAAATTTCAGGTTGCTTTAACGGCCAGACTATTTCTAAAATCAGGTTAAAAAAGGATTGCTTTGCAATTTGATAAAATCATTAATGTAATATTACGCATCATAAATATTTTGAAAAGACTTCTACTATTCAGGCTTTTTTTACTTGTTATATTATTGCAGCTTCTGCAGTTTACAAAAGCTTTGGGGCAAATTACAATTTCGGGAACTGTTTACGACTCCACAAAACTTTACGTGGTACCAGGCGTAAAGGTTTCCAGCACGTCCGGCCTCGAAACGGTAACAGATTCGTTAGGCGCCTATCACATAAATGTATCAGAGAGTGATTCCATCAGTTTTAATTTCAGAGGCAAATCAACTATAAAGTTTCCGGTGAAGTTGATGACGGATTATACGGCTTTTGATATTTCCCTGCGAATAAAGATAAACACCAAGTATAAATTATTGCAAGGTGTAACAGTCTTTTCAAATACTTACCATGCCGATTCTTTAGAAAACCGTATGGAATATTCGAAAATTTTTGATTATGAAAAGCCGGGCTTGCGATCATCTTTCGAGCCGGGAGGAGTGGCAGGAGTGGATATTGATGCACTGATTGAAATGTTCAACCGAAGAAAAAGGAAAGAAAACCTGGCTTTTCAAAACAGGTTAATACAAGATGAGCAGGACCGTTACGTCACATACCGGTTTAGTCCAAAAGTTATTCATAGAATTACCGGCCTAAGCGGCGATACTCTTACCCGTTATATAAAACTCTATACGCCTTCTTACCAGTTCATTGTGTCAAGTACTTTGGCAGAATTCTATCAATACATTCTGAGCACCTCCTACGCATTTAAAAAAGAAGAAGGTATTCAATAACTACTTACCTGAAAGTGTAAATAAATTAGCCGGGCTAACGGCCATCCCTAATTGAAAATAGAAAAGTCCCGGTTTATAATACAATCCCGGTTCAAATATCCTTAAAATAAAATTCTTTAATTTGTCATCGTTGTTTACAGTAAACAAATACCTCTTAAAAATGTTATCGCGTGTATTTATCTCATAAATAATAAACTTTGTCAAATGCTAAAAGGGACCATGCTGCAATATTTCCATTGGTATTTACCGGGGGATGGAACATTATGGAAGCAGGTAAGAAAAAACGCTCTCCGTCTTAAAAAACTTGGATTTACGGCAATATGGTTACCGCCCGCTTTTAAGGCAAGCGGAGGCGGCTACAGCACCGGTTACGACATTTATGATTTATATGATCTTGGAGATTTTGATCAAAAGGGAACCGTAAGGACGAAATATGGCACCAAAAGCGAATATGTACAAGCACTTAAAGCTATCCGTGCAAAGGGAATGCAATGCATCGTTGATATTGTTTTGAACCATAAAGCCGGTGGTGACGAAATCGAAAAAATAAAGGTGGTAAAGGTAAATCCTGACAACAGAAATGAAGTGATTTCGGAACCATTCGAAATAGAAGCTTTTACGAAATTTACTTTCCCCGGCAGGAAGAAAAAGTATTCTTCTTTTATATGGGACTATATGTGTTTTACGGGTGTTGATTATGCCTTTAACCTTAGCGAAGACGGCATCTTTAAAATAATAAACGGTTTTGGCGGCGGCTGGCAGGAAATGATAGACGACGAAAAGGGCAATTATGATTACCTGATGTATAATGATATCGATTTTAGGAATAGCGCCGTTCGCGAAGAACTGGACCGTTGGGGTAAGTGGTATTTCGACCAGGTAAAATTTGACGGCGTTCGCCTTGATGCAGTTAAGCACATACCCGCCTGGTTTTATAATGATTGGTTAGATAATTTACGACAAAGTACAAGTAAAGAAATTTTTGCCGTTGGAGAATACTGGGCTCCGGGACAATTACATCTTCTCGTAAGATATATTGAAGCTACCAAAGGGAAAATGAGCCTTTTTGATTCTTCACTGCATCATAATTTTCACCACGCCTCCAAAAGAGGAAATGATTTTGATATGAGAACGATATTCGACGACACCCTGGTAAAAATTATGCCTGATAAAGCTGTTACTGTTGTAGACAATCACGATACACAGCCGTTGCAGGCGCTGGAAGCTCCGGTGGAGGCATGGTTCAAGCCGTTGGCTTATGCGCTGATTCTGCTGCGTGATGAAGGATATCCTTGTGTTTTTTACCCCGATCTTTATGGAGCAAATTACAAAGACCACGGAAAAGATGGCAATGAATACGATATATGGACGCCTGCTGTTGAAAACTTAGAACTTTTGTTGAAAGCCCGCAAGGACTACGCTTATGGAACACAACGGGATTATTTTGATCATGCCAATTGCATTGGTTGGACTAGGGAGGGCGATGACCAACACAGCGGTTGCGCCGTTGTTCTTACTAACGGTGATAACGGCAATAAAACAATGGAGATTGGTAAAAGGTATGCCGGTAAAATATTTGTTGACCTGCTTAAAAAAAATAAAACTAAAGTAACAATTAACGAAGACGGATGGGCGGAGTTCTTTGCACCAGCTGGCGCAGTTTCGGTGTGGGTAGAAAAAATCTCGCGACATTAATCAACTGCATGGCTCATGCTTTCTTTGTTTTGTTTGTTTAAGATTTGCCCTGTTTATTTATAATACCATACATCCCTAATCTTCGTTTGTGTAATATTTTTTTTACTACTTTTCGTTCAATTTTCGAATAACCGCCCCAAGTCTTAGGGCCTCTCTAATCTTTTATGTTTAAAATTATTTCATGAAAAAGCTTTCATTGTTTTTATCTTTTCACCTTTCCATAATCTCGCTTATTGCACAAACAGATGCAGGATTATATCGATATCCCGATGTTTCTAAAACACAAATTGTTTTTACATATGCCAATGATCTATGGGTAATTCCTAAAGAAGGTGGCGAAGCTATAAAGCTAAGTTCGCCTGCAGGGGTTGAAAGCTTTCCAAAATTTTCTCCCGATGGAAAGAGCATTGCTTTTACTGGTAATTATGATGGCAATAAAGACGTATATGTTATTCCAACATCCGGCGGAATTCCTGTAAGGCTTACTTCTCATGGATATCCTGACCGTGTTGTTGGCTGGCAACCTGATGGAAAAAAAGTTCTCTTTGCATCAGGGAGAGAAAGTGGCCGTGACAGGTTTAATCAATTGTACACGATTGCTTCTACCGGCGGCCCGGCCGATAAACTTCCATTAGCCTACGGCGAATTTGCTTCTTATTCTCCGGATGGAAAAGAAATAGCAGTTACTTTTCGCACACAAGCATTCCGTAACTGGAAAAGATATCGTGGTGGGTGGAAAGCTGATATTCATATTTTCAACCTTGCGAATAACACCTCAGAAAATATTACGGCTCTTGATACAGAAGCGGGCAACGAATTTCCTATGTGGCACAATGACGACATTTATTTCCTCACCGATCGGGGACCAGAACTAAGAATGAATTTGTGGAAGTATAATACTAAAACAAAAATTGCGCAACAGCTTACCAATTTCAAAGATTATGATATTCATTTTCCTTCTGCCGGACCGGATGATATTGTTTTTGAGGAAGGCGGAAGTTTATACCTCTATAATTTTTCTTCCGGCAAAATAAACGAAGTAAAGGTTTCGCTGGTAAGCGATAAAACTTTGCTGAAACCCAAAATGGAAAAAGTTGACAAGTATATTGAACATGCAGATATAAGTCCCGACGGTAACCGTGTTTTGATGGAAGCAAGAGGAGATATTTTTTCTTTACCTGCGGAAAATGGTTTTATAGAAGACCTTACAAGAACTTCGGGTATGGCTGAACGTTATCCTGCCTGGTCTCCTGATGGAAAAACGATTGCTTACTGGAGTGATCAATCGGGAGAATACGAATTATGGATAACGCCTTCAAATGAAAATAAGCCTCGCAAACTAACCAGCTACGGGCCTGGCTTCCGTTACAATCTTTTTTGGTCGCCTGATAGTAAGAAGGTTGCTTTTATTGACAAGGCTATGAAAATCCAGGTATACGATCTTGAGACTGATAAGACCACTTTGATCGATCATGCATTACATTACTTCCACGGTGCATTGGAAAATTTTTCTTGCAACTGGTCGCCGGATGGACGCTATCTCACTTTCAGTCATGATCTTGACAATACTCATAGCGCCGTTTTTATTTTCGATTATAAAAATAAAAATCTGCACCAGGTAACCAGCGGATTTTATAGTTGTTCCAATCCAATTTTTGACAGCGAAGGGAAATATCTTTACCTCTTAACGAACCAATCCTTTTCGCCTAATTACAGCGACCTGGATAATTCTTTCATTTATGCTAATTCTACTCAACCGGCTGTTATTACTTTACAGAAAACAACACCTTCTATTTTATTTCCAAAGAATGATACGGTAAAAATTATTGCGTCTGAACCTATCACAAAAGTTGTTGAAGTCAAACATAAATTTAAAAGTTTAAAAGATACAATTGAAACGAAAAGAGTAAAGGTGAAACCCGTGGATATCGACTTTGACGGTATGGAATCCCGGCTTGAAATTCTTCCGTTACCGGCAGGTAATTATCGAAACCTTGGTTCTGTAAAAGGCAAAATTATTTACATTAAATATCCTCCCCGCGATGAAGAAAAAGCAAAACCTTCTTTAAAATTTTTTGATATTGAAAAGAGAGAAGAAAAAACTATTCTTGATAATATCAATAATTACAAAATGTCTGCGGACAGGCTGAAGTTACTAGTTCAACAGGCTGAATCTTTTGCTATCATAAAGCCCGAAGAATCACAAAAGTTTGAGAAACCAATTCGCGTTACAGAAATGCAGATGTTGGTGAATCCAATGGAAGAATGGAAACAAATTCTTACAGATGCATGGCGCATTGAGCGTGATTATTTTTATGATCCAAGTATGCATGGTGTAAACTGGAACCAGGTAAAAGAGCGATATACAAAAATGCTGGAAGGCGCTGCATCGCGGGAAGAATTAAATTATATTATTGGTGAAATGATTGGTGAATTGAATTCGTCGCATACTTACCAGGGCGGAGGCGACCTTGAGAAAGAACACAGCGAAGACGTAGGATATCTCGGAGTAGATTATGAAGCAGATGGAGATTTTTATAAAATCAAAAAAATTATTAAAGGTGCCGCGTGGGATGCAGAAGAAAAATCTCCGTTAGATATGCCAGGCGTTAATATACCCGAAGGAAGTTATTTACTTGCGGTAAACGGAGTACCGCTAACAACGGTCCAGGAACCATTCGCCGTTTTCGAGGGTCTTGCAGATAAAACGATAGAGCTAACATATAATTCGGCTCCTTCATGGAATGGTGCAAAAACCGCCCTTGTTAAAACGATGAAAGATGAAGGAAGATTGCGTTACCTGTCGTGGGTAGAAAACAATCGTCAACGGGTAGACGAAGAAACTGCAGGCGAAGCTGGATACATTTATGTTCCAAGCACCGGCATCGACGGTCAGAATGAATTGATGCGCCAGTTTAACGCACAGTGGGATAAAAAAGCGCTGATCATAGATGAGCGGTTTAATAGCGGAGGGCAGATCCCAGACAGGTTCATTGAAATGCTGAATCGTAAACCGCTTGCCTATTGGGCCATACGCGATGGAAAAAGTAATCCGTGGCCACCCTTCGCTAACTTCGGTCCCAAGGTGATGTTGATTAATGGATGGAGCGGTTCCGGTGGCGATGCTTTTCCCGATTATTTTAGAAAAGCAGGATTAGGCCCTTTGATAGGAAACAGAACCTGGGGTGGACTAATTGGAATAAGTGGCACTCCTGATCTTATTGATGGAGGCGTTGTTACGGCTCCTTCTTTCAGAATGTTTAACCCGGATGGAACGTGGTTTAAAGAAGGTCATGGAGTTGATCCTGACATATTAGTTGACGAAGATCTTGGATTAATGGCAAAAGGAATCGATCCCCAATTAGAAAGAGCGATTACAGAAATAAAATCACTGATAAAAGATAAAGGATACAAGGTACCGGTTACACCTGCATACCAGGATCGGGATTAAAAAAGCTCTCGTGTAAAACATCACAGGTTTTAACGACCTTTGACGTTTATGAGAGGTTCACTCATTGCTTCCAGGAATTATTTCCCCTGTTACTGTCAGGAAGCATCGCAATAGGATCAATAGTCACAGATTGTAAGGGCTGCGTTGTTGGTAAATGAATAGTATGCACTGCGCTTTGCATCCATGTTTCCACAGGCAACGCTAAATTTTGTTTACTGCCATCTTTCAAAACTATCTCAACTGTGCAAGGCATTGCCATTTTTTGAAGATTAGCAATCGTAATATCAGCGCCGTTTTTATAATTGTTATCCCGATAGGAAACTGATTGAATGGCCAAATCAAGCTGCCAGTTATGTTGAAACCATTCCCGCCAGAACCAGGTAAGATCTTCGCCGGCCTCGTTATCCATTGTCCTAAAAAAGTCATCAGGTGCAGGATGTTTAAACGCCCATCTTTCAATATATTTTTTGAAAGCGTAATCAAACCTGTCATGTCCCAATATTACTTCACGAAGTAAAACCAGGCCAAATGCAGGTTTATAATATTCAATAGGATGGCGATATTCTTCAGTGAATTCATCAGCACGATCCATCATTGTTGGCGCTTCCGGATCTTTCAAATAAGGGATAATTTCATCCGCAGGATTTCCTTTGCCAGGCGCATATTCACCATCCCTTTTTGGCGCATATTCACCATGATTGAAATTATCCGACGCATACACATCAATAAAAGTATTGAACCCTTCATCCATAAACGCATGCCTTCTTTCATTGCTGCCCACTATCATCGGAAACCAATTGTGGCCGATTTCGTGAGCAGTTACCCAGTATAGTTCTCCGGCCTTATCCTGCCAGCCGTCAAAAACAATTCCCGGGTATTCCATACCGCCGGCAGTGCCGGCTTCATTAACGGCTACCGGCCACGGATATTCGAACCATTTTTCTGAAAAATATTCAATTGACTTTTTGAGATATTCTGTAGCTCTTCCCCAGGCACTATCACCGGCACTTTCCACCGGGTACACTGACATGGCCAAACATTTTTTACCACCTGGCAAATTAACTTTTGCCGCATCCCACACATAAGCTTTGGATGCGCCGAAAGCAACATCTCTTGAATTATGCATTTTAAAGTGCCATGTTTTAGTTCCGGTACTTACCGGGTGAGCTACTCTTTGATCAACTTCCTTTACTGTCCGTATTATCACCGTCTTATCGCTGTTCCTGGCTTTATTGAGCCTTTGCATTTGCTGATCGGAAAGCACTTCTTTGTCATTTTGTAATTCACCACTGCCTGCAACAATCATATCATTAGGAACAGTTACCGTGTAATCGAAATCCCCGTATTCGCAATAAAATTCTCCGCTACCGAGGAACGGTAATGTGCACCATCCTTCCAAATCATCATACACACACATGTGCGGATACCACTGCGCTATTTCATAAATTTTTCCATTTTAG
>Ga0105239_10008014_pt1 | contig 12058 bp, 9 predicted proteins | sample KBSC44metaG_FD_92761 | JGI IMG/M metagenome (GOLD analysis project Ga0105239, IMG submission 92761) | Corn rhizosphere microbial communities from Kellogg Biological Station, Michigan, USA - KBS C4-4 metaG | ecosystem: Host-associated > Plants > Roots > Rhizosphere > Soil | place: Michigan, USA...
AAGTATAAGAGCTGGATCGTGGCAAATGCTGGTGGGACTACATCCACTCAAGATGGTCTAACGAGTAAAGCGCCCGGAAAGTCGCAAGGCCGCACGGGAGATGCGGGTTCGAATCCCGCCGCCCGGAACGTAGCTTAAGGACCGCCGTCTCGCCGCTCTTCGTTGCCACGGCCCAAATATTATCACGGCGAATGCCAGTGGAACTACATGGACTTCAATGTCGGCGGTTCGATTCCGCCCAGGCGCAAGCCTGTAGCTCAGTTGGATAGAGCATGAAGCTGTTTCACGATCACCTCGTCGCCGTGACGGAGATTTGAAAATCCATGGCGAATGCCTGACGGACTACAAGGATTGTCACTCCCCAGGTCGCGGGTTCGAGTCCCGCCGGGCCGGCCAAATCGGCCCGTAGCTCAGTCGGTAGAGCAGGAGCGGCGCTTGCGTCGCACGGACGTCCGTCAAAAACCTTGTCGCCATGAACCAGATTTGAAGCTGGCGAATGCGGATGGGACTACATCGGTAAAGGCCGAAAGGCCGAGCGGTTCGAGTCCGCCCCGGACTATCCGGGATGTCCCATCTCTCCTCGTCGCCAGCACAGAGGTTCAACGTCGGCGAATGCCGGTGGGACTACAGGGTCAGAGCGCCTGCGCAAGCAGGAGGTCGGCGGTTCGACCCCGCCTCCGGGCGACCGGATAGCTCAGTGAAAATGTCTCGCCACGCCTCGTCGCCGGCACCATTATGAAACAAGGAGGTCACCAATGACCGAGACTTTGTACGATTACCAGCACGTCGAGGGCGGCGTGCCGATCAAGATGTGGACGCGCGGCGTGCCTGTCGAAGACCAGGCGCGGGCGCAGCTCGCACGCGCCGCGCAGATGCCGTTCATCTTCCGTCATGTCGCAGCGATGCCCGACGTGCATGTTGGCATCGGCGCGACGGTGGGCTCGGTGATCCCAACCAAGGGTGCAGTGATCCCGGCGGCAGTGGGTGTCGACATCGGCTGCGGCATGATGGCGGCGCGCACGTCGCTGATGGCGAGTGATCTTCCGGACAATCTCGAGGGGATCCGCTCGGCGATCGAGCAGGCGGTGCCGCATGGCCGTGATGTTGGCCGGGGCAAGCGCGACAAGGGCGCGTGGGGTGACCCGCCCCCCGACATCGTAGCGGCCTGGGCAACGCTTGTTGAGCGATTCTCGCGGATCACCGACAAATATCCGCGGCTTAAGAACACCAATAACCTGGTGCATCTGGGTACGCTCGGTACGGGCAACCACTTCATCGAGCTCTGTCTCGATGAGGCGCAGCGTGTGTGGGCGATGTTGCATTCGGGATCGCGCGGCGTCGGCAATGCGATCGGCAGCTTCTTCATCGAGCTGGCGCGGGAGGATATGCGCAAGTGGCATATCAACCTCCCCGATCGCGACCTTGCCTATTTCCCCGAAGGGACTGATCATTTCGACGATTATGTCGAGGCCGTCGGATGGGCGCAGGATTACGCGGCACTCAACCGGCGCATGATGATGACCAACGTCGTCAAGGCACTGCGCACGCAGATTGGCAAACCGTTCGACGCGGAGCTGGAGGCAGTAAACTGCCACCACAATTATGTGACGCGGGAGAACCATTTCGGCGAGAATGTGCTGGTCACCCGCAAGGGGGCAGTGCGTGCCGCGAAAGGGACGCTGGGGATCATCCCCGGATCGATGGGCGCGAAATCCTTCATCGTCCGGGGCCTCGGCAATCCGGAGTCGTTCGACAGTTGCTCGCATGGCGCCGGCCGTATCATGAGCCGAACCGCGGCCAAGAAGCTGGTGACCCTCGACGAGCATGTCGCGGACACCGCCGGCGTCGAATGTCGCAAGGACGAGGGCGTGCTCGACGAGACGCCCAAAGCCTACAAGCCGATCGAAGCCGTGATGGCCGCCCAGGCCGATCTGGTGGAGGTCGTCCACACGCTGAAGCAGGTGGTGTGCGTCAAGGGCTAGGCCAGTGGCGCACACCTTCCCGGAAATAAGATCATGTCTGCCCAACCCCATCCAGCAATTCCCACAGCCATATGGCATGATGTCCAGAGCCGCCTTGATCGGATCCGGGCTGCGCATGATGTACGGCTATTGCTCGCCGTGGAATCCGGGTCGCGGGCGTGGGGGTTTCCATCTCCCGACAGCGATTATGACATTCGCTTTGTTTATGTCCGGTCACGTGATTGGTATCTCCAGTTGCGTCCGGGCCGAGACGTCATCGAGACGGCGATCGAGGACGACATCGATCTCAATGGCTGGGATATTCGCAAAGCGCTTGGCCTGCTGCTGAAGTCGAATGCCGTCATCGGCGAGTGGATCGCGTCACCGATCCGCTACCGAATGCCGCATCCCATTGTCGACAGGCTTGAGCTGCTGGCCAAAGCGGTGATGGATCCGCGCGGGCAAGCGCATCACTATGCCAGCGTAGCGCGCAACGCCGCGGATCGTTGGTTGGATGGCGACGGACCCGTTCCGGTGAAGAAATATTTCTATGCGCTTCGTCCCGCGTTGGCGATCCGATGCCTGCGCTTGCAGCCCTCTGCGCCACCACCAATGCATTTGAATGCCTTGATCACCGCCGCCCGGCTGCCGGACGCGATTGTCACGGACATCGCCCAACTAGTCGAGGCGAAAAGCCGTGCCAAGGAAGCTGCGGAGACGATGCGGATCGCGCGCCTCGATACGCTCATTTGCGACGAGCTCGCCCAGATACAAGCCATCCCGGCCGGCAACGGGGTGCGACGGGAAGACATGGCTGAGGCCGACAACATTTTTCTGGAATTGGTGAAAACATGATCGTCATTGATGGATCGGAGGGCGAAGGTGGAGGACAGGTCGTGCGCAATGCGTGCGCCCTATCGCTTGTCACCGGCACGGCGGTCCGCATCACGAATGTCAGGGCCAACCGCTCGAAGCCGGGACTGATGCGCCAGCACGTCACCGCGATCGAAGCCGCGTGCAAGATCGGCGGCGGCGAGTGCGAAGGGTTGACGGTCGGTTCGTCCGAGGTGGTGTTCCGCCCCGGCCGCGTCGAAGGCGGCGACTATCATTTCTCCGTCGGCACGGCCGGCAGCACGGGGCTCGTCCTACAGACGGTGCTGATGCCGCTGGTTCTTGCGGATCGACCCTCCCGGCTGGTACTCGAAGGCGGCACGCACAACATGTTGGCGCCGCCATTCGAGTTCATCTCGAGGGTTTTCCTGCCGATCATCAATCGCATGGGTCCGAAGATCAAGGCACGGCTCGTGCGCCACGGCTTCTATCCGCGCGGCGGTGGCCGCATCGAGGTGGAGGTTGTTCCCGCAGCTCTTCAGCCGATCGAGTGCAGCACGCGGGGCGCGCTGCTTGAGCGGAGCGCCTGCGCATATTTCGCGGCGCTGCCATTGGAGATCGCGGAGCGTGAGATCACAGTGGCGCGTCATGCGCTCGAATGGGCAGAGCGGGAATGCTTCGTGCGCGAGCTTCCGGCTGATCAGGGCCCGGGCAATATCCTGCTCCTGAGCGCTGCCTTCGAACATGTCACGGAGGTGTTCAGCGGCTTCGGGCAGCTTGGCGTGCCCGCCGAGCGGGTGGCGAAAACGGCGGTGGGGCGGATGCGCGGCTATCTGGCGAGCGAGGCCTTTGCTGGCCCCTATCTCGCCGATCAGCTGCTGCTGCCCTTTGCGCTGGCCGGTGGCGGCACCTTCACCACGGTGAAGCCGAGCCAGCACAGCCTGACTGCGGCCGATATCATCGCGCGCTTCACCGGACGCCGCTGCACTTTTGTACAAGCAGAAAACGGCACGCACCGGATGTCGATCGAAACGGTCAACTTGCAGGCGTAACGAAGTTGCACTATTGGCCCGCGCTCAGCCGATATTTGGCTGAGTCTTTTTGGAGACATGCATTGCTGGACTTCACCGCTTTTCGCGGTGCCTGCGCCAGCGGCTCTCGTCCCTTCGCTTAAGCGTCCCATGACGCTGTGCCGGGGCCGATCCGTCCGCGCAGCACCTCGATCGATCTGACTGGAACGATGCCGACGCGTGGCTTCACGCGGCGGCCCGAGAGATTTGGGACTATCATGGACGAACATGCGATCGTCCGGGGCATGCTGCTCCGGATCGGTGAGGAGGCGTCGGCCTCCTCGCCGCTCGTCAAGGCCTTGCTGGCCTGGGCGAAACAACATGCGAGCTGGCTGATTGGCCGTTCAGCGGCCAAACTTGGGTGGGGCTCGCTGCTGACGGCGCTTGCTGAGGCGCAGGCGCCGCCCGAGCGACGGCCGCAGGCTCTCGAACTGGCGGGGGCGCTTGGAGAATTGCTCCAGCTCGCGCCGTTCGATGCGGACCTGCTGACGATCGCTGTCGCGGTCGATCGTCTGCCGCGGCCGGCTGCAGTGGCGCGCATCGTCGCGCAGCATGGGCAGGATCTTCCAGCGCTGGTAGGCCTCCTCGCTGGCGCCGCTCCGGACGAGGCGGAGAGCCGCGTGCGGCGCAGCCCCGTGCTCCGGCTCGGATTGGCGCGCTTTGTCGCGAGCCGGCAGGGGCATGTCGAGCTGGATCTCGACTGGATGCTGACACGCCTGCTCGATCATGCGCCTACCGAAGCGGCGGACATTGTAGATGCGCTCGCAGGCCCGCGCCAGGTGGCGTCTTTAAGCCTGGACGATTTCGGACATGTCGTTGACGCGGATTTCCTCGTCCGGCTGCTGCACGGTGCGGCGATCGAGCGTGCGGCGGGCATCAATATCCTGATCCACGGCCCGCCCGGCACCGGCAAGACCGAGCTTGCCCGCACGCTCGCGGAGGCGGCGGGCCTTGCACTGCACGCAGTCGGCGAAGCCGACACCGATGGTGACGAGCCCGACCGGTGGGAGCGGGTCAATGCGCTTCGGCTCGCGCAGCGTCTGCTCGCAGGTCGCGGTCAAGCTGCGCTGCTGTTCGACGAGATGGAGGATCTTATCGGCGACGCCAAGCCCAGCGGTAACGACTGGTTCGATCGCCGTGTGGGAAGCAAGGTCTTCGTCAACCGCCAGCTGGAGACCAACCCGGTTCCCGTCATCTGGACCACCAACGCGATCGGCAACGTCGATGCAGCAATCCTTCGTCGGATGAGCTTCGTGCTCAAGCTCGATCTGCCATCGCGTCGAACCGCCGAGCGCATGCTCGATCGCGTCGCGACCGACGAACGGATCGCTCCGAGCGCGCGCTTCGGCACATTGCTTGATGCTGCACCCGAGACAGCCACCGTGCTGCGTATCTCGGCACGAGCGGGGCGTCTTGCTGGCGAGGCCGAGGGCGGCATTCGTTCGGCAGAGGCGCTGGTCCGAGCGTTGCGGGGTAGCGACCTGCCGCTGCATCGTGACGACGATCTCGCGCTCGACCTGTTCGAGACCGATCGGCCGCTTGCACCGTTGTTCGATCGGCTGGCGCGCGGAGAGGCAACCGACGTGTCGCTCTTGCTCACCGGTCCGCCGGGAACGGGCAAGACGGCCTTGGCGCATCATCTCGCCCGTGCGCTTGATCGCCCGCTCGTCGTGAAGCGTGCCTCCGACCTTCTCTCGAAATGGATCGGCGAAACCGAGGCACGGATCGCCGAAGCCTTTGCCGAGGCGCGGCGTCGCGGTGGCGTGCTACTGTTCGATGAAGCGGATTCATTGCTCTTCGACCGCACCACTGCGCGGACCAGCTGGGAGGTCGGCCAGGTTAATGAGCTACTCACCTGGCTCGATCGGCACCCGCTACCGGTAATCGCCGCGACCAATCACCCGGATCGCCTCGACCCGGCGACGCTGCGTCGCTTCGTCTTCAAGCTGCGCCTGGCGCCGCTTGGACGAAGGCGAGCTGCAGAGGCATTCGCGCGCTTCTTTGGCATGGCCGCGCCAGCCTCCCTGGTTGAGATTTCTGGCCTCACGCCGGGAGATTTCGCGGTGGTCGCACGCCAGCTCCGATGGAGCGGATCAGCGTCGCCCGCTGATCTGGTCGAAATGCTTCGCATCGAGGCGGCCTGCAAGCCGGGCGGTGGTGGCAGGATTGGGTTTTAGCCGTTCAGCCTCGACGCGCACTCAGTGCATTGCATCTTAAAGAATTGTCCTTAGTCGCCCGCTTGGACAAGGAGCAGCGATCCGTGGACAGTTATCTTGTCATCAAGACTATCCACATCATCAGCGCCACCGTGCTGTTCGGCACGGGCATGGGAATTGCCTTCTTCCATTTTGCCGGCCAGCAGTCGCCTGATTTCGCCGCAAAGCTGTTCGCTGCGCGCGTTACCGTATTGGCGGACTACTTGTTCACCCTGCCAGCGGTGATCATCCAGCCGCTGACAGGAGCCTGGCTCATCCGGCAGGCGGGCTTCGATTGGGCAGATTATTGGCTGGTGTGCACCTATGCGCTCTATGCCGTCGCCGGTGTCTGCTGGGTTCCGGTGGTTTTCATCCAGGTCAGGATCAAGCGCATGCTAGAGCAGCGCATTGCAGGGCTGCCATTTGACCACCTGGCTTATGAGCGCCTCTGCCGCTGGTGGTTCGCCTTGGGGTGGCCCGCTTTCGGGGGGCTGATCATCGTGTTCTTCCTGATGGTGACCAAGCCGTCATGGTGAAGCGCGTCCTGATCATCGGCGGCTACGGCAACTTCGGGAGCTACATCGCCAAATCGCTTGCGGATGAGAATGCGATCCAGCTTCTCATTGGCGGCAGGTCCGAGGCGAAAGCCAGCACCTTCATAGGGGGCCTGAAAACCGCTCATCCGGCCGAACCACACACCATCGATATTTCCGGCGATTTGCACGCTGCAATGGCCCGCATCACCCCGGATATTGTGATCCATACCACCGGCCCATTCCAGACCCAGGATCATGCTGTCGCCAAGGCCTGCATTGATCAGGGCTGCCATTATCTCGACCTCGCCGACGCCCGCCGCTTCGTTGCCACCATCGGCGAACTTGATACGCGGGCAAGGGCGAAAGATGTCTTAGTCGTGAGCGGCGCAAGCTCTGTGCCCTGCCTAACGGCTGCCGTGATAGACCATTACCGCCCCGGCTTCAGCCGAATCGATAGCCTGGATTATGGCATCAGCGCCGCCCAGCAGACCAATCGCGGGCTGGCTACCACTTCTGCCGTCCTGAGCTACGTCGGTAAGCCGTTCACGACCCTGAAGAATGGCAAATGGCAGCCGGTTTACGGCTGGCAGGACATGCATGCCGAACGCTATCCGGAACTGGGTACCCGCCTGTTCGGCAGTTGCGATATCCCCGACCTGGCCCTGTTTCCCGCCCGCTATCCGGAGATCAGGACGATGCGTTTTGCAGCAGGCCATGAGCTGAAGATCCTGCATTTCGGGACGTGGATGCTCAGTTGGCTCGTCCGTGCGGGCCTAGTCGGCTCCTTGGCCGATCACAGCGAGATGCTACTCCGCCTCGCTTTCCTGTTCGACCGCCTTGGATCAAGCCGAAGCGGCTTTCACATGTACCTTACCGGGCTGGGAATGGATGGCCGACCCCGCCAGGCCCACTTTTACCTGATCGCGCGATCCGGCCATGGCCCTTATATTCCGTGCATGCCTGCCATCCTTCTCGCCCGTAAGCTCGCCCGAGATACGTTACACGTGCGCGGCGCCATGCCCTGTGTCGATCTGATCAGCCTTGATGAATATCTGGCGGCGCTCAAGGGGCTGGATATCTCCGTCGTAAGCGATCCCGTTGAGTGCTAGAGTGACGATAAAGCCGCGGGTCGAACCTGATATTCGACTGAGAAGCGATGCCCGGACATGTCGGCATGACTAACATTGCTGCCGTGAAACTTGCTAGTTGACGAGAACCTCATATCTTTCGTCGAGGTCGATCGCGCGCTGTTCATCGCTATCGGCTGCCTTCTCGTTGCCGAGTTCGCGCTGCACCTGGCTGCGATGATAATAGGCGCGAGCGCTGCCGGGGGCGAGCCGCACAGACTCGTTAAGGTCCGCTAGCGCGTGCTGCGCATCGCCTTGCCGCCGATAGACCAGCGCGCGATTGAGATAGGCGATGGATGATCTGGGTGCGATCGCGATCGCGTCGCTGAATGCCGCGATCGCGCGGCTCAAATCGCCCGTCCAAGCGAAGGAAAGGCCGTTCGCGATGTCGGCAGCGGCCTCACCCTTCGTGCCCTTAGCCGCCGGATTGATGAACGATTTGCACGCGGCGAGGCTTTGCCGGGGATCGTCGATCGTGCAGATGTTCCAGTCGCCGCGCGGGGGAACTGCCTTGCCGCGCCGTTTGGCGGCAGTGACGACGATGTTGTCGACGGGCGACGCCCGGTCGGCACGCGCTCCTGCTGCCATAGGTGCTTCGGCCTTCATCGCAACCGGTGGCGGCGCGGGGGCGGCAGGCGGGGCCATCATGGGCGCTGTCCTGGCGTCCAGCTGGGCGAGTGCGAGTTCGTGCCGGTCGTCTGGGGCCGCCTCGCGTGCGACCTTGCCTTCGGCAAGCCTTGTCGGCGTGCCAGCTTCTTCTGCTTCGCCCTTGCTTGCCTCGGCATCTGTGGCTGTGATCGGTCGGGGCGAAATCGCTTGAGGTTTGAGAGCGATAGCCGGCGGCATGGCGGCCGGTGGCGGCTCTTCCACGTCAAAGGTCTTGAGGTCGCCCGCGGCAAGCTCGGTCGCAGGCTTCGTCTTCTGGGTCGCGGTGCGCCATGCCAAGGGCGCGCCAATCACCGCAACCAATGAGGCAGCGATCAATATGCCGATCTGCGGGCGGTGGAAGATGCCGCGGTGAGGGCGGGGCGTCGGGACTTCTTTTACATCGGCCGCAGCATCGCCTGCATCGAAACGGTGCATGGCCGCATCGATGGCGGCCTCGCGTCGGGCCGGCGCGGGCGGTGGTGGCTGGGGAAGCGAAAGCTTGTCGTCCTCGTTCGTCACGCAGTCACCCACTTTGACCAGTCGCCCATGCCCGTATCGGCAGCGATATAGGCGCAAAGTTCAGGAACGCCGAAGCCGGAGCGATTCCGATAAGCAAAGTGGCAGCGGCTCTGCCGGCCGCCGCCACCGGCAACAAAGATCCTCTTGCCGTCATCGCTCCAATCTGGCCAAGGATGCGGCAGTTTTGGCGGAGCGCACCAGCTGAACAAACTCGCTGCGATAGCCGAAGCTGTCCTCGCCGCGCGCGGACGTCGCGATCCGCAGCACGTCATCGTAGCTCATCGAGCCATTATATTTGCCGCCCCGCAGCAGCTCGGCGAAGGCGGCGACACCGGTGGCGAAGCGTGCATCCAGCGGTGCCTGATCGAAACGCGCGACCTCGGTCGCACGATCAATCGGCGTCGAGATCAGGCGGCTGATGTCGGATTTGGGCAGTTTGTAGCGGATTTTAACGAAGCCGTATTCGTGACCCTGGACCGCAGTCCGCAGGGCAGGGTTCGCATAGCGAAGATCACCAATTGCACGCGGCCCGCCGACTGGCACAATCTCGTAGAGCGCGGTCACCGTCTGGCCCGAACCGACATCGCCGGCATCGACCTTGTCATTGTCGAAATCCTCGCGGTTAAGCATGCGCGTCTCATAGCCGATCAGCCGATATTCGGAGACGGTGGCAGGATTGAACTCGACCTGGATCTTCACGTCCTTTGCGATCGGGAACAGAGTCGAGGTCGCCTCGTCGACCAGCACTTTCCGCGCCTCACTCACCGTGTCGATATAGGCGGCAGCGCCGTTGCCGTTCTGCGCAAGTGTCTGCATCAGCGCATCGTTGTAATTGCCCATACCAAAGCCGAGCACTGAGAGGAACACGCCCTTGCCGCGCTCGCGCTCGATATAGCCCTTGAGCTCGTCCTGGTTGGTGATGCCGACGTTGAAATCGCCGTCAGTCGCCAGAATGACGCGGTTGACTCCGTTAGGATCGAGGTTGCGTTCGGCCAACGCATAAGCCTGGCGGATGCCTTCCGCGCCGGCCGTGCTCCCGCCCGCTTCGAGCTGATCCAGCACGGCAAGGATGCGGCTCTTCTGGCTGGCCAGGGTCGGCTCCAGGGCGGTCCCGGCATTGCCCGCATAGGTGACGATGGCGACATGATCATTGGCGTCGAGTTGTTCGAGCAGCATCGACAGCGATTGTTTCACCAGGGGCAACTTGTTGGGGGCGTACATCGAACCTGAGGTGTCGATGAGGAAGACGAGATTGGCGCGCGGCCGGGTCGCGCGCTGGATATCATAGCCCCTGATGCCGATCCGGACCAGCTTGCGCCCGGCGGTCCAAGGACTTGGAAAGGTTGCAATATTGGTGCTGAACGGCTGAGCCGCAGTGCGCGGCGCGGAATAATTGTAGGGGAAATAGTTGACCATCTCCTCGGTCCTGACCGCTGCAGGTTGCGGCAGGACATTCTGGTTGAGCGAGGCGCGCACGAAGGAATAGGAGGCCGTGTCGACATCGATCGAGAAGGTCGAGACCGGCTCCTCGCGCACGACCTTGAACGCATTCTGCTGGGTGGCGGTGAAACGGTCGCGGCCGACATCCTGATAATAGGGCCGCGGCATGGGTTCATAAGCCATGGCTCCCATCGCCAGCCTCGCCTCGAAACTCTGCATGGGGACAGCGAGCACCGGTGCTGGAGCGACGGATGGCGGCGGCGCGGCCGGGGCTTCTTCCGCAACGTCGAAGGTCTTGAGATCAGCACGCCGGCCGGCGGAGTCGTTCGCCCGCTTCTGCGCGGTGACGACGATATTGTCGGCCGACGTCACCTCACCGCCGGGTGTTTTGGCACAAGATACCAGCATCAGACCAGTCAGCCCGGCAGCGATCACAGCATATAATCGGGGCATAAAACTCTCCCTGACAACAGCGGCACGAAATTGCCCGCATGTCACTGGGACGCGCCCCGCAGGGGAAAGCTTGGAAGGATTCGAAAATATTTTTTGGTTCGCGGTCATGATGTGCCTGCACCCGCTGTCAATTGTGCCCGGACTTCATGCATGCGCCAGGAGACCGTTGATTCCGTCACGCCCAGTATCGCGGCGGCTTCAGCATGGCTGAGCTGCTGCCCGGCAATGAGCACCGCTGTTTCGCGATAGGCGGGTTTCAGTCGCGCGATGGCACTTTTGAGCCAGAGTGCATCGTAAAGATCGCGGCCGTCCGGTTGAGTGGCAAGGCCGGCCAACACGGCAAGGCGCTCGGTGAACGCCGCAAAGGATCGCCGACGCCGCCTAAAGTCGCGGCAGGCATTGTAGACTATCCCGCACAGCCAGGTTGTGAACTTGGCCTCGCCACGAAAGCTCGCGATCCTTTCGACAAGCGTGCAGCAGACGTCCTGCGCAATATCGTCCGCGTCCGCGCGCGACCCTGTAAGCTGCCACGCCAGGCCATGAATCCGGTCATAATGCCGCCGCAGCAGCGTTTCGAATGCAGCTCTGTCTCCGGCGATGGCCGCGGAGACCAGATCGACGTCAGAATGATTTTCAGCGCCAGCCATCAATCACCGGGCGAACAGATTGATCACTTTTGGGCAGGGGTCGATATTCGCATGCTATTCAGCTGCATCCGCCAGAGGAACAGGCCTTGCGAGCGCTGACTCGGCCTTTTCCGAGACCAGCATCGCCATCAATGCCTGGAGCAGCGGACCTCCTCCGGCGCCACCCACGCCCTTGTCATCCCCGGTGGTTACCTGGATGCGAGGAACGATATCGACGCCCGACTTCTCGAGAGCTTCGGCGAAGCGCTCGGCAATCTGGCGGGTGAGCTGATAGCGCGCACCGCCGGAGGCGGCGGCCTGCTTTTCGATCGCTTCGGCCTGTGCGAGCCCCACCTTGGTGACCCGCTCGGCCTCCGCCGATGCTAAGGCAACGACCTTTTTGGCTTCGCCTTCACCCAGGAGTTGGATCCGGGCGGCTTCAGCCTCTGCCAATGTCCGCGTCTGGGCAGCCTCCTGCTGGGAGCGCGCGAGATTGGCCTTGCCCTGATTTTCCTGCACCTGGATCGAAAGCACGGATTCGGTGATCGCGGTCTGCTGCTTGGCCTGCGCCTCGGCCTCGCGCAGTTCACGCTCCTTCTGCGCAGCCAATACCTGCCGCTCATACGTCCCCACCTGCTCGTCAGCCAGCTGG
>Ga0105239_10008015_pt1 | contig 12058 bp, 8 predicted proteins | sample KBSC44metaG_FD_92761 | JGI IMG/M metagenome (GOLD analysis project Ga0105239, IMG submission 92761) | Corn rhizosphere microbial communities from Kellogg Biological Station, Michigan, USA - KBS C4-4 metaG | ecosystem: Host-associated > Plants > Roots > Rhizosphere > Soil | place: Michigan, USA...
AAATACCTAACTATCTTTAAAAAACCTTCCTGGTTTTCTGCCGTGTCCTGGCTCGTTTTATACGGTGAAAAAGGATAAGCCATATCTTTGCAGCCGTTTAAAAAGAAACAGCAAATAAAATGTACAGAACACACAACTGTGGTCAATTAAAAATAACAGACGTAAATAAAGAAGTAACTCTTGCAGGCTGGGTGCAAACTATCCGGAAATTCGGCAGCATAACTTTTATTGACCTTAGGGACAGGTATGGCATCACCCAATTATTATTTAATGAAAAGCTTACCGAACAGCTCGATAAAAATCCATTAGGAAGGGAATTTGTTTTACAGGTAATCGGAACCGTTAGTGAGCGTAGCAATAAAAATAAGAATATTCCAACAGGAGATATTGAAATCTTGATTTCAGAATTCAAAGTATTGAATAAATCGGCTGTGCCTCCATTTACCATACAGGATGATAGTGATGGTGGTGATGATATAAGAATGAAATATCGTTTTCTTGATTTAAGAAGAAATGCGGTTAAAAAAAATATAGAATTGCGCTATGCAGTAAACCGTGCTGCAAGAAATTATTTGCACCAGCATAATTTTATTGATATTGAAACTCCTTTTTTAATTAAGTCAACTCCTGAAGGAGCAAGAGATTTTGTGGTACCAAGCAGGATGAATGCCGGAGAGTTTTATGCGTTGCCTCAATCACCGCAAACGTTTAAGCAGTTATTGATGGTGAGTGGTTACGATCGCTATTACCAAATAGTGAAATGCTTTCGCGATGAGGACCTTCGTGCCGACAGGCAACCGGAGTTTACTCAGATTGACTGCGAGATGGCTTTTGTTGAACAGGAAGACATTCTGCAGATGTTTGAAGGAATGATCAAAGCAATTTTTAAAGAAGTAAAAAATATCGAATATACCCAACCGGTAGAACGAATGACATGGGAAGATGCCATGTGGAATTATGGAAACGACAAACCGGATATTCGATTTGAGATGAAGGTTGCCAATTTAAAAGTGGAAGGCAAAAATCATTTTGAAGGATTAAACAAAACAGAATTCGCTGTTTTTAATAATGCAGAAACTATTGTTGCGATTTCCGTTCCTGCCTGCAGCGATTATTCAAGAAAACAAACAGATGAATTAATTGATTGGGTAAAGCGTCCGCAAATTGGAATGGGCGGATTAGCGTTTGTAAAAGTTAATACAGACGGTTCATTAAAAAGCAGCTTTGATAAATTCTTTAATGAAGAACAATTAAAATCTTTATCGGGCTTCTGTCAATCTAAAACAGGAGATTTAATTTTAATCCTTGCCGGAAAAGAAGAACGCACAAGGAAAGCGATCAGCGAACTTCGTTTATACATGGGCGCGAGATTAGGCTTACGTAAGCCGGAAGAATTTAAATTGCTTTGGGTAACTGATTTCCCTTTATTTGAATATGACGAAGAAGGAAACCGTTGGGTAGCCCGCCATCACCCGTTTACATCACCCAAACCGGCAGATATTGAAGTAATGATTAACAATAATCCCGTTATTGAAAATGCTGATAAGTATTTAGAACATCCCTATGCAAAAATTAAAGCTAATGCATATGATATGGTTTTAAATGGCAATGAAATTGGTGGTGGTTCTATTAGAATTTATCAAAGAGAATTGCAGGAAAAAATGTTTGCTGCATTGGGTATGAGTAAAGAGGAGTCACAATATAAGTTTGGTTTCCTATTGGGAGCCTTTGAATATGGAGCTCCGCCACATGGCGGTCTTGCTTTTGGTTTTGACAGACTGTGTGCCATTCTGGGTGGAAGTGAATCTATCCGGGATTTTATTGCATTTCCAAAAAATAATAGCGGAAGAGATGTTATGATCGATGCACCATCGAAGATTGACGAGAAGCAATTGGAGGAGTTGCAGATAAAACTGGATTTAAAATAAATTGATTCGCAAATGAAGAATCATAAATTATTTCAAATTTGTTATACAATCAATTTTATAATTTGCCTTTGGGTTTTAGCAATAGCTTTCTATCGAATTAATACCGATATAAAGGAAGATGATCCATACATCTTCATATTTGCACTGGGTATTATATTTAGCATACTAACTTTTGACTGGTTTTGTTATCGACTTTTACAAACTGTAAAAAACACTGGTTTACTTTCACGCAAGTTTAAGATTGCAGGTTTAATATTTAATATGATAGGTTGTCTGGTGTGCCTGTTATGCATTGCCTTACTAACTAATATTTTATTAGAGTCAATTAGTGGACAGCAGAAATTAAACAGTATCAATGCGGCGATTTTTACATTTCCTCTTTTCGGACTTACAGTAACTTTGAGCTATTCGTGTATTACCTATTGGCAGCTTAGAAAACAACTCAATAAAAATTTTGCAAACTCAATTGAAACCCTTGGAAGTGAGAACTAAAAATAGCTTTTACAATAAATATTCGTTCATTCTGGTATTGATTATGTTTTGTTCTCAAGAAACTTTCTCCCAATACGATGCTCCGCTTTACACGTCTTACACTACTGCTGTTGAACGGGCAAAATTACATGACAGGCTTATAAAATATTCCATCAATAAAAATTTATCCATTCCATTAAATGATTCGACAGAAGAAAATTGGGAAGATGCTTTTGATGCATTGGAAGTACTGTTGTATAAATCTCCGTTAGTTGATGCAAAAATTCATAAAGCATTTGAAGAAGTTGAAACAAGAAGTGTAGATTTTCAAAAAGCTTTGCTGCAGGTTGCATATACAAATTATCCCGGTATTTTTTTTCAGCAAGTAAAAAAATTACTTAACAGCACTGATGATCCAAAAGTATTTGCATTGTGTGCAGAATATTTATTACAGCAAAAAAAGGATCCGTTATTAATTAATGCCATAACCAAATTAATCGAAACAAAATTTGGTGAACAGGGAATTATCGATCCCGTACTTTATATGTTGCAAGTACATATATCGGAACAAAAAACAAACGGAACATTTTTATCAAAGAAATTATTAAAGGAATTATTCAGCAGTAAATTTTTGCCTGGTCAAACCATAGCATATAGCATTCAAAGAAAAAACCGCGATTACCCAGGACTAATGATTGTAAGGCGTTACGATGGGAAATTTATAACAGACAGTAATGGTATAATTTTCAATATCCCGCAGCTTGCTAGGAGCATTACTAATCTCCCTTTTTATCTGCGGAACGGAAATACGCCGCAGGGAATATTTTTAATGCATGGCTTCGGTGTTTCCATGAGTAACTTTATCGGCCCTACGGCTAATATTCAATTATCAATGCCCGTTGAAGAAAACATAAAAGCGTTTATGCGTGACAGTAGTATAACAGATACAACCTGGAACATTGATTATTATAAAAAATTAATACCTGCTGATTTACAAAACTATTTGCCTTTATTCTATTCCTATTATGCCGGGCTTGCAGGCCGCACAGAAATTATTGCTCATGGCACAACCATAGACCCGGCCATTTATTTGAAACAACCCTATTATCCACTGACACCAACGTCAGGATGCTTGTGCACAAAAGAAATATGGAATGGTAAAAGATTGGAAAGTGACCAGCAAAAACTTGTAAATGCTTTGTTGAAAGCAGGCGGAGCAAATGGATACTGCGTGGTAATCGAATTGGATGATGCCCAATCTGCAGTAACTTTGAAAGATATACTTCCATACATAACAGAAAGGTAACAACGTGTGTATGATTTAAATTTTCCCCCATGGCAACTCCACCATTAGCAGAAAGACTTCGTCCCAGGAAATTAAATGATTTAATAGGACAGGAACATCTTACCGGTAAAGGAAGTGTTTTGCGCAATTCGATTGAGAATGGAAAAATTCCTTCAATGATTTTGTGGGGACCACCTGGAGTTGGCAAAACCACCATAGCTAATATTATTGCAAAAACTTTAGACTTCCCTTTTTATACATTAAGTGCAATTTCTTCAGGAGTAAAAGAAGTGCGTGAGGTAATTGAAGAATCAAAAAGAATTGATAATGCAATTCTTTTCATTGATGAAATTCACCGGTTCAACAAAGGCCAACAGGATGCTTTGCTTGGCGCAGTTGAAAAAGGAATTATCACTTTAATTGGCGCAACTACTGAAAATCCCTCATTCGAAGTAAACAGCGCTTTGCTAAGCCGTTGCCAGGTCTATATTTTGAAACCATTGGAAAAGGAATCCCTTATTAAATTATTACAACATGCTATAAAGGATGATAAAATTCTTTCGCAAAAAAATATTGAATTAAAAGAAACGGAAGCATTAATAAATTTATCAGGAGGCGATGCAAGAAAATTATTGAATCTCCTTGAGTTGGTATTTAATCAAGAACTATTGGAGAGTTCGGAACTTTCCAATAATCTGATAATAACTGATGAACTGGTAATGAATGTTGCACAACAAAAAGTTGCTTTATACGATAAGAAAGGCGAGCAGCATTATGATATCATTTCAGCATTTATTAAATCTATCCGCGGCAGCGATCCTAACGCGGCGGTATACTGGCTGGCCAGGATGATTGAGGGTGGCGAGGATGTAAAATTTATTGCGAGGCGTTTAGTGATTCTCGCCAGTGAAGATATTGGCAATGCAAATCCGAATGCGCTTTTATTGGCAACTAATACATTCCAGGCTGTGAATATGATTGGTTATCCGGAATCGAGTATTATTTTATCGCAATGCGTTACCTACCTTGCGTCATCACCAAAAAGTAACGCGGCAGTGGAAGCTATCGGTAAAGCACAAACGCTGGTAAAGCAACATGGAGATTTGCCTGTTCCGCTTGCAATCCGTAATGCACCAACAAAACTTATGAAAAAGCTGGACTATGGGAAAGATTATAAATATGCACACAGCTATGAAAATAATTTTATCCAGATGGAATTTCTACCCGAAGAAATAAAAAATACCCTTATATATAATCCGGGCAAAAATGCAAGAGAAGAAGATTTGAGAAGATTTTTAAAAGACCGCTGGAAAGAAAAGTATGGATATTGAAGAATTAAAAAATTAAGTGGAGATTTTATGATAGAGTGGCAATGTAAATCTTTCAATGAATTAACTAATGAAGAACTATATAAGATTCTTCAACTAAGAATCGAAGTTTTTGCGGTAGAACAAAATGTTGTTTACCAGGATTGCGACAATAAAGATTTTGAGTCATATCATTTTACCGGCACAGACAATGATCTACTTGTGGCCTACAGCCGCATTATCCCGCCAGGTATTTCTTATAAACAAGCGGCATCCATTGGCCGTGTTGTAACGTCCCGCGTTGTACGTGGGCAATCAGTAGGAAAGCAATTATTTGAAAAATCCCTTGAGCAACTTTACCTTTTCTTTGGACAGGTTCCCGTGATAATAAGCGCCCAGGTTTACCTAATCAAATTTTACGAAAATTTTTCCTTTGTAACTAAAGGCGAAGTTTATATGGAAGACAGCATCCCGCATATTACCATGTCGAAGAATATTTAATTCTGCGCAGGTACAATAATAAATTCCTTCTTTCCGTTATCAATTCGTTATCCTTCAATGGGTAATAATTAATCCGTTTTCGCTTATAAAACAAAATCTGATTTCTTATGAAAAAACGTTTACACGCCTTTTGGCTTACGTGTTTCATATTAATAACACTAAGTTTCTTTTTTTCTGGAAAGAGCTTTTCGCAATCATTAATTTTTGGAAACGAAAATGCCAGGGTTGAAGTTGGTATTAATGTTGGTCCATTATTTTTTCTTGGCGATCTCGGAGGTCATCGGGGAAGAGGAACTACCTTTCTTAAAGATTTGAACCTTCCACTAACAAAAGTAATGAAGGGGGTTTTTTTAACTGCATACCCAAATCATTGGCTGGGAGTACGTGTTGCCGCAGACATTGGAAAGCTTGATGGACAGGATAACATTATAAATACAAAAGGTGTAAACGAACTTTGGAGAAAACAACGTAACCTCGATTTTAGAACCAATATTTCGGAAGCGTATATTGCTGCTGAAGTTTTCCCTTTAATGCTTTTACACAATGGCGACGAAGACTATCAACCACGCCTCAGGCCTTACGGCGTGATAGGGGTGGGAGCGTTTCATTTCAATCCTCAAGGCTCTTTAACTGATGCAAACGGAAATAAAACCTGGTATGATCTTCAACCTCTTCATACGGAAGGGGAAGGATTTGCAGAATATCCGCAAAGAAAAAATTATTCGCTGACACAGTTCAATGTCCCAATGGGTTTTGGAGCAAAATATTATCTGTCTGATAGGGTAAATCTAAGTCTTGAAGTATTAGAAAGAAAAACATTTACTGATTATATAGATGATGTAAGTACAGATTATATCGATCCCAATTTATTCGACAAATATTTAACGCCGCAAAATGCAAGAATTGCAAGGGCAATATTTGATAAAACCAACTCTATTTATGTAGCAGGAGCTTCACGGTTTTCTCCCGGTTCACAAAGAGGTAATCCCAATCAAAAAGATGCCTATTTTTCAATATCATTGAAATTAGCCGTAAAGCTTGGGCCAATATTTGACAATATTTATAACCGGCGTGTTGCAAGCCACATGAGATGTCCTGCGAGATTCTAAAAGATATTTAATGAGAAGATTGCCTTTTGACTAACGGCAAAGTATATAATAAAAGTTAACCCATTAAAACAATGCATTTTCGTGTGCAATGTAACCTCTGAAACCATAAATTTTTAACTTTGTTACTATACTTTGCCTTTTTCAATTTTTGTACTTGGCAAGTTCTTCCTTTAAAAAAATTGCAGTAAAACTTTCTTTATTTTTAGCAAGTTCTTCCGGAGTTCCTTCAAATAAGATTCTGCCTCCACCTTGCCCGCCTTCTGGGCCGAGATCTATAATATAGTCTGCAATTTTTATAATATCCATATTGTGTTCTATAACCAGGACTGTATTGCCGCGATCCACTAATTTATTTAAAACATCAACAAGATGTTGAATGTCCTGGAAATGGAGCCCGGTAGTTGGCTCATCTAAAATATAAAAGGTTTTGCCCGTATCCCTTTTACTTAACTCTGTAGAAAGCTTTACGCGTTGTGCTTCGCCGCCGCTCAATGTTACAGCGCTTTGGCCGAGAGTAATATAACCAAGTCCTACTTCCTGCAAAACTTTTATTTTACGATAGATGTAAGGGACATTGGTAAAAAAATCGACGGCCTCATCAACCGTCATATCAAGTACATCGCTTATTGATTTGCCTTTGTATCTTATTTCAAGTGTTTCACGGTTATATCTTTTTCCATTGCATTTTTCACAATGAACGTAAACGTCGGGCAAAAAATTCATTTCAATTACCCTCATTCCGCCTCCTTCGCATACATCACATCTTCCGCTTTTTACATTAAAAGAAAAGCGTCCGGCTTTGTAACCTCTTATCTTTGCTTCGGGCACTTCGGCAAATAATGTACGTATATCAGTAAAAAATCCACAATAGGTTGCAGGATTACTCCTCGGCGTTCTTCCAATGGGTGATTGATCAATTTCAACAACCTTATCAATATGTTCAAGCCCTTTGATACTATTGTAAGGAAGGGGAGACATTTTGCTTTTATAAGCATGAATGCTCAAAATCGGGTAGAGTGTTTCGTTAATAAGGGTTGACTTTCCGCTACCACTAACACCCGTAACGCAAATAAATTTACCCAATGGGAATTGTACGTTGATATTTTTTAGATTATTCCCCGATGCACCTTTCAGGAAAAGAGTGCGCCCATTTCCTTTTCTTACTTGCAACGGAATTGGAATCCGCATTTTTCCATTAAGGTATAAGGATGTAACAGTATTTAGTTTTAGAAGATCTTTGGGAACACCACTCGCTACTATCTGCCCTCCATGTTTGCCGGCCTGAGGGCCTATATCAATGAGATAATCTGCAGCCATCATAATGTCTTTATCATGTTCAACTACGAGTATGCTATTGCCAATATTTTTTAAGTTGATGAGCGCTTCTATAAGTCGGTGATTATCGCGTTGATGAAGACCAATACTTGGCTCGTCGAGAATGTATGTTATTCCCTGTAGCTGAGAACCGATTTGCGTTGCAAGTCTTATCCGTTGGGATTCACCTCCGCTAAGGCTTTTGGAAGGTCTGTTTAAAGAAAGATAGGTTAAACCCACATTTAATAAAAATTGAAGCCGTTCTTTTATTTCCTTCAAAATGTCTTTTGCGATTACATTTTGTCTCTTATCCAACCTCAACTCAATTCCTGTAAACCACTCCAACAATCTATCCAGATCTAAATCGCTTAATTCGGAAATGTCCTTTCCATCTACTTTAAACCAGAGGCTTTCCTTTTTTAATCGTTTCCCATTGCACACGCTGCATATTTTCAATTGCATAAATTTTTCAACCCAGGATCTTAATGCCTCACTTGTGCTTCCGGAACTGAACCATCTTCTTAGCATATTTACGATACCTTCATATTGCTCTGATGCCTCTGAGAATTCTACGGTTTCAGCCATATCAACTTCGGTCAATTTGGTGAGTTCCTCGTCATTATTCTTACCCGGAATATTTTCCATTCCGTATAGCAACACGTTTAATGCGCTTTGTGGTAACTGGGAAATTGGTTTGTCAAGACTAAATTTATATTTCTTACCTATTTGCTGTACCTGCTTAAAAACGTAGGCCTCTCGCTCTTCGCCCAGTGGCGCAATGGCGCCTTCATTAATACTTAATTTAGTGTCAGGGATTATGCTTTCAATATTTACCTGGTAAACATTTCCCAGCCCTTTACAAACCGGGCAAGCACCATAAGGAGAGTTAAATGAAAAAGTATTAGGCGAAGGTTCCTCATAGCTGATGCCTGTGTCTTCGCACATAAGTTGACGACTATATTGCGCGAGTTCGCCGTTGTCGTTTAGGAGTAATAAAAGTAATCCATTACCCAATTGAAGAGATTTCTGCAAACTTTGACTTAGTCTCGCTTTTTGATCAGCCGTTACCTGCAGCCTGTCAACAACTAATTCTATATCATGAATCTTATACCTGTCAACCTGCATTTTTGGAACCAGATCTTTCACTTCACCGTCGATTCTCACCTTTAAAAATCCTTTTTTTCTTACATCTTCAAAAAGTTCACGATAGTGCCCTTTGCGGCCACGCACGAGGGGAGCCAACAGGGTAATCTTCTTATTTGGAAATTTTGCAAAGATATTTTCCAGGATTTCGTCTTCATTCCATTTGACCATCCTTTTACCTGTATTGTAACTATATGCTTCACCTATTCTTGCATACAAAAGTCGAAGGAAATCATATATTTCAGTGACCGTACCGACGGTACTTCTTGGATTTTTGTTGGTAGTCTTTTGTTCAATGGAAATTACAGGTGAAAGCCCCGTAATCTTATCAACATCAGGTCGTTCCATATCGCCCATGAACTGCCTTGCATAAGCTGAAAAGCTTTCCATATACCGACGCTGACCTTCAGCATAAATAGTATCGAAAGCCAGTGATGACTTGCCGCTTCCACTTATCCCGGTGATTACAACCAACTTATTTTTGGGAATGGAGATGTCTATATTTTTGAGATTGTGCTCTCTCGCGCCAAATACTTCAATCGCTTCATCAGCAGTTTCCGCCGATTCTAAATTCTGCTTGTTCGTCTTTGCCATAATAAAAAAGAGTGCAAATTTACCATTAAAATGTTTGATGAAATGAATTATAACGCATGTTCCACTCATCGGAATAAGCCTAAATAGAAACTGGGATTAAAAAAATTTCTTGCTGTTTTGATAAGAATTTTTAAATTTTTCCTTAGGTATTTTACTCTTATACAATTATCATTTTTATTATAAAACAATCAATGTGAATATCTTTAACTGATTTTAACTAAAAAAAACTAATACACTGTATTTTTGTATTCTGTTTTATCGTAGCTTTATTTTCACATAAATCCTATGAAAATTTTCTGCGCTTTATAAGTACTGAAATTAAAATATTTGACTACTTTTCTACAATAATTAAAATATCTGGCCGTTTGATAATGTTGATGGACAGTATTATTTAATGAATCTCATATTTCGATAATAATAGGTCGTCATGTATTTAAATAAAATTAATTATTACATTTGTCCTTACCCTCAAAGTAAAAAACAATGAAAACCAAATTATTCACTGCAATAGCCGTTTTAGCTATTTTTATCTTATCCGGGTGTGGTAAATCCGGCAAATCGAAAGGACTTGCCAACGATGGACAGTTGCATGGCGTCGCGCCATCCAACCGTTACATTCTACCAAAACCCCCCGGCATGGTGTATATTCCACCAGGAACGTTTCACATGGGACCAAGTGATGAAGATATTAACTATGCGTTTACTGCTAGAAATAAACAAGTTTCTATCAGTGGGTTTTGGATGGACGCTACAGAAATTACTAACAACGAATATCGCCAGTTCACAAACTGGGTGAGAGATTCTATCGCAGGTAAACTCATGGGATATGTAAAAGCAGACCCAAGTAGTGGTACCGAGGCATTAGATTGGAAGAAAATTGCCACTATCAAATGGAACGATAAAGCAACTATGGAAAAAATAGATGCAATGATTGTGACGCCTGATAACAGAATTTTTGGAAGGAAGGAACTTGATCCTCAAAAAATAATGTATCATTCCGAAACGTTTGATTTTAAAGAAGCTGCCAAAAGAGAAAATGCAAATGTTCCTCGCGGAAAATTTATTGTAAGGTATGATATCCCGGTTTACCCAGATACTTTAGTATGGGTTAGAGATTTTGCATACTCCTATAATGAACCAATGGCAAAGCAATATTACAGCCATCCCGCTTTCGGTAATTATCCTGTTGTAGGAGTAAACTGGAAACAGGCAACTGCATTTTGCGAATGGAGAACTCACTTATTGAATTCATTCTTGATGAACAAAAACAGGAGTACTGAATCTCCGTTTAGATTGCCAACTGAAGCCCAATGGGAATACGCAGCAAGGGGTGGCAGATCGCAATCTCCGTATCCATGGGGTGGCCCATATTTGAGGAACAGAAAAGGATGTTTACTTGCCAACTTTAAGCCCGGTAGAGGTAATTATCCTGAAGATGGAGGTTTTTATACAGTTCGTGCAGACGCTTATTGGCCTAATGATTTTGGCTTATATAACATGGCGGGCAACGTATCCGAGTGGACTTCTTCTTTATATTACGAAGGCGGTTACAATTTTCAGCACGATATGAACCCAGATATTCGCTGGAATGCTACCGACCAGGATCCCCCACGAATGAAGCGTAAAGTTATCCGCGGTGGCAGTTGGAAAGATGTAGGATACTTTTTACAAACAAGCACCAGACAATACGAATATCAGGATACAGCTAAATCTTATATTGGATTCCGTTGTGTTATCGATTTACCACCAGTTACCAGCAAAAAAGGTAAAAAATAAATATTATTCCATAGAAAAAATCTTTAGCAAAAAACTTACTGGCCTGTATTAATAGTGATTTAATATGGGCTGTGTATTTTATAAACCTAACCAAATCAACATTTAAAATTTAAAATCTAAATTATCATGGCCCAACCAAAAAGAACCTTTTTAACCCTCGTAGACGTTTTAGTAAGCGCCGGAGCAGCTGTCGTTATCTTTGCTGCCTGGGCAAAATTAACTCACCAACCTTATGCAGATACATTGCTCGGCGTAGGTATGTGGACTGAAACCGGTATATTCCTTGTATATGCTGCAATCGAATGGGTAAAACCACAAGTAAGACACGATCATGCACCAGCAGTAGAAACAGTTAAAGGCAATCCTGCATTAGCATCAATGGATAAAATGTTGATGGAAGCAGACATCACACCAGCTAACATGAAAAAGCTCGGTGATAATTTTCAGAAATTAGGCACTACAGTTTCTCATCTTGGAGAAGTAGGCGACGTTGTAAAATCGACCGGTGATTTTTCCGCAAAAACCAAGGAAGCTACTTCAGCACTTGGAATGATGAAAGAAGCTTATGTAAACTCTGCGAATACAATGAGCAACTTTAATAACGCTGCGGATAGCGCCAAAGGATTTCAT
>Ga0105239_10008018_pt1 | contig 12057 bp, 7 predicted proteins | sample KBSC44metaG_FD_92761 | JGI IMG/M metagenome (GOLD analysis project Ga0105239, IMG submission 92761) | Corn rhizosphere microbial communities from Kellogg Biological Station, Michigan, USA - KBS C4-4 metaG | ecosystem: Host-associated > Plants > Roots > Rhizosphere > Soil | place: Michigan, USA...
CACCGAACTTTTGCCCAGTGTTCCGTTTAAGGGCTGGGGCGTGGCAGACCAGGAAGTGCCGGTTCGCACATCGCGAAGATAGAGATAACTTCCCCATTCATCGAGCGTGGGATCCGAACGCCAGCGGGTGATGTCGAACTGGTTCCAGCGGCTATAGCCCGCGCCGGAATTTGAAACCATCAACGCATATCGGCCATTCCCGTAGAGGTGGATTCTGGGGAACGGCGTTTCCTTGCTGAACGTAACATCGCCGGCGTCTTCGCCAACGGTCGCGTGCGCAACGGCAAGCTTGGTGTGCACTTCCCCCCGAATCGGTTTGGTTATGGGAATCCGCTCAAACAGAAGCGACTCCACGGCGCGAACACGAGGATCCGCATGGAATCTACGCTGCATCGCGCCCTGATGCAGCACATTACCGATGGCAACCAGACTCATTCCCTGGTGATGGGCCATATAGGCGTAGATGACCACCCCCGGGGTGCCATCTCTCTTAGACTCACGGGAGAAATCGATCGACTCGTAGAAGCCCATGGGGCCGTCTAAGCCCAGTTGGTCGAGTTGCTGGAGGTTCGGAATCGTACTGTGTGGATCGATCATGAGCGCGAGCATGGAAGCATACGGCGCCACCACCGGGTCCTCATCCACATCCGGCTGGATCGCCAGGTCGGGAACCCCGAACGCCCGGTATTGATAGATCTGATGGGCGTCCAGCGCGCTATAGGCCGCCTCCGATATCCCCCAGGGAACTTCCTTTTCGCGGCCGTAATCGATCTGTCTGGCGACGGCATTGCGGCACGCTTGATCGAGCAATGAGCTTTGATACGTGCGCATGAACAGGAGCGGCATCAAGTACTCGAACATGGTTCCGCTCCATGACAGAAGCGTCTCCCAGTGCGCACCCGCCCCGCGCGGCCTACGAAGCGTGAACCAGTGCTCCACCGGCACATCGTTCTTGGCGATCGCCACCAGGCTGGCGAGCCGGCTCTCGCTGGCGAGCAGGTCGTAGTGACTGGTGAACTCCAGCGGCCCGCCCACCACGTATCCGACGGCAAACAAGCGGCGGCGCTCATCGTACAAGAAACGCATATTGATGCCTTCGGCAAGGCTGTGAACGCCGGCGGCCAGCGCTTCGAACTGCCGAAGTGTTTCCGCGGCGTTTTTTCTGGCCTCTCTGTATTCGTGATCCACCTGATCCAGCCACGCCGCGGCTTCCGGCCGCAGACCCGGAACACCGCGCCGCATGAGGATCGTTTCCGTCGGTGCGGATCCGATTTCGGCGAGCGTGTGCAAAGACGGGATGTCCTGCACCGCCTGACGTCTTAAATCCACCAGCTCTTCGCTCAACGAATGTAGAAACGTATTGGGGGGACGCGAAAGCGCTTCCATCCACAACAAATATCGATTGACGGTGGCCGACCAGGAGGCCGCCTCGCGCGCCAGCGACGACGCCCAGTAGGCGGGTTCGTCCGCGGGTGCGGTCTGCCACTGGCGGACCTCTTGCAATTGGGCAGCGGCCAAGGCTGTCATGCGTAGCCGAGCTATGAATTCGTGTTGCGCAAGGTCTCCGCGCAGCAGGCGGCGTACGGCGCGCAACGGTACCGAAAGGGAAGGATCCTCACCACTTACTTGCGCCAGGATCGCCGCCGTATCGGCCAAAGCGCGGAGACTCTCGGTTCCCACAAGCGGCGACCGTACTGCCTCCTTGCATCCCTGTTCGAAAACCCACAGGCTGGCCAGCAGATTCCCGCTATCGACCGAAGACACATATTTCGGCGACAGCGGTTCGCGCGTCGTGGTGTTGTACCAATTGAGAAGATGTCCCTCGTAACGCTCGAGCTGTTCTATGGTCGCAAGCGTAGCGGAGCAACGCCGGCATAGCTCATCGGCTGTCAAATAACCGAAATCGCGCGCAGCCAAAGCGGCGGTTAGCCACATGCCAATATTGGTGGGGGATGTGCGGTTCGCCACCTCTACTCGCAGCGCAAGCTGGGAATTATCGGGCGGCAGCCAGCTCGAATCGGGACCCACGAGATCATCGAAATAGCGCCAGGTACGGCGTGCCTGACCGCGCAGGTAGACGGCTTGTCGTGCGGAGATTTGCTGCGCGGCGCGGGGCCGGGGGGGCTGACTGAACCACCTCAATACCAGCGGCGACAACGCCCACAACACCAGGAATCCGGCAGAGGGAGCGAAAGCCCCCCGTGCCATGAGTATCAACATCAATAACAAGGACGCGCCCGACACCATCAACATTTGGCGTTGTGTGGTGTTGCTATGGTGATGCGCGTGCACCTCAGCGGCTTCGGCCGTCTGCCACTCCAGCATATGGCGGCGGCTGACATGGCCACGGTACCAGGCGCGAACGATCGCATCGGCGGAAATCCACGCTTGGTGCGGTAGGAACGCGGCCAGTAAACTGGCTCGCAAAAACTCATCGGCCGCGCCTCTCCAACCACTAACCGAACCATGCAGGTGGCGAGCCCAACGGTCGAGTAATGGCGCGAAAGCGGGTATCGCTACTGCCAAGGCAACTACCAGGCTGAAGATCCCTGGCACCCGGGAAAACAGCCATCCGATGAGTAGAAGCAGCAGGGACGCCACAGGGACCAAGCTGCGCCGGAGATTGTCTAGAATCCGCCAGCGGTGAATGATTCTAAGAGGATTGCGCTCAGGCCCACCGGGAGCAGGCACCTTCCTGAAAATCCACGGCGCGATCTGCCAATCGCCGCGAATCCAACGGTGTTGACGCCGAACGAAACTCGAATAGTCGAGGGGAACATTTTCCAGAAGCTCGATATCCGTAGCCATGGCGACGCCCGCGTAAGCACCCTCGATGAGATCGTGACTGAGCAGAGTTTCCGCCGGAAAGCGGTTCGCGAACACCGTCCGGAACGCCTGCACGTCGTAGATGGCCTTGCCGTGAAAGATACCTTCGCTGAACAGATCTTGCTGGACGTCGGATACGGCGCGGCAATACGGATCCGTGCCGGCGGCGTCCGACATGATCTGGGTAAATCGTGTCGCCGTTGCGCCGGGCAACGACACGCTCACGCGTGGCTGGATGATGGAATAGCCTTTCCGTCGCACGCGGGTTTCCGGGTCTAAAGAGACTTCGTTCAGCGGATGAGAGATGGTTTCTACCATCCGGCGCGCGGTTGCGGGCGGCAATTGCGTGTCGGCATCCAGAGTGATGACATAACGGATTGGCCCGGGAAGGCGCCCCAGCTGAAGAATTTCCAGAGCCTTGTGCCCAGCCAAAAAATCGTTCAGGTCTTCGATCTTGCCGCGCTTTCGCTCCCGGCCAATCCACGATTGCTGGCTCTCCGACCACACCCGCGGCCGGTGAAACAGGAGGAAACGGTCGCCCGGATAGCGCGCGTTCAGACTGGCGATGCCATCGCGCGCGATCTTGAACAGAGCGGCGTCTCCGGGCACGGATATTTCCGGGGCGTCGGTGAAGTCTGAGAATAAAGCATAGGACAGATTCGCCTCTGGATTGGCTAGAAAACGCACTTCCAGCTTGCGGATCTCGCCTTTGACCACAGCCTCGCTCGAAAGCATCATCGGCACTACGACCAACGTGGCGCGGTCCGGTGGGATCCCCTCCTTGTAATTCATCTTGGGAAGGGTGGCCGGTGGAAATAACGAGATGACCAGCGCATTCACGATTTGAATGGAGAGCTCGCTCAGCGGAAATAGAGCGAGCGCCGCCAGGATCGCCAGAACCGAGTGCTGAACGATTCCAACTTCGCCCGCGAAGGCCACCGTCATGGCTGCGAAACAAGCAGCCAGCGCGGTAATACCGCCCAGATATACACCGGTCGCGTGCCGGCGAACCGCGCGGTGAAAGCGAGTCTGAAGGCGAGGACGAGCGCCGGCGCTGTGCTCCAACTGCGAAAGTCCTTCGGCCAGTAGATAGTGGGTGACATGCCGGCAGGACGGATCTTCCGCGGCGCTGGCAATGGCGATAGCCAGGCGGGCGATCTCGATTTCTTCCTTTCCACTGGTTCGCGCGGTCTGCTCCACGATCCGGCGGCAACGATCGCGCGTGGCAAAGTCGCTGTGCGAATAGATAGCGCCCGGATCGCGCCGCAGTTCAGCTTCGACTAGGCTGACCGCCTCGAAGGTGGATGTGAAATCGAGTTGAGAGAGGAGACGAAGGCTGCCAAAAGCCTGCGCCGTCGCGACGCTCTCGGCTGCTTCCCGCGCGTGTTCGGCTCGAACCACTTCCGTGAGGGGTTGCTGGAGCCGCTCCTCGATCCAATGCTGCACGCTGGCGAAACTGTTTTCTTCACCCTGAAGCTGCTCGGCAAGCACCATCAAAAAGTGATGGGCGCGAACGTAGCCCTCAGATTCCATTCTGGCCAGCATCCGATTGAATTCGTCGCTTCCGCGGCGTGACGCTGAGGTAAGACGGTCGGCCCATAGCTGAGCCGCTTCCCGGCACCGCTGCGAGCCAGCGACGCTGGTCGCCAAGGCCGCCAGGTGCTCGATGATTGCCATCCGCAGGAATAACGGGAAGGACCACAGGTCGGCAATGCGCAACGGTTCTGCGATTTGGGCCTTTTGAAGATGCGCTATGATCGTGGACTCATTCAAGGACCCCAGGCTGCGGCGAACCAGATCCTGTGCCAGGCGATACGCTCGCGGGCGTGCGGAAGCGGGGTCCCCGTCCGACAGCATTCTGCGGTACTCGCGCGGAAGATCCGTGCGGATCTCGCGCAGATGGGACCGAATCAAGTAAGCGTTGTCTAAGAACCAGGCAGCCGCTGGAGCCGGAGTATGTCCCAGCCCCAGAGCTTCGCTGAGGTCGGTGTGAGCAGACTCGATGAGCCGCTGGCTCTCGCGGAGACTGAGGAAGGAAGTGCCACTGGCCGATTCGGCAGCGGCGTCATCAAGGCACGGCGGAACGGGACTCTCCAGGAAGACCTGTTCAGGCAGAACAAAAACGGCAGTGTGGCCTACCTGGCGTAAGGCTTGAACTAGTGCGAGCGATTGCTCAGGCGGGACCTCGGCCAGCAAGAGACGTTCGCCCTCCAGGACAAGCCCGGCATGCGGCTGGACGTCGGCTCGTGAGTCGTCCGGTCCGCGCACCAACCGCACGTGTCCAACTCCCGCGGCATGCGCCACGCGGCGAATTTCCGCGGTCTGATCTTCCTCCGCCGGGAAGAAGGCCAGAACAGTTCGATTCGATGTTTTCTTTCGGAAAGAGTGATGGAGTCCCCGAATCACTCGGCCCGGCCTCGTATCGCCTGGGCCACCAAACTAAGCACAAAAAGCGTACCGAATAGAACGCTAGCTCCTTTGGCAGATGCCACTGTGGATGTATCGCTAAAAGTCATGCCCGCCGCAGCAACAGTCATCAGTGCAAAAAGTATCATCCAGCCACGCATTTTCTGCTCCTCGGTAAACGGCGACAGTTAGAGTTATCTGCTTCCAGATGTGAGTGGAGCACGTGTATTGCCAGAGTGTGTTCGCCTTATCTTCGCCTCGCTCGTATGACAAATAACGAACAGACATTCATACGGCCTAGTTATTACAGAAGTGTGGCTACCGAGTGACCGCCAATCGCCACTTTGGAAGACGCGTCTAAACTGCAGCCTGCGCCAAAAGACGCGCCCGGCGGGAGATGTCCCGAGCTGCTTCCTCAACGGTTCTGACCAGCTTCGCCAAATCATCCCACACAGGTTCGTGGGGGTTCCCATTGACGGACACGGCGGCCCGAACTTCGCCGTCGGCGTCGAAAATCGGAACACTCAGGGCTCGCAGATCAGAGTAAACTTCTCCATCCGCGATGGCATATCGTTGCCTGCGGACCAGATCCAACTCGGCTACTAACCGTTTCTTGGAGACGATGGTCGTCGCGGTGCTTCGGGCGAGTCCATACTTGGCGATCAGAGCCATCACTTGCTGCCTGGGCAGAAAAGCCAAAAGGGCTTTCCCAAGCGCGGTCGAGTGCGCCGGCAATACGCGCCCGATATCGCGTTGCGCCCGGATCCGATAGGATGGCCTCCCAGCGACAGCCCCGATTGCCCGGTCGACAAATCGCGGACCTTCGACCCGATCCACTAGCAGGACCTGCCCTCTTTGCAAAATACCTAGGCCCGCCGACAATCCGGTCTGGCTAGTCAGTTTGTAAAGCGCCGGTTCCGCCACGGTTCGGATCCCGACTTCGCGTAGCGCGCCATGCGCCAATGTGATGGGCGTCAAACCGATCTTGTATCGCTTGGAGACCGGGTCCTGGATCAAGTAGCCCTCACGCTCCAGCCGGCTGGCAATGTACGTGCAACTGCTTTTGGGAATCTTCAACTGGCGGCTGATGTCGGCATTCTTCAAGCCACCTGGTGTTTGCTCGATCACCTTGAGCAGCAGGAGAGCCCGTTCCAGAGAGTTCGTCGCCGCCACTCCCTCAGATTCGCATAAGATGTCCCGCGGTGTTCAATAGGTTGAACATGGCATTGACCCCGCATGGCAGGAGGTTCTATCCTTCGCACATGAAGAAAGCCTGGAATCTATCACTTGCGTCCTTCGTTTTATTGCTCGCAGCGGGCGTCTCCGCCTCGGCCCATCACTCTTTTGGCGCAGAGTACGACGCGAACAAGCCCATCACTTTGACCGGTGTTGTAACCAAGGTAGAGTGGACCAATCCGCACAGTTTCTTCTACCTGGATGTGAAGGATGCCTCCGGCAAGGTCAACAACTGGAAGCTGGAGGGCTTTCCTCCCAATGTGCTTTATCGGACCGGTTGGAAAAAGGACGTCACGTTAAAGCAGGGCGACGAGATCACCGTAACCGGATGGCACGCGCGCGATGGCAGCGACTGGGGGCATTCTCGCGAGGTCACTTTTAAGGACGGCAAGAAGTTGTTCTTCGGCCCGCCCGCAGGCACCGGCGACGGCGGAAATGCGCCGGCGGTAGCTGACCCGTCGAAGTAGAGAGGATTCCAATGGCACAATATCGCATGGTCTTCCATCTGATGGCTGTCTCGGTGTTTGCGGCTTTGCCGATGATCACCATGGGCCAGGCCCCAGGCCAAGGAACCACTTCAAAGATCCCGCGCGCAGCCGATGGCAAACCGGACTTAACCGGCGTCTGGCAGGGCGGTAGCAATCGCATCGGAACGTGGGAAGAGGCCAATGGCGGCGGAGGCACTAACGCCACGACCGGACAAGTCACTCCGTTTGCCGTTCGGGGTGCGCAGGAAAAAGCGCCATATCAGCCGTGGGCCGCCGAAAAGGTTCTGGAATCCTTTAATCGCCGCGGGATTGACGATCCAATGGCTCGCTGCCTTTCGCCGGGCGTACCGCGGACCACGACCATGGGACTCTTTCCCATGCAGATCGTGCAAACTCCCAAAACGATCGTGATGCTGTTCGAAGTATTCCACGTGTTCCGCGTGATCCAGATGGACGCGAAACATCCCGACGATCTGGAAGCCTCTTTCATGGGCGATTCTGTCGGCCACTGGGAAGGAGACACGTTAGTCGTCGACGCCATCGGGTTCAACGACAAAACATGGTTGGCCGGTACCGGCACATTTCACAGCGACAAATTGCACGTGGTCGAGAAGTTCACCCGTGTGGACCAGAACACGATCGCCTACGAAGTGACCATGGAGGACCCCGCGGTGCTGACCAAGCCGTGGGTCCAGCACAGTACGATCATGCTTCGTCCCGGCACGCGCCTGCGCGAGTACGAATGCGTCGAAAACAACACGGATTTAGATCGTTATGAAAAGCTTCTCAAAGACGAGTCAGTCTTTCGAAGGAAGTAAACCGCCAGTCCGCAGTTTATATCGTGCTACGATATATTTGTGGATCTGACGTTACGCGACTATCAGGAGTTGGCCGAATTTCGCTACCAGCTCCGGCATTTTCTTCAGTTCAGCGAGGCACGGGCACGCGAGCATGGGATCGAGCCGCACCAGCATCAAGCGCTGCTGGCGCTGAAGGGACTGCCCGCAGGCCCTCAACCGACGATCAGCGAGCTAGCGAATCGCCTCGCGCTGCGCCATCACACGACAGTCGAGCTGGTCAATCGGCTGGAATCATCCGGATTCGTCAAGCGCCAGCCGGACCCGACGGATGGCCGTCAGATCCTTCTCCGTCTGACTGCTCAGGGAACGGCCAAGTTACGGTCGCTTTCGGTGGCGCATCGCGATGAGCTGAAAGTCAAAGGTCCGGAGCTGGCCAAGGCCCTGCGTGCCATCCTGCGTGGAAGTCGAGCAGTGAACGCAGCATGAGCAAACACCAGGCCCACGAATCACAGGCTGACTTCACCGTTACTCCTCGAGTTCTCATATTATCGTTGCTAGCCATCGCGATCGGGCTACTGAGCACCATTGTTGCGTTCGTGTTGCTCCGGCTCATCAGTCTGTTCACGAATCTTTTCTATTTCCAGCGATGGAGCACGGCAACTTCCTCGCCCGCTCAGAACACATTGGGCGTCTATGCTGTTCTGGTTCCCATAGCTGGCGCATTGATCATCGGACTCATAGCACGCTACGGCTCGGAGCGAATTCGCGGTCATGGAATTCCTGAGGCGCTGGAATCTATCCTAATCCACGGGAGCCGCGTGCAACCCCGGCTGGCCGTGCTGAAACCGCTGTCGGCGGCCATCTCCATCGGCTCGGGAGGGCCGTTCGGAGCCGAAGGTCCGATCATTATGACCGGCGGCGCTTTCGGCTCGATGATCGCGCAGTTGTTCCACTTGAGCAGCGCCGAACGTAAGACTCTGCTGGTGGCCGGAGCGGCAGCGGGAATGTCCGCGACCTTCGCCGCACCGCTGGCATCGGTGTTGCTCGCGGTGGAACTACTGTTGTTCGAATGGAAGCCGCGCAGCATGATTCCCGTGGCTCTGGCCAGTGCGACCGCTGGTGCGGCGCGCCGATACATCCTCGGCGTTGGCCCATTATTTCCGGTTCCCGCGCACCCGGTCTTCATCGGGCCTGCGGGCCTTGCCGGTTGCGTGCTCGCCGGGATTTTGGCGGGCTTGCTCTCGGCGCTCTTGACGTGGGCAGTTTATGCCAGCGAGGACGCATTTCAGAAACTTCCGATTCATTGGATGTGGTGGCCGGCCATCGGTGGCCTGGTGATCGGGGTCGGTGGATTGATCTTCCCGCAGGCGCTGGGGGTCGGATACGACACCATCGGCGCTTTGATCCAAGGTGACGTTCCCCGAGCCATGATTGCGGGGATTCTACTGGTGAAGTCCATCATCTGGGCCGTAGCATTGGGCTCCGGAACTTCAGGAGGCGTACTTGCGCCGTTGCTCATGATGGGTGGAGCACTGGGGGGCCTGGAAGCAATGTTCCTTCCCCACATGGGCGTCGGATTCTGGCCGTTGATCAGCATGGGTGCGATTCTCGGTGGGACAATGCGCTCGCCCTTCACCGGCATCGTGTTCGCGATCGAACTTACGCACGATTTCAACGCGCTGTTGCCGCTGTTGGTAGCGAATGTGTTGGCGTACACGGTCAGCGTTCTCTTGCTAAAGCGATCGATCCTAACCGAGAAAGTAAGCCGCCGCGGCTTCCATCTGAGTCGCGAATACGCGGTGGATCCCTTGGAGATTCTGTTCGTCCGGGAAGTAATGCGAACCTCTGTCGCCGCCTTTGCCGCCGCAACCACGGTGGAGGAGGCAGGGAGCCATCTGCGCCCGGATCATTCACCTCTTGGCCAGCATCTCTACCCGGTGCTCGATTCTGAAGACCGGCTGGCTGGAGTGATTACGCGCAAGGATCTGCGTAAGCTTACCGCCGAGCATGACGGAGCCCGGGCGATTGGCGAATTCGTTCGCTGCGCCCCGGTGGTCGCTTACGCGAATGAGCCGCTCCGCGTGGTAGTCGAGCGCATGGCATCGAGGGGAGTCACACGGATGCGGGTGCTCGATCCAGCCGCGCCCGGGAAGCTAGCCGGTATGGTCTCCCTGCAGGATCTCCTTCACGCCAGGGCACGTAATCTCTCGGAGGAGCGGGATCGTGAACGGGTGATCCGCATTCGGCTCCCGTTCGGCACAACGGCCACTGCGGAAAAACAAACCTGAGTTAAGGTGTCACTACGATCGTTACGCGGCGGCGAGATGGATCGTTCTGTCCATCACCCGGCTCGGGTTCGTTCTTGGATTCCGTAACAATGCGCGCGACGCCTAATCCGCGCAGGACTGTCGTGATATTTTGCGCGCGCTTTTCGGCGAGGCCGGTCTTCTCGACAAGATGGTTTCCGTTCGAGAGGACTGTGGTCGCACGGTATCCGGAGACCTTTACATTCGAAGCGCCGATTCGTTTGGCGTAAACCGCTGCTTCCGTAACCACTTGATTGGCGGCATATTCCAGATAGTCGTCATTGAACGCGTAAGGCACGGTAAACTCCTGCCGGCCGGTCAGAGGTTCGCGCGGCGGCCTCTTGGCGCCAGAACCATCTTCCGCTCGGCGCGACGACGGTCCCGGTCCGCGAGGCGCCGGAGGAGCATCCAGTCCGGGCTCAGCGGGCAAGAGCGTACTACAAGCCAAGTTAACTTCTTTCAAGACCGAGATCGACAGTGGCTGCAAAGGGATTCCGCCACAAACGCGCGGGCCTGGGGCAACCCGGCCCTCCACCAGCACCTCGTGCTTCAACTGGGGCGGATGGAAATCGCTGGTGATGTCCTGCTGGATTCCCAGATAGTAGGTTTCGCCTTCGTACTCTGCCAGGAAACAAGGGACGGTCTTGGTGTCGCGCACGATGGGGCAGGCGACAAAGTTGCGCTGCTGCCCGAGCGCGACGATCGTTCCCAAAATGAAGAGTCCAAACCGGCGCACTAGAGAGCCCCCAGGAAGTTGATGAGGTCTTCCTTCTCCTGGTCTGCAAGTTTCATATCGAAGCGGCGATCGTAGAAATCGACGATCTCGCGTAAGGTTTTGGCCGACCCATTTGCAAAGTAAGGGGCGCGTGCGGCCAGCCCGCGAAGCTGCTGCATGACGATGGAGCCGACGTCGACACATCGCCCGGAAATAAGCGCGCGGCCCGGATCGGTAGTGTAGATTACACGCCCTAGGTAAGGATGCGGATCGGCGTCGCGATTACAAGTGATCTTGAAGACCGGCAGCTCGCTCGATTCCGCGGACGGCTCCGTCCAGGTTGGGTAATTCGTAGTACCGACGTCGACCCAGCCGGCAGAAAGGTCCTGACCTGTCATTTGAGAGTTGTGGCAGGTGGCGCACGTGCGCTTCAGCGGATTGCCCAAGCCGATGGAGTTGATGTGCGTCGCATCGCGCAGCCAAAACTGGCGAAACATAAAAATATCCGCACCGCGAGCCACGGAGGCGCGGTAATAGTCGTTCCCCTTCCACGCCGTGAAAAGTCCGAAGACCGGATCGCTTTCGTTATCGCCGAGCACGCCGGCACGATGATCGCGCAGGGCGGTCACCCCCAGCCCCGGAGGTCCACCCGCGACAGCCAGAGGTCCGCCAAAGATGTGGGCCTGCTGCGCCACATAGACCTGCGATTCAAACTCGACGATCTGTTCGATCTGCTGGCGCGAGGGCGGCTCATGCGCCTGTTCGTGCCCCATGATCGCGCTGACCGCCTGCGTCTTGAGCGACGGCTCGCGAGCGTCACTCATCAGGTTCATGCTCACCGGACTGCCGGTTTCGGGATCGACGTCCGCCAGCATGCCGGTCTTGAGGACAATCGGCCGGCCTCCGGAGACGACGTACTTCAGGTTCGCAGCCGGGCGCGGGCGACGATAAACGGAAATGGTCGGATCGGCGCTCTTAAGCCCGTATTGAGGGCTGGTGTTGCACCCCGTGGGATCGCGCACGACCTCGATCGAAAACTCGACAGGTTTCGGCGAGCCATCGGCATTTTTGGGCGGCCATGACAAAGGGATACGGAACAGACCGCGCTTGAGCAGAAGAGAATGCGAGCTTTCTTTTTCTTGAGGCAGCCCGGGACAGTTGGATCCGTCGAACGCGGCGAACACCGGGTCTTTTCCATCGGTGGTCCGCCAGCGCTCCATGAGTCCCGACGTGGAAACACTCATCCCGTAGGTAGGCTGATGACAATTCACGCAGGCTCG
>Ga0105239_10008019_pt1 | contig 12057 bp, 16 predicted proteins | sample KBSC44metaG_FD_92761 | JGI IMG/M metagenome (GOLD analysis project Ga0105239, IMG submission 92761) | Corn rhizosphere microbial communities from Kellogg Biological Station, Michigan, USA - KBS C4-4 metaG | ecosystem: Host-associated > Plants > Roots > Rhizosphere > Soil | place: Michigan, USA...
GACCACAGTCCTCTACCACGCTTCCAATTAAACTTATCCACAGTCGACCCCAACACGGTCGGCGTTCCACCCCGGCTCAAAATTCAGTCGGCACGGTGGCTCAAATTTGGATCGGCGCCGACACATCGAAGACGTCGAGACGGCATTCCGCACCGCTGCCGACGCGATGGCCCTGCCTCGTGGACGCGGGCAACGTCGACCCACGCCCCATTCGCTGCGGCACGCCTTCGCCGTCCGAGCCCTGAAGAACTGCCCGGACGGGCGGGACCACATCAGCGCTCAGCGCGTGAGCACCTGGTGGCGGCCGCCGCGTGCCTCGTCGATGGGCGCGTCATTCCGGTTCCTGGCTTCGAGGTTCTCTTCCCAGAGCACCCCCGACGCGCACGGCGATCTTCCAGCGTGCGGTGAGGCTCCCCAGTTGGGGGAAGCAGCCCTGGACGCCGCTCGTGCAAGGACGCGCGCGTCAGAGCGACGAGATCAGGAAGACGATGGACGCGAGCAAGAGCGCAACCGATGCGGCAAGCAGGCCGAGGCGCTTGCCCTGCCGAAGGTCGGCGCGCACCCGCCACGCGGACGCGAGGCCGGCGCCGCCCCCGCCGAGAGCTGCGATCCATCCGGCCGGCGTCCTGGCGATCGACGAGATGATGAGGGGAAGGGGTTCGCTGCGTTCGCCCAGCGAAGGTGACCAGGGCGGAAGATGGCCGGTCGCGAGCAGTGCGCCGGACAGCATGCAGATGCCGCCGAAGGCCATCAGGCCGATCAGCAGCCACCCCCAGCTCTGGTAGCGGGACGCCTCCGCAACGGTGCCGGCCAGCGCGATGCTCGTACTGCTGACCGCATCGGCCAGCGAACCTTGCGCACGGGCTGCTTCGGCCTCCGCGACCTCGCGGATCAGCGACCGCTGCTGCTCGAAGCTCTTGCGGATTTCATCCGCGATCCGGCCCGGGTACGTGCTGTACAGAGCATCGTAGGACTCCAGGGCCATCAATACAAGCCATAGCGCGTCGTTGTCCCTGATGCCCAGGGCGGTCTTCACTCGATACAGGTTCTGGACTTCTCGATCGGAGGCCTGGCGACCGAGCAGCTGCTCGAAGGTCGACCGCAGGTCTTCACGCATCGATCGCCTTCATCAGCGTCGCATGCACGTCGGAGCGCCAACGGGCGAGTTCGGCTCGGTTACCGATCGGCAGCTCCTGCATCGCACGGCCAATGGAGAGTCGCTTGCTGTAGATGTCGTCGCTCACGCGGTCAGCCAGGTCGGGGAACGTGAGTGAGAGGCCTCCGGCGTCTTCAACGCGCTGCCGCACCTTCGAACCCGCGTAGAGCTCGAACTTCCGCTCTTCGCCGAAGTAGGCGTTGCGGACGACGTGCGTCTTGGACGACGGCAGGGCGGCCATGTAGTCCAGCAGCAGCTCGAGGGAGTCGCGCTGGCGGTTGATGATCCAGAAGGTGACCAGCTCGCGCTGCAGCTCGGGCAGCGTGGTGTTGAGGGTCGCGCCGTAGGCCGCGACGCCGCGGTTGTTCCTGGCCGCGGTGTTGACGACCACGCTGTGGTCCGGGTGCTGGTCGCACAGGTTGACCAGGTCGATCCACCCGTCGGCGTCGTCCAGGTCGAGCGTGACGGCCTGGATCTCGTCCTTGTACATCTTCCACACGTCTGGATTCGACGTGTCCGACTCGATCAACAGAAGCTTCGCTCCCTGCGTCATCAGCGTGTCGATCAGCGCGACGCTCTGGATCGACTTGCCGACACCGCCCTTGCTGCCGCCGGAGACATAGATACGGTTCTTCATCGCCTTCACCTCAAATGTCGATGGAGTCTTCACGCGGAACGAAACCGCCGCTCGAAACTCCGGTGGTTGATTCAAGCCGCTGCGGTGCCGCCTTCGGGGTTCCGCCGCTTGCCATCTCTTCTTTCATTGATTTGCATTCGGCACCAACAACTTCGCGTTCCACCTCTCGTCCACGTCGCGTCTTCCGCGGCTTCGCCCCCGGCTTCCTTGATGACGACCTGGCGCGCGACAGGTAGCTTTTCAGAGTCGCCACGGACAGGGGCAGGCCGTTGTTCGAAAGGAGCTGCGCGATTTCGTCAATCGCGTATCCGCGCGCCTGCAACGCCGTGATTTCATCGGCGAGCAACGAGACTGCCTCCTGCTTGGAGACTTCGTGCTTCACGTTCTCCTGCGGCGGCAGTTCATCGAGCTTGCGCCGCAGGTTGTCGACCGTGGCAATCGTGATCGGCATTGGCAGATCCGGTGGTTGATGATGCGCGCGACGCCAGTCGCGACACTCCGTATTCTAGACATCATACGGATGCGACGCTACAGTGTGCCAACGCGAGAGGGTGCGGTGGCTGGGACAGGGTAGGGCTTGTGTGTACCGCCGAACGGCGGCCCCCACAACCGGCGGACTCCGGTCGTTGCACTCCCTGCGTCTTCGCCTGCCTTCCCTGCTCAGGGCTTCGCCCCGAGACCCCGACGTGTATGGGAGATGGAATGAGTGAGTCAGAAAGCCGCCGACGGCTCACCCGCATCGACCTGCGATGCGAGGACGCAGAGAAGGCGGCGCTGCAGCTCAAGGCCGCAGATTGCGGCATGAGCTTGTCCAGGTTCCTGATCGAGGCCGCTATGGGGCGCGTGACCCGAAGCAAGGTGGATGACCAGGTCATCAACGAGCTTCGCCGGCTGGGAGGACTCCAGAAGCACCTGTTCAAGGAAGGGGGTGGCCAGCTCTCGAAGGACTACTCCGAAGTGCTGGTTGCCATTCAAGCGGCCATCGGGCGCATCGTCGTCTGACGATGCTCGCGAAGGTGCCACCGCGGCGCAAGGACGGCGGATCCAACTTCGCCGACCTGCTCGCATACATGTCCGAGGAAAAGGACGAGGAGCGCTGGGAAGATGAGCTCAATCCAAGCGAGCGAAGACGATACGACGAAGCTCTTGCACTGGCTCAACTTGATCTGCGAGCAGCAGAAGACCATCTGCAAGCTGCTCGACGAGTTGATGGTCCTCCTGGACATGCCATCCGAGGACGTGCTTCGCGTACTCCAAAGGCTGCTGACGCCGATGGGACGCGACATGGACGAGTTGGCGGCCGAGTTGAAGATCGAGTTGGTGCGGACGGGATGCGGCTAGCGGCGAACGAAGGTCTTGAGCGCGCGCGGAGGCAGATGCTGGCGGCGGAGGCCTACCTGCGCCTCGCCCCCGATCTCGATGCGACGCTGGTCTCACGCGCGAAGGCGCGTCGAAGCCACCTGGCGGTGCTCCTCAGGCTCGACGCGGCGGACCCGCATCGAGCCGCAACAGCGCGCGCCGAGGGGCTGCTGGCCGGCGCCGAGCGACATCTGATGTCGGGTCGCGGCGCCGATGTGCGACCCAATCGAGGGTCGCGCAGAGGGCGGCGGGTCGGCCTGGCGGACCTGGAGCACCTGCAGGCGGTCGACACGGCTAGGGCCACGCTGGACGCGGCGGCGGAGGACTTGGAAGGCATCCCCGCGACCGGCCTGCCGTCGGTTGAACATGTACGCGCGCGACGGGCGCGCGCCACAGTCATTCAAGGAGTCCGGAATGGGCATTCACGTGAAGGAAGTCTTGCCCTTGCTCGAGCTGATCTCGAAGCAGCAGGGGCACATCTTGGAGCGGCTGACGAAGTTGATCAGCGCGCTTGGCGACGAGCCCGAGCCCGTCGAGCCGATCTTGCGCGCCATGCTGCGGCCGGTGGCGGAGGACATCCAGGAGATGCGGCAGACGTTGGCGGCCCCGTCTCCGCAGAGTTCGCCGGGCTCGCCCGGCTCTTAGGCGAACCGGAGCAAGTGCGGAGTCCGAGCGGCATCGCCTGCGAGCACAACTGCCTCACCTTCCAGACCTCTGCGGCCGAGATGGCCGCCGTCGCGGCGCAGAACCCGCGAGTCAAGGATGCGGTCTACCACGTTGTGTTGAGCTGGCCCTCTGGCGAGGCGCCTACCGACGCCGAAGCCTTCGCCTGTGGCCGGCACGCCGTGCGCGCTGTCGGGATGGAAGGCCATCAGTACCTCTTCGCGGTCCACCGGGACACGGCACACGCCCACCTGCACATCGCGGTCAATCGCGTGCACCCTGAGTCTCTTCGCGCGGTGTATCCGGACCGCGACTTCTTCCGGCTCGATCGCGCGATGCGCGAGCTGGAGCTGCAGTACGGGTGGAAGCACGACAAAGGCCCCTATGCGGTGTTCGAGCGAGGCGGGCAGACGGTGATCGATTGGGCGAGCCAGGCGCCAGACACGAAGGGAAAGCGGCCGACGCGCGCGAGCGATATGGAGCGGCATGCCGATGCCGAGAGCCTATTCACTTACGTCCGTGGCCGCCCCAGGCAGCAGGTGCTGGATCTGCTGAAGGAAGAGGCGGTGACCTGGCAAGACCTCCATGCCGTCCTCGCACGGCACGGCCTCGCGCTGCGCGAGAAGGGGCAGGGACTCGCGGTCTATGACACGTCGAACGACGTCGACGTGCCCGTGAAGGCGAGCGATATGCACGAGTCCCTTTCCAAACCACGTCTGGTGGCGCGACTCGGTCCGTACCATGCCTACGCGGCGCCGAGGGCGGAAGCGACCCCGCAGCAGACCTACGACCGCCACCGCCCGGTGAAGAGGGACCCCTTGAAACGCGAGCGCGCCCGCCAGGAGCGGGCGGACGCGCGGCGAGGTCTGCGCGAGCGCTACGAGGAATACAGGCGTACGTTCGTCTATCGCCGGCTGGACGGCGACGAAGTAAAGCGGCGGTATGCCGAGTTGCGAGTCGCCGCCCGGGCCCGCCGGGAGGAAGTCAAGCGCGGTGTGCGCGATGCGGCGGCTCGCAAGGCCCTGTACAGCGTGATCGCCTTCGAGACCCTTCGAAACCGCGAAAGGCTCCGGGCGGACATCGCCGTCGAACGAAACGGCTTGAAGGTTGATCCCTCGAACCATCGGCTGTCCTACCGGGCATGGGTCGAGCAGCAGGCCGCCTTAGGCGACGATGCTGCGATCAGCCAGCTGCGCGGATGGGCCTATTCGGAGCAGCGCCAGGCAGCGCGCTTGGATCGGGCGGCTACTGCGGTCCGCGAGGGCTTTGCCGGGAGGGGAGGTGAAGATCCGCTTGCGACGGACCTTGGCGGCGGCGTCAGGTTCGCAGTTCGCCGGGACGGGACCGTGGTCTACCGCAGCCTCAGCGGGGACGACCTGGCCATCGATCACGGGGAACGAGTCGAGGTCTGTGGTGAGCGACCCGGGCCGGACGCGCTCGTGGTCGCGCGCCTGTTGGCGCAGCGAAAGTTCGGGGAGCATCTGCGCCCCATCGGGGCAGAGAGCCGGCGATCCGACCAGGTCGCGGGCGCGGACGCCGAGGCGTCGCCGAATCCTGCTGGCATTGCGTCGACGTCGGCGGATCGCCGCCGCCGGCGCATGAGCTGAGGCACGTTGTATGTACGCCGACTAGTCCGTATAGTGGCTAGGATACGAAAGGAATTTCCATGTCACGTTCTCTCTTCGTCGCTGCTTTGGCCGTTGCCACGCTGGCCGGCTGCGCCTCTTCGCAGCCAGCACCGTCCCTCGACGACGCGCAGGCCGCAGTCGATCGCCAAATCGCGGAGGCCGGGCAGCGGATCCAGCGCTCTCAGGCCGAACTGTTCCAGGCGGCGGCGCTGAACGTACCCGTGCTCCCTCCGCCGGCCGACATTCGCGATGACGGCCAGCCCGTCACGCTCGCATGGCAAGGCGATGCCGCGGAACTGCTGCAGTCGCTCGCGAGCGCGCGGGGGCCTGTCTTTCGCGACCGCAGGCGTGAAGTTGCCGCTGCCGGTCAACCTCTCGGTGAAGGACGAACCCTTCCGCGGGCTGCTGCAGCTCCTGCGGGCGCAGATCGGCTACCGGGCGGCAGTGCGCCAGGAAGGCGACCGCATCGTCCTCGCGTACAACCGCCCGCAGCAGTGAAAGGAGCGCGAACATGATCCGCACCGCTGTCGCGATCGCCGTCGTGGTGGTCTTTCCGGCGCTTGCTGGCCGCTCCTCCGGCGCTGAGCCGGCGCAGGCCGTCCAAGGCCCCGCCATCCCGGTCTCTGCGGCCCCGACGTTGGAGTCGCTGAGCAACCCGGCGTCCAAGGCCAAGACCGGCGTACCCGATCTGCGTGCGCAAATGCTGCATGACGCCGCTCACACGGTCGGGTTCCGCGGCGGAATGGCCGCACGGACGCAGGAACTCTTGCGTGCCTTGAACCGGCGTGCCGACACGCTGGCGGTGATGTTCCAGTTCTCACCACTCGTCAGTCCCTCCGGGACGATCCCGCCGGTGATCGTGGCCGCCAAGGACGTGGCCACGTTCACGCCCGACCAGGTCCGCACGGCGAACCAGGTCTACAAGATCGAGCGCGAGGAGCGGTTCGTGTCGGTGCCTCCGAGCTGGCGCGACTACGTGGTCACCGGCCTGCCGATCAAGCCCGACGTGGAACTGCCTGAGCTTCCGGCGCGCCCGCAGAACGACCAGGAGGACACCCTCTGGAAGGCCGGCGTAGCGGACGGATGGCAGGAAGGGCGCCGCCAAGCCGATGCCATCCTCGAGGTCAACTTCCACCGCATCGTTCGTGACTACGCCGGGATGATGACGTACGCGAAGCTGCTCCAGCAGGGAATGATCTCGACGACGCGCGTGGCGGAAACGCAGCAGACCGTCACGGGCGATGCGCGCCAGATCGTCCTTGGCGACACCCTGCGCCGCGTCACGGCGAAGGCCGGATTCGAGACCGATCCCCGGCGCTGGCGCCCGACCATGCGCAGCGCGGCCGCATCCTCGCCCGGATCGGCTGCGTCTGCAGTCCCGCGCGCTGCCGCGCCATGACGGGGCCTGCGTTCGAGCCCTTCGACTTCCGGGGCGATCTCGACCCGCATACGTTCCGGCGCTTCGTGGTGTACGCCGCGGAGCGCAACGTGTCCGACATCCTCGTGCAGGGTGGGGATCACGTCTGGGTCGAGCTGTTCGGGCGCCAGCTGAAGGCGAGCGCTCAAACCGTGAAGCAAGGCCACCTGAGCGCACTCATCAGCGGGGTCTGGGGGCCGGACGTCGAGGGCGCGATCCGGTCAGGGAAGGGCGCCGACCGGGCGCTCGAGTTGTACGGTGAAGATCTCGGAATCGCTCGTGGCGAACGGCTCCGGGCCCGCTGCAATTTCGTCCAGGCCCGTGTCGCCCAGCTCGATGCCGCGTTCAGCATCACGATGCGGCTGATCCCGACCCAGCTCCCGGACATCCACGCGATGGGCATCGAGCCAGAGCTATTCCAGGCGCTATACCCGGCCAAGGGGCTCGTGGCGGTCTGCGGGCCGACCGGCTCGGGCAAGACGACGCTGCAGGCGGCCGTCTACGCGCACGCGGGTACCGCGATGCCCGACCGCAAGGTCATCACGTACGAGGACCCCATCGAGTTCGTCCTCGGCGGAGTGCACTGGCGCGGGCCGCAACCCGCGCAGTCGCAGATCGGCCGCGACATCAAGGACTTCGCGGCAGGGCTGCGAAACGCGATGCGGCGCAAGCCCAGCATCATCGGCATCGGGGAAGCCCGTGACCTCGAGACAGTCGACGCCGCCATCGAGGCAGGCCTCACCGGGCACCTTTGCTACGTCACGTCCCACACGGACTCGGTCGCCGAGACGATCAACCGGCTCATTCAGGTCTACCCGCCTGCACAGCAGTCCGCCATCGCCAGCCGCCTGGTCGGATCGCTCAGCGTGATCGTCGTGCAGCGGCTGCTCAAGACCGTCGACGGCAGGCGCCGCGCGATCCGCGAGTTTGTCGTCTTCGACCGCGAGCTGCGCAACCACCTGCAGGATCACTCGTTCGAACTCTGGCCGAAGATGTTGCGCGAGCGGCTGGAGGCGCAGCGATCGACGCTGGACGACAAGGCCTGGGCGCTGCTGCGAGAGGGCCTCATCGAGAAGGAAGAGTTCATCGAACTTGCCGGCCACAAGGCCTATGTCCAACGACTCGAAACCGAGGGCAGCACGACATGACCGTCTCGATCTGGCGCGCGGCGTCCAAGACGCCGGTTCTTTGGGGCATTCCCTGCACGGCCTACCTGCCGATCTTTGGCTGGGGTTTCCACATGGCGTGGTGGACGTTCTACGCGGCCATCGGCTCGGTGGCCGCGTTCGGGGTGCTCGCGCGGTACGGGCTGACGTTCACTGTCCTCTCTCGCAAGTTCATGGGGCTGCTTCGCGGCAAACGCATCTACTCGCGGCCTTGGTGGTACCGAAATCGATTCCTGGATCGCGAGTAAGTCACCGACGACGCCCGATCCCCACCGGCATGAAGTCGTGACCGAAAGATCGTCTCTTGCTGATGTTCCGCGGTTCCGCGATGGCGCTCAGGTCGTATGCGGCCCGATAGCGGCCGCGGTTAGCTTCTCGACTGGTGCCAGTGGTAGCTGTGCACCTTGAGCGCCTGCCGTGGCGCCCAGCTCACTGCGATAGCGCTCCATTGCGTGGGGCTCAAGGCGGCCCGCAAGAAACTGTATCCAGCGCACGAGACCTCCAAGGGCCGATTTATACGGGGCAGGGTCGATGTAGGTGCTTCCGTTGGTTGCAAACTCGTACGGATGGTCCGCGTAGCCGAAGGTCTTCGGCGGCACTGTCGGCACAACATCTCCTGGGCGGCGCACCTGGGTGGGAGGGCCGTCTGGGAGGCTGACGTAGCCGGAGAGGTTCGAGTATCTGGGAGCTGCAAGTATGCACACGGAGGTCGGTGCGATCTTGATGAAGGTTTCGGCGATCGCCGCGACAGCACCACCAAGCGAATGACCGGTCAAGAAGACGTGATCGAACTCGCCGAGGTTCGAGTCTCTGATCGCATCGAGAATGCGCGTCGATATGCGCATCGCTTCTTCGCCGAAGCCAGAGTGAAGTCGGCCCGACACGGTGCTGAAGACGAACGGCGGCCGCATTCGAAATCTTGCGTTTATAGGAACCAGCCTTGAACGCAAGTTGACCTTCCAATCAAATAGGAACTGCGTCCCGCGAAAACCAATGAACAAGAGGCGGTTCACCACCAGGCCGACTGAACCGCCCCGGATTTTGAGGAGGCTCCTTCGCTAGAGAATGGAGCCAACATGAGAAAGTCCCCGAAGTTTTCCCCTGAGGTCGTGGAGCGTGCTGTGCGCATGGTCTTCGACGCCAAGGACCAGTACCCGTCGCAATGGGCGGCGATCGAGTCGATCGCCGGCAAGATTGGCTGCACGGCCGAGACGCTGCGCAAGTGGGTGCGCCAGGGCGAGCGCGACAGCGGCGTGCGCCCGGGCGCGACGACGGCCGAGCAGCAGCGCATCAAGGATCTGGAGCGTGAGGTGCGCGAGCTGCGCAAGACCAACGAGATCCTGAAGTTGGCCAGCGCCTATTTCGCCCAGGCGGAGCTCGACCGCCAGCTCAAGAAGTGAACTCCTTCATCGACGAGCACCGGACTCGTTGGGGGGTCGAGCCGATCTGCAGTGCGCTGCAGGTCGCCCCGTCGGCGTACCGGCGCCACGCGGCACGCCAGCGCAACCCTGCGCTGCTGCCCGCGCGAGCCCGACGCGATGCCGTATTGCTGCCACAGGTGCAGCGCGTGTTCGACCAGAACCTGCAGGTCTATGGAGCCGACAAGGTCTGGCGGCAGCTCAGGCGCGATGGTACGGCCGTGGCGCGCTGCACCGTCGAGCGGCTGATGCGGCTGCGCGGACTGTGCGGCGCGCGCCGCGGCAAGAAGGTGCGCACCACCGTGCCCACTGCCAAGGCGGCGTGCCCGCTGGACCGGGTGAAGCGGCAGTTCAAGGCCGAGCGGCCGAACCAGCTGTGGGTAGCGGATTTCACGTACGTCTCGACCTGGCAGGGCTTCGTCTACGTGGCCTTCGTCATCGATGTCTTCGCGCGCTACATCGTCGGCTGGCGGGTCAGCAGTTCGATGCAGACCGACTTCGTGCTCGACGCACTGGAGCAGGCGTTGTACGCGCGACAGCCCGAGCGTGAAGGCTCCCTGGTGCACCACAGCGATAGTAAGAATGTCGGTGCCAGTTGTTCCTGGGCGGCCTGACCCTCACAGCGATGGACCCCGGCCAGGGGCTGGTGCCGCGAGGTGCCCTGGGTGGCCTGACCCACATTCTGATCGACCGGCCGCCGTGTCTTTCCCCGGACCTGTCGGCCGCCCGGGAGCATCTTGCGGCGAGGCTTCGCCTCGCCGTTGCGTGTGACCCAAGAAGGGCCTGACGTACTGTCACGTTACTGTCCTGTCCAGGCAGCCGGTCTGGCCGAGCCGACCTCGTCGGAATCGAAGCTTGGAGGCTGCTCATGAATGATCTTCTGCAGGAAGGCGCTCGTATCGTCGGTGGCGTGGACACGCACAAGGATCTGCACATCGCCGCTGTCGTCGACGCGCATGACCGGGTCCTCGGTTGTCGGTCCTTCGCCACCACGCGGCAAGGCTACCGACAGATGCTTCAATGGATGCGATCCTTTGGCGAGCTCTGGCGTGTTGGCGTCGAATCGACGGGGACGTATGGTGCCGGTCTCCTGCGCCATCTCACGACCGCGGGCATCGATGTGCTGGAGGTCACGGCGCCGGACAAGCAAGACCGCCGCCGACGCGGCAAGGACGACGATCTGGATGCTCAGAACGCTGCCCATGCGGCGTTCGCCGGCAAGCGAACCGTCACCCCGAAGACGCGCGACGGGATGATCGAATCGCTGCGTGTCCTGAAGGCCTGCCGCAAGACGGCAGTGGCAGCGCGCAGGGTGGCCTTGCAAATGGTGCACAACACGATCGTCTGTGCGCCCGACGAGCTGCGCGATACGCTGCGCAAGCTGACGCGCATGCAGCTCATCAGGACGTTGGCGGCCTGGCGCCCGGACCTGTCAGACTATCGCAATGTCGCCTCGGCGTACCGTATCGGTCTCAAGTCGTTGGGCCGGCGCTATCTCGAACTCCACGATGAGATTGCTGATCTCGACGCGATGATCGGCGCGATCGTGGACGAACTGGCGCCAGCGCTGGTCGCTCGCAACTCGATCGGCAAGGAGTCTGCGGCGCAGCTCCTGCTGACCGCCGGCGACAACTGTGACCGCATCGAATCAGAGGCGAGCTTTGCCGCCCTGTGCGGCGTCAGCCCCGTGCCTGCCTCGTCGGGCAAGGTAACACGGCATCGCTTGAACAGGGGCGGAGATCGAGCCGCCAACAGTGCGCTTCATATCATCGCCATCGGTCGGCTTCGCACCGATCCCCGATCGCAGGCCTACGTCGCCAGGCGGGTCGCCGAAGGGCACTCGAAGCTCGAGGCAATCCGATGTCTCAAGCGCTATATCGCCCGTGAGGTCTACACGTTGATCCGGCAACGCGGGCGGGAGATCGCGCAGACTCGGATTGCCGCTCGATAAGCGGCCCGAGGCCGCGGGGTCTGGGGCTTGCCCCAGGAGAGGGCCCGTTCAGGGCCCGTAGCAGAGCCATGGGCGCAGCCCAGGCGGGCCACGATCTGATCAAGCAGCGCAGCGATCTTGGCGCTCTCACAAAGCCCCGCCGCGGGGCTCGACCGCCGCCACGTTCAGATGGCACCTGCGCGCCTTGGAAGCATTGGGCAGCTCGAATCACTCTCCTGCGCTCCCGAAGAATCGCTGGCGCTATGGTGCTTGACAAACAGAAGGGCGTCCGCGGCTCGCAGTACGTGTCGATCCGCTACGGCGAGCGGCTGGCCGAGGCCGGCATCGAGCCCTCGGTGGGCAGCATCGGCGACAGCTTCGACAACGCACTGGCCGAGACCATCAACGGGCTGTACAAGGCCGAGATCATTCACCGACGCGGGCCGTGGAAGACGCGCGAGGCGGTCGAGCTGGCGACGCTGGAGTGGGTCTCGTGGTTCAACCACCATCGCTTGCTGGAGCCCATCGGCTACATCCCGCCGGCCGAGGCCGAGGCCAACTACTGGCGCCAGCAAGGTCAGGCCTCGGCCACAAACAAGCCCGCGCACTCGGCAACGCTGCAGGAGGGTTGAACCATGAGTACATGGCCCAACCGGGGGCCTCCGGCGGCCCCTGCGGGGGGC
>Ga0105239_10008020_pt1 | contig 12056 bp, 7 predicted proteins | sample KBSC44metaG_FD_92761 | JGI IMG/M metagenome (GOLD analysis project Ga0105239, IMG submission 92761) | Corn rhizosphere microbial communities from Kellogg Biological Station, Michigan, USA - KBS C4-4 metaG | ecosystem: Host-associated > Plants > Roots > Rhizosphere > Soil | place: Michigan, USA...
AGCATCCCGACCAGGCCCCACACCACGGCGGCGAGCGCGAAGCCGCGCACGGCCGCGTCGCTGTAATTCACCGGCGGGTTCGTGTGCGTGCTCGTGCTCTCGGCCATCGAGGACTCCGTTCTTCTCTTGAATGAGGACGGAGCGATTCTTCGGTGCCCGGCGCCTAGCGGCTTTGATATCGATCAAGCCGCGTGTCGTCTGTCTCCAGGATCTGCGCGCCGTGTTGCTCCAGATCGTCGAATTGCCCGTGGTGCACGGCCCAGGCGAAGACGCCGAGGATGCCGAGCACCAGCACCGCGGTCAGCGGGATCAGCAGATAGAGGATGTCCATGCGGCGTTCAGCGCGCGAGGCGCAGCGAGTTCATCACGACGACGAGCGAGCTGCTTGCCATGCCCAGGCCCGCGGCCCACGGCGGCAGCCAGCCGGCGAGCGCCAGCGGCACGCAGGTGGCGTTGTAGAGCGCGGCCCAGGCGAAGTTCTGGCGCACGATGCGCAGGCTCCGTTTCGCGAGGGCGCGGGCCTGCACGATGTCGCCGAGTCGGTTCGAGACGAGCACGCCGTCGGCCTGGCTGCGCGCGACCAAAGCGCCCTCGCCCATCGCCAGCGACACGTCGGCCCGCGCCAGCACCGGCCCGTCGTTGATGCCGTCGCCGAGCATCGCGACGATGCGGCCGCGCTGCTGCTCGGCCCGCACCGCGGCGAGCTTGTCGTCGGGGGTGAGGTCGCCCGCGGCCGACACCAGGCCGAGCGCCGCGGCGACGGCTTGCGCCTGTGCCTTGCCGTCGCCGGACAGCAGGCGCAGTTCGACGCCGTCGGCCTGCAAGGCCCGCACGGCTTCCGCCGCGCCCTCGCGCAGGCGCTCGTCGAAAGAGAAGCCCAGCAGCACGATGCCGTCTCGCGCCAGCCAGGCGCGTGCGGACCGGGTGCCGCTCGTCGCCGGTGCGCCGGTCCACGCGGCCGAGCCGAGGCGCCAGCGCGCCCCGTCGGCGTCGACGGCCTCGAGCCCCTGCCCTGCCTCTTCGTGAACTTCGCGCCAGCTCGACGCCGCGGGCGCAGCGGCTTCGCGCAGGGCCGTCGACAAGGGATGCGTGGACCATGCGGCGAGCGAGGCCGCGATGCCCTGCAGGCGCCCGGCCTCCGCGGCGCTCATCGGGGCCAGAGGCAGTGCCTCGACGCAGCGCAGCCGGCCCTCGGTCAAGGTGCCGGTCTTGTCGACGAACAGCACCTGCATCGTCGCCAGGCCCTGCAGCGCGTCGAGGCGGCGCAGCAGCACGCCGCTGCGGCCGAGCGCGCCGGCGGCCGCGAGCAGGGCCGACGGTGCGGCGAGCGACAGCGCGCAGGGGCAAGTCACGATCAGCACCGAGACCAGCACCCAGACCACGCGGGACGGATCGACGACGCTCCACAGCGCCGCCGAGGTAGCCGCCAGCAGCAGCACGGCCCAAAGGAAAGGTGCAGCCCAGCGATCGGCACTGGCGAGCATCTCGGGCCGCTGCGAACGCGCCGCGCGCATCAGCGCGACGATCGCTTCATAGCGCGTATCGCCGCCGCTGCGCTCGACGCGCATGACCACCGGCGACTGCAGGTTGAGGCTGCCCGCGACGACGTTGTCGCCCGGGCCCTTCGCCACCGGGCGCGACTCGCCGGTCAGCAGCGACTCGTCGGCCCGTGTCGCGCCGTCGATCAAGCTGCCGTCGGCCGCGAAGGCCTGCCCGACCGGAACGCGGACGAGGTCGCCCACCCGCAGCCGCTTGGCGCTGACCATCTCGACCGCGCCGTCGGCATCGAGGCGCATCACCGTCTGCGGCAGGCGCGCGGTCGCATCTTCCAGCGAGACTTCGGCGCGATGGCGGGCCCGCATCTCGAGGAAGCGGCCACCCAGCAGGAAGCTGATGAACATCGTCAACGAGTCGAAATAGACCTCGCTGCCGAACCGGCCGCCCGGGTCGAATGCAGCGCCGCTGCTGGCAATGAACGCGACCGCGATGCCGAGCGCGACCGGCACGTCCATGCCGATGCGCCGCAGCCGCAGTGCGCGCCAGGCCCCCGCGAAGAAAGGCTGCGCGGAGAAGCACAGCACCGGCAGGCTCAGCAGCCAGCCGCCCCAGTCGAGCAGGCGTTTCAGATCCGGCGCCAGTTCGCCCGGCGCGCTGACGTAGGCCGGCGTCGCCAGCATCATCACCTGCATCGCGCAGAACGCGGCGACGAAGAGCCGCCAGAGCGCAGTGCGCGCTTCCGCCTGGCGCATCGCCCGCGCTGCGGCGGCCGTGTCCGGCGCCGCCTGGTAGCCGGCCTGCTCGATCGCCCGGGCCAGGGCCGAAGCGCGCGTCAGCGAGGCATCCCAGCGCACGGTGGCGCACTGCGCCGAGGCGCTGACCCGCGCCTCCAGCACGCCGTGCACCTGCCGCAGCGCGTGTTCGATCGTGCCGGCGCAGGCGGCGCAATGCATGCCGCCGATGCGCAGCGACGATTCGGCCACGCGGCCGCCGCCGTCCGCTTTCTCCCAGCGGGTGAACTCGTCGAGCTCCAGCGGATCGTCGAGGGCGGTCGAGCTCACCGGATCAGCAGCACCGGCACGTGGCACTGCGCCAGCACTCGCGCCGCGACCGAGCCCAGCACCATGTTGGCGATCGGCGAATGACCGTGGGTGCCCATCACGATCAGGCCGAAGCCCTCGTTTTGCGCCAGCTCGGCGATCACCTGCGGTGCATGCCCGGCCGCATGGATCAGCCTGGCATTCCACTTGTTCTGCTCGACGAAGGCGCGTACCGGCCGCAGCACCGGCTCGGCCTGCTCGCGGTAGTAGTCGTCCAGCCCGCCGTCCTTGCAATTGCGCAGGATGTAGGCCGGAATCGCCGGCACGACATGGAGCACCGTGTAGTCATGGCCGGCGCCGAGCAGTTCATCGTGCGCCGCCAGGTAGGCGAGCATGCGCCGGCTGTAGTCGCTTCCGTCGACGGGCATCAGCACCTTCATGAGCATCTCCGTGTTGACAAGGGGACGCGCCTATCGTGCGCCCATGGCGTCGGTGCGGATTTGATGCAGGTCAAGCCAGGCTCGTGGAGCCCGCGCGCGCACCGAGGCCGCACAGCTCCTCGAGCGCCCAGCGCCGTGCGTCCGCGATGGCCTGGCGCACGGCCGAAGCCTCGTCCTGCCCCGAAGACAGCAAGCTGTTGGCGCGCTCGATGGCCTTGCGGCGCACGCCGGGCGGCAGGTTCTCCAGCGGCAACGGATAGCGGTCGAGGGTCCAGTGCATGGCGGGTGCGCGGCGCGCAAGGCAGCACGCAAGCCAACGATAGAGCCGCATGCGCGGCGCGACTTTGATCCAGCGCAAATGCGCGAGGCGCGCCGTCGGGCCGCGGCGCCGGCCGGCCTGACGGGGTGAACGCCAATGGCCTGAATCGTGGGATTTTGGTCCAATGGACGTCCATTCCTGCGAGCTTTGGAGGCCTGAAGGATGAGGAGCAAGGGTCGATGCTGAACCAGCCGGATGACACCTTCATGGCACGCGGGTACGAGGGAGACAGGCACGCGGAGTGCTTCGAGCATGCGACAAGGCAGCGAGCTTCCCATCCTGGCGGCTTGGCTGTGCGAGTGACGCACGCTCCAGGGCTCTGCCGCCGATATCCTCCTTTCCACCCTGCATGATCCCGATCCACCGGGACGACGATGCGCCTCGAGCACCGAAACATGAAGTCCTCTGACGAGAATCCGGGAATGACTGAAGCGATCGTGACGGGCATGCAGGCCTGGCTGAATGATGTCGGACTCCAGAGATATGCCGCGGTGTTTGCGGCCCACGAGATCTCGCTGGAGATGTTGCCCGACCTCACCGAGCCGGACATCGACCGGCTTGCCCTTCCTACCGGACCGCGGCGCCGGCTGATGATGGCGATTCGGGCGATGGATGGCGCGGCTCCCGTCGAGCAGTCCGCCTTGGTCCCTGAGGCGCCGGCAGTACCGACGGCCAAGGATCGGGACGCCGAGCGGCGCCAGCTGACGGTGATGTTCTGCGACCTGGTCGGTTCCACCGCGCTCTCCGAGCGCCTCGACCCCGAGGAACTGCGCGAGCTGATGGTGGCCTACCGCAAGACCAGCGATGAGGTGGTGGCGCGTTACGACGGACAGGTGGCGCAGTACCGGGGCGATGCGCTCATGGCCTACTTCGGGTGGCCCAGCGCCCATGAGGACGATGCCGAGCGCAGCGTACGCGCCGCGCTGGACATCGTTCATGCGGTGAAAGCGGTGAAAGCGGACCCGCCGCTCGGCGTTCACGTCGGCGTAGCCACCGGAACGGTGGTGGTCGGCGCAGTTTCGCCGGCGGACGACGCCGAAGCCCGGCTCGCGGTCGGCGACACGCCCAACTTGGCGGCACGCCTGCAAGGTCTGGCCGGGCCCGACGAGGTCGTGATAGCACCCAGTACACGGCGACTCGTTGGCGATACATTCGATCTGGCCGATCTGGGAGCGCACTCGCTCAGGGGCATCGCCGGGCCGGTGCGGGCCTGGCAAGTGCTGCGGGTGGGCGATGCAGCCAGCCGGTTCGAAGCCAACCGCGGCGAGCAGCTCACTCCGCTCGTAGGGCGCGCGCATGAAATCGGGCTGCTGCTCGATCGCCGGCAACTTGCAAGCAAGAGCAAGGGTCAAGTGATGTTGCTCTCGGGCGAACCGGGAATCGGCAAGAGCCGCATTCTGAGCGAGCTGCGAAAGCGCTTTGAAGCGCAAGGCGTACAGACGCTGCGCTTCCAGTGTTCGCCCTACCACGTCAACAGCGCCTTCTGGCCCAGCATCGACTATTTCGAGCGGGCGCTGAAATTTGCGCGCGACGAGGCGCCCGAATCCAAGCTCGATGAACTCGAGGCGCTCATGGTCGGTGTCCACGGCCAACCGCTGAGCGATGTGCGTTTCATTGCCTCGATACTGTCCATTCCGTGCGAGGCCCGCTACGGGCCGTTGACCTTGACGCCGCAGAAGCAGAAGGACGAGACCTTGCGTACCTTGGTGGATTTCGTCGAAGCGACCGCACGCAAGCACCCCAGCGTGGTGTTGTTCGAGGACGTGCACTGGGCCGATGCCACCACGCTCGAAGTGCTGGACCTGCTCGTCGAACGAGTGAAGGGTCTTCCACTGCTCGTGATACTCACGCATCGACCGGAGTTCCGCAATCGCTGGGCGGGCCGCGACCGCGTCGAAGCCGTCAACCTCAGAAAGCTCACGCGTGCGCAAAGCAATGCCATCGTTTTGCGGCTCGCTGGAGACAAGGCGCTGCCGAAGGACGTGGTCGAGCAGATCCTGACGAAGACCGACGGGGTACCGCTGTTCGTCGAAGAGTTGACCAAGTCCATCCTGGAATCGGGCCAGCTCAAGGATGCAGGCGGACACTACGACTATCTCGGCTCTTCTCGCAGCATCACCATTCCGTCCACTCTGCGCGACTCACTGGTGGCCCGCCTGGATCGATACAGGCCGGTGAAGGAGATCGCGCAGATCGGAGCGGCAATCGGGCGGGAGTTCAGCTATGAGCTGATTTCCGCAGTGACGCGACGGCCACACGCCGAGTTGGAGTTCATGCTGGGACGGCTGACCGCCTCAGGCTTGGCGTTTCGACGGGGATCGACCCCGGATGTCACCTATATCTTTAAGCACGCCTTGGTGCAGGAAGCGGCCTACGACTCTTTGCTGAAGCGCAAACGACAACAGTTGCATACTGACATTGCACGCGCGATCGAGGAGCGCATCCCGAGCATCAAGGATACCGAACCCGAAGTCCTTGCCCGTCACTATTCGCGGGCAGGCCTTTTCGGGCAGGGAGCGGCATATTGGCTCAAAGCGGGTCAAAACGCGCTCGGCAGGATGGCGGTAGCAGAGGCAATCGCCCACCTGGAGGCAGGTCTGGCCGTGATCGGATCGCTCGCCGCCTCGGAAGCGCGCGACAGGCTGGAATTGGAGTGCCGGGTCTTGCTGAGCACGGCTTGGGAAGCCTATGGAGGCTGGCCGGCGCCCCAGCTTGCCGCCGTGCTCAAGCCCGCGCTCCCGCTGGCAAGAACTGTCGGTGAGCCGAAGCTCCTGGCACGCACGCTGTGGGGGGTGTGGGTGCAGTTGATGTCCGTCGGCCCGGTGGCGGAATCGCTGGTCTGGGCCGAGGAGCTTCTGCGTGCGGGCGAGGAGACAGCAGACGAAGATCTGCTGCTGGTCGGGCACATGGCCGTCATGGTGACCAATTTCTGGCTGGGCAATCCGCTCGTGGTGGAGCGGCATGCGCGCGCGATCATCAAACGCTACGTTCGGGAGCGGCACGCTCACATCGTGAAGTCCATGAACCACGATCCCAAGACGCTGGCGGGGATCTATTTGTCACAGGTGTTGTGGATGTTGGGCTTCCCGGACCAGGCTGCAGCGATCGTGGATGAGCGCGACGCTCATGCACGTCTGATAGGCCATCCGTTCGACACCGGATTCGCGCTCACCCTGGGCGCCTGGGTATTTCACTATCGGCGCGAGTCCGAAAAACAATACGCGCGCGCTGAAGCAGTGCAAAAGCTGGCGCGGGATGCCGGCTTGCCCTTCCTCTCGGAAGTTCTTGCGCCGTACCTCAGCACGGGGATCAGCCTTGCTCAGCAGGGGCGCCTGTCCGAAGGAATCAAGCACATGCAGACGGGCATTCGATACTGGGAAGCTGCCGGCGCGAAAGCCGTCACTCCCTATATCCGGTCGCGGCTCGGTGAGGCCATCGCGCGCAGCGGCGATGTTGACGGCGGACTGTCGCATATCGATGAGATGCTCGAGCAGATCGCCCGCCCCGGCTGGGAGGAACGCAGCCATCTGGCAGAAATCCTGCGTCTCAAAGGCTGGATCCTGTCGCTCAAGGGCGATTTCGCCGGCGCCGAGCGCAACTACCTCGCCTCGCTCGATTGGGCACGCGAGCAACAGGCCAAGTCTTGGGAGCTGCGGACGGCGACCAGCATTGCGCGCCTGTGGCAAGCGCAAGGCAAACGTCAAGAAGCGTGCGATCTGCTCGCGCCGATCTACGGCTGGTTCACGGAAGGCTTCGACACGAAGGATCTGATCGACGCCAAGGAACTGCTGGCGGAACTGTGTCCCTGAGCGGATCCTCGCCCGACGCTAGGCACGGCTTTCCGGGATGCCGGTGACGACACCTCGAACATTGGGGATGTAGCCAAGGACTTTGGGCTCGAATCCCCATTCGATCAGAGTCTTTCCCTCCTCGGAGCCCGCGTCGAAGAAGACCATGTCGGGCTTCACCGGCTGGAATCGTGGAGTGACATCGGTCCGCCACTGCCATTGGACAACAGGCCCGTTGGCGATGCGGGCGACTCCCGGATAAACGTATTCGGTCCCGCCAGGAAGCTCGCGAAACGGGATCCCCGCCGTTGCCGATGCTTTCGCCAATTCGGGAAGGTACGCCGCTGGATCGTCGGCCGGCACGAACTTGATTCGGGCCACCCCCTGCCCTGCGCCGTCCGCTATCGAGAAGCTGCGCTGCCGTCCTTCGCGCCTCACCTCGATCGTTCCGGCGCGTTTGTCGGTGCCCATCCGTTCGCGTCCCACTTCGATCGCAACCCGCGTCGAATCGAGAAGCCGAACAAAGAATAGACGCACCTTGTTTTCATAGGCGCCCTTGCTTGAATCAAAGCGGCCGTCGAACATGGACAGCACGCTTGATGCCCCGTTCTCGTCGGCGCGAATGAACGCTTCAGACGCGGGCGTATCGTCGCTAACGGCAGCGGCGATCACGAACATGGCGTTGTACGGTCGGAGCGAGGTATCGGTGAGTTGGTGCGACCAGAATTGCACGATGGCGCTCTCCTGGCCGTTGGCCAGTCTCAGGGTCATCGGCTTGTAGCCGCTTCCGGCAAGCGCTTCGCGCACCCTGGCGACGTTGGCGCTGCCGTAAAGCTGCACCATCTCGCCGTTGTAATACTGCACTTCGTTCAGCACCACCGTGCCGCTCGCGGTCGTATAGGTCTTGCCGGTGATCGGGTACCGGTCGAAGATCGGCTCGTAGCGCTGGTTGTCGACACCGTCCGGCAGCGGCACGAACGCCTCCAAGGTCAGCTTGCTCTTCGCTTCGCGAGTCAGCTGCTTCTCGAACTTGGCGAGCACTGCCTTGATATCCTCCGGACGGTGCGGCATTTGCAGTAGACGGATAGCGTCCGAGTTTCCCAGCTCTCCGTCCTCGGCCAGCCTGCTGGCCTCTTGCATCACGCCCCGCATCGTGGTGGCGCCCGTCGAAGGGAACTTCGGTATGCCGCTGGAGGTAGGGATGGCGCGCGGTGGCGCCGGGGTCTGGAGACCCTCGGGTGCCGCTAACGTCCTGACGACTTCGATCTTGATGAGCGCTCGCAGGTAGTCCGGGCCCCTGACCACCAGGAGTCCCGAATAGCAGCCCGGTGCAGCTTCGACCGGAACGCTTGTCGATATGATGAGATCCTTCTGCTCCTGCGGTTCCAGAGCGATCTCCGATGGCGTGAATTCGAGAAGCGAACTCGGAATCCGGCCGCCCTGGCCGCCGAGCAAGTCAGTCGCCGCGGGCACCAGGCGCACCGGCCGGCCCTCGCTGTTGCGAAGCGTCATCGAAATGGTGACTCGCTCCCCAGGCTTGACGGTCGCGCGTGGTGTCACCGTGGCCAGCGGCTCCGCGTCGCCGGTGGGCGGTCGATCCCTGGAGGGGACTTTCGCCGCCCTGTCTCGTACATTCGGCCAGAGCGCTGCGAGCTTGTCCACGAAGTCATGCATCTGACCTAGCACCGGGTACTCGGCATTCGAGTAAGCCTGCGGAGCCGTGCCAGCACCGCCATGAGCGGCGAGCACGCCTCTCGCCATCTCTTCGTCCAGGACCGATGCCGCCTGCGACACGATCGACGCCGCCGGTTCATCCACGGTGGCGGCTGCGCTGCTGACAGCTTTCGGCGGTGCCGTGCTACCTCGCGCAACCGTGGGAAGCAGCGACAAAGGTGCCACTGATCCCGAACTGGGGAGAGGAATCAACTGCCGAAGAAACGCGCTGGTATGGTCGAGGGCCTGACCAGGATCCGGCGTGCCGCCGGCGTCCGGTCTTTCAGGTGATGGTCGATAGCCTTCCACAAGCCCTCCCTTCGACTGCAACGGGTCACAGGTCCCTGCTCACCATGTAGGAGATGACCTGATTCAGAAATCTCTTCTCGTCCGAATCCGGGACGTCGCGGAACGCCTGTGTGAACTCGTAGAGCGCGGCACCGGCGAGTTGCCTCGTCACCTTTCGCGCGTGCTCCAGACTTCCTCGCAATCGCATCAGATCCAGAATCCAGCGCGTGTCCCGCATCGACCGCAGCGCGCGCGGCTGCCCGAGATAGGTGGCTACCCGGGCTGCTTCTTGCGTGTCCAGTTGGCGCAGCAGATGTATCAGCATCAGCGTGCGCTTTCCCTCGAGCAGATCTCCGCCGATCTCTTTCCCGTAGCGCTGCTCGTCGCCGGTGAGATTGAGAAGATCGTCCTGAACCTGAAATGCCGTGCCGAGATAGTATCCGAAGCGATTGAAGCGATCCAGGTCGACGCCATCCCTCGTGCCGATGAGCGCGCCGATGCGGCAAGGATGGATGAAGCTGTACCAGCAAGTCTTCTTCAGCACCATCCGCAGGTAGTCCTCTTCGGTGATGTCTCTGCGGTTGTCACGCACCCAGCCCAGCTCCATGGCCTGGCCCTCGAGCGATTCCTGCATCATGTGTTCGAACTCGTCGTAGACCCGCTGCGTCAGCGTCGGGCCCAAGACGGGAAGGTTTTGGCGGAGTATGCGGACGCTGAGCGCCGTCAGCATGTCGCCGGCATTGATCGCGATGGGTACGCCGTGCTCGGCATGCAGCGTGGGGAGACCGCGGCGCAGTTCGCTGTCGTCCTCGACGTCGTCGTGCACCAGGAACGCGTTGTGCAGCATCTCGATGGCGGTGGCGGATGCGAGCGCGTCGGAAGGGTCGCCGCCGAACGCCTGGCAAGTGGCAAGGCACAGCGCCGGTCGAATGCTCTTGCCCGTCCGCGACAGGTAGGACATCACGGGCGCGTACAGATAGCGCTGCGGCTCCCGCTGCGGCACGGCGGACATCAAGCCGGCCAGGGTCGATTCGCGATAGCTCGAGAGCCGGGCATGAAACGAGTCGAGCGTCATCTGTCCATGACCTCAGTTCGGGATGATCTCGACTCGGCCGGAACCCCCGCCGTGGCCGGATGTCGTGGCGGCGCCTTGCTTCGACGCCCGCTCCTCGGCGAGACGGATTGCAAGCAGGCGAACCAGCCGCTCGACGAGTGCAGTGGCCTCGCGCCTGAGATCCGACGTCACGCCCGGCTGCTCCTGACGGTCGAGGAAAAACAAGGCCGCCTGAACGGGCAGCGGCGAATCGGCTCGATACGCTCTTGGCGTTGCATCCCCGGAGCCCTGCTCCAAGGCTTGTATCGATTTTCCCAGCAGTTCGGTGAACGAAAGCCCGAGGCGCACGAGCGTGTCGTCCCATGGCAGCCCCTGCGCGAACCGGATGAGATCGAGCTCACGCCACGGCGCGAAGATCTCGGGCTCGTACAGGTCCCACACACCGCAGCGGGTGGCAACGGATCCGGCCGCGTCGAGGATCCCGTTGACCGCGCGGCGAGCGGCTTCGTTGGCCGCCTCCATGGTCGCGAGGTCGGTGTAGGTCCGGACGTAGTCCGAGGCCAGGAACAGGTTGGGGATCTTCGAGACGGCTTCGGGGCGAAGCTTCCACGTGTCGACGAGATTGACGAGCAACGGCTCCTCGTTCGCCGTCGTGCCTTGGTGACGGCTCAGACTCGGGTCCAGACTGAAGCTGTGGAGCTGCTCGTCCTTCAGCTTGGCGATGTCTCCATAGTTCACGCTCCGTTTGAGCTGCTCCCAGACCTCCGTCTTGATCTCCTCGGGCGTGCAGTCTCTGGCGGCCTTGCCGTTCAAGCCTGGTTCCTCCCATTCGGAGATATCGACGGAGATGATGCCTTTCACGGTGCCGTCGCCGTATTCCGAGAGTGGCGTGTCGCGCCAGAACTGCGGCTGGGAAATCGACGTCAGCGCCCATGGGGAATCGACGTAGATGCTGTGACCGTGCGAGAGCGGCACATCCTCCTTCAAGTAGATCTGGATGCCGTTCATCCATTCCGTGATGTCGTCGAGCGTGAACAGGCAGCTCAATGCCGGGTCCGCCCGGACCATCTCGGGCGTGATCAATTCGATCACGTCTTCCACCGGCAGTGCGAAGATGAAGTAGTCGCCCTGGACGGTGACGGTCGACCCGCCTCGCTCGAGGGTGGCCGACCGAATGCGCTGGCCATCGAACGACACTGCGACCGCCTTCGAGTCGAGGTGATAGGCGACCCCGCGTGACGCCAGATAGCGCCGCCAGGGATCGATCCAGACGTCATTGGTCGGGCCGTTCAGCACCCGGTCGGTGCTGGGCCCGGGCGTGACGATGTCGAAGAGCAACTGGACGAAGATGTCGCCGATGGTCTTCGTGCTCGCGGTGCGCGCTTTCGCGGCGACCAGCGAGCGCGTGATGCCGTGGCCGAGCAGCTTCTGATAGGCGAGTGAGCGCTGCTCGGCGCCGATGAAGTCCCACCACCCGATCTTTTCGTACTCTTCGTTGCGCCGTTCCCGGCACGAGGTGACGATCTGCCAGATCTTCGAGCCGAAGAAGCGCAGGTCATCGTGGGTCAGGTCGAGGTCGCCGTTGACAAAGCGGCCGACGTTGTCCAGCAAGGCGCGCACATCGGTGATCGTGCGGGGCGAGCGGGCGATGAGATCGATGGGAAAGCGGCCGTATCGATTCAGTTGGCATCGCGTCGTGTCGACGAGGTTGTTCGCGACATTGCCCGACGGCCCGAACGGGATGCGGGCCATCGTGTCGATGACGTGACGGTAGAAGCGGGGAAAGAATCGGAACCCGTGTTCACCGGGCAGGTCCTTGCGACCATCCTTTCCCGTGTTCGGCACAGGAAAGCTGCGGGCCTTGCCGCCCGGGATGGAGAGCAGTTCGTGGACTTCGACGTCGAAGTTGCGCTCGAT
>Ga0105239_10008021_pt1 | contig 12056 bp, 10 predicted proteins | sample KBSC44metaG_FD_92761 | JGI IMG/M metagenome (GOLD analysis project Ga0105239, IMG submission 92761) | Corn rhizosphere microbial communities from Kellogg Biological Station, Michigan, USA - KBS C4-4 metaG | ecosystem: Host-associated > Plants > Roots > Rhizosphere > Soil | place: Michigan, USA...
CAGTACCTGCGTGCCGGTGGCGTCGTGGCCGAAGCGATCCTCGACGCCCGCGGGCGTCCGGTAGCCGAGTACCGCGAGCGTGCGGGCGAGCGCCAGCGCGGTCTTCGCGTCGCCGCCCAGATCGAGAATCGCGCGTTGCACACGGCGCAATGCCAGGCCGAATTGTGACGGCCGGTGTGCGGCGCTGAGCAGCACGAGACGGCGCAGCCGGTCGCCGAGCAGAATCGCGAGTTGTTGCGCGACATTGCCGCCGTAGGACGCGCCAACGAGCAGATGCACGCGGCGTACGCCGAGCCGGTTGAGCAGCAGGAGCAGCGCGTGCGCCTGGTCGGCGGTGGAGATTGCGGGAAAATCCGCATTGCCGCGCGGCCCGGTCGAGTCATCCACGCCGCCGAGCCAGTCGATGCCGAGCACGCGGTAACGCGCGGTATCGAGCGCCCGGCCCGCGCCGCATTGCGCCTCGAACCAGCCGCGGCCGTCACGCGCGCAGACGCGCCGATGCGCGGAAATGCCGCCGAGCACGACGATCAGCGGCGCCGCGTCGGGGCCCACGCATTGCCATGCCAGCCGCGCCGCCGGCAGCGATTCGCCGCTTTCGAGCGCGAACGGTTCGGGCAGTTCGAGCACGTCATCGCACCAGCGTACGCCGGGTTCGATCTGCGGGGATTGTGGCAGCGGATTGGCGGACACCGGCTTGCTCCGTGTAGTTGCCGGGCATCCTAGGTCATGTCGCATTGGACGTCAAGACGTATAGACGTCTATATTACAATTGCTAATAACGAATGACCGCATGCAGTGGCGCAGGCCCGGGCCAGAGCGCACGCGCGTTCAGGAACGCAAGTTCGATCACGACCGACGCCGCGACGAGGTCCGCGCCGAGCAGCGCGATCAAGGCGCGGGCCGCGAGCAGCGTGCCGCCGGTCGCGACCACGTCGTCGATCAACGCGACGCGTGCACCCGGCGCGAGCGCGTCGGCATGGATCTCCAGGCGGTCGCTGCCGTACTCGAGCGCGTAGTCGGCGCCGAGCGTCCGCGCCGGCAGCTTGCCGGGTTTGCGGATCGGCACGAAGCCGACGCCGAGTTCGCGCGCGAGCGCGGCGCCAAAAATGAAACCGCGTGACTCGATCGCGCAAACGGTATCCAGCCTGGCGTTGCGGTACGGCTCAGCCAGCGCGGCCACGCACAGCTTGAATGCGGCCGCATCGGCCAGCAGCGGCGTGATGTCCTTGAACAGGATGCCCGGTTTCGGGAAGTCGGGCACGTCGCGGACATAGGGCAGCAATTCGATCATGCGGGCTCGCCGACCGGCGCGGCTTTGCCACGCACCGAACCGATGAAGATGCCGACCAGCGACAACGCGAGGCCGAGCCAGTCCAGACCGCTGGTTGGACGCGCAAACAGGATCACGTCGAGCACGAACGACAGTGCCGGCTGCAGCAACAGCAGCAACCCGACAAGAGAGGCTGGCAATTGCGGCATCGCGCTGGCGATCAATACCCAACCGAGCACCTGGCCGAAGAAACCCAGACCGAGCAGAGCCGCCCAGGATTGGGCATCAGGAATCGCAAAGCTGCTGCCTTCACCGAGCACGACCATGCCGAGGATCGCCGCTGACAGCAGGCTGTTGAGAAACAGTGCGCGCACCGGCGTGAGCGCCGGCCGCACCGCCTGCGCGCGGCGCAGGCTCAGCAGATAGACCGCGTAACAAACGCCGGTGAAAAGCCCGAGCCAGACGCCGATGCGGAATTGCGGCGTAAACGAACTCCAGCCGGTGCCGACGAGCAACCACAGGCCGAACAGCGCGAGCGCAACGCCGGCCACAAAACGCAATGTCAGGCGTTCATGAAAGAAGATCACGCCGACGATGGCGAGGATGAAGACCTGGAAATTCGCCGCGAGCGTCGCCAGACCGGGCCCGATATACGCGATGCTGCGATGCCAGACGAACAGATCGGACGCGAACGCGAATGCGGGTAGCAGCATCCACAGGTAATCGCGCAGCGCGAATTCGCGCGATTGCCGACGGACGAACAGCAGCATCAGCAGCATCGCCGCACCGAACAACATGCGATAGAACGCCGACAACGTCGGCGGCACGTGCGCCCAGCGCACGAAGATGCTGGTGGTGCTGATCAGCGCCGCACCCGCGCTCATGCGCCAGAGCGCCCGCGACGGCACCGGCGCGTGCGTCACGCGAGGTCCGGCACCAGACCGTCGTCGACGTCCGGCGCCATGCGATGTTCGGCCAGTTCCGCGTCGAGCGCTTCGGCAATTGCGCGCGCTCTGGGCCAATCGACTTCGGCGACCATGACGTTCACCAGCGCCATCGGCGGCAATTCGCCAGCCGCGCCGGTCAGGTACTGGCCGCTGACGAACGCGGGAATGCCTTCATGCTCCAGCGCGTTCTTCACCAGATTGGCATCGATGATGTTTTCCGCCCGATAGACGATCTTCACCCGGCAGCTCCGGCGATATCTGTCGCCACGCTACCCGAACCGGCTTGAACGGTAAAGAACCAAGCGGCTTTCGCGTGCCGGCAGCGGTCTGTAGAATCGCCGGTTCGCCCAATCCGCATCGCCATGAACGACGTCATTCCCGTCACCAACAACTTCATCCGCCAGATCGTCGTCGACGAACGTCTGGCCGGCAAGCATGGCGGCAACGTGGTGACGCGCTTCCCGCCGGAACCCAACGGTTACCTGCCTCTGGGCCACGGCAAGTCGATCTGCCTGAACTTCGGCATCGCGCGCGAATTCGCCGGCGTCTGCCATCTGCGTTTCGACGACACGAATCCGGCCAAGGAAGACATCGAATACGTCGAGGCGATCAAGGCCGATGTGCAATGGCTCGGTTTCGACTGGGACGTGTTGCGCCACGCCTCGGATTATTTCGAAGTGTTCTACCGGTGCGCCGAGAAACTGATCCGCGATGGCAGCGCGTTCGTCTGCGATCTCACGGCCGAACAAGTGCGCGAATACCGTGGCACGCTGACCGAACCCGGCCGCAATTCGCCGTGGCGCGACCGCCCCATCGAGGAGAACCTCGATCTGTTCCGGCGCATGCGCGCGGGCGAATTCGCCGACGGCGCCAAGACGCTGCGCGCGAAGATCGACATGGCCAGCGGCAACATCAACCTGCGCGATCCGGCGCTCTACCGCATTCGCAAGGTGCGGCACCAGAACACCGGCGACCGCTGGTGCATCTATCCGATGTACGACTACGCGCACAGCCTTTCCGATGCGGTCGAAGGCATCACGCATTCGCTGTGCACGCTCGAATTCGAGGATCACCGCCCGCTCTACGACTGGTGCATCCAGCAGGTCGATCTGCCGCACCATCCGCAACTGACGCAGCCCCTGCTCGACGCGGGGCTCGCCGTGACGGTGAGCACGCCGCGCCAGATCGAATTCGCGCGCGGCAACCTCGACTACACCGTGATGAGCAAGCGCAAGCTCATGGCGCTGGTGCAGGATGGCCTCGTCGCCGGCTGGGACGACCCGCGCATGCCCACGCTTTCGGGCGTGCGCCGGCGCGGCTTTCCACCCGCGGCGATCCGCACGTTCTGGGAACGCGCCGGCGTCACCAAGCAGAATTCGGTGATCGAATTCTCGGTGCTCGAAGGCTGCGTGCGCGAAGTGCTCGACGCCGCCGCGCCGCGCCGTTTCGCCGTGCTCGATCCGCTCAAGCTCACGATCACGAACCTGTCGGAAGATCACGCCGAACTGCTGACGTTCCCGAATCATCCGAAAAACGAAGCGTTCGGCGTGCGCGAAGTCGCGTTCTCGCGCGACCTGCTGATCGAGCGCGACGATTTCGCCGAAGTGCCGCCGAAAGGCTTCCATCGCCTCGTGCCCGGCGGCGACGTGCGGCTGCGCGGTGTCGGCATCGTCAAATGTACAGAAGTGGAAAAAGATGCGGGCGGCAACGTGACCGGCGTGCGCTGCACGCTCGATCCGGACACGCGCCAGGGCTTGGCGGGCGCCGAGCGCAAGGTCAAGGGCACGATCCACTGGGTCAGCGCGCGCCATGCCGTGCAGGCCGAAGTGCGGCTGTACGACCGTCTGTTTTCGGTCGCCAATCCCGACGACAGCAGCGACGGCCGGACTTACGAGGATCACCTGAACCCGAACTCGCTGCGCCGCGTGACCGGATATCTCGAAGCGTCGCTCGCGCAGGTCTCGCCCGAAGCGGCAGTCCAGTTCGAACGCCTGGGCTTCTTCGTCGCCGATCGCCACGACCACACGCCTGGCAAACCGGTGTTCAACCGTACCGTGACGTTGCGCGATTCGTACGCGAAGCCACGCTGATGCCGGCGGCGAAGCGCAAGCCGAAACGCAGCGGCAGCCTCGCCTGCGTCGGTGTCGGCATCACGCTGGGCTCGCATCTCACGCCGCTCGCGCGCAGCCACATCGAGCAGGCCGATGTGGTGTTCGCCGCCATGTCCGACGCTATCGTCGAGAAGTGGCTGGAGACGATGAATCGCGACGTGCGCAGCCTGCAGCCGCTGTACGCCGAGGGCAAGCCGCGCATGCAGACGTATCGCGAGATGGTCGACGCGATGCTCACCGAGGTGCGTGCCGGCAAAAAGGTCTGCACAACGTTTTATGGCCACCCCGGCGTATTCGCCTGGGCACCGCATCGGGCGATCGCCATCGCGCGCAAGGAAGGCTACGCCGCGCACATGGAACCGGGCATCTCGGCCGAGGATTGTCTGTACGCGGATCTCGGCATCGACCCGGGCGCATTCGGTTGCCAGCATCATGAGGCCAGCCAGTTGCTGTACTACCAGCGCCGCATCGACTCCGCGGCGTACCTCGTGGTGTGGCAGGCCGGACTGATCGACGTTGATTCCGTGGGCCACTCCAGCAGCGCCGCCTTGCAGGTGCTGGTCGAGTGCTTGGTACAGGACTATCCGCCAAGCCACAAAGTGACGATCTATCGCGCCGCAACCCTGCCGATTCATGCGCCGCGCATCGAACGCACGACGCTGCGCAGGCTCGCATCGGCGCGCATCGAACCCGCCGATACGCTGGTGCTGGCGCCCGCGCGCAAACTCTTGCCGGACAGGAAAACGCTGCGCAGACTCGATGCGCTCGCACGCCCGCGCGCGCGGACGTGACGCGCGCCCGCGTGGGCCGCACCGAACATTGCCGACTGCCGCCGTTTCGGTGCAATATCAACCCGCTAATGCGGCCAGCGTGAGCGCACTGGCAACCAAAAACCAATCAGCGAGGGGATTAACGACTATGTCGAATGTCATCGGTTTCCTGGAACAAGCCGGGCGCGACGCCGCCATGCGTCATGCCAGCCGCAAGCAGTTGCTGCAAGCGATGCGCGCGGAAAACATCGAGCCTGTACTGCAGAATGCGTTGCTGCAGCCGCAAAGCACACCGCTCGCTGCTCTGCTCGGCGCACGTCAAGTGATGTTCTCGCCGAACCAAAAGACGCCGAAGCCGGCGAAGAAGGCTCCGGCGAAAAAGCCCGCGAAGAAGGCTCCTGCCAAACGCAAGTGAACGGGTAACATCCGTCGTGCCAGTCGGAACGACAAGGCGCCCGGCCGCATTCGCCGGGCGCTTGCTTGCGGCAGTCGCCCTGCTGTGCGGCTGTTGCTGCGCCATCGCCGAAACGACCGACGAACTGCTGCAACGTGCCGATCGCCTGAAGACCGGCGACAACGCCGCGTTCCAGACGCTGCTCGGGCAGCTCGACGCGCAAGCGGCCAGCCTCACTCCTGTGCAGCGCGACTGGCTGGGATATTTCCACGCCTGGCAGCTCGGCTATGCCGGACACAATGCCGAGGCCCTGTCCGCCTTCGAAGGGCTGATCACACGGAGTCACGATCCGACCCTGCTCGCACGCGCACGGATCTCGATGGTCGACGACCAAATCAATACGCTGCACTACGTGGACGCCTACACGACCGTCGAGCAGCTGCTCGAATCCCTGCCGCAAATCCAGGATCACTATGCGCATTACGCCTCACTGACCGTCGCCGCCGCTGCGTTCAATGCCGCCGGCCAATACGACCTGGCGCTGCATTATGTCGACGAAGCACTCGCGTACGATCACGACGCGCGCGCGAGCTGCATCGCGCTCACGCGCAAGGCGATCATCCTGAACAAGGCAGGCAAGCTACATGCCGACGATGCGATGCTGCGAGAGGGCATCGACGCCTGCGAGCGCATCGGCGACCCGGTGTGGGGCAACCTGCTGCGTATTCAACAAGCGCAGGCGCTGGTCGCCGCAGGCGACCACGCCGCGACGATGCAGCTGCTCGCGGCGCACGATGCCGAAGCGCTCGCCACGCGCGATGCCGAAGTGATGTCGTGGTTCCGCGCCTTGCAGGCGCGCTGTCTTCTGGCGCAAGGCAATCTCGACAAGGCGCGCGAATACGCGCAAAGCGCCATCGACCACGGCATCCAGCAGGCGCATTCCGAACCGGCCGCCAACGCCTACGAAACCCTTTACGAAATCGCCAAGCGGCAGGGTCATCACGAAGACGCGCTCGGCTATTACGAGAAGTACGCCGCTGCCGACAAGGGCTATCTCAACGACGTCTCGGCGCGGGCGCTGGCCTACCAGATGGTGCGCCAGCAGGTGCTGGACAAGAAGCGCGAGAACGATGCCCTCGCCGAAAAAAACAAATTGCTGCAGTTGCAAGGTGAAGTCGAATCCAAGACTGCCCAGAACCGTTTGCTCGCCATCGCGCTGCTGGTCGTCGGACTGTGCGCGATCGCGTTGTGGGCCTACCGCGTCAAGCGCTCACAGCTCAAATTCCAGAAACTTGCACGTCGCGACGGCCTCACCGGCATCTTCAACCGCCAGCACTTCTTCGAGACGGCACAGGACACGCTGCGCTACGGCGCCAGGAATTCGCGCGAAGCCAGCCTGCTCGTGCTCGATCTGGACCACTTCAAGTCGGTGAACGACATGCATGGACACGCGGCCGGCGATGCCGTGCTCAAGCGCGCAGTGCATGCCTGCCAGGCGCGGCTGCGCTCGATCGACCTGTTCGGCCGCCTCGGCGGCGAGGAATTCGCGATCCTGCTGCCGGATTGCAGCGAAGCCACGGCCGTCGAACGCGCCGACGAAATGCGCGCGGCGATTGCTGGCGCGCGCCGCACCGGCGATGCGGCGGCCGACGTACAGGTAACCGCAAGCTTCGGCGTCGCCAGCACGCGGATGTGCGGCTACAACCTGCCGACGCTGCTCGCGAAAGCCGATCAGGCGCTGTACGTGGCGAAGAACGCGGGGCGCAATCGCGTGGCGACATTCCAGGCCGAAACTGTCGCGCCGACGGCGAGCCCCTCAGCCGCCTGATTCCACGTGCCGCGCCGCGCGGTGCGGAAACGCGAAGATGCAGATGACGATCGCGACGAGCAGCGCCGCGGTCGCGGTGTAGCGGCTCAGCTCCAACCCGCCCTGGCTCAGCGGCTTGTCGAGGAAGTCGCCGACCACGGCGCCGAGCGGCCGCGTGAGGATGAACGCCGCCCAGAACAGCAACACGTGCGAGATGCGCGTCCAGAAGTACGCCGCGACGATCGTCGCGAGCAGCGCGCCGAACACGAGCGCGGCGCCGCCGTAGCCAAGCTCCATCGAATCGGCGACCCAGTCGCCGAGCGCAGTGCCGAGCGTTTGCGAAAACATGATCGTCGTCCAGTAGAACGCTTCCGATGCCGGCGAAGCGATGGTGTCCGCGGCCACGGTGCCGAGCGTCCGATACCAGACGAACAGCGAGCCGAGCAACAGCACGAACAGGATCGCCACGCCGCCCGCATAGCCGATGCCGAGCGAGCGGTCGGCGAAATCGGCGAGCGTCGTGCCGACGGTGGTCGTCGCCACAATCGTCGCCCAGTAAATCACCGGATGGAATTTTTCCGCCTTCGCCTGAATGACCACCATGACCACGAAGATCGCGGCAAATACCAGCGTGCTGAGCAGATAGCCCAGACCCAGCGACATCGACAGCGCATCGCCACCGGTCTCGCCGACCGTGGTGCACAGGATCTTCGTGATCCAGAACACCAAGGTGATTTCCGGAACCTTGCTGACGAAGGATTTCGTGTTCATTGCTTCCCTGCCATGGAATGAAAGCGATACTCTAGCCGCCGCACGTAAAACAAATCCACAACGCGCATGCTGCCGGCCCAACTGCATCTCACCCTGCCGCTCTGGCTTCGCGACCAGATCGACGATTCGCGCGTGTACGCCGATGATGAGTCGCGCGTCGCGCTTGCGATCGAACTCGCGCGCGGCAATGTCGAGAACCGCAGCGGCGGTCCGTTCGGCGCCGCCGTGTTCACCGACGCCGGCCGCCTCGTCTCGGTCGGCGTCAACCGCGTCGTCGCGCAGAACTGTTCCGTCGCGCATGCCGAGATGATGGCCTACATGCTCGCCCAGCAGCGCCTGCAACGGTTCCGGCTTAACGACGGCGGCGGGAAATTCGTGCTCGCCACCAGCGCACAGCCATGCTGCCAGTGCTACGGCGCCACCGTGTGGGCCGGCATCGACGAACTGCTGATCGGCGCGCGTTCGGACGATGTGGCGGAACGCACCGAATTCGACGAAGGCCCGCTGCCGGCGGACTGGATCGGCGAACTGGAAAAGCGCGGCGTGCGCGTCAAGCGCGACATCCTGCGTGCGCAGGCGTGCGCGGTGCTCTCGCGCTATCGCGAGCTCGGCGGCACGGCTTACTGAATCGCATGAAACCGCTGCGACCGCAACTGCGCGGCCTGATTTTCAAGCTGACGGTGTTCTACGTGCTGCTGTCGCTGCCCTGCCTCGTGCTCGTCGAAACCGGGATTCTCGTCTGGGAGTTCAACGATCTGATGCGCGGTATCGAAGGCGGCTCGCTGACGCGCGCGACGCAGGACGCCGCCGCCGAACTGGCGCGAACATGGCCCGGTGCAGACTCGCAGGCGCAGCAGTATCTGGCCACCGCCACCGAAGCGCTGGTCCTGCGTCTGCAGCGTCCGCGCGGCGGACTGCTGCAGCACGACTCGTACATCCTCACCGAACTGAGCACCGAGCCGTTGACGAGCGCGGTGCTTGCGGGCGATGGGCAATTGCTCGCGATCGCACCGTCGAACGCGGGTTCGCGCCTGCAGCTGCCGCGGCCGGATTCCGACGAATGGCGCGCGCTGGTGGCCGGTCGGCTCGTCAGCATCGCCGAAAGCCCGTATCGCATCCGCCGCGCGCTGGCGCCGATCGCAGCGAACGGCAAGCTCGACGGCTATCTGCTGCTCGAGCTGAGCCTGCCGGTACCGTGGCACCGGTTCCTCCTCGATGCGAGCCTGGAATGGCCGATCGTGCTCGGCTATCTGCTCGTGTTCGGCATCGCTTCATCGTTCTTCCTTGCCACCTGGGTGACGCGCCGGCTCAATCGCGTGGCGCGCGCGGCGACAGCCTGGAGTCGCGGCGATTTCAGCGACCGCATCGGCGATGTTTCGCGCGACGAACTCGGCCACCTTTCCAATCTGCTCGACGCGATGGCGCTCGAACTGAAGGATCTGCTGCGTTCGCGCGCGCAGCTGGCCACGCTTGCCGAACGCGCGCGTCTGGCTCGCGACCTGCACGATACGGTGAAGCAGAAAGCGTTCGCCCTGAGCATGCAGCTCGCCGGCGCGCGCCGCCAGCTCGGCGAGCATCCGGCCAGCGAACGCGTGGCACAGGCGGAAAAGCTAGGCCAGCAGATCCAGCAGGAGCTCGCGCAGATCCTCGACGAATTGCGCGCAGGCGACAGCGCACTGCCGTTCGCCGCGCGACTGCGCGTGCGCGCACAGGAATGGGCCCAGCTCAGCGGCATGCAGCTGGACCTGGACATCGGGGAGATTCCCGCGCTGTCCACTGCGCAGGAGGATGCCTTGCTGCGCATCGCCGATGAAGCGCTCGCGAACGTACTGCGCCACAGCGGCGCGAGCCGCGCCAGCCTGAGTCTGAAGCGCGCCGGCGACCATGCTGCGCTCGCGATCACGGACAATGGCCGCGGCACCGGCGATGAGGCACGGCCGGGCATGGGCATCGCGAACATGCGCGAACGCGCCGCGGCCCTGCCCGGGGGACAATTCGAATTCTCCAGCAGCGCCGAGCAAGGCACGCGCATCGACGTACGCTTTTTGCCGTCCGGCGACAGGCCGCGAGAATCGTCGAATCGCGCGCGAGGTTGAATCGCCTAGGTCTGCAGACCTAGTCCTTCCGGCCCTACTGGGCGGGGCAGCGCTTGCCGATAATGCCGCGCCCCGATTACTTCCGGAATATACCAGGTGAATCACGCCTTTCTTCGCCGCGCGGCCCTGACCGTCGCGATCAGCTGCGCTCTCGCCGCGCCCGCGCTGGCACAGGACGCATCCAGAACACTGCCGCAGGTCGACGTGAAGGAGCACGCCACGCACGACGACACGCGGCCGAAGCTCGAACACATCATGAAGGAAGTGGACGGGCCGCTGGTCACAGTGACGAAGAAGACCTCGATCACCAAGCTCGACAACATCCCGACCGTGGTCGACAACAATTTGCGTGACCTGTTCGCGCAGACGCCTGGCCTGTATCTGTCCGAACAGCAGACCGCGAGCCAGTTCAACCTGAGCTACCGCGGCATCGGCAATCCGCAGGAATCCGAATTCGTCTCGGTGCTGCAGGACGGCATCCCGCTCGAGGGCGACTGGATCGGATTCCCGACGCTGTACGTGCTGCCGCTGCCGCAGACGATCTCGCAAGTGCAATTGATCCGCGGCGGCGCGTCGCTGCTGTACGGACCCGAACCCGGCCCGGTCGTGAACTTCGTCAGCCGCAAGCCCGATCCGAACAGGGAATTCGAGGGCTACAGCGAAAACATCGTCGGCAAGAACGGCATGTCGGCGACGTTCAACCGCGTCGATGGCACGGTCGGCGACTGGGATTATCTGCTCGACGCGCATTACCGCACCAACGATGGCCAGCGCGACAACGCCGGATCGATTCTCAAGGGCACCGATGCCCACATCGGCTGGCACGCGACCGATATCAGCTACTGGGCGCTGGACTTCCACGGCTACGAATTTGCCGGCGGCGATCCTGGCCGATACGGCTATCCGGTTTTCGCGCGCGACGAGAACTTCACGCCGACGCCGTACAACAAGGATTGGGTCAACCGCTACGTATTGGAATTGTCGAACAAGACCAGGCTCGGCAGCGATGTGCAATGGGAAACCAAGGTCTGGCGCGGCTATCAGGATCAGGTCACCCGCGCGGCGGGCGGCCTGGTCGACGTACCCGCGCCGACGTATCCCGCATTGACGGTGATCCAGGACGCCGCGTTCCGGTTCACGGGCGTGGATTCGCGCATCGTCGATCACTGGGGCCGCGGCAACGCGCTGACCGCTGGCTTCGTCTACTACACCTCGGACGCGCCGGTGCGCCAGTGGACCAACTCGGATATCTGGACCGATCCGAACGCGCCGAGCAGCCGGTTCGACGTGGTGTGCACCAAGACCACCACGCCGAACTGCATCAAGGCCAATCAGGCGCGCTCCACCGACTACGGCGCGCTGTTCGCCGAAAACGTGTTCCGCTTCGCCGGCGGCTGGCACTTCGTGCCGTCGATGCGCCTGGAGCGCGAGAGCGTCGACATCGACGAAAGCGTGCACGTGCGCAATCCGCCGCAGGACGCGATCCCGCTGGTGAATCGCTCGGTCGACCATACCGTGCCGCTGTTCGGACTTGGCTTCGGCAACGACTTCGGCAGTGGCAACGAAAGCTACTTCAACGTGTCGCAGGGCTGGCGTCCGGTGCGTTATTTCGACATCGAGTCGCCGACCGGCAGCCTCGCCCCGGACGGCAGCAACGATCCCACGCCGACGCATGTGCTGTCGTATGAGCTCGGCGTGCACGGCACGCCGTTGCCCGGCCTGTTCTACGACGTCAGCGTGTTCCAGGTGAACGTGAAGGATCGCATCGAGTCGCAGCTGCTGCCCGCGCCGAACCCGCTCAACGAGACGATCGACGTCAACACCGGCAACACGCGCCACCGCGGGTTCGAAGGCGAGATCGACTACGATTTCCTCGCCGCGCGCGATTCG
>Ga0105239_10008022_pt1 | contig 12056 bp, 11 predicted proteins | sample KBSC44metaG_FD_92761 | JGI IMG/M metagenome (GOLD analysis project Ga0105239, IMG submission 92761) | Corn rhizosphere microbial communities from Kellogg Biological Station, Michigan, USA - KBS C4-4 metaG | ecosystem: Host-associated > Plants > Roots > Rhizosphere > Soil | place: Michigan, USA...
ACATACATACATACATACATACATAACCCCTATGTCGCCCTTTCCCTCCCGCCTGCAGCTAGAGGCCTCTCTCTCTGTTGGCCTTCAATACATTCAAACCATCAGGGTGTGCGTGCGTAAGGGGTGCTGCCGCCAGGAGGTACGGGTACCCAAACTACTCTGTACCTAGGTCCGTTATTGTAGGAACTTCACTAGGTATGGGCCTCATGTAGTATGCTGGTCTCGGTATCTGCGTAGAGTCCTCGTAGTCAATGATAGTAGAGACTAAGGCCACATGGTTGGATGAGACCTTCCTCATCCACGGTGGTGTTAATACTTCGTACCGCCGTTGGCAACTGCACAGACTGATCCAACCAAACCGTATCTGCATGCCTCAACTGTTCCGTAGTTGATCTACCTACCAACAATCATGGTTTTCTTTTCCAACCAAAAAGAGTAAGATGCTTGCTGCCTTCAGAGAATCTTTTGCCGAAAGTGGGATAGCATTTTCAAATCAATCACTATTGAAAGGACAGTAGTAGGTAGGTATGTTGCGTGTTCTTCCGACCCTGCTCCAATGTGTCTATCGCTGCCTTCCACGGGTGTATTCAGATCATCCCATGTTGTTGAAAAAGGCCAATCGAACGTTATCTTGTCAGCCCCTTAGATGATCTGTCCCTCAATTCCTTCCCTGCTGCATCGCTACAATTGCTTCTTTTGATTCTTCTTTGCCTCCTTTGCCACTACCAGCCCATGAAATCTCCCCCCTCCTTTTGCCCATGACTTCTGCGCAGAGTGTCGCCCATTGCCAACTCCTCTGGAACCTGATTTCGGACCTTCTTCCACTCCAAGCTCTTGGAAGCTTCCCAAATAAGAATGTGCGGGTCAAGGAAAGTAAGGCTTATGCAGCAGAATTCTTTCGCTTCAGCCCATGACAAAGAGGCACTCGGCCACTATGAGTACATGAAATCTCCATGCGATTGGTTCGATTCATGCAAGGAATAAAACAATAATAAATCAGTGCTGCCTCCCAAGATACAAAGTGCATTAAGCAAAAAACAGACAGCCTCCCAGGTTACATTTCATTCAACAGTCGCAACGGGTAGTATGAAGCAGGGGCCCTGATAGCCAGCCTCCATCGCAAAGAGCTTTGCAAGTGGTTGCAATAGACAAATTTTGGTTTTTCAATCAAACAGCCGCCCAGTGGGAATCGTCGATTCAAAAAAATAGTCCGCCCTTCATATCCGCTAGCGATTCCAAGTAAAGACCGATGTTCTTGACGGGAAAATAAAGAGATGTGGGTTGCCCCTAAGTATATATCTGATGAACGAAAGGAAAAGAAACTTCTGCCATAGAAGATCATTTGTAGAGTGAAATACCAACATTTTCCGCAAACGAGACCAGAGAAGTCACCTGTCGAGGCTGCTCGGGTCACCACGCGCATCAGCTCTACTTCTTGCGGTCGAGCTTGCTTAGCATTTCATTATCGCTTCTACCACGTTGCTCTGGCCCAGCGGCTGATGGGCCTCCAAGCATTTCGTGGACTTTCATGCCGCTTCTGCCATTCGCGGATGAGCCCGCGGAGTTGGGTTGATTGGGCGGAGGTGTTCGACCATCGTCGTGGCTTGGGCCATGATGAGGCGAATTGAAGCTCTGCGCTGACTGTGGGGTAAGCCCAGATGGCGGGGAGACATTGCCCTTTTGAGACTGAGTGCCATTGGGATAACGAGACTGCTGCTGCGGGTAAGATTGGTAACTCATCGTAGAGGTGGCAGGAGAGGTTGGCGCTCCGCTGGTCGGGTCGGGGTAATCATAACTGCCACTACTATTGGCACGCGAGTCATATGTACCATGACGAGGGCGAGCGTTGGGATGAGGAGACTGGGATGTATGAGAATTCTCATTGTGGGGGTCATCATCAGGAGGGGGACGCTTGAGACTGACACGTTCATCATGCTGGGCAGGTGGTCCCTGCCCTTGTGCGTCATAGGGTGAACCCGCCGAAGGGGGGTACGGGGACGCCTGGTAAGGATACGGCTGTGGAGGATAATGACCCGGGGGTGGCGCCGGAGGATAACTGTATTGAGGTTGACCATGCGGACCAGGAGGGCCAAGTGGTTGTCCATGAGCGCCATAAAGCATCGGTTGTTCTCCTTCACGGTTGTAAGGTGGTTGTCCATTTTGACCGGGGCGATCAGACTGACCAGCAACAGGGGCTCTCGCACCACCGGGGCCATAGACAGCAGAAGCTGGAACGAAGGCAGCCTGTGAGGAGACAGGGTGGAACAAACATTGCTGGTTAAACCGGACACAGTTTTGGCAACGGCCATCAGGAGAGCTGTCGTAACCGGAGCATCGGATCTATATGAGAGTAATTAGCCCTTGAATTCGCCTTGACACTTTGCATCGCATACCTTTCTCTTTCGGCAGTATTTGCAGGCGATGGCCGTTCGCTGTCTCGGTGCCGCAGCAGGGGGAGGGGGATAATGCTGAGGAGGAGGATAGTACCCAGGATATGGATGCGGTGGTGGCAGGCGGTAAGGGTCTGGCTGCATCTGCTGAGGAGGCTGGCCTATATCCGATCTTGGTGGGTAGGCATAGCCTGGGTGTTGAGGGTCCTGGTGGTGTCAGTTGAAGATCCGAGTACTTCGATTTTGGGCGAATAGAAGACTTACTGGATAGTGAGGAGGAGGAGGATAAGCACTATGTGGAGCCGGTGGCCACGGTTGAGGAGGATATGGTGCCGCTGCCCTTGGATCCGGATACTGTCCTTGACGGCCTGCATCTGGAGGAGGATACGAACTGCGATCGTCTCTCGGGGGAGCTCCTCGAGGGGACTGTTGCGAGTAGTAGCCACCTTGATTTGGGTCATCCGGAGGAGGATATTGAGGGCGCTGAGGTTCCCTAGGGTCCGCCATCTGGGCCATATCCAGAGGTTGTCGAAGTGTGATACAGATCCGGGCCAAGAGTAACACACGGCGATGAAGTTGCCGAGGCTAAGGTTGAATGGGCCAACAGGTAAAGACCGTCCAAGGATGGGAGAAGCAATCGAAGGCGCGGAAGAAGATATGCTCTCAGAGCGCAGCAACAGTAAAGGCGAAAGAAACCCAAGGGGATGACGACCTCAGAACCAGCTCGAGGTCGAGGAGAGCAAGCGCACACTCGCAAACAGTGCGGAATGTCAGAGAAGAAAGAAAAAGAGGATGGAGGTCCTGCAAGGGTGTGATGAAGTGACGGGAGCGTGGTATATTATTTGCTCTCAGATGGCAAAAGGCTGAGAAAAGGTCGGGTGGTTTTCGAGTGGTGACCTTTGTCAGAGGATCAGGTGTTCGAAGAGATGGCGGACGAGGGTCGAGAGAGAGCCGATTAAGGCGATGGGTGAGCGTGAGAGGCGTGAGAGAGGTGGTGAGAAGGGTACGAGTCAAAGTAAGAGTGGACAGGACGGTGAGGAAGTGACAAGCTGAAGGATGACGATGATGGGAGGAAAAGGCTGTTGATGAGGAATGATTGGAGATGTGATAGAACACTGGGTGGTGGAGAGGGTGTGCTTGTGGTGCTTGGAACTCCAGCGTGGCAAGCCGCCTAGGTTATAGGATAGGCTGAACTCTGGCGAGGGATGGGTAGACAGGATGGAGGGAGCTAGGCTGCTGGCGCTCGCCCTTGTGCAGTCTTTTCTGGAAAGACCCCCAGGCCCGATAAGTCGGGACGGTCAAGGCTAGCGTGCCTATCTGACAGGGATTATGGTGCAGTGCCAGGTGCCAGTGATGCTAGTGCTAGCCCTTTGCAGGCCAGAGTCAGTGCTCGTACTGGATGGCTAGCCTGGAGAAACTAATGAGTGCACTGGGCACCCTCCAGATACACCTCTTCTGCCGGCGTCGGCTGCCTGAGAGGGTTTGAAAGCCAAATAGCCTCCAAGGATAAGTCGTCCTTGTGAATGGCACCGCCTGGAGACCTAGGGCGGCTCCACTGCGAAGTGTGACCCTGGTAGATTTTGTGGGCTGAAAGACGCCAAAAGATCATTCGCGTTCCCCCTAGCTTTTAGTGTGGTACCTCTGTACGTACTCCGTACTCAGTAATTACTCAGAACTGCAGAAGTTACGAGTACTCCGTAAAGGATACCGGGCACAATACGGAGAACTGTTCCCCTCCCGGACACCTTTTTTGAGGTGTCACTTGTCAACCCGCGGGGGGCGTGCAGTGTGGATACTGGTTCAGACCAAGTTGTACAGTTAAACTGCTCGGCCCTCCTCTTCTTGCTGTCAACGCACAGATAATGGAGCAGTCAAGAGTTAGAGTATTCGATAAAAAAACTTGATCGCTGGAAGAAGGAAGCAAAAAAACCGGTTGATCAATTGTGCCGTAAGCAGTAGTCGTCAAATATAGTGCTTTGGCGGTGGAGGTTGGATTTGGTATGGTGGGTTTTTTTCAGGTCCGTCCAGGGGATTATTTTCCTGGTCGGACACCACCTCGTCTCAAGGCGATCCGATGTTCGCCAAACGTTTTGGGCAGCGTAATATATTGGACAAGAGTGGTTGTAAAGGTGCAGGAAAGCACGAATGAGTGTGCACTGAGGGTTGGGCGGAAAAGATGGCTTGCAGAGTGAGAATCGTCACCGGCAGACATGCAGGATCCACTTCGGGAGATGGCGCGCCGCAAGGGCGGAGGCGTGGGTGCAGAACTTCAGGAACCCTTGAAGTTATTGTGGGAGAAAGTGAAAAAGAGGCTCCAAAGTGGGATGTGAGAGGCGGCCAAGAGGGAGGGCAAGCGAGGGCAATTGCCAGTCAGCTCGCACGAAAAAAAAAGGCAAAATGGAGTAGTTAGATGGATTTGGAGATGTCAGCGTGTCAACAGGCTGGTCGCACGCTCGCACTGGGCGACTGCTTTGTCAAGGGTGCCAGATGCAAGGCCTCAAGTCCCCTGCTTGATTGTTACTGCAGTTAGGTTCGTCCCCTTGAGGGATGCTCGTAAAAGCGAGAGCAAAGGCAAGACAGTCTTTTACCCGCCTGGGACCTGAACTGGGACTGCCTTGAGTATGAGGGTGGGTGTGAGGGGGGCAGTGGACGATTCAGGTCGTCGCAGATGGTTCTGGGGGTTCGAGTGGGCTTCTGGGATGCTGCCGCAGCCAGCCGCGATAGCCGATTATTGGTCGGTGGGCTGATGGGCTAGTCTCAGACTCGAGAAAGGAGGGGCATAAGATGAGGGCTTCTGACAATAAATGGTGGTGCGGAGTGCTCTATTGGCCCGCATGGACCTGGGACGACAACGGATGACTTGCTGCGGGTAGGCAAGTGGCGATCCAGAGCGTGATTGCGAGGCGAGGCGAGGCGAGATGGAAAGGACCGAAATTATCGGACAGCAGAGTGATGGATATAGGGTCGATTGTGGGGATGGGAGATGGCCCGGAGTGTCGCTACAAGTCGTGACTCGTGAGTGATAAGGGTGGCGAGAAGATGTGATACTGGAAGAGGAGGGCTGAGCATGAGCGTGGGAGGGAGGGATGGATGGATGGATGGATGGATGGAGGGAGCCAAGTTACGACTTGGAAGTAACTATGCCTAGGGAGTCGGTTGGGCTCCGTAAGTAATCCGTAGTTGAGCACTGAGAGAGTGGGAGGGGCAAGTGGATAGGGCAGTACGAGGTGCCTCGTACTCCGTACAGAGGACTCGGTGCTGAATGCTGAGTGGGAATTGTACCTCTGGTCTAGGCCAGTGGGCAGGGGGGTACTCCGTGCGAGGGCTCCGTAGTTTGGTTGCAACTTACCAAGTACGAGGAGACACTGGCAAATTTCCAAGTAGTGGCCTTTAGTGGGCGGACGTGGCTTCGATTCGATGCGATGCGAAAAAGAACCGAAAATCGAAAGAAAAATGGAGATGGAGATGGAGATGGGAATGGGAATGGAAATGGAAATGGCGGCCGCCGTTGGGTCGCAGGAGGCAAGTGGCAGGAGCCAGGAAGGGGGCCAGGAAGGAGCCACACACCAGGATGCAGCCGAAGCCAGAAATAATGCGGTGTCAGGCAAGCGGAGCTGTGCGTTTGGATACTCGGAGAATACTGGCGGTTACGAGTCGAGCCGTAACTTGAATTCCTGGGTACCGAGCTCAGAGAAGCGCCTAATGGGCAGTGGGCACGGGCATGGGGGCAGCTGAAAAGGGTGGGTAATGATCAGATCATCCTCAGTGTAATAACAACAACGACAACAACAACAATAACAACAAACAACCGTGACTCTCTCAGGAATAACAAGAATGTAGGGATCGACAGCAAGATCCACTCCTTTGAGGTATTCTCGTCGGGGGGGAATCGAAGGTTGGGCAGCGTGCAGGTTGACTTTTATCTCAGATTTGGTAGCATGTCTCTCGCTCCTCGTCAACCTCTCCACATGCCCCCTTCCTTCCTCTCCCTTGAGTCCTTGCAAAAGACAAGAGATGGAGTGACTTGAGCGCATCCTACCGACCATGCCTGTCTCGAAACCCAGGTCAACGATGGGGCAACATGGCAAATAGCAAATGAAGGTCCTCGGCCCATCCCAACGCGATCACTGCACCTGTGAGCTAGCAGCTAGTGGTAAAGATTCAAAAGAAGGTCCCATCCTTGCGTGCTGGCGGCATGCATTGCCATTGCCTTTGCAGCCTGCAGCAGCGTGGCCTTTCCCTCCCCCTCCCTTCCGCCTTTTGGCGAAGACAAGGGAGCCCAGGGCAACAAAATGCAGCCCAACACCCCCAAATCCATCCAGATAAGCCGCTACTTCATGCAGCCTGCATCTCGAGCCGTGCCCGTCCCAAACTGAAATAGTCCAGAGCCTTGACTTTTGGACGTTGAGAAAGCATCTCACAAACTGACGGTTAGTTACCCAGGGACCTTAGGTGGTACCTCTTAGTATGTCCGCCGTTCATTCCACCCAGCACAGATCACTCGGTGCATACCAACTCAACCTCCCAGCTCTACCTAAACTTAGCTGTAGACCCTCCCACCAAGTTTGTCGTTCCCAGCTTCTTCAACATCCATCCTCGACAAACTCAATGTTGGTATTTTCCTCGCTGCGAAGGTGCTCGGAAAGTCAACCCGTCATGACAAATCGACCAGGTACAACACCAAGCAGTCTGATTCCTGTTGCAGGCCATGCACGGTTGTGTACAGAGTACGAGTGTACAAAGCAATCGAAATATCATCTTTGTCCTGTCATGCATCATTCTTTTCCGGCATCCCTACCGCCCCTTGCTGATAGGTAACATTGGTGCTACCGACACCTCGATTGCTTCTTTCTTGCCATTGCATTCAGACCGAATCCCCCTGCTCTGCTTGCTGGTTTGCTTTCCTTTGTTTGTTGTGTTGCCTTCGTTCCACCATCCTTTGTGACACTTAGCCCAATGAGGACGAGGTACTCGGTACCTACCTCCTCCGTAACTAGGTGGTCCATGTTAATGCCATCCAGGACCTTGGCCTACCTCCCAATCCAAGTTGGAAACACCTCGTAAAGGTTCAAATGTGGGATGATACTCTGAAAGCGCAAACGGTTTAGATCGTCCTCAAGGACTGACAGCTAGATCAGTTATAGGGCGGTGAACAGTCATCAGCTCATCAAAGCTGTCATATCCCTGGTCTAGAAGGTGCCGACGACCAGAAACAAGAAACTGGTTGACTTCGATCAGACTTCATGCAGAACGGTGCCTCACTCACCAGACCAATCGTGGTCCTGCACCTCGTCACTTGACCTTCGAATGTATGTAGGTACCCTGCGCATTGGGCTGCACGCTGCTGTTGATGCGGCCCCAAGCATTTCGAATCGGTTGCCGTACAGATCCGGCCCTTTAGCTTAGCCTAGCGTCTGTTGGAGGCGCCCTGCCATTCTTTCCTGTACAACCTGGCGGCATTCTGGACAAAGAGTCTCTGGGGTTCTGGGGCGCCTCGGGCGTGTCGCCTGCCCTGCAACCGGTATTGTTGCTGAAATACGACTACTCGTACTTCTCGCCTCTCCACCCAACAATGCCGTTGGGATGATATCAAAACCAGCCAGGTTCATCTGACCGGTTGAGAATGAAATTCCGAGAACCAACGACGCAGGACCAGGAAGCTACGCCTTCCCTAGGCCTCGCTTTTCTTTTTAAGCGAAGAGAATCCAGCGTTGCCCAGCCGCTGAAGCAGCCACGAGTAGTTGGTTAGGTTATCATTTTGTTGGGTGCATTCGTTAACACTTCGCTTTCTAAATTAATACTGGGCTTGCAGATGGAGTCTTCTGTCCGGAGTACCATTTGGGTGTTCTGGAGGCCCAAGCGGCCAGAAGGGCCGAGGGGCGCCCTCGGGCGCCACGAACAAGGTGGAGGGCCGCAAAGCTCCTCAATTGGTCTCCAGCATGGCGAAAGGTCTGCAATTAGGGAACCTTAGGGAAGCTAAGGGTAGAAGTTGGCCCATCATTTTCTCGGAGGGCAGGGGAGGTAAGGGGCGAGGGAAAGGGAAGGTTCGGATCAGCCCGCTGCCCGTCTTACTGACGCAGGTGCAGGCACAATGATAATGGGGGAATACATTCCTGCTTGTCCCAACCCCCAAGTAACCTGACGGACGAAGAGGAGGCTAGTTGGAACCCAATACCTCGACTTGCAGTATCACCACTACCACGCCTAAGACGCTCGGTAGGAGGGACCTAGGATAGACCAGTGTGACTGGTGATAGTCTCCGGACCTTGACTTCTGCGATTCAGCCTTTGTTGCTGACTGAAAACTTGACTGACCGCCGTCGCTGTAGCTAGCGACTTGGCTAATGTGCCTAGGAATATGGTATTGGCTTCCCTGTCCCACCCAAGCGTTTTCTCCTCGTCGTGCATGCAAAACAAGTTTCCAAACATGACAACATTTCCCTTCTTCTACTCCTAGGCTGCAATGTCAGGAGTATGATTTCGTATCGGGTCGGGTTCCTTTGCACAGAAATTGCCTTTGACATAAGCCTCGGGTCAAATAAACATGCAAAGGGATCAGTCCTCGTTGCAATCCCTGTGCCAGTCCGTGATTACCAGCTGGGTTGCCAACTCCCCCCTCCCCCCCCTCCCCCCAACAAAGTACGGAGTACCTCGTTTGTGCCTCGGAGAGTTGAGCTGGCTGAGAAGCCGTGCATAGGCTTTGCTCCTCGCCCGGAACCCTGTGCATGTTCCCGGATGAAGGCCTCCGGGGATACCAAATTTTAGGAACTCCGGTGTCCTGAATACCATTCCCTGTCGCACGCTTGCAAGACGTTGAAGACAGGGTGGAGCGTGCGAAATGTGCGGCGCCCAACTGCGGATTCGCACCTGACATTGTGCCTCAAACGAGGGTGGTTGATGACGGATGGACACGCTTTAGAGGAGAGTTAGTTTGATGCGGGTCAGAAGAGAGCGCGGACTGAATGACTGTTTCCAGTTATCGCTAGAGGATGCGTTCTTTTACTGGCCAGTTCAAACCATGATTGACACTCAGGTTCGATCCAAGCCTGCAGAACGGCTTCTCGGGCACTCCCACAGGTGCAACCAGCAGAACGGAAGCGAGTCGCTGGTTTTCTGATGGGAAAAGGATCCTTGCAAACACCCTTCAAGCTTGTCTCACCAGCAATCGGATCTCTAGCCATCGCGGGCCGGCTCTGGCCTCGATCGCTTGCAGGCCAACTGCTGGTCAACTTTCAGGGATCGTTGCCAATTGGGCCTTGTCAATGTCACATGTGCCCACCTCGCCATTGGGGCCTTCAGCCTGCTGGGTCTAACGCAGGCAGGAAGCATTCCCACAGGTGTGCAGGTTGAAAGCGCGACGGGGGAGATCAAATGGTGTTAAAGCGGTGCTGTTCCACTTGTGACGGCTGCCTACCCTCCTCAGCAAGACATCCTTTCGATCAAGAAGCAGTCATTGAACAATCTGAATGATTGACAAGAGGTATAATACCGCAACCACCAGCGCATCCTCGATTCGCTGGACTCGTCATGGCGTGCCGAGGACGGAGGACAGTCTGTACTGACCCATACAGGTAAGTTTACTCTTTGGGTATTGACAAGGTGTCTTGTCATTTGATCTTTTTTCTCTTTCCATGGCGTGGGCCAGTTCACATGACCAGAGGGAGATGCGCGGTCAAGCGGCTCGTTCCACCTCTGCAGACGACGGTCAATTTTACTAAACGAATGACTCCGTGGTTAGCCGATTTAGCAGCCATTGCAATTGCTAAACTCCCCCAGTGAGAAAAAAGAGATTGGAGATATTACTCACAGACTCACAGGTTCCAAGTCCACTGCGCTGCACTTGGAATCGGGATAGGGGAAGCCGGCGGGAACTGGCAATCTTGTTGCACTTTACCTTCTCGCGGGCTGCAAGCCACCCCCTCCCTTTCAACAGACTTTCGATTTATCTCCATCCCTGCCCCATTATTATTTGCTCACCGCCTCCAGGCTTTGTCTGAGCCGTCAATTGCCAACTAGCCCTAGGTAATAGTATCAACCGTCCCCCAAACCTTTTCAGCTGAGACGACACCCTGGCAAGGCGGGACCCGCGAAGTCTCGCCATCCTTGCCACGCATGCGGCATGAGTCCCATTGCTCTTTCGGTCCAAGTCTGTCGTATCCGTCCGAGCATTGATTGATATTACAGTAACAGACTTCCATCCTGCCACTCAGTACTGCCAATCAATGGCAGCTCGCACAGCTACCTACGCAACACTGACCCACGCTTGAATTCCGTGCGTCAGTGCCCCCGATGACAGCTTCGATGAAAGGTGCCAGTGACACCGATTCTCCCATTGACAGTGGTACTTTCCACGAACGTCAAAGCTTGACTCCACTACAACGTGACACCAGGGTTCTGTCTCTCGGCCCAGAGTGGCTGCCAAGTCTAACTGAACTCAAGCACTCTCAATATGCCCCCGATATACTACTCCAGCACGAGCCGCCTCGTGTCCAGGCGATAATCCAGACATCTACTTCTTCTCGATTAGGTGTCTGTTCATCATTTATTGTGGTGGCGAGCCTCGCACTGCAACCCTTGCTTCCAGACTATCACCTCAATTATCGGCTTCAGTAGTGCTCGATTCATCCCCTCCATCTTCTTCGTCGTCATCGTCGCCACCATCTGGCATGACTATGCTATTGAGATATGTAACCTATGACGGTCAGTGATTAGAGAAAGTTTACTCAAATTCCCAAAGAGAGGTGTTTCCAGTTTGCAGGCAAAAGCCACGGTGGGCCGCTGGCACCACCCGAAACAGTGCTTGAAAATCGATCTCGTTTGGTTCACTTTCAGCCCACCTCTTCGCAGTATCCAGTGATGGATAAACTGGCTTCTCGAGCGATGGGGCACTCTACCACCCAGCAGAACTAGTCGAGCGTGCTGCCCAGTAGCGGAGCCGCTCGCACACACATTCAAGGTGATGGCATGCCGCAAAAAACGGAGGCGAACGCGAATTGAGAAAAGGAGGGTGGACTCACAAAGGGTACCATCACCCCAATCAGCTGCATTATATTGTCCAGGCCCTTGTTGCCCGTGATCTTGTCATCAGGGATCCTCTTTCCTAGGGTGAAATTGCGCAACCGAAGCAATTCGATATTTGGATTATCGGCTTCATAACCCTACACTCACACACACACACACAATGGTCAGCTGAGTCTAGATAGCTTTCTCAGAACAGATTATGTTGGGACCACACAGAGCGCTCTTCGCAGTATTCTGGAAGTCAGTGATCAAAGTTGCGCACAACCTTTCCTTCGGCAAACGAGGGACGATCCGAGACAAGGCGTCTCAGAGGCGAGGGGCAGTCACAAGTCTGCAGGCTGCCCACTCCTCCTTTGTGCCTTGGACCTCTTGCTAGCAGTAGTATTGAGCACGAAGAACGGCACGAATTGACCGGTTCTTTGGGACAGGGGGGTGTCCGTGCGCCTAGTCACTTTGCCATGTGAGAAGTAACTTTGGATTGGTGGCGAGGCCGCCTCCTTTGTACCACGGGCAGCTACATTCGCTGATGGGCATCGAGGTATTCAGACTGCGCCGATCGGGACATCCGCCTACCCCTCTCCCTATCAAGCGATGGCTTCGTCCTCTCACTCCCCAATCGTCTTGGGCAGTTGCCTCTTTGAGCAAG
>Ga0105239_10008023_pt1 | contig 12055 bp, 10 predicted proteins | sample KBSC44metaG_FD_92761 | JGI IMG/M metagenome (GOLD analysis project Ga0105239, IMG submission 92761) | Corn rhizosphere microbial communities from Kellogg Biological Station, Michigan, USA - KBS C4-4 metaG | ecosystem: Host-associated > Plants > Roots > Rhizosphere > Soil | place: Michigan, USA...
CTTGCTGTTCTCGCCCTCGGGGTTTCTGCTCTTGCGTCTGACCGATCGCAGATCGAGCGGCAGTACAAGCGCTGGGCGAAAGCCGCCCTCGTAAACGATGTCGAGACGATCCTAGATGTTTTGGCCCCGGACTATACACTGCACACCTACACCGGGACCGTCGTTCCTCGCAAGGCTTATGAAGTGACGCTTCGAAAGCGCAAAGCTTCAAAAGCGGCGGCCACGGTCTATCAGACGAAGATCGCCAGCGTTGCGGTGGCGGGCAAGACTGCCAAGGTGATTTCCGACGAAACTTCCGACACCTTTGCGGTGGATCCGATTTCCAAGAAGAAGCAGAAGTTGATCCACGTCCACCGGTATCTGGATACCTGGGTGAAACTCGGCGGTGTTTGGCATTTGCAGACGACTATCACGCAGGTGGAGTCGACGAAGGTCGTTCCGGCTTAACGATTGCTTTCGTCTGCCAAGCTCTAGCCTGGCTCGTCAGAGTCTGGTATTCGCCAATCCACGAGTTCCAAAGGGTATCCGAGATCGACAATTCTTTGAAAGTGACGGGTGTTTGAAGTAATCAGAGACAACTTTGCCCGAATCGCCGTGGCGGCGAGAAAGCAGTCAGCGATGCCGATTTTGATCCCAAGGTTGTCGAGTTGAGAGGCAATTTCTCCTGCGAGGAATCCCATATCCCTATCAAGGTCGAGAACAACGAAGGTTGCGAGTACTTCTTCTCGGAAGGTGACGGCCCGCTTTGGACTTACATCCCGATAGAGGCCGCGTGCAATTTCGGCAATGCTTACCGAACTCAGAAAGGGCAATCCAAACTCCGTCCTGTAACTCAGGTTTTGGCGAAGCGAGTAAACAGCCCAATCCTGTTCGCGGTATTTGTTTGCCTTTTCGAGGTCTATGTAAGTTGCGCTGTCCAGCAACGCTTTAGGCAAGGTCTGGGAATCCTTCTTGTTTTGTTCGAAGTATGGTGGCCATTACTTTGTTGATCGTTTCGTCCGACTGATCGGCCAAAAGGCCGAATGCGCCCCCCAGGCTGTCTAACTGCCGTAGTTCCTCCTCAGTCAGAGGCGGCACCTCGATTTTATGACGGTTCTCCACTTTAGAGTTAGGTCCGGACGAGATTTCAATGGCGTCAATAAACTCCGGCTGCGTCTCCAGCTTGCGCGCCAATGCCGTATATTTGCCTCGCCTACTCGGAGTGAGAGTGGCTTCCGGGATATTAAGTTCAAGACGCATCGATTCTGAGACCTCGAGAGGATTCTATCGTAATCCTACGTTTCACACGACGACCTTGGCGCACCATTAGTCAATCTCTTGATTTCCTTCGATAGATCTTAGCCTGAACCACGAACTCCCATGTGAGCAGGCAAATGAGGCGCAACTTTGAATGAAACGCAGCGTGAAATCGTCGCCATCCCCTGGAAGGCAGACGAGATCACCTTTGTGGAGGCGCGCCATCTCTACCAAGCCGTCGTCTTCGCTTTCGTGGCCCGAAGGATAAGGCCGGTCGAAGATGCGGAAGACATCGTTGCCGCCGTTTTCGTCGACGCTTTCCGAGGTTGGAACCGGCGAAGGGGCGAGCCAAGGCTTTGGCTCCTCGGCATCGCGAGAAGGAAAGTCGCCGACGCCCTGAGGCGCAAACGAACCTGGTGGAATGTCCGCGAGACCGACGCGACATCGGACGCGATGAACGAATTCGTTCACAAAGCCCAGGTATCGGCAGCGACAGAGATCATCGCCAAACTTCCCGACGACGAACGGGATGCCTTGCTTATGCAGATTTTGGAGGAGCTACCTATCGAAGAGATCGCGATCGTGATCGGTCGCAGTGCGCAAGCCACGAATTCTCTCCTCCAACGTGCTCGTAGTCGCGTTCGCCGCATGGCCGCTAACCACAGCAAGGAGCCAAACCATGAATGAAGCCGAACTGAATTCCAATCTTCACCAGGCGTTTCCGGAGGTTTCCGAATCCGCCGGCCTTGACCGCAAAGTCGATGACGCCCTCCGACATTACCGCCACAAGATCATGATTCGACGCCGTTTCACCTTCTCTGTCCTCGCCGCCGGCTGCATTGCCCTCGGCCTCTTCGCCATTCCTGTCGTCCGCGCCAACGCCTCGATCGCGCAGATGGCGCACGCCCTCGACAACGTCTCAACCGTCGCGGTATCCACGAGTACCGTTGATAGCCACGGAAACCGCACTAAGTCTGGACTTATCGTTTATGACCATGGAAACTGGTTCCTCGACTACGGCCGCCCAGAAGGGGCCACATACTACTGGAACGGCCATTCCTATGTCATCGATCCGACGCTGAAGGTCTTCACGACGCGGGATGAGCCGAATGGGCCGTTCCACAATCAAGGGGATAGCTTCAAAGTCTCCAGCCTGATCGCCCAGATGGGGAGTTCCGTGACCCATAAACTCGTTTCCACGGAATCGACAACTTTAAATGGCCGCCCTGTCACCCGGATTCAGATCGATCACGAATCCTTGCCCGAGCGCTACATCTTCTTTGCCGATCCAAAAACGGAACTACCGGTTGAGATGCACGTGGAAGGCAAGGAACTGGGCACTTGGAAGCTGGTGCAGGTGATGACCTTCACCTACGGCGGCCAAGTGGATCCGCACCTGATTCAACCGGACCTTAAGAAATACCCCGTGCTCACCGAGGAAGCTGCGAACAAGCGATTTGTAGATTCCATGGAAGCTAGTAAGTTGGCCGAGCTGCCGCTGAAGCGAGGCATGCTGACGATCCACAAGTTCGACATAGCCGAGGACGGAACCGTATTCGTGGTCTTCCAATCCGGAAACCGGGCAACGAACAGTTGGAGGGGCTACCCATTCGCCCTGACCGACGACCAGGGTACGCGCTATCTGCCACTTCAGATGTTCGTAGAGCAACACGGCCAAGGGCTTTCTATCCCGAAAGCCGGTTTGATCGAGACGGAGGTCTTTGTCCCGCTCGATCCGATTCCGTCGGGTCAAACGCGGCATCTAAAACTGGGTGCAATGCGCGATTCTCATCTTGACCTAGTAAGGCAAGTAGAGATTATGTTGATCGATGAGAACGGAAAGCTAGTCAAGAGTGCTCAACCCAATTACTTCGGAAATTCGAAGGAAGGAACTTGGTCAACCCTCCTGAGGCAAACGATTTCCAAGGCAACTTGCCAAGAAAGGCCCTCCTATATCTCGAGAGTAGCCTACGAAACGTTCTCGACCGACATCGACAGCCAAATCACCAAGCTCCGAACGCGCGCCAAAGCCCGCCTCGACGACTCGCAATGGCAAGCCGCCCTTCCCCTGCTTGAAGAGGAAGCCCGCAAAATCGACGAGCGCGAACACCTCGGCTACGGCCCGATGTCCCGCGACGATGTCTTGAAGGACCTGCAAACCGCGAAGGATGGTTTGAAGAGACCGTAAGTCTTCCGGGAGCCGGACTAGTGCCTGTGAAGGTTGCGCCTCGCCCTAAAAACTGGACGAATTTCGCAATGGTCTGGCTCGTCCAATAAATATGACGGCGGTGGTCGGCCTCCTCGCACTTTTTCTTGCCAAGCCGGTTCTGCAGGCGAAGGCTTTCAGCGTCACTCTCCCCGCCGCGCCTGCGGCGAAGCTAGTTCCGCAGCTGGGGGCTCAACTCGGGCTTCGTCTGAAGACGGAAGGGCCGATTGGCAAAGAAGTCCTCATTCTTTGCACCCACGAAATCTCCTCGAAGGAAATTCTCAAGCGGATCGCGGAGGTATCGGGAGGAGAGTGGCGCGAGACCAATACCAGTCTCGTCCTCCAAGATTCGATCGAGGCTCGCCGGAAGAATCGTGAAGCAGTTCGGGCAAGCCGGACTGCCACGTTCCAGAGAGAACTGAAGAAACTGTGCGACGACAACTCAAAGCGCCCGACATACACGAGCGCAGAGGCTCTCCTCGTGCTGTCCGTCAATCCCGGTGGCGCCCTGGACTACGATTCAATGGTTGCGGCAAAGGGCGCGGATGCCGGCTCACCACAAAACAAAGTTCTCGCCGCGATTCTGTCCAAACTTCCTTCGGATGTATTGAGCGGGGCCGATCCTGCAGAGGTAGTTTTTTCTACTGCTCCTGTCGGCGACCAGCAGGCAATGCCGGCCGGCGTCAACCCCCTAATCATTCAGTATTTGCACGATCAGCGGGAGTTGATGGACAAGGTGGAACAGACGGCGGAATACGCGAAAATCCCCCGCCCGCGTTGGACCATCGGCCCGGATCCCCAGACAAGCTTTTCCAAGGCGGTCCTCTCTTTTCGCCCTGGCGATTTCTATGGTGGCTGGGAGGCCAAGTTGTGCGTTTACGGCACGGACATGAAACTGATTAGACGTGCGACTTACCAGTTGCGAGAAGGCGCCCGTCCGGAACAAGATGCTGAAATTCCGGCGGACGACCTCAATCCTCCCGGAGAGTTCGCGCTCGGCTTAGAATTCGCGGAAAAGCGCTATGGAAACCGTGCACACGAAAGGACCGAAGCGGATACGGCGCGGCTAAAGCGTTACATGGCGCAAGTGGAGAATCCGGAGCAGTTCGAGCCGCTCCAGTTCGCGCTTGGCGACTTGCTACTGGCATGGGCGGAGCGGAGCCGCCAAAATGTCGTTGGTGACCTGAGTGACGGCGTGTTTAGCGAAGTGATACGTACCCGAAGCCACCTCGTACATTTGGGATCTCTGCTTGGGGGGCGTTTCGAGCAGGCGAGTTTTTCGGACGGCTGGCTCTCCCTGACGCCTAAAGACCTTGAAGCATGCCGTCAACAACGAATCGACCGCGAAGCGCTCGGTCGTCTCTGTCGCAGCATTGCGAAAGATCACGTTCAGAGTTACGACGAGACCCTGCAATACGCGATGAGTCGTGGAGGGTCCGAAATGCCGAATGCCTTTGAACTCTACTACACAAGGTCATTCAGCCCACGCACGACCGGAGAAGATGGTTGGAGTATCTATCGTTTTCTCGGCGGCCTGGCTCCATCGCTTCGGCAAGCTCTTTTTGGGGGCAAGCCGCTTTCTATCTCCTCGCTATCGGAGTCGAGCCGTTCTGCTTTAGTCCGGCTCGCTACTTCGTGGCGAGCGGACATCATGTTTGCATCGGCGGCGGAACAAAAGAGGCAAGAGGAGTCCGGAGCATATAGCGGTTGGGATGAACTGCTTACGGAAGGTTTGGACCCGAAGGGAGTCATCCAAGCCAAGAGCAAATCGTTTGAGGTAGCGCAGGCGTATTCGAACAAGGATTATTTCTGCGACACGGTATCTCCACGAGAGGCGAGTTGGGAATTCGCTGGCCCCGGCCATCCCTTTTACAAGGGGTACGACACCTTTGCTCCCGCAGTCGAAACGGAGATTCAAATCACCGTCAACGCTCTGCCCGGAGTGTCCTTTCGAATGGGCTTGATCCGCGACGACATTAAAAATGGAGCCACTTTTGGAGGCTACGCGTCGCTCCCGGAAAGCTTTCGTCGTGAAGTTGAAAAGGAATCGTCTAGCGCGGGGTTCGGGCTACAGAGCGTAGAAACTTCTTGGCCTCATCTGCGAGGTCCGGGTCCTTGCTCCTTGAAATCTGCTTCGCTACGTTGACGTAGTTTTTGGCGCAATCCGCATCCCAGTAAAACCCGACACTCTCGTTCATGCCGTGAATCGCGACCCATTGATCGTGGATAAACTTGCTTTGCCCAAGGGTCTTTATCGCTTTCACCGCCTTCAGGTAGACGAGCGCTTCAACGGCGGGATTGCTCACGTCCAGCCCTTCGATCTCCTTACGGGTGCTTGCGGTCTGAAACAACGCGGTGACGATTGCATCGTGCTCCGCCGTTGAAAAGGGCCGCTTCTTTAAGATCGCGTCCTTAAGCGCACCTATTGCCATTAATCGCTCGAAGCCGCCGGCGGTTTTCATGACGCGGATCGTCTTTGCTACCCCGTTGTGCGATGCGAGCACTTTCTTTGCGGGTGCCGACGTATCCTGAGCCGGGGCAATTCCGATCGTTAGACACAGACTGACGAGAAACGCTAGGCTCTTCATAGTGACCTTCTGAGTTTGAGGACTCAGTCACTATAGCTTGGCTTCCGTCGGGGTTTGTCAGTCTCTGGTGAAACTTTGGCGGCATGCGCGGCACCATCGCGTCGACGCTTCGGTCCCGGCTACACACTTCGTGGTTGATAATTGGGGGTTTGTCGGCGAGTTCGGAAGGTTGTCCCAAGCCTTTTGCTCGAGAGAGCAAAAGGCTCGGGCTACACGCTACGCGGTTGATGGTTGGTGGGTTGTCGGCGAGTTCGGGAGGCTGTCCCACGCTGGGAGCCCGAGGGTTACTCCATTTTGAACGTGCCTGCGTAGACTGAGAGTGGGGGGAGTTCGATGGTTAGGACGCCGTTGCAGAGGCAAACCTCATCGTGCTCGCAACTTTGCACGCGGAACGGGTTCTCGAAAGTGTTCGTCGCCTTCGGATCATTTCCGTGAACGATTTCCGCGTTAACCAACGATACGAACGAAGCGTCGCCAACCCGAACTTTGATCTCTCGCGCATGCGAAGGATCGCGATTCACCAGGAACACGCTTAAAGAATCCCCGTTCAGAATCGCGCTGGCATCCAAGTACGGAACCGAGCCGTACTGCTTGGACAGATAGCGGGGGCCCTCAACACGGCATTGGAGGGAAGTTCCGGTTCGGCGCTTGCTGTACATTTCGATCGGGTAGAAGATCGATTGGAGGAGCATCTCGTCGCCGCGGGTGAAGATGGGGGCGATTACGTTTACGATTTGGGCAAGGTTCGCGATCTTGACGGAATCGGCGTGGCGGATGAATGAGTTCAGGAAGCCAGCGGCGACCAGGGCGTCTTCGAGGTTGTACTGCTCCTCCAGTAGCGGCGGGGCGAATTTGCCTTTGCCGTCGAGGTGCTCGGCTTCGCGGGCGCGGTACCAGATGTTCCACTCGTCGAAGCTCAGGTAGACCCGCTTCGATAGACGCTTCGTGGCGGCGACCGACTTACAAACGGCGTCACTGGCCTCGATTTGGGCGTCGATGCTGTTGGTGACGGCGAGGAAGTTGGGCGTGTCGTCGTCCCGATTGCCCACGTAGCGGTGAAGGCTTAGGTATTCGACGTCGTCACGGCAGTGCTCCAGCACCTTGCGGTCCCACTCTAAGTACGTCGGAAGCTCAACCGCGCAGGAGCCGCATACGACCAGCTCGATGGAAGGGTCGCACATTTTCATCATGCGTGCGGTCTGCTGCGCGCTGATCGCGTACTGCTCGGCGGGGACGTGACCGATCTGCCAATGGCCATCCATCTCGTTGCCAAGGCACCACAATTTGATGTTGTGCGGATCGGCAACCCCATGCTCGCGCCGAAGATCCGCCCACCGGGAACCACCTTCGATGTTGCAGTACTCCAGCCAATTCCGAGCCTCTTCCGGCGTGCCGGTGCCGAGGTTCACCGACATCATCGGCGTCCAATCCATCCGTCGCGAGAGCTCCATGAACTCGTTGGTGCCGAAGTGGTTGTTCTCGATGCTCTGCCAGGCGAGGTCGCGGACCAGTGGCCGCTTCTCGCGCGGACCGACTCCATCTTGCCAGTGGTAACCGCTTACGAAGTTGCCGCCCGGATACCGCATTGCCGTGAAGGAGAGCCGGCGCAAGGCTGCCTGGACATCCGTTCGGCAACCCATGTCGTCCGCGTGAACGCTCTCCGGACGGTAGACCCCGTCGTTGACGGCGCGTCCCATATGCTCCAAAAATCCGCCGAAGACGCGGGGGTCGACGGTGTCGACGGTGAACGCGGTGTGTAGATGAAGGGTGGTCGTTTCCATGACAATCGATAAGGGAGAGCTAATCTTTGAGGCCGGCCGCGGCCATGCTGTCGACAATTTGGCGTTGGAACGCCATGAACACGATGACAAGCGGCAACGTTGCCAAAACGCTCGTGGCGAGCGTTAAACCGTATTGGGTGTAGTAGGAGCTCTGGTACAGCGCGATGCCTACCGGTAGCGTGTAGTTGCGGACCGAGTCCATGAACACGAGGGGGCCGAGGAAGTCGTTCCAAGACCCGACGAAAGTGAAGATGCCAAGCGTCGCCAACGCCGGCGCGCAAAGGGGAAGACTGACATTCAAAAACAGCTTCATCGGCGTGCATCCATCGATGAGCGCGGCTTCCTCGACCGCCTCCGGGATGCCGCGCATGAACTGGCTGAGCATAAACACGCCGAATCCGCCCGCCGTCGCGGGCACGATCAAAGCCGCCGGCGTGTCCAACCAGTGAAGCCGGCTCAACATCAAGTAAAGGGGCACCAAGAACAACTGTCCGGGCACCATCATCGAGGCCACGACGACGCCCAAGAAGACATTTCCTCCGGGGACGCGCAGCCGCGTGATCGCAAACGCCGCCATCGCCGAGAGCAGCACGACAAGCAGCGTCACACTCGAAGCGATGAAGAAGCTGTTCAGCAGCCAACGCCCGAACGGCGCCTCCTCCGTCCAGCCAAGCAGATACTTATAGTTGTCGACCGTCCAATGCTTGGGAATCGCCGACTCCGGGTTCAAAACCTCGGATTCTGGCTTCAGCGACGTCAAAACCATCAGCACGATGGGCGACATGAACAGCAGCCCGAGGATGCTCATGAAGCCTGTGTTCACCCGCTGGAGAATCCGGTTCACGCGATGCTCCTTCGCAGGACGCGGTACTGAAGCAGCGCAAACACCGCCACGATGGCGAACAGCATCCAACTCATCGCCGCGCCATAACCCAGCCGATAGTTGTTAAATGCCGTCTCATAGATGTACTGCACCAACCCGCGCGTCGACCGCTCCGGCCCGCCCTGGGTGAGCAAGAACGGCTGCCCGAAGACCTGGAAGCCCGCGATCGTGTTCGTCACTACGACAAACAGCAGCACGGGACGAAGCAAAGGAATAGTGATCTTGGAAAGCAAAGCCGGGCCCGTCGAGCCATCCAAAAGCGCCGCCTCAAAGATCTGCTTCGGTATCTGTTGCAACGCCGCCAGCAGCACGATCGAGGTCCCGCCGATCGTCCACCAAAGCGACATCATCACGATGCTCGGCATCGCGTAACCCTTGTCGGAAAGCCAAGGCGCGGGGTTCATGCCGAGCCGTTTCAGTACGAAGTTGAACAGTCCGAACTCCCCGTCGTAGAACCAGCGCCAGAGTAGCCCGGTGACCGCGACGTTCAGCATGCCGGGCAAAAACAGGATCGCGCGGATCGTGTTCCGCCCTTTCGCCATCCCGTTCAACCCGAGCGCAACCCCGAGCGAGGTCACGATCAGCCCCGGAACCATCAGCACCACATAGCCAAGCGTGGCCTTCAGCGCCTGCCAGAAATACTCGTCCTTCCAGGCATCGGCGTAATTCTTACCGGCATTGAACTTGATGGAGTGCGGCGCCGTCAGGTCGAACTGCATCAAGGAAAGTACCAACGCGACCCCGATCGGGATCAGCACGAACACGCAGAACGACAGCGCGTAAGGGGCCAGAAAGAGGAGCCCATGCAGACCTCGCTTCTTTGCGTACGTCACTGGGCGTCCTCTCCCGTGCGCTCGGTCTTGTCACGATCCAAGAACGCCTGAACGTGCTTGTTCGCCTCTTCGAGGGCGGCGACCGGGGTGGATCGTCCGCGAATCACCTTCTCCACCGCGAAATCCAGCTCCTGATTCAGCTCGAAGATAACTGTCGTCTTCGGCATGTACTGCATGTTCGGGATCTGCTTGGCGAAGGCGGACTGCACCGGCAGCTTCTTGAATTCTTCTGTATCGCGCACGCTTCGGCGCGCGGGGACCTGACCCGCTTTCGCCCACTCCACGCTGTTGTCGGAAAGGAAGCGGATGAATTTCTTTGCCGCTGCCGACTGTCGTTCACCGAGGGCTTTGCGCACGCAAAGCGTATGCGACTCGGCCAAGGTACCGGCGTGTTTTCCGATGACCGGTAACGGCGCCCCGACATAGTGGAAGTCGTCCAGCCGTAGTAGGTCGCCGACCATGAAGATGCCGTCGATGACCATTCCGACCTTCTTTTGGCGGAATCCGACCCAGCCCAAGCCGTTCTCGGGCGGCGGGATGAGTCGCTTGCCTTCATTTAACGACGCCATGAAGGTGAGCGCGGCAACGTTGCCGGGGTTGGCGAGGTCGGCGCGGCCTTGCTTGTTAAAGTAGTAGCCGTCAAATTGGGTGAGCAGCGCCTGGAAGTTGAACCGCCAGTTGGTGAGAGCGTATCCCCACACATCGGGGTGGCCGTCCGGCCCCATGTGCTGGAGGGTGGAGGCAGCCTTGAGGAACTCCACTTTCGTTGTGGGAGGCCTTGCGTTGCCTTGGGCGTCCACAAATCCAGCCGCCTTAAGTTCGTCCGCGTTCGAGTAGAGACCGAAGGGCCAGATGTCGAGGGGGACGCCGATGTAGGCGTCGCCGACGTGGACTTGCTGGATGACTTGGGGATCGAAATCGTTTGCCGGCACGCCTTTTTCGCCCGCGTAAACATCGTTTATCCTCGCCACGAACCCGGCTCGGTTCATGCGGGTTAGCCAACTCGACTGGAGCACGAAGACCTCGGGTCCGCGGTCGTCCAGGGCGGCGACCATTAGCTTGTTGTAGTAGGTCGCCCAATCCATCCGCTGCATGGTCACTTGGATGTCCGGGTTTTCTTCGTTGAACCGGCGGACGAGGCCGAGCATGACGATTCCGTCAGGGCCGGTGAAGCCGTTCCAGAAACTGAGCTCCACTCGGGGACCATGAGCCTTCGACTTGAAACTGAAATCGGACCGCACCAGGCCTAAGACCAGTGCGATCGCGAATAGCAGACCAAGCGAGCTTTTGATTCCCATGGGTTGAGACGGCGAAACCAGCCACCGACCGGATTCGATCGGCGGATTCGCGGGCACCGTTCCGGCTAGCGGTTACTTGTTGGCCGGAGGCGCGCCGCCAGGATTGTTGCCCGCGGGCATCGCCCCACGCTGCTTCTTCATGGCATCCAGTTGGCTCTGCTCAGGCACGATTTCGTCCTTCCCACAACCCGCGAGAACGACGGCGGTAACGACGAGAGCCAGCAGCGAAAGCGCCGTGCAATTAATTCTTTTCATAAAGTTCGAAATCAGATTCGCCCAGAGGGCGGTAGCCGAGACCGGAGCGAAGCGATGGTGTCGCAAGACGGAAAATCGACAAGCGGAAATGCTCCGCTTGTCGATTCAAGGTTCGAAGCCCTTACAGCGCGCTGAGGTCGGCGGCGCCGTACGACTGCCACCAGCTCTGGTTGGCGGGGATGTCGGTCAGACCCGTCGTGTTCGGCACGCAGTTCCCGCAGACGGCAAGCGGGCAACCCACTTTGCTGCTGATTCCGAAGTTCCGGAACTGGACTTTGGTGCGCATGTAGAACTTCGCGTGGCCGTCGGCCATGCCGTAGTTGTCGCCATGGTTAAACGTGAAGCCCATCCAGTTGATGTCGATTCCGTTTGCCGCGCGGCCGGCACTCGGGCCCGTGCAGTTATCGCTGAACGTTTTGCTGAAGATCGTCGGCTGAACGAGGGCTTCGCGGTCCGTAGTGATCTTGCCCTGGAAGACGATCACGTCAGAAGGCGCGCTGATTGCCGTGTTCGACGTGTCGAGAACGACGCCGTTGTAGGCGAAGCTATTGTTGCCCGCGCCCGGATATCGGGTCTGGTAGCTCCAAGGCGTTCCGTCCTGCTCCTTCAGCGCTGCATCCTGGAAGAGGTCGATGCTCTTCACGTAAGGATACAGTTCGGCGCCCCAGTTCTGGTGGGCGAGCGGGTCCAAGAAGCCTAGCTTGCAACCACCGGTCAGAGGATCGTTGTCCGCTCCGCAGGGGTTCTCGGAACCGGCGGTCCAGAACGGAAAGCCGCTCACGGGGTCCGGAGCTTGCGAGCAGAAGATGTCGTCGTTGTCGTTCGCGTACATGAAGTTCGCGAGGGCGAGCTGCTTGACGTCGGAGAGAGCGGCGGTTTTCTTCGCGGCCATTTTGGCTTGGGCGAAGACCGGAAAGAGGATAGCGGCCAGGATCGCGATGATCGCGATGACGACGAGAAGCTCGATGAGAGTAA
>Ga0105239_10008024_pt1 | contig 12053 bp, 11 predicted proteins | sample KBSC44metaG_FD_92761 | JGI IMG/M metagenome (GOLD analysis project Ga0105239, IMG submission 92761) | Corn rhizosphere microbial communities from Kellogg Biological Station, Michigan, USA - KBS C4-4 metaG | ecosystem: Host-associated > Plants > Roots > Rhizosphere > Soil | place: Michigan, USA...
CACGCGTAACGCGTTGGCCGCCCTGGTCGGTGTGGGCCCCGACCGCGGACTGGATTTGCAACGGCCGCATCTCGCGGCACCGGCCAACATCGTGTTGCCCTCGACACTGCCGGTCGATCTTCTCGGCCGACGGCCCGACGTGGCTGCGGCTCGCTGGCGCGTCGAAGCGGCCGCGCGCGGCGTGGCCTCGACCGAGGCGGCGTTCTATCCGAACGTGAACCTGGTCGCATTCGTGGGATTGCAGGCCATCGGGCTGTCGAAGCTCTTCAATGCCAATGACACCATCGTCGGCGGCGGACCTGCGCTCAGCCTGCCGGTCTTCAATCGCGGCCAGTTGAAGGGTGCCCTGGAAACTCAACAGGCGCAGTACGACCTTGCCGTCGGACAGTACAACCAGAGCCTGGTCGATTCCATCCACGAAGTGGCGGATGTCGTGACGAGCTGGTCGGCGACCGAAAAGGAGACCGCGGATGCCCGTGCGGCGCTGGATGCCGCCCAACACTCGTACGCTCTCACGCGGGATCGTTATCGGGCCGGCCTCGACAACTACCTGAGCGTGTTGTCCGCCGAGAACCAGGTCTTCACGGCCCAGGCGTTGTTGGCCGAGTTGCAGTCGCGCCGGTTGACGGTGAGCACGGATCTCATCCGCGCGCTCGGTGGCGGCTATACGCCGGTGGTGCCGCTGCAGGCGGTGACCCGCGCGCCGGGTTGAGGGAGCCGTTGACATGGATGCACAGGTCGAATCTTCCTCCAAGGCCCAGATCATGCGCAGCCGGCGCACCCGCTGGCTGATCATTGTCGTGGCGGCGTTCGCGATCCTCGGTGCGGGGGCCGCCGCGTGGTGGGGCCTGTATGGCCGTTTCCATGAGAGCACGGACGACGCCTATGTGGCCGGTGACCTGGTCAATGTCAGCTCGCAGGTGAGCGGCACGGTGGTTGCGATTGACGCCGACGAGACCGACTACGTGCAGGCGGGCCAGGAAGTCGTCCGACTCGATGACACCGACGCCCGCATCGCGCTTCAGCAGGCCGAAGACCAACTCGCCAAGGTGGTCCGGCAGGTCCGCACGGTGTTCACCAGTCGCGATGAGTTGAGCGCCATACTGGCGCAGCGACGCGCCGACCTGAGTCGCGCCCAGACCGACCTGGCCCGCCGCAACAGCCTCGGCCGATCCGGTGCCGTGTCGGCGGAGGAGATCTCCCACGCGCAGGAAGCCGTGAATGCCGCTCGACAGGCGTTGATCGCGGCGGAACAGAATCTGGCCGGGGGCACCGCGCTGTTGGGCCGCACCGGCGTCGCCGATAACCCCGACGTGCAGGCGGCGGCGACCGCCGTGAAGAGCGCCTGGCTCGCCCTGCGGCGTACCAGTATTCACGCTCCGGTCTCGGGTTATATCGCCAGGCGGCCGGTGCAGCTCGGCGAGCGCACCACCCCGGGCAACCCGATGGTCTCCATCGTGCCGTTGGATCGACTGCGCGTGGAGGCTAACTTCAAGGAGGTGCAGCTCAACCACATGCGCATCGGCCAGCCGGTGAAGATCGTGGCCGACCTCTATGGAGGCCAGGTGGAGTACCCGGGAACGATTGCAGGCCTGGGGTTGGGGACCGGCGCGGCCTTTGCGTTACTGCCGGCCCAGAATGCCACGGGCAACTGGATCAAGGTCGTGCAGCGGGTGCCGGTACGGATTGCCCTGGATCCGCGGCAGCTCAGCGCTCATCCGCTGCGCATCGGCCTCTCGACCCGGGCGACCGTCGACATTCACGAGACTTCCGGGCCGCAACTCGCGCCGGCACCCCGCAAGGAGCCGGTACTCAACACCGATATCTACGTGATCGACTTCAGCGAGATCACGGCCCGCATCGCGCAAATCATCGCGGACAACGCGCCGTCGGACCTGGGCAGGGGTGCGTCCAAGGTCGGCCCGGCGCATGACGGATCCGCAGGCTGAGGTCTCCCGGGTGGCCGCTCGCTCGACATCCAACGAGTCACCGTAGACAGTCGCGTCTGTCGCGCAAGACAAACACGATGTTGATTTTGACACTGTCGGCGGTTTCACGCTGAAACGCCTGTTTTTGCGGCCTTCGACCTCACATAACATCGCGCTAACGCTGGCCTTACGAGCCCGCCGTCCACCTCGCGGAGCTGCTTTGCGTCGGCTCCGCGCGACAGTGCCGCCTCATGGAAATCAACAGCTTGTCGGCGTAACGATCCCTTGCGTCCGCCACAGACGACACCCTCCGGTCGCGACCGCAAGGTGTTGGAACGCGCGAGAACATTACAAAGCATCACGTTTTCAAACACTTGGCGCGCGACCCCTGTATGTCCGTGCACGAGAGGCACGGGCTTTGCTTTGACTGCCCGCCTGCGGCGAGCAACCGCGTGCAGCGAGCAATGACTGCAGCGGCGCGCTCGTCGTGGGCACCACACTAAATTTCCATGGAAGAGAGGGAGGGGCGTTATGAAGTCGCACGTCTCGACGGGCGCGACATCTGTCGCATTGATATTGTTGGGTTGGGCCGCCGGCTCCGCCCCCGCGATGGCTGCCGCCGCTGCTGATCCAGGTGTTCGCCCGGCCAGCGCCACCGACACCTTCGGTAATCCGGTTCCGGGTCTGACCCCGGATCAGAACACTTTGTTCCTCAACGGCCAGGCCAACTTCAAGGAGCAGGAGCAGATCGCCGACGGCTTGGGTCCCCGCTTCAACCTCGATAGCTGCGTGGGTTGCCATTCCTTTCCGACGCACGGCGGCTCGGCTCCCGCGGTGAATCCGCAGGTCGCCCTGGCAACCGCCTTCGGAGCCAACAACGTCGTACCGACCTTCTTGTCGGCGAATGGGCCCATCCGCGAAGCGCATTTCAAGTTCACTGCCAACGGCACTCGCGACGGCGGCGTGCACTCGCTGTTCGTGATCAGCGGCCGTGTGGACTCCTCCGGAAGTGCGGCCGGCTGTACCGCCGTGCAGGAGGACTTCAATGCCCAGTTCGCCCGGGGCAACGTGGCGTTGCGCATTCCAACGCCGACTTACGGCCTGGGGTTGATGGAGAACATTCCGGACACCACCCTGACCGCCAATCTCGCCGCCAACGCGAGTCAAAAGCGGCAACTGGGTATTTCGGGTCACCTCAACACGAACGCCAATGATGGTCGTATCGCACGATACGGCTGGAAGGCCCAGAACGTGTCGCTGCTGCTGTTCTCGGGCGAGGCCTACAACGTGGAGGAGGGCATCACGAACGAGCTCTTCCAGACCGAGCGTGACCTCAACTCCACATGCCAGTTCAAACCCGTTCCGAACGACGTGACGGGCGCGGAGAGCCCCGTTGCCGCTGACAATCTGAACAGTGACATCACCAACTTCGCGCTGTACATGCGTTTCCTCGGGGCCCCGACTCCCTCCACGACCGTTCCCGGAGGCGCGACCTCCATTGCCAACGGGCAGAAGCTCTTCAGCAGCATCGGCTGCGCGTACTGCCATACGCCGGCACTGAAGACCAGCAATACCGTGGTGGCGGCGCTGGCGAATCAGACCGCTGCGATGTACTCCGACCTGGCGCTTCACAAAATGGGTCCGGCCCTGGCGGACAACATTCTGCAGGGGGCCGCCGCCGGTGATGAATTCCGCACGGCGCCGCTGTGGGGCCTGGGAGAGCGCATCTTCCTGATGCACGACGGTCGCACCCGCGATCTCGTCCAGGCCATCGAGGAGCACGCCAGCGGCGGCAACTCCGGCCGGGGGGGCAACTGGGGCTTCAACTCCCAGTTCGGACCTTCGGAGGCCAACCGGGTGATCGCCAACTACAACGGGCTGAGCAACTCACAGCAACAGGACGTGTTGAACTTCTTGCGGTCGTTATAACGCCCGAGGCGGGCGCCGCGTCTTCGATTGAAGGCCGGCGCCTGTCATTTATTCGAGCTTCACATAGCTCAAGGGCAGGGCGGTGGTGTACTTGATGGTCTCGAGGGCGAAACTCGCGCTCACATCGAGAAACTCCACCGCGGAAATGAGGCGCTTGTAGACCACGTCGTAGGCGTCGATATCCGGGACCACGATACGCATGAGGTAATCGACATCACCGCTCATGCGATGGATCTCCGTGACCTCGGGAATGTCACGCACCACGCTGACGAACTTCTCGAACCAGGCCTGGTTGTGCTTGGCGGTCTTCAGCATCACGAACACGGTGGTGCCCACGTTGACCGCGCGCGCATCCAATAGCGCGACCGTCTGTTTGACTACCCCGTCTTCCTGCAGCTTGCGGATCCGGCGCCAGCACGGTGCCTTGGACAGGCCCACCTTGTCGGCGATGTCCGCGGCGGTCAGATCCCCGTTCTGCTGCAGGAGTTCCAAAATCTTGCGATCGAGCTTATCCATGGAACAGAAGTTCTCTAAGCCTTGGAATTAAGAAATATTGTTGCTCAGGCCGTGGTTTTTGGCCAGGATTTCGCAACCGGGTCGCTCAGGCTTCGGATTACTATGAGTTCCATGAACCTCCAGCGCTTATTCACCGAGCACCCGGCCTCCGTAGGCGAGTCCTATGGCGAGCACCTGGTACGGGCCACCTGTTTCGGGGGGCGCCTGGTGGTGGCTGGACTGGCCTGTATGCTCCACGCGCTGCTGCCTTTTGTGTTCGTTCGAACCGGCAGCGTGGCCATCGACGAGCTGCACGCCCAGATGCAGGCGACCCGGCGCCGCGGGCGCCAGAGCCTGGATCAGCTCGCCTCAGCGGGCGAGTGAATCACGTAGCCGCCTGACTTGTCGTCGCGCTCGAGCGCGATGAGTCGCCGTTCCGCGGCCTCTTCCAAAAGCGCATTGAACGAACGGAAGCCGTAGTAGCTTTCGTTGAAGCCGGGGCGGCGGCGCTTCAGGGTTTGCTTCACCATCGAGCCCCAGATCTTGTCCTCCGCGCCGCGCTCGGCCAACAGCGCGTCGAGGGTGGCGAGAACCAGGTCGAAAGCCTGTTGTTTGCGATCCTCCTCGCGCGGCTCGCCGTCCTTGCCATCACCGTGTGCCGCAGCCGAAGCGGTATGACTGCCCGCGGCGCCCGCGCTATGCGTGGAGGCGCGCTTGCGAGGGCTGCGGCGGGGCTTTGCCTGCTCGCGCACCAGGTCGTCGTAGTAAATAAACTCGTCACAGTTGGCGATCAGCAGGTCGGAAGTGGAGTTCTTCACTCCGACACCGATCACCCCCTTGTTGTTTTCGCGGAGCTTGCTGACCAACGGCGAGAAATCCGAATCGCCGCTGATAATGACAAAGGTGTCCACGTGCGGCTTGGTGTAGCAGAGGTCCAGCGCATCCACGACCATGCGGATGTCCGCGGAGTTCTTGCCGGATTGTTTGACGTGCGGAATCTCGATCAGCTCGAAGCCCGCGTGGTGCATGCTGGCGCGCAAGTCCTTGTAGCGCTCCCAGTCACAGTAGGCTTTCTTCACCACGATGGAGCCCTTCAGCAGCAGCCGCTCCAGGACCCGGGTGATGTCGAATTGCGCGTAGCGCGCGTCGCGAACACCGAGGGCGATGTTCTCGAAGTCGCAGAACAGCGCGAGATTAGTGGTCTCGGCGCCTGAGGGCATGATTTTCCCCTGGGCGTAAGCCCCGCAGCCTCGGCGGAATGGGCCGAAGCTGCGGAGTTTGGCAGGGGTGAGGGTTAGCGTGTGGGCTTTTTCTCGTCCGGCGTCCCGGTGTCAGCGGCGGGTGTGTCCGGCCCGGGCTCCTGGACCTCGAGCTGCGCCGGCTTGGGCACGAAGGCGCAATCCTCGATGTTCTTGATGATCTGGCGCACCTGGCGCGCATCGCAGATATGCCTGAGCAGGAGTACTTTCAAAGCCGACCCGACGTGCTCGGCGAGCGCGCTGATGATGACCGTCATTTCATAGCGGCGGCCCAGGGGTGGTAGCAGATCAGCGATATCCGCCACGCAGGCCACGAGGTTTTCCTTGAAAGGTCCGGGTTCCGTCGTGCTCGAATTTACCGCCATGTCGTCGCTCTCTCTTTTTGTAGGATATAATCCGTGGACCAAAAGCCACAGCCCCTAGAATCATTCGCGCCACCCATGGGCCATGTGTGTCGCGTAAGAATCATTCGCGCCACGCGCGGGGGACTGCGGCGATATGCGTGTAGAACAGATCTCGACAGTTTTCGGACAAGTGTTGCGCGAGCAACGGATCTCACGCGAGCTCTCCCAGGAGGAGTTGGCTCTTGCCGCTGATGTCGACCGCACTTTCGTCAGCCAGATGGAGCGCGGCATTCGCCAGCCCACCATCACCACCCTGATCAAGCTCGCCGGAGCCCTCGGAATCCAACCGTCCACGCTCATTGTCCGAATGGAAAAGCTGTTGCGCTGAGTGTGCGATAGGCGCACCGCATCAATCCATCGTGCTGGGCCGCATACGTAGAAGTCCGTAAGCAGTCCTCGTTCGAAAGACAGCCAACCGTTCGAACAGAGACTCGCGTCACGCGGATTGAAGTGCGGGAATTGGCTCTCCTGCCGAAATAGTCTGTATGCGGAAGTCCATCGTCCTGGCCGCCTGCCTGGTCGCGGCCAGTCTCATTGTCGGCGTGTTCTATGCGGCGAGGACCGCTCTCAGCCACAGCTTTGCCCGCATTGAGGCCGAGGATGGCAAACAAAGCATCGAGCGCGTTCGCCAGGCACTCCAGGCGGATCTGCACCAGCTCGAGATCGCCGCCGAGGACTACGCCCGGTGGGATGACTTCTACGACTTTGTCAAGAGAAACGATCCCAGTCTGACCGAACATTTCTTCTCGCGTGGCGGCCTCGAAAACATCGACGTGGATGTCGTGTGGGTTGTCGATGATTCGGGACGCACCATCGTGCAGCTCAACGCGGACGATCCCGAGGGCCTGCGCCCCCTGGGTCCCGAAACCCTGGCCAACTTCCAGGCTTACGATCCGGTGTTGCGGCAGGTTGCCTTCAGTCCCATGCCGCGAGCCACTCCATTTCTGCGTATGCCGGGCGGCGCCATGGCGGTGGCCGTGCGCCGGGTGTCGCGGGAGTCACCGCCGCGAGTCGCCAGCATCGCGACTTTCGTGTTTGGTCGTTACCTGGATGCGAGCGTGATCCAACGCTTGCAACAGACCAGTCAGGCTCCCGTGCGGGCCACACTGTTGGATGAGCACGGCCGTCCGACGACGAGCGTGTCGGAGGCGGTGGGCCAGTGGTTGGCGTCGATGCGGCATCAACCCGAGCAACTTCAGACGGGCGATCTGTTGGTACAGACCGGCGATCCGTCGACGTTGCGCAGTCATATCATCCTGCGGGACATAGCCGGGCAGCCGCTGCTCGTGCTTTCCACCACGGCGTCACGCGCGGCCCTGGAGGTCAGTAAACAGACCATCACCTGGGTGGTTGCCGCGCTCGTGATCGCCTTCACGCTGCTGGTCATCCTGTTGGCGACGCTTCTGAACCGAAGCTGGCGCAATCGGGTCGCCAGCCAGCGTCAATGGCTGGATCACCAGCGCAAAATCTCGCGGTTGGCCCGCCGTGACACGCTGACCGGGCTTCCCAACAGGCTGCACCTGCAGAAGTTGCTGCCGCGGCTGTTGGTACGCGCGGCTCGTGATGGCACGCGCCTCGCTCTGTTGAACCTGGATCTCGATCACTTCAAGCACGTGAACGACTCGCTCGGTCACGGCATGGGTGACCGGTTGTTGGCGGCGGTGGCCCGGCGCCTGCGTACTTCGATCGCCGCCAATGATGTCGTGGTGCGCATGGGTGGTGACGAGTTCGTGATCGTGGCGACCCAGTTGCCGGATGCGGTGGTGGTGGACTCGATCGCCGACCGCGTTCGCCGGGCGCTGGCCGTGCCACTGGATCTCGAAGGCATCACTTTGTCGGTGACTCCCAGTATCGGTATCAGCGTCTTCCCGGAAGACGGCGTCGATGCGGAGCAACTCCTCAAGCACTCTGACATCGCTCTGTATACCGCCAAGGACCGGGGTCGCGGCAATCACCAGTTCTACACCCCGGAGATGAACACCCGTCTGAACGAGCGGGTCGGGTTGGAGCGTGCTTTGCGCCAGGCGCTCGATAACAACGAGCCAGGCGGACCCATGGGCCATCTGTTCGTCGAATATCAGCCGTGCTTCGATCTCCAGACCATGCGCACGGTGAGTCTGGAGGCGCTCGTCCGCTGGCGCACGGCCGACGGCACCTTGATCCCGCCGTCACGTTTCATTCCCATCGCCGAGCAGAGCAACCTGATCGTCGAGATCGGCGAGTACGTGTTACGCCAGGTCTGCAGGCAGTTGAGTGAGTGGCAGCGGGAGCGCGTGCCCCTGGTGCCGGTGTCGGTGAACATCTCGGTGCGCCAGATCGAGAAAACACCGCTCGCGAGCCTGGTGGCGGGACTTGCGCAGGAGCTCGGCATCGATGCCAACCTGTTGTACTTCGAGATCACCGAAAGCGTCGCCATGCAAAATTCCCAACTGGGCCTGGGCGCGCTGCAGGCTCTTCGTAACATGGGCTCGCGCATCCTGATCGATGACTTCGGCACCGGTTATTCGAGCCTGAGTTACCTGAAGCACCTGCCGATCGACACGTTGAAGATCGATCGCGCCTTCGTGCGCGACATGGCTTCTGACACCAACGATGCCGCCATCGTGCGCGCCATTGTGGGTGTCGCCAAGAGCCTGGGCCTCATGCTCGTGGCCGAAGGCATCGAGTCGGCCGAGCAGCTCGAATGTCTGCGCAAGCTCGGCTGCGAGTGTGGCCAGGGCTTTTTCTACAGCCCGCCGGTCTCGGCGGCGACGGTGCGCGACCTGCTGTGGCAATTGCGGGGACCGCGCTCGGCGCTGGAGGCCCTGAAGCTGCGCCTCGTGGGCTCCGTGACGCCCTGAGCCCCGCCCCGGGGGTAAGACGTCAACTCGAATCGCATGGCATGAGATAATCGCCTTTTGCGTTTGGACCGCGAGGGGCGATTGCGCATGGCTGCTAAAAGAACAACCAAAGTGTCACGCCAGGCCGCCGAGGAGGCGGTTCGTACGCTGCTGCGTTGGGCCGGTGAGGATCCGGACCGCGAGGGCTTACTGGATACCCCTAAGCGTGTGGTGCGGGCCTACGAGGACTGGTTCTCGGGTTACAAATCCGATCCGGCCGACTACCTGCGGCGCACCTTCGAGGAAGTCGGCGGCTATGACGAAATGGTGGTGTTGCGTGATATCACCTTCGAGTCATTTTGCGAGCATCACATGGCGCCCATCATCGGACGGGTGCATGTCGGCTATCTGCCCACGAACAAAGTCGTCGGCATCAGCAAACTCGCGCGCGTGGTAGACGGTTATGCGCGCCGCTTTCAGGTGCAGGAAAAACTCACCGCCCAGATCGCCAACTGCATTACCGAGGTGTTGAAGCCTCGCGGCGCGGGTGTCGTCATCGATGCGGTTCACCAGTGTATGACGACCCGCGGAGTGCACAAGCGCGGTGTGTCCATGATCACCAGCCGCATGACGGGCTCGTTTCGAGAGGATGCGCGGACGCGTGCCGAATTCCTGCAATTCATCGGCATCCATGGCATGAGGTCGGAACCTTGAAGAGGGCACGCTCTCACTGAAAGTTCACCTGCTCGCGCTCGTAGTTCGGGTCGCTCCACAGATAGAGATACGCCTGGGTGGCGGCGGAATCCACCACCATGACCGCGTCGGGTACCTTCGAATGGACCCATTTCGAGGCGGCATCAAAAAACCTGGAGGGGAGCGCGGTGTGTATGAACACATCACTCGCACCGCTATCGCCCTGTGCGACTGCCTTGAAGCCGTAGTACTTGCCGCCGGACTGTTGTGTGTAGATGAGTACCTTGTAGGCCGTGCTGGAGTGATTGGCCTGAATCAGCAGCAGGGCGTAGGAGGCGCTCTTGGGGTCCTGGAAATGGCCGGCCGCGATTCCAGGGCACGTCAGCGGCCGCTCCTCACCCCAGCGCGTGCGGGCCCGGGCACTCAGGTCGGATGGCTCCTGGACTTTCCAGCTACTGAAGAGCCTCGACAGGCTGCCGCGAACGTCATCGGGCAACGCGTCCATGTGGCACAAATCAGACAACTCGTCAGGTTGATCGGCAGCGTGGAGTGTTGCCGACGGGCTCAGGGTCAAACAGCAGCCCATGACGATACAAAGCGCGCGCGACACGAGCGCGCGCGCCGGTTTGGCGTGCAACATCGGACCTCACACAAGCTTATGCGGACGGGCCCCTAGACTCCCTCGGGAACCGGTGGACAGGGACAGAACCGTCCGTGGCGTATCCCCATCATTGTGCCGCAACTGTCGTTTCGGACAAGTAGTCCTACAGGCATAAAGTCATGTCGGGTCATAACAGCACCCAGGACTTTAGGCTCAATAACGCGAGGTTAAGTCTACTCGCACGCGCTTATGTCAAGGTTGGGTCCGTTATGTCATCGCCCCCGCGTCACTGGCGTACGCTTGCCGTTTTCTTGAAGTCCGCGGGAACCTCGAACTCGCCCGGACTCACGTTGCCGGTTGAGATCGACACCAACTCCGAGGTCAGGGTGACGACGGGAACGAGCCCGTCAGGTAACACCGAATCCGTTGCGGCGGCTTGGCTCGCCTGGTCGTCTTTCTTACGGCGGAACATGGAACCCAGCTTGCCGGCCATCTGTCCCGCGAGTCCGCCGGGCGTGGTAGGTGTGCTGTTATCCGCCGACGCTGAGTTGCCCTCATCGGAGGATTTCGGGGTGCTCTTACACTGCGGGCCGCCGAAAGCGAATGAGAAGCTCGATTTCACCGGGTAGCCTTTCGCGTCGCGTGTCTTGGCGAGAATCTCCCCCCACACGCCCTTGTAGCGACTGAACATGCTCTGGGCGCGCTGACTGAGATCCCCGTCGCTGCCGGCGGCGGTCGGATCCAGGCCCAACTTCTGCGCGTAGGCGCGCTGAAATTTCTCGGCTTCGGTGCCGACGGTGAGTGTTGGTGCGAGCCACTCATCCAGCGCGAGTGCCACCTCGCAGATGGCGCCCGTCTCTTTGTCTTTGCAAGGCTGGGAGGCCACGATGGTCATGCGCTCGGCCTCGTAGCCGGCGTAGATCGCCTTGGTGCCGGGGCGGTGTACGTCGACCTTGGGGTCGAGCCACTCGCACTTCGAGTCGTCCATGGGCCTGGCGTTCTCCTGGCCGTCGGAGCTGCCCTGGCCGTTGGCGTTGTTCTGCGAGTTGTCGAGAGCCTTCTGCAGGTGGGCTTTCAACTCCTCGAAGGTCTGCTCGCTGTACTGTTTGCGATTGATGTCGAGCCGATCGATCTTGTCGGCATCCAGAAGGATGATTTCCGCGGTCGGGCCGCCGTGGGCAAACATGCGCACCAGTTTGGACTGGAGTTGGATGTCGCGGTCGCTTCGGGAGCGGTTACCCGAAATGGCGGTTCTGGTGGTGCCCGACATATTGGCCACGCTCATGGCGCCCGTTCCCTGCAGGGAAATGCGGCTCTCCAGGGTGACGTCGGCGAAGGCCAGGCTCGAGATGGACGCGAGGGCGACGAGCACGGCCGCTCCGGCGGCCGTGAAAAGATGGTGTCTGGCCATGGAGACTCTCCCCGGGTTGTTCGTACTCGCTGACGGATCGTAACAAGTACCAACAACCGCCGGGAGGTCCCCGATTTGAGTTACGCCGTCACGGCGGCCGTTCCCTGGCGTGACTCGCGCTTGCGGTCGGTTTCCTTCAGGTACCGCTTGCGGATGCGGATGGATATCGGAGTCACTTCCACCAGCTCGTCCTCGGCGATGAATTCCACCGCATACTCCAGGGTGAGCTGGATGGGCGGCGTCAGCAGGATGGCGTCATCCTTACCGGCCGCGCGGATGTTGGTGAGCTTCTTGGTCTTGATGGGGTTCACGACCAGGTCGTTCTCACGGCTGTGGATGCCGATGACCATGCCCTCGTAGACCTTCTCGCCGTGGCTGACGAACATGCGTCCGCGCTCCTGCAGGTTGAAGATCGAGTAGGCCACCGCTTCGCCCGCCTCGTTACTGATCAGTACGCCGTTATGACGGTCGGGGATCTCGCCTTTCACTACGGCGAAGCCGTCGAAAATATGGC
>Ga0105239_10008025_pt1 | contig 12052 bp, 12 predicted proteins | sample KBSC44metaG_FD_92761 | JGI IMG/M metagenome (GOLD analysis project Ga0105239, IMG submission 92761) | Corn rhizosphere microbial communities from Kellogg Biological Station, Michigan, USA - KBS C4-4 metaG | ecosystem: Host-associated > Plants > Roots > Rhizosphere > Soil | place: Michigan, USA...
GCCTCGTGCTGGCTGCTCCACGTGGGACGCGTCTTTCTGGCCTATGGCACGCAGCGCCGGCCGCGGCTGGACGCCGTCGCCGAGGTGATGGTGCTGGAGGAGAGCGACGCGGACGAGGAGGAGGCGGAGCGACAGGCGGCGCGCGGGCTATCGGCGCGCCGTTTTGCGCGAGAGATGCGGGAGCTCTCCGAACTGGCGGCGGAGGCGGCGGAGACGGGCTTTCGCGCAGTCGCCCTGGTCGATGGTCCGCTGATCGCCTGGGCGTTCTACGATGAGGAGGGCGACGATCCGGCGAAGCAGGAGGCGCTACAGGCGCTGCGCGACGGTCTGGAGGCGACAAAGCGGGTGGGTGTCCCGCTGGCGGGGTATATCTCCGGCCCGGGATCGCGCGATGTGGTCAACGGCCTACGGATCGCAACGCTCTGTGATCTCCCGGTCGTGAACTGCGGCGGCTGCCCCTATGCGCCCGGAGCGCGGCCCTGTGAACCGATCCGGCGGGCGACCGATGCGGCGCTGTTTGCGCGGCTGCTGGGCGTTGGGGAGCGGTCGGCGGTCTTTACGGCGGAGCATCAGGCGACCGGATATTCACGGGTGCTGGAGACAGTCTACGGGTCGGAGCATTGGATCTCCTTTTTCTATTTGAACGTAGGGGCCGAGATCGTACGGATCGAGATCCCGGCGTGGGCGGCGCAGGAGCCGGACCTGGTCGATCGGGTCCATGCCATCTGCCTGGATCAGGCGCGGAAGGGGCGTGGCTATCCGGTCGCGCTGGCGGAGGCGCATGAGCAGGCGGTAGTGCGCGGCGCGGATCGGGCGGCGTTTATCAACCTGATGCAGCGCCATCTCGTGCAGGCAGGCACGCCGGTCCCGCGGACACGTAAGGCGCTCGCCAAGCAGGCGCGCTCGGTGTGAAGTATGGGGGCTCCCTCCCCACGCTGCGCGTGAGGAGGGAGCAGGTGTTAAGAGGCCGCCTGCCGTTCGCGGTAGATCGCCATGGCGGCGTCGAGAAGGCGAGCGGCGGGATCGTCGGCGCCGGGCAGGACGGTGGCAGGAGTGATGCCGGCGAGCGGTCGCTCTTCGGCCGGGAGGGCGTTGTGGTTATCCCAGAAGCGCGCCAGGCCCGCTTCGACATCGGGATCTCCCTGAGTAAAGGCGAAGAGCAGGTCGCTCTTGAACTTCGCCAGCGCCTGAGCCTCGTCGCCGTCCGGGGCGGCCCCGGCATCTGCCAGACGCTGCGATTCGGTGGCGACATACGCCCATTGGGCATTGGCGCGCTCCTGATCGGCCTCCGTCCATGTACCGCGCTGCGCCAGCGTGGCGCGCGCCTCCTCCGAGTAGGACGCCTCACTCAACTGCTGCATCGTTTCGAGCTGATCGTCGCGGAAGTACTTCCGGACCCATTCCGATTTCTGTTCCATCTGGATCACCTGAATCACGCGAAGGATCGACTCCCATTCAAACCGGTCCTGCGCCAGCAGCGTCTCCGTGTGCTCGATCGCGGTGATGATGCTATCGATCTGCCGGCGCTTCTCCTGCAGGATCTCCCGCTGCTGCACCAGGACCGCAGCCAGCTGCTGCGGCCCTTTGCGGAGGAAGCGGCGTATCTCCTCCAACGAGAAGCCAAGATACTTCAGAGCCAGGATATGCTGCAGCGTCAGCAGGTCCGCATCGGTGTAGAGGCGGTAGCCCGACTCCGTGTGAGCGGACGGTGATAACAACCCCAGCCGATCATAGTGCCGGAGCGTACGCCGGGTGACCGATGCCTTGGCGGCGAACTGACCGGTTTGGTATAGGGAGCGTCCCAGGGTGATTTTTCCTCTCTGCTGCGGAGTATAAGGGGTGACGTAACGTCCAGGTCAAGGGAGTTTGGCCAGACTTTTTTGTGGCGCTTTCCGAAAAGAGAACGGCCCCGTCGGAAGTGACGGGGCCGTTCGGTGTACAGGCCGCGCGATCGCGGTGTTGCCGTTCTTACAGGTGCAGGCCCACGGAGACCTGGAAGCCGCCGACGTACTTCTGGTCGTACTTGGAGACCCAGTGGTACTTCACCTCGCCGAACAGGGGACCTTTGGTGTTCATGCCGACGCCGAGGAAGCCGCCAAAGAGGCCCTTGACCTTATGGGACGTATCGCTCTCCTTGAGCTGGGTCACGTAGATACCGAGTCCCGCGCCGTAGTAGTATCTGCTGTCCGGCGTGTGGAAGATCTGCGCGACCTGGATCGGCACCATGGTGAAGTCGTTGCCGTCACCGGTGTAGCCGACGCTCAGCTCGCTGTAAGAGATGTTGCCGGTGTTACCTTCGGGCAGCACCTGGAGCCGGTAGTCGCCTTCCACGGAGAACAGGGCATCGCCGCCGACACGGCGGACGTCACGGCCTTGCGGGACGAAGACGCCGGCTTTGATCGAAAAAGGCGCCGCGGCAGGGTCCTTAGACACGGTCTGCGCCTGAGAGACGCCCTGCGAGAGCAGCATCAGACCGCCGCAGAGGGCAGCCAGGCGGAGCGGCCCGCACATTAACTTCTGAGTCGTATTCTGAATCAACACATTCCTCCTACCATTACTTGAGACGGGCGCTTTTTTGGCCCGTTTACGTATGCGATGTCCTGGCTACAGGCGCTTCCCCAGGTACAACACGAGGCCGTTGGCCTTGACGCCGCCAACGCTGGCGCTGACGAGGTTATATTTGGCCTCGATGAAATACGAGAGCGGGCTCTGGTAACCGACCTGGATAAACGCCCCGAAGGGCTTCTTGCTCTCCGATGGCTGGCCGCCTCCACTGACATGCATAAAGTGGAAGGCGAAGCCACCTCCATAGTAGATGTTTCCGGTCAGGCCCGAGGCTGGATTACCCGCGTAGGTCACCTGCGACAGGCCGACGGGAATATCGCGGAAGTTGCGACCATCGCGCCTGCCTTCGGTATAGCCGACCGATAGCAGGGAGATGCCGTTGCCACCGACCGGTACCTGAGCATCAATCTCGCCGGAGGGCAGTATCTTTCCGAAGGCCGAGCGGGTGGCGCTGTCGGCGGGGTCAAAGATGCCAAGCTTCAGCCGGAAGTGTGGCACTATGGACGGTGCCGATGCCTGCGCGTGTGCCGCGTCCGGGGCGCAGATGCCGATAAAGCCTGCCCCCAGGACGACAATGGCTGCGGCAAGGCCACGGCGGGTCGTAATCCGTTCCGTTCGCGGTGATCGCATTCGCTGAATGTTCAAACTTCTTCTCTTTCCATATGACGCCGAACCGGGAGGTATGAGCGCTCTGTCTTAGTAGCGGCGTCCGATCATCAGGGCGGGACCGCTGCCAGACTCGCCTTTAAACCCACCCCCGATAAAGTGGTAGCGTACCTGGACGAAAATGTTCCGTCCCACCAGATACTCGGCCGAGGCATCGCTGCCAAATTTCAGGGCGGCATGGGATTCGCCGCCACGGGAGACGCCCAGCACGTATAGACCATATCCGCCGCCGACAGAGACGCGTCCCAGCTCGTTACTGACCGCCTTGCCATGGTTGATATGTCGCGGCAGGCCGAAGGACTCGCAGACGCTCACCGATCCGATATGGAGCGTACTGCCCCCACTGTTTTGAGTGCTTGTCGAGTAGCCGAGTGTCACAAATGTGAGCGCCCGGCCGCGCAGCTTTCCCGTCTGCGCGATCAACGGAGCGAAATCCCATTCGATCCGCGGCTGTATCGTGCTGGTATCGCGTCGCGTAGGGGGATCATCCGGGACCAGTGCACCGACCTCCAAGCGCCCATGGAACGGCGGTCGCAGGCGCACGGGCAGCCGCCGGACCCGGCGGGTCTTCGGCGGCTCCGATGGTGCCTGCGGATTGTTGCCTGTGGGCGGTGCGGCGGCTGCCGGCGGCGCGCTTGCCACGACCACCGCGATTGGGGGCGTCGTCGGTACGGAAACGTGCATCGTACTGCCGCGGCCATTATAAGGAGCGGAGAGAGGGGGTGTCAAGCAGCCTCTCCGCAGAGTCCTGCGAAGAGGGAGGCTTATCGGAACGAGATCAGGGGTACGTCTTCAGATACCACCACGGAATTTTTGAGGAGACGGAGATACGGCGATGGCGATGCAGGCCGCTTCCGAGCGGCAGATCACGTTCTCTTTGCCCCATACCCTGGCGCCGACGACGGTGTCGGTGCGGTCGCCGGCATTCGGGGAGGGGCAATCGATCCCGTCGGCAAACAGCGCCTACGGCGCGGACGAGCCACCGGAGATCTGCTGGCAAAATATACCGGCTGGAACGCGGTCATTGGCGCTGCTCTGTGAGGACCCCGATGCCGAGAACCCCTGTCCGTTTGTCCACTGGCTCCTCTATAACATCCCGCCGGACGCCGGCAGCACGCTTTGCGCCGGCGCGTCCGCTGCCGAAGGCGTGAATTCGCGGGGCCTGCCGGGCTATTTCGGGCCACGGCCGCCGTCGGGAGACAGGCCGCATCACTACCATTTCCAGCTGTTCGCACTGGATGCCCTGCCGCCGCTTCCCGTAGGTATCGAGCGCCGGGCGCTGCTGGATGCGATCGCCGGTCACGTCCTCGCGAAAGGGGAACTTATCGGAACGTTTGCGGCGCCCTAACTGTGGTGTCGGGCAGAAAGTCCTGGATCGCCTGGCGGCTAAGTGGTTCGCTGACGAAGAAGGCGTCGTTGTGGGTGCCGCGGAGCGGGACGAGTTGTTTGGGTTCACGAGCGGCGGCGAAGAGCCGTTCCGCGTGCCGCTCGTAGGAGAAGACGCGATCCTGCCGGCTGTGCAGCTGGAGGAGCGGGGCGTTGATGCGGGCAATCTTTCGGCGCGAGTCGTAGCGGTTGTAGACGAGCAGGCGGATGATGCCGGGCAGGAACCAGAAGATCTGCTGCCCGGTATCGGCGACCGAGGTGTACGCGGCTTCCAGGATCACGCCGCCGACGGGAACGCGTGAAGCGAGATCGACGGCGACGCCACTGCCGAGGGACTCCCCGTACAGTACGATATCTTTCGGGGCGATGCCGCGGGTTTGTGTCAGGTACTGATAGGCAGCGTCGGCATCGCGGTAGGTCCCTTTTTCGCTCGGACGGCCCTCGCTGTCGCCGTAGCCCCGATAATCCAGCACCAGGATCTGCAGCCCCAGTTCATGAAAGACCCGACACTTCTCCACACGATGGCCGAGATTTCCGGCGTTCCCATGAAAGAAGAGGAGAGTAGGGGCGTCCGGGCGGTCAGCGGGCAGAAGCCAGGCGCTCACGCGGACATTGTCGACCGTGGTGAGCGTCACCGGTTCATAGTTCAGCCCGGCATCGGCGGGCGTACGAGTCACCTGCCGGCCGGGATGGTTGGGGTAGTAGAGCATCCGCGGCTCATACCAGCGCAGGAAGAGCAGGACGAGGGCGATCTCGCCGAGGGTTTGCAGAAGAAGGCGCAGGTCGGCGATAGTGAAGCTCATGCTTCTATAAACGGAGCGGTGTCCTGGATTGTTACGTTGAACTTGCTCCCCGCTCGGTAGTGCGGGGAGCAAACCTCGCCCTCTACACCTCCACGCGGCGGCCCGTTTCGAAGGATTCGATGGCGGCGTACGCCAATTGCAGGGCGCGCAGGCCGGCGCGGGCGTGGATGGGCGGTGGTTGGTGGGCGCGGAAGGCGGCGAGAGCATCGTCCAGATAGAGATCGAAGGGGTGGGAGAAGGCGCGGTCCGGGTCGTTGAAGTAACCGGCCTGCCAGACCTGGGCGGTTTCGTCGCCGAGGTGCTGGAAGGAGTAGCGCCGCACCGTGTCTTCGATCAGGACGCGACCGTGGGTCCCGTTGATCTCGACCAGGTGGGTATCGCGGTAGGCATAGGAGGAGTCGTAGGTGCCGATCAGGCTGCCGACGGCGCCACTGGCGAAGCGGAGGGCCAGAACGAGCGTGCGGTAGCCGTGTCCGGTCTTATCGGTCATCTCGGCCGAGATCGAGGCGATCGGGCCGCAGAGGTATTCGAGCTGGTCGAAGCCATGGCACTGGGTCTCGATCAGGTTGGCGTGCGGATGGTCGCTGCTCCCCTCACCGCCGAAGCGCCAGGAGGCGAAGATGAGGTCGCCCAGCTTTCCCTGTTCGATCGCTGCATGGGCCATCTGGACCGGGCGGGCGTAGCGGTGGTTGAAGACGATCGAGAAGAAGAGATCGCGCTTCGCCGCTTCCGCGATGAGACGTTCGCCCTCCGACAGATCGAAGACCAGGGGCTTTTCGACGATCAAGGGAAAGCCGCCTTCGATCACCTGCAGGGTGGGCGCAAAGTGCCCCTGGTTCGGCAGACAGATGGTGACCAGATCCGGCTGCTCGGTCTCCAGCATGGCGATCAGATCGGTATAGGGGGTAGCGCCGACGCGCTCGGCGCGGGCGCGCGTCCGCTCCAGGGTACGGCCGACGATCGCGCAGAGTTCGACATCCGCCCGATCGGAGAGGGCACGGGCATGCTGCCATCCCCAACCGCCCGCCCCGACGACGGCGATCCGCAGCTTTTTCGAGGTGACCGTGCTCATTGTTCGATGACTACCTTACCGGTCTCGCCGGCGAAGAACCGTTCAAAGGCGTACTGGATCTCCCCGACGCCGAAGCGGTGGGTGATGATCTGGTTCATATAGTCCCGATTTTCGCGCAACAGGCGATAGCTTTCGGGCATCTCCTGGTAGGCGAAGTATTCACTGGCGCTCAAGGTCAGCTCCCGGTTGATAAAGTTGCCGTACAGGTTCTGAATGGTCTGTCCCCCGCCGTGGGCAACGGCGACCAGGACGCCACGATGCGCCAGGAGCGCCAGGCACTCATCGCGCACGGCCTCCTGCCCGGCGGCATCGATGGCGACATCCGGCGCCGAAAGGCCATGATGCTTCAAGCCCTCAGCGAGCGACATCTCGGTGGCGAGAACCGGCAGACCACCCAGCGTTTCGGCGAGCTTGAGGCGATAGGGGACGACATCGGATATGACGACGGGGATATCCCGACCAAGCATCAGCTTGACCATCGCGAGCAGGCTGAGGCCGATCGGCCCAGCACCGGGAATGAGGACCGATTGAATGTCCGAATGCGTCTGCTGCGCCCGCCGGACGGCGTGGCCTCCGGTTCCCATGATGTCGAGAAGAAGGGTCGCTTCGGTCGCCGAGATATCATTACCGACCGGGAAGAAGATGTTTTCGTGGACCAGTTCGTAGACGCCGTAACCGCCGTCGCGGTTGAAGCCCATGTCGCCGCGCTTGGCCAGGCACTGGTTGGTAGCGCCGGACCGGCAGGAGCGGCACTCGCCGCAGAAGTCCATCAGGAAGACGGCGCCGCGCGTCCCGACCGGGGTGGTCGTTCCGGGGCCTACGGCGACGACGGTACCCGCGGCCTCGTGACCTGGGGTGACGTCACAGCCGTGAAAAAACTGCCCGCGCTCCGAGCCGCAGAGCGCGTTTGCGCCGCAGCGGAGCAGAAGCTGGCCAGGGCCGGGCTCGGGTACGAGTTTGACGGTCGTGCGGATCGTGCGCTCACCCACGAAGTGGGGCACGATCACCTGGGACGGAATGTCGCTCTGGGACATCAGTATTCTCCGGGGATGTAGAATCTTGCTCTCCACGGTACGGCAATGGGACGCTCTCAACAATGAGATGCAGCGCCAGCGGATTGAGATTCTTTGTCAGATTTTCGCCGGCCGCGGGGCGGAGGGTAGCTGGGCGATAGCGCGCCATTCGGAGGGAGTCTGGCCGAGGCGGCGTTTGAACTGCACAACCATGTATTCGGGGTGCGCGAAGCCGGTGCGTTCGGCGATCTGGGCCAGGGGCCAGTCGGTCTCGCGCAGGAGTTGTTGAACGCGGCGAAGCCGAATGCGGCGGATCTCCTCCTGAGGGGAGTGGCCGAGGAGGCGCCGGAAACCGCGCTCCAGGCTGGAGCGAGAGAGCGGGACGCGGGCCAGCAGATGGGGGATAGCGAGACCGTCACAGGCGTGTTCGCGCAGATAGCGGAGGGCGAGAGCGAGGGCCGGGTCGTCGACGGCGACCGTATCGGTGGACTGACGAACGACGATCTCGCGCGGTGGGATACGTCGGTGAGAGAGGGGGGGGCGGAGCGCCGGCCATCAGTTGGTCGAGCAGGGCGGCGGCTTCGTAGCCGATGCGGGCGGCATCGGGAATGACGCTGGACAGGGGCGGATCGCACAGCTCGCAGAAGGTCTCGGCGTTATCGACGCCGATGACGGCCACCGTTTCCGGAACAGCGAGATCGAGCATCCGGCAGGCATCGAGGACGTGATGCCCGCGCACATCGTTGCAGGCGACAATACCGAGAGGGCGCGGCAGACTTTGGATCCAGGCTGCGATCCGGTCGCGCTCCTCCTGCCAGGAGTACTCGCGCAGTCCCTGGGCCGGTGAGGTGAAGATGCTGGTCAGAGTCGCGCCGCGGACATCCCTGATTGCGGCCTCGGCGCCCGCCTGGCGCTCCTCGGACCAGGCTTCGTCAAAGCCGGCATAGGCGATATGGCGGAAGCCGCGCTCCAGTAGGTGCTCCGCGGCCATACGGCCTATAGCTGCCATATCCGATCCGATATGGGGAAGACCGAGATCGCCGTATCGGTCGTTTAGATCCACAACGGCAAGGCGGCGCCGCCGCAGGGCCTCAGCGAGCGCCGGTGTCGTCGGTCGGCAGATCACGCCGTCACCGTCCCAGGTCATCAGCCAGTCCGGCGGCGGGGCGAGAAGCTCCCGTTCGTCCAGGAAGACCGACCAGCGTCTCTGTGTCCGTAGATACTGCGAGATCCCATGCAGGATCTCGCGTCCGTAGACGACTGCGGTCTCGACGATCAGGGCGACATTGGGATGAGGCGTCGTGATCATGGTGTGATTGATACCACTATCGCCAACAGGCGGGTAGGATACGGGCGTCATTACTGCGTACTACTGACACTTAGCCAAGGACCCTTTCGTCATGCGATCTCGCTTCTCTTGCCGCGCCGCTTCTCTGGCGCTGACTATTTTTGCCGGACTATCGCTGAGCGCCGGATGCGGCGGCGGAGGCGGCTCGACGCCGTCAATGAACGTCACGTTTACACGGATCGCCGACAAGTCGATGTCGGAGTTTGCCGCGGTCGATCGGTTTGATTTACCGTCGATCAATGGCGCCGGCACAGCCGCTTTCCAGGTAGATGTTACATTTACGAACTTTCTGGCGGGCGCTATCTACAAGGGAAGCGGCGGTGCGGTGACGAAGATCGCCGATCCGACTGCCGGAGCGCTTGGCGGGGTGGATGACCATGTCACGATCAACGATGCGGGCACGGTGGCGTTTCATGCGTCGGATGTCACGTCGATCTTTACCGGAAGCGGCGGGGCGCTGACGCTGGTAGCGAATACATCGCAGGTGCCGGGCGGGCTCGCGCCGATCGGCGCTCCGGCGATCAATGCTGTGGGAGCAGTTGCCTTCGCCGGAACGAACGCTGCCGTCCCACCAACCGATACGCGCCTTTTCCTCAAAAGCGACGCCGGAATAACCACGCTGCAGCAGACACAGGCAGGGGGCTTTGCCAGTCTCGGTAATGTGGCAATGAATGACTCCGGTGTCGTCGCCTTTCAGGGGATGAAAACCGATGCCAGCCAGGGCGTCTATGTTCGAAGCGCTGCCGGTGTCGTGTCTGTGATTGCGGATATTAATACCCCGGGGCGAAATGGCTTTTCTTTTGGCAACCCGGTCATCAATAGCGGAGGAATGGTGGCGCTTCGAGCAATTAAGAATAGCCAGGTCAGTTCCCAGGCGATCCTGGTGGGCAGCGGAGGAGCGCCGACAACGGTCGCGGATACGACCAGCGTGGCATCCCCCTTTGTCTCCTTTGGAGAGCCGTCGATCAATGACAACGGATCGGTCGCGTTTCTGGGGCTGGAGCGTGACGGTACCAAGGGGGTGTTCGTGCTATTTCCGGGAGCATCAACTCCGGTTCCCATAGTGAAAGTCGGAGATGCGATGTTCGGATCGAGTGTAGTCCAACTCGATTTTGGCCGGAATGCACTGAACAATGCGAACCAACTGGCGTTCATTTACGCCCTGCAGGATGGCAGTATCGGGATCGCCGTAGCGAACGTGCAGCGGTAAACCCTTATCCGTCCGGCACTCTTCAGGCGCCGGACGGGTGCGACATAGCCTTTCGGCGCGTATCAAGGGGTATGGAAAAGACGATTCGAAGAGCGGGGTGTGGAGTGCTCTTGGTTGGCGCTCTGGCGGGGGCGTTGTGCTGGGGGAAGCATCTCGACGATCTGGAGGTGCGTAACGATCTACCGGTTCCGATTCGGGTGGCGGATTCTGTCGGAGGAGTTAGGAACCCATTCCGGCGTGAGCTGGGTATCGTGCCGGCGCACGGAGTGCGGCGGTTCCGTGCTGAGGCGGGGTACGGCGGCAATGCGCTGGATGCGATCACTTTCGCGCGCGTAGAAAGCAGCGAGTCGGCCCGAAGAGAGGGGTTCCGCTTGCACGTGATGCCGGAGAGTAATTCCTACGGGGGAAACGTGCTTTGGCGGATGATAATAGCACCCACGCGGGGCTGATGGCGAGTTGGAAGGGCGAACCGGAGCGCCTGCTGAGTAGCGACGGGGACGTAAAGGTTTATCTACACAAACTCCGCACCGCGGAGTTTGGCGAGCTATGGCTGTCGTATCCGGGCGGGCCGATTCTGTCAGTTCTGACGAGCGGGGGCCGGGGCTGGCTGATGTTTCTGAGGCACGATGACGGAGATTCTGGCTTCAGTACGCGAAATCCGGAGTGCGCGGGACCGGAGGGAGCAATGCGTTCGTTTATGATGAATGGCCAGCAGGACCAGTATCCTGAGGCATTCACGCTGTCGCTGGAGCAACTGATCCTCGCGATAGAGCATTTCTGTACGTATGCAGAGCGCGCACCCTGGGTGTGCTGGCATGAGGACTGAGAGATCAACCTGCTTTGCCTGCAGGCCCCTGCAGGCAAAGCAGGTTGGTACGGGTATCCGGTGCCAGTAAAAACCCGATATGAGGTATAAGGTAGACAATATTCGAGGAGTCACAACATCATGGACGCGGCACACTGGGGACTGGCGGGGCTGCTGGCTCTGGGGTTAGCGGCATCGGTTGGGCTGAATACGTTTCTTCCGCTGCTGATGCTGGCGGTGGCGGCACACTTTCATCTGGCGGGCGTGACGCTGAACGCGGAACTGGCCTGGATGGGGTCGGATACCGCGCTGGTGGTGCTGGCGCTGGCCACGGCGCTGGAGCTGATCGGCGACAAGGTCCCGGCGGTGGATCATGCCCTGCATGCGGTCGGCACGGTGGCGCGACCGGCGGCGGGCTGGCTGATCGCGACCTCCGCGCTGGGCGCGAGCGTGGACCCGGCGACGGCGGCGATCATCGGGTTGATGATCGGCGCACCGACCGCCTTTGGTTTTCATGCCGCGAAGTCCTCCACACGGGCTCTGGCGACGGGGACGACGCTGGGAGCGATCAATCCGTTTCTCTCCGCCTTTGAGGATCTTCTCGCGCTGGCGCTGGCCCTGCTTAGCTTTATTGCCCCTCTACTGGTGCCGATCGCACTGGGGGTGATCATTATTGTCTTCCTGCGGCTGACACATGCCGTGCGGCGCCGCCTTGCCGCGCGCCCCCCGTGGCGCGCCGCGTAATCAGGCCCAGAGCAGATAGTCAGGCATATTTCTTGACGATAACAGACAGGCAACTGTACAATCGCCGTGATATGTCGCATTCTGACGTGGCGTCGACGCCGCTCGACCAAACGGCCACATTTCTCCTGGAGATCGGCACCGAGGAGCTACCTTCCGGATCGGTCGCGCCTGCGCTGGAGCAGCTAAAGGCTGCCCTCGCCGCACGCCTGGAGGCGGAGCGTCTGGCGGCTCCAGAGGCGATCGTGGAGACGCTCGGAACGCCGCGACGGCTGACGCTGATCGCACGCGGCGTTTTGCGGCGCCAACCGGATCAGGAGGTCGAGGCGCGCGGTCCCGGTGTCAAGGTGGCATACGATGCCGACGGCCGACCGACCAAAGCGGCGGAGGGGTTTGCGGCCAAGCAGGGAGTCCCGGTGGAGACGCTGGAGCGCGCCGGCGAC
>Ga0105239_10008026_pt1 | contig 12052 bp, 8 predicted proteins | sample KBSC44metaG_FD_92761 | JGI IMG/M metagenome (GOLD analysis project Ga0105239, IMG submission 92761) | Corn rhizosphere microbial communities from Kellogg Biological Station, Michigan, USA - KBS C4-4 metaG | ecosystem: Host-associated > Plants > Roots > Rhizosphere > Soil | place: Michigan, USA...
GTAATTTTTTACCTCACCCGTGACGGTGATACCCTTGGGCCCCGAAGGAGCGGCGGCAGCCTGCCCGCCCGCTTGCAGTGCGATGGCGGGCCGCCCTGTTGCCACCGAGCGGATGGTAATCGTCGAGGCCGCCGTCAGCGCCTGATCACCCGGCGTGTCTCCATTCGCCGCGAGTAGGAACGCTGCGAGATTGATCGAGGATGCGTCATCCAGGCTGCCAGGATTTCCGGGAGGCATGGTGGTGCGGATGGTGTTTACCAACTCACGCGCCGTGCGCGTCCCCCACCCTCGGATAAAGTTCGCACCGGCAAGTTGAGGCCCTTCGCCGCCCCCCAAATCCGTCGCGTGACAACTCGCGCAACGAGACTGAAAAAGTGCGCGTCCGGCTTGGGCCTGCTGCGTCGTCTGCCCGACAGCCGCGCTCGCCGCGATCATCCACAACCAGAGTGATTGGTTCTTCATGGCAGCCCCCCGATCATGTTGACACAAATCGTGTAATACTGGTTCGCCATGGATATCCATAGTATTCTTGCGGAGCTGCGCTCCGAGAAAGACCGCCTCGAGGAGGCGATTTTGACCATTGAACGGCTCGCCGTCGGCAGCCTGACGAAACGGCGGGGGCGGCCCCCCAAGTGGATGGCGGAGGCGAAAGGCGGTCCTTCGGATGGCGGCCTCCAGGCGCAAGCGCCCAAGAAAAGACGCCGGTTCAGTGCGGCGACTCGCAAACGCATGGCGGAATCACAACGTAAGCGATGGGCCTCCCGGAGAGCCACCGCGCAAGCGGCCTGATCACGTCCAGTCAGAACTCAGATCCAGCGGGCCTCTGCTCAGATTGCGAGCATGCGCGAATCATTCGCTCCGACCGGGGAAGCATTTTTTATCTTTGCCGGTTGTCCGCCACGGATCCCAGTTTTGCGAAGTACCCTCGGCTGCCAGTGTTGAGCTGTCCCGGTTATCAACAAAAAACGGCTGATACCTAACCGATATCGGCCGGTTCCAGCTTCGGAACCAGGAGGTGAATTACCAGGAGCGCCATCAGGTACGCCGAACTGGCCATCACAAATAGAGGCACGTAGCTGCCTGTGAACTGCAACAGGAATCCGGTGAAGGTCGCGACTACCATGCCTGCCACCGCGCCTCCAAACCCGCCGATTCCCACCACCGACCCGACCGCCCGGCGTGGAAAAGTGTCCGAGACTATCGTAAAGAGATTCACTGACCAGCCTTGATGCGCTGCGGCAGCCAAACCAATCAGGCTCACTGCGAGCCACAAATTCCGCGCCCTGGCCGCAAATAGGATTGGCACCACAAGGCAAGCACAAATAAGCATCGCGGACTTGCGGGCACGATTCACGCTCCAACCGCGCCTCAGAAATACCGAGGAAATCCATCCACCCGAGATACTCCCAAAATCAGCCATAACGTAGATAACAACTAGGGGCGGACCCAGATTGGTAAGCGTCAATCCATATTCGCTGTTCAGGAATTTCGGCAGCCAAAATATCATGAACCATAAGACCGGATCGGTGATGAACTTGCCAAGCAGGAACGCCCACGTCTGGCGATACGCGAGCAGATTCGCCCACGGAATTTTGGAGGTTGATTCGACATCATCATCTTGGAGCGGCGCGAACCCCCGGCGATAGATTGTCAGCCACGCGATTAGCCACGCCGTGCTCAGGAATCCAGTGAAAAGGAACGCCCAGTGCCAGCCGAGCTGCAGCGTAATCCACGGAACCACAAGCGGCGCGACAATGGCGCCCACGTTCGATCCCGAATTGAAGATGCCGGTTGCCAGCGCGCGCTCCTTACGAGGGAACCACTCGGCCACCGTCTTGATCGCGGCCGGGAAATTGCCCGCCTCGCCTAGACCCAGCGCGAAACGCGCAAGCGCGAACCCGATTACCGATTGCACCAGAGCATGGCTCATCGCCGCCAGGCTCCAGATGGAAATCGCGATGGCGTAACCAATTCGCGTGCCGAGACGGTCGATCACGCCACCGGCCACCAACAATCCGATAGCATACGCCGCCTGGAACGATGTCACGATGTAGCCATATTGAATCTCGTTCCATCCGATGACAGATTGCAGATACGGTGCGAGCACGCCTAGAACCTGGCGGTCCACGTAGTTAATCGTCGTGGCAAAAAACAGCAGCGCGCAGATCCGCCAGCGATATCCGGATTTCATGTCATTCATCCGTAGTGTGCGATTTCCTCAGCGCCGCTCCATCCAATACCTGGCTTTTGCAGACTACCATTAATCTAATGATTCAGACGCTCAACCTGGAAACGGTGGTTGCAGAGGTGCTCGCTTCCACGCAGGTCATCGATATCCACACGCACTTATTCGCGCCCGGCTTCGGGAGGCTCGCACTCTGGGGCATCGATCATCTGCTCACCTATCATTACCTCGAAGCCGAGCTTTTTCGATCCGCTCCCATCCGCCCGGAGCAGTACTGGGCGCTCTCCATATCGCAGCGTGCTGACCTTGTCTGGAAAACACTATTCGTCGAGAACAATCCGATCTCGGAGGCGACTCGCGGCGCGATCGCGGTCTTGAATGCGTTCGGACTGAATACCTCTGAGCGTACGCTCACACTTTATCGTGATTTTTTTCGCGCGCAGAATCTGCCAGATCACATCACACGCGTGTTCCAGCTCGCGGGAATCGAATCGGTGGTCATGACGAATGATCCGCTGGATCCCGAAGAATCGCCGCTCTGGGATACCGCAACGCCGGACCCACGCTTTCAGGCTGCGCTGCGCCTCGATCGTCTTCTCAATCAAAAGACGACGTACACACCGGACGATGCCCGCCGTTTTCTCAAAACATGGGCAATGCGAATGCGAGCGGTGTACATGGCGGTGTCTCTGCCGGATTCGTTTCAGTTCTCCACCCATGATCGACGCAGCCAGCTTTTGACTGAGGCAGTTCTGCCCGCCTGCCGCGATCTGAACATCCCGCTTTCACTCATGATCGGCGTGCGGCGCCAGGTGAATCCTGCGATCCGGCTCGCAGGCGACGCTTCCGGGCGCGCCGATTTGCGGTCGATCGAAACGCTCTGCCGTGAGTTCCCCGACAATCGATTCCTGGTGAGCGTTCTCAGCCGCGAGAATCAGCATGAGCTGTGCGTGTATGCGCGAAAGTTTGCCAATCTTATGCCCTTCGGCTGTTGGTGGTTCCTCAACAATCCATCTATGGTGGAGGAGATCACGCGCGAGCGCCTGGAGATGCTGGGAACCAGTTTCATCCCACAACATTCCGACGCCCGCATCCTGGAGCAGGTCATCTACAAGTGGCGCAACACTCGCCGGACGCTGGCTCCGGTGTTGACGAACACGTACCGACTGCTCGCCGAGGACGGCCGCTCGGTCACGCGTGCAGACATCGAATGTGATGTGCAGCGTTTGTTCAGGACAAATTTTCAAACGTTCACATCATGACCTGAGTGGCATGGGAAGTGGCTAGCTCACCCACGCAACAATCCCAATGATGCTCCTGGATGATATCCCGGAAACACCTGCGCCAAATTTTTTTGCCCCAGGTGCCCACTGACCAGTTCGCCCAGCACGTCGCGATAATCCGTAGTCACGGCCAGGTCGCGGCCTTCGAACAACTGCTCTTTCTCGAGACCCGGCCACCTACCGTAGACTTTGCCGCCCCGCACCGAACCGCCCAGCACCATCATCACGTCTCCGTGCCCATGATCCGTGCCGGCATTTCCGTTCTCCTGCGCCGTACGCCCGAATTCCGACATGGTCACGACCACGATGTCTTCCATCCGGTCGCCCATGTCCTGCGAAAACGCTGCCAGCGCAGAGCCGAACTGCCGCAGCAAGTTCGACAACTGCGGATTTTCATTCCCATGATGGTCCCAACCGCCGACCTCGGCGAAGGCCGCTTCGACGCCAACGTCCGCCTTAATCAGCCGCGCAATCTGTTGCAGACTGCGACCCAATTCCCCACCTTGGCCGTACTGAGGGGTAGACGGTCCACCCGGAAGTGGCGTGTTTGGCTGCTGCGTGATCGAGCGGATAATCTTCAGCGCCGCGAATGCGTCGTTACCGGTGCGCGCCAGCGGCTGATCGCCTGACTTCGCGTACATACTCTCCAGAATGCTGGTGTCCGGACCGCCATTCTGCGGCTGCTGCGCATCATTCACCGCGATCGCGGAACGTGCCCCACGCATCGTGCGAGGCAGTTGCGCCCCCACAGCAATCGCCCGCACCGGCGAAGTACCCGGCCCCGCCGGCGATAACGCCCGATTGAGCCAACCATCACTGCTGGTTTTGCCCGGCGTGCCCGATTCCATCTGGTCCTGCGCGTCGAAATGCGAACGGGTCGGATCCGGCGATCCGGTCGCCTCGATGATCGCGAGCTGCTGTTTGTCCCACAGAGCCTTGAGGGGCTGCAACGCGGGATTGAGCGCAAATCGCCCATCCAGATCGATCGCGGTATTCGGGGTGCTGCCCGGCGCGGGTATCCCAATCGTCGGCCGCAATTCGTAATAGCGCTTCTCGGCAAACGGCACTACGACGTTTAACCCGTCGGCCGCGCCACGCTGAAAAATCGCCACCAGGATCTTACGTTTCCCGCCTACGGCTCCATCGGCCGCGCGAGCCAGCCAGGAGGGCGCTGCTCCCATGCCCGCCATCACCATGGCACCGCCGCGCATAAACACTCGACGAGTCAGCATATCTTCACCTCCGTTGGAAATCCGGCGAACTGAGCACTAAACTGGCCACCATCCTGGCGGTCGGCTGCTTACCTTCCAGACCTTTCGCGAGCGCCTCCAGCGTCTGATCGGACGCGGGCCGGCCAAGGACCTCACGCGCGATGGCCGCGGCGTCCCTACCCTCTAAACGCGAGCTGTCTACTTTCACGCCAGGAACCTGGCCAGAAGCCAGCGCTGTCGCGAAATTCACGCGCCCAAGTAAATTCGCCGTGCTGAGCCAGCCTTCGCCGGTTTCCGGATATCCGGTCGGTTCCAGCTTCCCATATAGCGGCTCACCGAGGTCGGCGATCTTTTGGACCAGAGTGAACGCGTCTGAAGCTTCGCCGCCCATTGCGCGCACCGCGCTCACCACCATCTCAAAGGGCGACTTCACCTTCGCCTCCCACGCTCCTTCGGAGAAAAATTCCGGAGAGGTAAGCATGGTCTGCAGCACCGCCCGCAGGTCGCCGTCGGTCTTGGTGAAGGTCTGCGCCATCCGATCCACCAGGGACTGCGGCGGATCGTCCGCCACGAAGCGCTCGGCCAGTTTCCTCGAAATAAACCTTGCTGTTGAAGGATGCCGGGCCAGGATGTCGATGGCCTGCAAGCCGTCCTGCTCCCCACCGCCCGCGGCGATTGTGTGGCCCAGAACGATCTTTTCCCCGGTATCGTGCATGAAACTGGCGAATACGAACTCAGGCTTCGTCGCGGGTTGCCGGATGGTCCATCCCGTAAAGCAGCGCGCCACGGCGATCACATCAGCCTGCGTATAGCCGCCATCCACGCCGAGTGTGTGGAGTTCCATCACCTCGCGACCGTAATTCTCGTTCAGTCCATGCGCCTGCCGGGAAAACTGCTGGGACAGGTTCGGTCCCGTGGCGAACGGGCCGACCTGGAACGTATCGAACGCGTTGGGCGAAATCGATTCCCAGTTATCCAGGTAGTAGAGCATCGCCGGATGGCGCGCCGTCGCTAGCAGCAGATCTTTAAATTTGCCCAGAACATGCGGACGGATCGCATCTCGCTCATAGCTCCCCAGCAGCGTGCGGACAGCATTAGGGGGCTGCGGCGCAACGTTCTTGTTCTCAAATACGTTGAAGTGGTTGAACCAGAAATCCACCAGCACTTCTTCCAGTTGCCGGTTCGAATACAGCGCCCGATAGACTTTGCCTTCCTTCACATCCCCACTAATGACCTGTTGCGGCTGCCGGGTTTTCATTCCCATTCGGCGGTACTCGGGAAATTGTGCCAGAGTCTGCGGCGGCAGCGCCGCGGCCACCTGCTGCCGCTTCTCGGCATCCAGGAAACTGAAGAGTTCTTTTAGCTGCTCTGTATTCCCGCGCAACGCAGTCTGGATCTGATCCTGCGTCAGGAGATCGGTCAACTGCGGCATCAGCTTCCGGATCTGCTTCTGCCGTTCGGCCTGCTGCTCCTGTCGCGCCGCATCCGCTTCTTTCTGTATGTCCGGTAAGCCAGTCAGCTGCTGTGGCGCGACGACGGACAGAACTTGCTTCCGCTTCTCGGGAGTAAGAGCATCCAGCGCCGCTCGGCGTTCCTCGGCCGTGCTGTTCAGAATCTGCCGGATCTGATCCTGTGTTAGCAGCTCATTGAGCGGAGTCTGGCGGAACATCAGCCCAGGGGGAGCCTGGGGATACGACGCGATGATCTCCCCCGGCTCCATCCGCAGCGTCTCCAGCGGCTTGAGCTTTTCATCTAAAACCGGATTTTCTGGAATGCGCTCCGGATGCAATTGCAGATCCACCCATTTTTCGACACCAATCCGGCGAATTTCTTCGACGTCGCCCGCACGCGGCCCGAATGTCAGCCGATTTACGGCCTGCAGGATCTGTTGGTCTCTGGTGAGTTTGGTATCGAAGCGCCCGCCGGCCTTCGTACCTCCGGGTAGGACGCATATCAGCGCCGCCGCAGTCGTCGCCAGTGCAAGACGTGTCATCATGACGCCTCCGCCTCCGGACAGCCTTAGTATATGATTTTCCAAGGAGGTCGTTCCATGAAGTCTTCCCCGGGCATCCCCGCCGCGGTTCTCGCCCTGCTGATCGCACCCGCTTTCGGGCATCACTCGTTCTCCGCAGAGTACGACGCCAACAAGCCCGTCAACGTGCAGGGAGTGGTGGCCAAGCTGGCATGGGTGAATCCGCACGCCTATATTTACGTGGACGCCAGGGATGCCGACGGCAAAATCACGCGGTACGCCTTCGAGACCAGCAGCCCGAATGCGCTGCTTCGGCGCGGCTGGAAGCGCGATTCGCTCAAGGAAGGCGACCAGGTTACGGTAGACGGCTATCTCGCCAAGGACTCCCGCCCGCTCACCGATGGCTCGCTGCACGGTAACGCCCGCCTGGTGACGCTGGCTAGCGGCAAGACCGTCTTCGCGGGATCCTCCGTCGACGATGGAGGCCCTGGTAAATGACCCGTCGTTTCCTTTCCTGCGTGGCAGCCGTCACCCTGGCCGCACTGCTCTCGTTCGCACCGGTCCGCACGAAAGCTCAGTCCGCGGAAAAAGGAAACGCGAAGGGGAAAGACCTCGGCGGACCCGGAGGCGTGATCGCGGTCAATGGAGTCCGGGACGAAAATCTTCCTACGCCGCCCACCGGTCCAACGCCTCGTGCAGCCGATGGGAAACCCAACCTTTCCGGCGTCTGGCTATCTGGAAATTACAACTTCGCCAACATGGGCGGAGCTTTGCCCTTACAGCCGTGGGCCCAGAAGGTCATGGAAGATCGCCAAGCCACGCGAAGCCGCGACGATCCCGAAGCCAAATGCCTGCCGGCTGGCGTGCCGCGCATTACGCCATATCCATTCAAGATCGTCCAATCGCCCGAAGTGATCGTGATGCTGTTCGAAGGCAACGTGCACAGTTTCCGCCAGTTCCTGCTAAATCGCGGCCACGACAAGGATCTCGATCCCAGTTGGATGGGAGAGTCCATCGCCTCCTGGCAAGGCGACACTCTGGTGGTCGACACGCTGAACTTCAACGACAAAACCTGGCTCAATGGCCGCGGCGCGCCGCACACCGAAAAATTACACGTCATCGAGCGCTACACGCGGCCGGATCTGGGGCATCTCGAAGCCGAGATCACCATGGAGGATCCTGGCGCCTTCACCAAGCCTCACACGTTCAAACGAACTCACGTGCTCAGCACCACCTGGGAAATCCATGAATACGTGTGCAACGAGTTCAATGTCGACGTAGACCGTCTGGTCGGGAAATAAAACAGCTAAACTAGGTTTGCTGCCGCTCGGCAGTGCAGTTTCCCCGATTGTCACTCGGGCAACGAGTGACGATTCTCGCAGGGGAGGCTGTCTGTGCGTTGGGCCAAGCTTACCATTGGCGTTCTAAGCGTCATCGCCGCCGCTCTTGCCCAAACCCACCGCGGCACGATTACGGGGACCATATCGGATGCGACGGGAGCCGCGGTCGCGAATGCCTCGATTCAGGTGAGAAACGTAGCCACTGCCCAGATCTATTCCGGCGTGTCGACTGCCACCGGCAAGTTCACGATCAGTAATTTGCCTGCGGGCGGCTACCAGCTGACCGTTCAGGTTCTGAGCTTCAAAACATATTTGCGAAAAGGATTGAACGTTGCGCCGCTTCAAACCATTCGAGCCGATATTGCCCTGGAAGTGGGCTCGAATGCAGAAACGGTTACCGTCATCGCTGAATCCACCCTACTAAAGACCGAAGGTGGCCAAGTCTCCACTGACGTTACAAGCGACCGGCTGAATAACCTTCCTCTATTGGGCATTGGACCGCAGACGGCCTCCGCCGCCGGCGTCCGGAACCCCTGGGCCGTGGCTCAACTTGTTCCGGGAGCGCAGTTCAGCATGGCCCCCGCCGGATTTTCCGGCGGCATTCCACAGATCACGGTGAATGGCGTGCCGACCACGACGTCGTCATTCCGCGTGGAAGGCATGGACTCTGGAAACAATGGCACGCTGGCGGCGTATACATTTCAGGTCCAACCCAGCGCCGAGGCGATTGAGGACGTCACGGTTCAGACTGGCAACGTTGCCGCGGAATTCGGAACCACCGGCGGTGGTGTGTTTAACGCCAGCATGCGCTCGGGGACAAACCAGTTTCACGGGAGTCTTTACGATTACAATGTCAACGAAGCCTACAACGCGGCTCAGCCCTACACCGGCCTCCTCAATAAAGCCCGCCGAAACGATTACGGAGGCAGCCTGGGTGGTCCTATTCGGATTCCCAAGTTGTACAACGGTGCCAGTAAGACCTTCTTCTTTTGGAATTTCGAACAGTTTCGCGAGAACCAATCCGTCTCGACCACGGCCGTGACTGTTCCCATCGCGGAGTATCGGAATGGCGATTTCTCGAGATTGTCCAGCTTCAATAACAGCCAGGTTCTTCGTGTTGGTGCGGGAGCTGCCGCCACAAACTATGTCGATCCTCTCGGGCGAACGCCCATCCTGACGGGCACCATCTACGATCCCTATAGTTTTCAAACCGTCGTGGTGAACGGCCAAAACCTGACGGTTCGGAATCCATTCCCAGGCAATATCATTCCCTTCGTTCGACAAGACCCAGTGGCCTTAAAAATTCAAAACCTGATTCCCCCGCCGGCAGGTCCACACGCCACAAGTCAGATCGGAAGCAATTTCAACGGCGTCCAGCATAGCCACCGGACCACGGAGATCCCATCCCTTAAGCTCGATCAGACCATCGGCCGCAAGGGGCATCTCTCGTTTTATTGGTCCCGAACCGTTACCGCGGACCAGTACCCGATCGTGGGTTCACCCGCTGCGCCCGAAGGATTCCCCTCGCCCATCACCACGGCGATTGGAAACTTTGATAGTTCGCATACCGAGCGCATCAATTATGAACACAGTCTTACGCCCACATTGCTCCTGCATGTAGGCGCCGGCTACCAGCAGAATCACTTGAGCGATAACGCGCCCGATATCCACTATGACGTTCTGAGAAACCTCGGCCTGAAGGGAGCCACCGAGATCCGGAACTTTCCCACCATCTCGATAAGCGGCTTGCCGTCGATCGCCACCGGCGGGATGTCGAACATGGGTCCCAGCACGCAGCTCGATCAATATCTGCAGAAGCCTTCAGCAAATCTCAGCCTGACTTGGGTCCGGAGGAACCACACCTGGAAGCTGGGAGGCGAGTGGCGGGCCGAAGGGAATCCCCAAGTAAGCAACGTCCAGCCTCCGTATAACAACTCGGGATCCTTCGCCTTCGGCGCGAGTGCAACCAGCCAGACCGCCCTGGCCCCAGTGGCGCTTTCCCAAGGCAGCACGGGTTTTGCGTATGGGAGCTTCCTTCTCGGACAGGTCACCAGCTACGGTCTTGGTGTTCCTGCCGTCTACAAATTCGGGAAACAGCAATGGGCGCTCTTCTCGCAGGACACTTGGAAGCTGACTCGCAAACTGACTCTCGATTACGGCCTGCGGTGGGACTACGGTACATACCCAACCGAAACCTACGGACGCATCGCCGATTTCTCGCCGGCGACAGCGAATCCGTCTGCTGGCGGGCATCCGGGAGCCGTCGTCTATGAGGCATCATGCAGCTGCCGCTTCGCGAACAACTACCCCTACGCGCTCGGCCCAAGAATCGGCATCGCATATCAAATCAATCCGAAGACCGTGCTGCGCGGAGGATTCGGCATTGTCTATAACGTCACCAACGTTCCCGCCAGCACCCCTCTCAACTATCAAACTGGCGGCACACCCGGCTTCGGCCTATCGCTGTTCAACCTCCAGGATGGCCCTCCTGCCAGCATCCGTCCGGTGTTCCCCAACTTCAGTCCGGGAGCGCTGCCGCTCGCGAATACGGTGGGCGCACCGCCGACATTCATCGATCCAAACGCATCGCGCCCAGCCCGCCAATACCAATGGACCTTCGGCATCCAGCGCGAGCTGAACCGGAATCTGGTCGTCGAGGTAGCCTATGTGGCGAATCGCGGGATCTGGTGGAACGCAGGCGCTCTCTCACCCGAGAATTCGATGTCGACAGCGCTACTCAAACAATACGGATTTACGGTCGGCAACCTGACGGACCGGACTCTGCTGCAAACCCAGATCGGGCAGCTCGGCGCAGCCGACAAATCGACACTGGCGGCCCGAGGAATCGTTTTGCCGTATGCCAGCTTCCCGCAAACCCAAACTCTATTCCAATCCTTACTGCCGTATCCGCAGTACAGCGGCAACATCAGTCCTGTGTCCGCGCCTCTGGGAAAGACCTGGTACGATTCTCTGCAATCCACCATCACCCAACGGTTTTCCTATGGCTTGACGTTGAACGGCAACTTCACCTGGTCGAAGAACCTGGACCTGATGAGCTCGCCCGATATTTTCAACCGGAGCCTGGGCAAGAACATTTCACTCAACGATCTGCCCTACCAGTTCCGGCTCTCGGCGCAATACAGCACGCCCAAACAGGCCTTCTTTTTGTTTCGCGACTGGAGCGTCGGCTGGTTCTTGCAGTATCAGAGCGCACCGCTACTCATCGAACCCTCCGCGAATGCCGGAGCATTCCCCATCAGCGGCTGGCTTGGCCGCGGGCCGGGTCCGGCTGAGCGGGTCGCGGGTCAGCCGCTGTTCACCACCAACTGGGTGGACCTGAACGGCGTTCCGCATACCGACGAGCTCGATATCAACTGCCATTGCTACGATCCGACTAAGACCGTTGTGCTCAACCCGCTCGCATTCACGGGGACGCCAAACGGCCAGTGGGCCTCTAATTTTAGCCACATTCGCGACTTCCGGGGTATCCGTTATCCCACCGAGAACGCCAATCTGGGGCGCAGTTTCCGGATTAAAGAACGAGTGACGATTAACATCCGTGTAGAGTTCGCCAACGTTCTTAATCGCCTGCGTCTGCCGCAACCGAGCACTGCGTCGTTGACGGCTTCTCCGATTAAGTCCTCGCTCACGGGGCTGTATACGACGGGCTATGGAACTATTGTCCCGACCGCAGGAACCGCCGGTCAGCGATCGGGCATGCTGGTCGGACGAATCACGTTCTAGCGAGGCGGAGGTCGAACACTTAAGCGCGCTTCAGGGCAGCCAGAATCTCGTTCGTTCGAACCACCGAACAGTACTCCCGATGGAGATTTGCGAGGCTCATCGCATGAACCTCATCCGCGGTTCTCCAGGTTCCACGCCAATCCTTGCGGCCGAACGTAAAGGTCGCATCCTCGACCAAGAAGGTCTTGAAGCCTAGGTTCCCCGCCATCCTGACGGTGGCTTCGACTGAATTGTTGGTGATCACTCCAGTCACCACCAGGGTCGTGTGATTCGCGTCGCGCAGTCTCGACTCAAGATCCGTGCCGATGAAGGCATTA
>Ga0105239_10008027_pt1 | contig 12051 bp, 15 predicted proteins | sample KBSC44metaG_FD_92761 | JGI IMG/M metagenome (GOLD analysis project Ga0105239, IMG submission 92761) | Corn rhizosphere microbial communities from Kellogg Biological Station, Michigan, USA - KBS C4-4 metaG | ecosystem: Host-associated > Plants > Roots > Rhizosphere > Soil | place: Michigan, USA...
CCATTGCAGGATCGCCTCTTGTGAGGTTGTGCCTGGTGACGCGGCCAGCATGGATGGCTGATTTCGCGCTCACAGGGGCAGTATAGAGGAGGACAGTGAGAAAAGCGTCATGAGATCGTGAGACTAGCGTAAGAAGTCTGTGAGAACTGGGGTCGGCAGCGGTTTCCCGCCTCTTAGTTCGCGGATTTATGGTTCTGCCCAAGGATAGCAGGACGTGAGAGATCCCAGGCGACCACGGCCCACTCTTCGCATGGGTCGCGATAGGTAGAGATGAGTTCGAATCCCATTTTTTCGTGAGCGCCGATCGACACCCGATTGCGCGTAGCGATCTCCGTGACGCAGAGGTCGTAGTCCGGCCCCACCGACACCCGCAGTTGCTCGTAGAGGCGAGCCATCAGTCCCTTCCCGCGATGCGCGCGGTCCACGCACACCTGGCCACCGACGAAGAAGCGATAATCTGAGAGAGGATTACCTCGATAAAAGGATTGCCTGAACTGCTCAAACATGGGCGTCAGACTGGGTACTTCCGCCTGAAGCGAGAGCGGCAACGCCAGGCAGTAGCCCACTACATTGCCATCCGATAAGGCAATTGACTGCGGCAACTGCGCCGCCATCCGGCGCAGGAGAGGCAGCGTGTGTTCCGCAAAGACGAACCCCTCGCTCTGCTGCACCTCTGCCGGGAGGGCAAGCGCGTGATAGCGCCGCTGGAGCGCCAGTATCTCTTCCAGGTGTCGGTCGGTGGAGGCGATACTGATTTCTGTCACGAGTGGCACCTTTTCCTAATAACGCGACTAATAGCCCATCTGGTCCTGACGACGCATCTCCTCTTCGTGAGCAGCGTCCAGTATCCTCTCCGCCTCCTCCATCACAGGCTGCGCTCTCTCCGGTAGAAGCAGAGGCAGGATGGGGCCACAGGTGATGCCTGAACCGAAAGCCCGATGGAGTTCAGACAGTTCCCAGGCGGGATCGCCATCGTAGACGAGCATCAGAAAGTCAAAAATCTCCGCGAATATGCCCCGCAGGAAAGCCAGGTTATCCGTATCCCGCAGCACATCGGTGTGTGGTATCAGGGCGCTGGAGAGACGAACACCGAAGAGAAACCAGTAAGAGGTCGGAGTTCGATCTATTTGCAATATCCGCCCGACCTGCGCAGAATGCCTCTCCGCGATCTGAATCGTGTGCTGGAGAATAGCAGTCACCGCCTTCTCCTCATCCTGGGCAGAGATCGTGCCCGGAAGCTTACGCCCCTCCATGATAGCCCGTATCTCATGAGTGTCCATAGCGCTCCCTCGTATCTCCCTTCATCCGATCCGCGTGGGTGAAAATCAGTAGGCCAGGCGGTTCAGGAGTTCCGTTCCACGCCCTTCCAGAATCTCTTTGCTGTCCTCCTCCGAAAGGCGCATCAGAGTCTGTTCATCGTAGGAGCCTCCAAAACCGATCAGAAACTCATACACGGTGCGGTAGATATAGTACGTTTTGCACTCCGGACACAGCTTTAACGAGAGTCGAGACTGGTCCGGACGAAAGTCACGCACGTACACCAGTCTCTCCGCAGCTTCCGGAAGCGTGGTGTCGCCCTCCTCCGCCTGAACATGCTGCTCGGCCTGCTCCCAATCGCCCAGTTGCGAACAGATACTGCATGTGAGACGGCGGGTTGACGGTTCTTCTGACATGGCATTTTCCTTTGCGGAGGCAGGTGCTTGCGTGTTCGGGATCTGCGGCTCTAAAGGCATCGCTCTCCCGTCTTTCCGTACGGGCCCACCAGGCTACTCGAGGAGAGAACGGGATGAAACACGAGGCGGATGCGCGCGCCGCCCTGTTCCCGATTCTCGTAGGAGGTCTGGCCGCGCAGATCGTAGCGGGAGATGTTTTCGATCAGTTCGAGGCCCGTGTTCGCCTCGGTTTCGGGATCGAAATCCGGAGCAAAGCCCTCGCCATCATCGCAGACTTCGAGGGTGGCGCGGTCCCCGGCCACAGACAGCGTCACTTCGATCTCGCCTTCGCCATACTTGACGGCATTGGCGATCAGTTCGTTGGTGACGATCGCGAGCGCGGTCGCCTGTTTGCCGGGCAGGGAGAACTCCTCGATCTGAACCACCAGGCGTCGATCCCCCAGCGTCTGCTGAAGCAGCGGCAGGAACTTCTCCAGCACCGTTTTCCCCGAGAGTAAGGCCGCGTCGCCGTCTTCCTTGGCTTCCTGGGTGAGAATGTCATGGATGACGCTCAGCGCCTGGATATTCTGCTTCAGACGCAGAAGGTCCGAGACCTCCATGCTTCCGATCCTCTGCATGGCCTGCATCTCGATCAGCGCTGCCATCATCTGGAGATTGTTCTTCACGCGGTGATGCGTCTCCGTCATGGCACGCCGGAGACGTGTATTGAGCGCCGCGATCTCGATTTCGCTCTCCCGACGCTCCGTGATGTCGGTATGCACGCCGACCCATTCACGAATGTCTCCCTCGGCGTTCAGCACCGGCACCGCCCGAATGGAGAAGACCCGCCACACACCGTCTTGGCGACGCACGCGATGCTCGAAGACAAACATTTTCCGGGCCGCAACCGCCTCGTTCCAGGCGACAAGGGTCGGCTGCGCGTCGTCGGGATGCACGGCCTGCGCCCAGCCGTAACCCTGGTAATCGGCCAGGCGCTGGCCGGTGAACGCCGCCCAATCCGGCTGCTCCCCTTCCATCGTTCCGGTAGGGCTATTGGTCCAGACGATGTCTCCGACCGCCAGAACGGCCGCCCGAAAGCGCTCTTCACTGTGCAGCAGGGCCTCTTCGACCTGCCTGCGCTCGGTAAGCAACAGACGAAGCCGACTGTTCGTCTCCTGAAGTCCTTCGGCGCGCAGGAGGCTCGCCCCCGCCCGCTGTTCGCTCTGCGTCAGACTCTCCTGCGCCTGCCGTCGTTCCTCCTGCCGCTGCGCTTCGAGGGTGAAGAACTCGGTCACATCCTCCACACGATGCAGCAGCAGCGTTACCGTGCCCTGAGCATCCAGGACTGGCGAGTTGATCGGCGACCAGTAGCGCACCTCAAAGCCTCCCCCCTCGCTCTCCGGGCGGCGAATATCGTACTTCTGGATCGCCATCGTGTGGGGAGCACGGTTCTGAAGCACGCTCATCAGAGAGGCGCGCAGGTTGCTGACGCCGGTCGCGCTGACATCGGCGGGATTATCGGGAAAGACATCGAAGAGGCCGCGCCCCACGATCTCCTCACGGCGCGTCATGGTGGCGCGCAGATAGCTGTCGCTGACGGCGACGATCGTGAACGCCGGGGCGTCGGGTAGAAGCGTCAGGTAGAGGCCCGGAACCGCTTCAAAAAGGGCGCGAAAGTCCGGAGTGATAGAGAGTAGAGAGGTAGCCGCCATATATGTCAGCCACGCTTCCCAGGTGAAACCTCGTGCCCACGCCGCCGATGCGCCTCCACATCCGTGATGACCATGCCGTTTTCTCCTCTTCATGCAGGCAAATGGGCGGCGATACCCGAATTTAAGGCTACTTCCGGCCGTCAGCCTGCCCCGCTCTTGCGAACGTCGCCCTCCGTGTAATACGCTACACGCAGGTGCGTATCCTCCCGAAGCGGGAAGGCGATGTATGGCCGGAGATACATCGTGCAACAAGCAGAGAGAAGGAGACCATGACGATGCGTGTAATGACCGACGAGCAGCGGCTTTTCTTCGAGACGAACGGCTATCTGGTGATCCCCAATGCGCTCTCGCCGGAGGAGTTGGCGACCGTGCGCGCGGCGGCGGATCGCGCCGAAGCGCTGTGGCGCGCGGAGCCGGCCCGACTCGGCAGTCGTGGGGCCAATCTGGAACAGGTGCAGGCGCCGATCGAATACGATCCGGCTCTGCTCGATCTCCTGGTACACCCAAAGGTCTTTCCGATCGCCTGGGAGCTGCTGGGCGACGACATCTCCATGATCGACAACGACTACTTCATCACCCCACCCCACAGCCGGAGCCACGCGCACTGGCATCACGATGTCGGGCAATCGGGCGTCTACCATCCCCGCTCTACCCTGATGGTCAAAGCCTTCTATCTGCTCAGCGATGTGCCCACAGGCGGAGGGGGCACCGCCGTGATTCCCGGCTCCCACCGCTTCCCCAACGATTTCACGCTCCCCAAAGTCGATAATCCCGATGAGATGCCGGGGCATGTCGCCCTCGCCTACCCTGCCGGAACCGCCTACCTGTTCAACGGGCGCATCTACCACGCCGCGCTCAACAACCGCACCGACTTCCCACGCCGCGCCCTGATCTACAACTACGGCCACTTCTGGATGAAAGTGTGGCAAGGCTACGCTCCCACCGAACAGACGCTCGTCCAGGCGAAAACCCGCGTGATGCGCCAACTCCTGGGGATTGGCGACGCCTATGGAACCTCCCTGGCCGGCTGCACGGATTTAGACGAACCCGCCCGCTGACGACTCGCTCCGGTAGGTTGCAACATCGTGAAGCGACTCTGCGTTTCGGCCCGTACTCTCTACAAGTGGTATTCGGATCGTCCGTTGCAAGGAGATTGCTATGCGTCCACAACCATCCTTTTCACACAATACTTGGCAGCGCAGACTGCGCAGGCGTAACTCCCTGGACTACACCCAACTTTTTGGGGTGGCCTTGATGCTTCCCCCGGCGATTTGCAGCCTCTCCTGGCTTCTGCAAGGTCCTCTCTGGCTTACCCTTACCATGGGAATCCTCTGGGGGCTTTTCTCGCTGATGCTAACCTTCACAATGACGGTGAGCCTGGTCGTGACCACCAGGGCCCGTCCTCAAGCGCTGCCTCTCTCGACACGGCTGAACCTCATCTGCATGCTGGTCCTTCAAGTCGCCACACTCTTCTCTCTGGTGACAGGACACATCGACTGGGCCTTCTATCTGATGTTTGGCCTTTCCAACCTGACAAGTCTGCTCAGGAGCAAGACGCTCTCCTTCGAAAGCGCGCTGTCTATCGTCTTTGGGGCAGCGCTCTGCCTTGCCTTTGCGCACCATATGGCGTGGCTGATCCTCCCACTGCTGCTTCTCGAATGTCTGCAATCCTGGATCTTCAGACCCGGCCTGCGGGAGAGGATCAAACGGTTGCCCACGCGCGCGGAGTACCTGGAACGCAGCCGGGAGGCGTGCGGTTCAGGAGGCGGTTGAGGCCCTCAACCTCTTCACACGGCGTGTGAAACGGAACAATGGGAAGAAGCGCTGATCGAACTCAAACGACAGAGTTTTGCGCAGCCTGTAAATAAGAACGCCCCCTTATGGAAGGCGAAAATCTACCTCGGGATGGGACGGTACCAGGAGGTACTGGAGCTGGAGGAGGAGGCCAGACGCGAGAACCTCTCTCTGGAGCCTCTCCTGGCTGTGGCCTATGCCCGCCTGGGCAACTGGGGCCGGGCGCTCAGTATCGCCGAAGAGGCGCTGCAAGCGAAACAGCCCGGAGCAGAGATGGCGATGGGGCATGTCTACTTTGAAGAGAAGGAGTACGAACTGGCGCTGGAGTGGTACGAGGCCGCAGCAAAATATGGAAACCAGCGCTCCGTCGCTCTACGCGCTACAGGCAAAACTCTGATCTGCCTGGGAGACTACCCGGAGGCACGCGCCGCCTATGAGGCGGTAATCCGACTAACGCCCTTCGTGCGCCCGGACGATCTGCTGCAAATGGCGACGTGCCTGCACCATATGGTACAGGAGCGCGCCGCCACCGAGTTGGAGATCCTCGCGCACGAGAAGGAGTGATCCCGGTTTGCAAGAGCGGCAGCATGGAACGCGTTGGGCGCGGCGGAATTTCCGCCGCGCCCAACGACTGTTTGGAAGGACTCGCGTCTGTCTTTTACTTGACGTTCTTCTGAAGCCATGCAGCCAGATCCGGGGTTTTGAATCCCGCAGGACCGGGGCCACTCTTGAACGCGACTTTGCCATCGGTATCGATCGCATAGAGGCGATCCGGCCAGGCTCCATAGGTGCGATTCACGATATTGTCGTCGCTGTCGATGACGGACGGCATCGTGAGTTGTAGGAGCGCGGTGCACTGATGCAGGTTATCCAGCCGATCCTGGACCGCAAAGGTCTGGCCGACAACTCCCAGCTCCTTGCCTCCCGATTTGGTATTCACGAAGAGGATCGAATCGGGATGCGCCTCTCGGATGTAGACCAGCACGAACTGAACTCTATCCTTGTATTTCTGGTAGAGCTTTTCGAGCGCGCCCGCCTGGGCGCGAAAGGGTGGTCACGTATAGCTCCCGAAAATCAGCACGACGGGCCGCTTTCCGAAAGAGTTGGAGAGCGTGATCTTGCCTCTGCCGTCGTGCATCAGCAGGGAGAAGTCCGGAGCCGCCTCCCCCACCCGCGTCTTTTCGTCGATGATCCGTTCGTTGGGAGCGGGAGGTGTGATCCGCTCCTTTTCGGAACCGATCGACGGAAGCGTGACGGTATCGACCGGAGTGATGTCAAATCCGGCCTCTCGCAGGGCTCCTGCCAGCGCCCGACCGGACGCACCACCGCTCGGCACCCCGAGGCGTACCTCTTGCCCGTTTCTCTGGAGCTGTACCTGTCCGGTGACTCCGGCGCTGCGCAGAGCCTCGCGCAGTTTCGTCTCGTCCTCCGAGTTGGTCACCCCCTGCACCGTAAAGCGCTGCGTATCGCCGGCGGGCTCGTTGACCGTCAACAGCCCGTACCCGGAAGCACGGGCCGTCTTTGTCAGCGCCTCCTCTTTCACGTCTCCATAGACGATCAGGTTGGCGCCTCCAACCACCGCGCGCGTCTCGATTTTCGAGACGCCCAGCAATTGGTTCAGCGCTGCGCGGAGCTGCGCCACATCGGCAGGCGCCGCCGGCCCCGAAGCCACAAAGGCGCTCACCGGAGAGGCGGTGAGACCGGCGGGCTTCAGGGCGGCGGCCAGTTCCGCCGGGGAGATCGCCCCACGCACACGTAGCGCGAGACCGCCGGGCTGAAGGGCCATCTCGACCTGCTCTACTCCCGGCAGGCTCCGCAATGTGGTGCGCAGTTGCGCCAGATCCGCACTCTGCACAGGGCCGGTCGCCTGATAGATCCGCGTCGGAGTCTGCTTCAGTTCGAAGCCGGCCTTCCGCGCCGCTGCGATGATGATCGTTCCCAGGGCCGCGGCACGAACGCGCAGTAGCGTGTTCCCGGGGATCTTTCTCACTTCGGCCTGCTCGACACCGTCTACCTGCCGGATCGCGGTGAGAAGCCTGTCCAGATCCGCATCGCTTGGGGAGCCGACAATGAGGTAGCTGCCGGAGGTGGATTGGGAAGCCTCTGCCCCGGGAGGAGCCTGTCCGCCCCCACGCCTCTGCGAGACTGCCGGCAGCCCTACGACAGCCAGCGTGATTCCCGCGGCCGCGATCGCACGTATCGTCATTCCTGCGCTCTTCTTCATCGTGTCACCGCTCCCGGAACCAGACCGAGGCATTGGGCGCCAGGCTCTTCATATAGGCCACACCACTGGTGCTGCGCGCCCTCCACGAGTTGCCGGGGCCTTTGAACCACTTCGCATGGCCATCGGCCAGCGCGTAGATGCTGCCGCCGTTGTGGCGGTAGCGTGCAGCGCAGTAGCGGCCCGGATTGCCTTTGCCGACCGTGTTGCCGCTGGGAGGCATCGTGGCATCGAAAGCGTCCGTCGCGCACCCGGAGAACCAGTCGTCACCGCCAACCGCAGAGGAGGAGAGCGAGTGGGCAATGAGCACGAGTTGTGCGGGCGAGTCCATCTCCGCCAGGGAGTGTGTACTGCCCGGATAGGTCACCTCCGGAAACGTGTTGTAGGGCGCAGGATTGGACCGGCTGAAATACGGCATCAGATTGTTGTTGGCGGCGTAGCTGCGGGAGGGATCGTAACTGGTGTCTGCATCCACAAAGGGAGTCGGATCTCCGGCTGCCATCGGGACGGTGCGGTTCTTGAAGTCCGGGCAGATCCAGAAGCCGGGCTGCGTGCGGGGATAGCCGTTCGCAGGCGGAGTCGCCAGCACCTGCGCGCCGGTCTTGATATAGGGATCGATCACGTCGTACCAGTCGCGGCGCGGGACGCTCTGGTCGCCGTTGTTGGAGCAGAACGGCAGCGTCTCATCGTAGTCCTGAACATACATCATAACGCCAAGCGCGGCCTGCTTGTTATTGGAGAGACAACTGGTCTGGCGGGCCGAAGCGCGCGCCTGTGCGAAGACGGGGAAGAGAATAGCAGCGAGTATCGCGATAATGGCGATGACGACGAGCAGCTCGATCAGGGTAAAACCACGCCTGCAAACACGTGCCATGAGGCATTTCCTTTCATAAGGGAGGATGTCGATGAGTAGTAGGCAGGAGGCGAGGCGTGGTATAATGCGACCGGTCAGGGTGTGGCATTGACACATCCCGCTCCAGATCCCCTGCGCGTTGCCAGACGTGCGGGGGATCGCCAATATAAGATGGGCTGTTCGTTAACGGACCAACCGGCAGGGGAAGGAACAGCAGAGACTTTCAGGACACTCAGGGACCTGTGCTCGGCTCGTAGAGTCTAACAGCCCATGCTTAAAGGAAACTTAACGCAAGATTAAATCTTATTTATCTTGTGTGAGGAGGGAGAGAAGTATTGGCGGACAAGCCGATGGGCGAGCGTAATCTCGATATACTGATTCAAAAGATGACGCCCGAACTCCGCGGAAACTATGTTTTTTGCAGTGTGGACGAAACGGCCTTCGCCTCGCTCCCTATCAGGCCGCTGGGGTTCTTTGCGGAGCGCGAAGGAATCACTCTCATTATCAGCCGGGAAGATGCGGATCGATACCGCCTCCACTACACCTTTGTGGCGGCTCTCATTACGCTGGGAATCCATTCCGACCTCGAAGCCGTGGGATTTCTAGCGACCGTCTGCACCACACTCGCTGAGGCAGGCATCAGTACGAATGTCATCTCCGGCTACTACCACGACCACCTCTTTATCCCCTACGAAGCGGCAGAGCGCGCCATGGCGCTTCTGGCCAAGTTATCAAATGAGCGCTGAGACGAACGCATTGCGCCGTGCAAGGCACTGCGTACAGAAAGAAGACAACACACCAATGGATGAATTGATCGGGGGAATTCAGGAATTTAAGTCGGAGGTGTTTCGGGAGCAACAGGAGCTGTTCGAGCGTCTGAAGGAGGGACAGAATCCCGATGCGCTGTTTATCACCTGCTCGGACTCGCGTGTCAATCCCAATCTGATCACGCAGACAGAACCCGGCCAGTTGTTCATCATGCGCAATGCGGGCAACATCATTCCGCCGCACGGTGCGGCCAATGGCGGCGAAGGCGCGACCGTGGAGTACGCCGTGATGGCGCTGAACATCCGGGACATCATCGTCTGCGGGCACTCGCACTGCGGCGCAGTGACCGGGTTGGTACATCCTGAGCTTCTTGCAGAGATGCCCACCACCGCCCGCTGGCTGCGCCACGCAGACGCCACCCGTCTGATCATGCGCGAAAAATATCCGTTTCTGGAGGGAGAGGAGCGGGTCACGCAGGCGGCGCGCGAAAATGTGCTGATCCAGATCGAAAATCTGCAAACACATCCAACCGTCGCGGCGCGGCTCGCGCAGGGGCGTCTGAAACTGCACGCCTGGATGTACCACTTCGAGACCGGCGATGTCTTCGGCTACGAGCCTTCCGTGCGCCGCTTCATCCCGGTCGCCGAGGCCACACGCGGCACCGGGCGCTTTCAGGTTCTGGACCACACCCTCGATGCGTCCCACGCCGATGCTGTGCGCACCCCCTCGGAAGAGACGCAGGCGTGACGCAAGCGCATCACAATCACTCCTGGCGCAATCTGCTGCCTACACCTCGCGAAAGTCGACTTACGCGTGCCTGGCCGCGCATCATTTTGGCCACATCGCTCTCTGTCGCGGTCACCTACATCGAACGTGTTCGACATCTGGAGACCTACTCGCTGACCACCACGCCCTTCACCATTCTGGGCGTGGCGATCAGCTTCTTCCTGGGATTTCGCAACACCACCGCATACAATCGCTTCTGGGAGGCGCGCACGCTCTGGGGACGGATCATCAACACCACGCGCTCACTCGCCCGGCAGATCCTGACTCAGAGCGCTCCCGCAGGGGCGTTTGCCTCGGACTGCGGCAGGGAGCGCGAAAAACCGGAACCGAAACGTTCGTCTGATGCGACGGTCCTCTCCGCAGAGATGCAGGAGTTACGGACCTGGCAGGAGATGATGGTCTCTCTGATCATCGGCTACGCCCACGCGCTCCGCCACCATCTCCTCGGTTCCGACGCCTTTCCCGACCTACAATCTCGCTTGAGCAGGGCCGACACCGAGCGGCTGCGGGGGCAGGACAATGTGCCGCTTGCACTGCTGTACCGGATGGGCCTGCATCTGCGGGAGGCCCGGCAGCGCGGATGGGTCACCGCGCAGGATGTCCGATCCATCGAGGATAGTCTGACGCAACTCACAGACGCCCAGGGCGGATGCGAGCGCATCAAAAACACGCCTATTCCCCTCACCTACACTCTTCTCAGTCACCGCATCGTCACCTTCTTCTGCTGCGCTCTGCCGTTCGGCCTGATCGACACCGTCAAGATGCTGACGCCCCTCGTCGTCTTTCTGGTCTCCTACGCCTTTATCGGCTTGGACGTGCTGGGCGAAGAGATCAGCGATCCCTTCGACACCCAACCGCACAGTCTTCCCCTACCCGCACTTACCGCGACGATCGAGAAAAACCTTCAACAGATGCTCGAAGAACCTGCCTGACATTGGGATTGCCTAATTCCGTGGGGTGTGTTATAATGGCGGAGTTCCTCGTTCGCCTCTGTGCAATGACGCCATATCTCTTGTTCCATTTCCGAACTTTTGTCTCAGGGATGAGGCACGATCTATCGATCTTGATAAGGAGAGCGCGCACATGTTTCCCCAATCCACTTCTCCACGCCGACGCGTGGGCTTCACCCTGATCGAGTTGCTCGTCGTCATCGCCATTATTGCGATTCTGGCCGCTATTCTCTTCCCGGTCTTTGCCCAGGCCCGGGAAAAGGCGCGTGCGATCTCCTGCGTCTCCAACCTCAAGCAGATCGGTTTGGCGCAGGCGCAGTACCTCCAGGACTACGACGAGACCCTCGGCGATTTGGAACAGGGCGCCATGACAAATCAGGCCACGGTCGGCTATAACGGCGGGCCAGGCATGCTCTGGCTGGGGTACATGCAACCCTACATGAAGAATATTCAAGTCGCCTTCTGTCCCTCCGCAGGCAATCCTAAGGTCCAAAGCTATGGCGGCGTCAACTTCACCGGATTATACTACACCCGCGTGGATCGCAGCCAACTCAGTATCGGCATCAATATTGATGGCACCATCGGATGGAATGGTTGGGGCTGTTACAAAGCGTACAGCGTCAATAATCCTTACTGTGGCCCCAACAATCCCCTCTTCTACAGTCTGACGATGTTCGAATATCCCGCGCAATCGCTGATGTTCGCCGATAGCGTGCCCGTCGATCCAAACGTCGCCAGCGGCAAAGGTTGGTTTGTCGATCCGCAACGCAACCCTACGATCAACGAGATCGGAGCCATCTCCGCGCGGCATCAGGGAGGGACCAACGCCGCCTTCCTCGACAGTCATGTCAAATTCTTTCCGCGCGCCACCAGTCTCGTTGTGTCCGATCAACTCTACAGCGCAGGCGGTACCGGGCAGTGCGTCAACTACAACTCCGCTCATGTCTATTGGGATCCTACTGCCGACGATCCCCAGACGCAGCCGCTCTGCGCAGGAAAGGGCTATCGGTGATGAAGAAAGAAGTGAGCCCGGTCGTTCTGATTGGAGCAGGCATTGCGACAGTGATCGTCCTGTTGGCAATTGGCATCTATGTACTCGCTCCCCATGAGCCTCCGGTCACTATTCCTCCCGGTAACCAGAGCGAGGGGGCGCTGAAGCAAGAGAACATCCGCAAGCAGAATGCAGCCACTCCTACAGACGCATCGACCGCAAAACCAGCTTCCAACTCAGACCGCACAGGCGATTGATCGGAAGCCGTTGCCAACACAAATTGGCAACGGCTTCTCTTTTTCTTTCGACAAAGCCGGTCGTGTA
>Ga0105239_10008030_pt1 | contig 12049 bp, 12 predicted proteins | sample KBSC44metaG_FD_92761 | JGI IMG/M metagenome (GOLD analysis project Ga0105239, IMG submission 92761) | Corn rhizosphere microbial communities from Kellogg Biological Station, Michigan, USA - KBS C4-4 metaG | ecosystem: Host-associated > Plants > Roots > Rhizosphere > Soil | place: Michigan, USA...
CAGGCCACCAGAGTATGGACCAGTGCCGCCGATGCATCCTCACAGCTCAGTATGGTCAGGACGCTGGTCTCGTGGAGCGCTTTGAGTAGCTCGGGAGATTCGATCAAGAGAAGTGGCGCGATCGGGTTCCGGCAAAAGCCTGTCGGCGCCCAGTTGACGAACTTCTGCAGTGTCTCCAAAGCCATACTAGGGTGCGCCACCAGTGCCTCCAATGCTAGATTTCGCGCCTTTCTTAACTCCTTCTGATCGTCTGGCGGGCATCCGGCACTTTCGATCTCGGCAAGCGCCATGCCTATCTGCACGGCGGATGCGGTCGGCTCAGAAGCCACCTTCTGAGCCAGCATGTAGACCCTCTGCCACTCCCGTGGATTCTGTGTGTGCATCGCTTATCTCAGGATCTGCCCGTTGCTCCCCTGACTCAACGGCAGTCATCCCCCCACCGCGTCGTATACAGACGGCGGTACACTGGAAACAAGATGTCCTCCGATAGATTGCGTGACCGTGTCAGGCGCTCCTCCTACGATGCTGTCGTTATCGGCGCGGGGCCGAACGGGTTGGCGGCGGCGATCACCCTGGCGAAGCGCGGGTGGTCGGTCGTGGTGTTGGAGGGGGCGAGCACGATCGGCGGGGGGTGCCGGTCTGAGGCGTTGACGCTGCCGGGTTTTGTGCATGATGTCGGCTCCGCGATCCATCCGCTGGGGGCGGGATCGCCGTTCTTTCGGACGCTGCCGCTGGAGCGGTACGGGTTGGAGTGGGTGCATCCGGGATGTCCGCTGGGGCATCCGTTCGAAGAGGCATCTGCCGGGGCGGTCGCGCTGGAGCGGGATCTGGAGGCAACCTGCGACGGGCTTGGACGCCGGGATGGGGAGGCGTATCGCCGGCTGGTCGCGCCGCTGCTGGCGGGGGTGGACGGGGATAACGCGATCGAACATCTCTCGCGTCTGTTTCTTCTCGGGGCGCCGGCAAACGCCCGTGACCTGCTCGCGCTGCCGTCGCCCGGTCTGGCGCGCGTTGCCGCTCTGGCGGCGCGCTCGGCGCACTCGGTCGCAAATACACTTTTTGTCGGGTCGCGCGCTCGTGGCCTCTTCGGGGGGCTGGCCGCACACTCCCTGCTGCCGTTGGAGCGCTCCCCCTCCGCCGCGGTCGCTCTGGCGCTGCTGGTGGCCGGTCATACCTTTGGGTGGCCCTTCCCGCGCGGCGGCGCGCAACGTCTGGCTGATGCCTTGGCGGCGTATCTGCGGGACCTCGGGGGCGAGATCCTCTGCGATGCCCCGGTTCACTCGCTCGACGAACTTCCTGAGGCGCCGGTCATTCTCGGGGATATCACCCCCCGACAGCTTCTGACAATCGCCGGGGATCGTCTGCCGGCCGATTACCGCCGTGACCTCACGCGCTACCGCTTTGGCCCGGCGGCGTTTAAGATGGACTGGGCGATCGACGGCCCGATACCGTGGAAGGACAGTGTCGCCGCGATCTGCGGGCGAGCGGGGACCGTGCATCTGGGCGGGACATTCGGGCAGATCGCCGAGAGCGAGCGCGCCGTCTGGGAGGACGCGATCACAGAGCGGCCGTATATCCTGCTGGCGCAGCATACCCCGTTCGACCCGACACGTGCGCCGGCCGGGCAGCACACCGTGTGGGCGTACTGCCATGTGCCGAACGGCTCGACAGTGGATGTCTCCGACCGGATCGAGGCGCAGATCGAGCGCTACGCTCCCGATTTCCGGGAGCGTATTCTGGCGCGGCATGTTCTTTCGCCGGCCGCCCTGGAGCGCTGGGACCCGAACCTGATCGGCGGGGATATCACGGGCGGCGTCCTTGATTGGGTGCAGCTCTTCTGCCGGCCTGCCGCCCGCCTGGTCCCCTGGTCCACCCCGGCGCCGGGTCTGTTCTTATGCTCTTCGTCGACCCCACCCGGCGCCGGTGTCCACGGCATGTGCGGCTACTGGGCCGCGCTGGCCGCGACGGCGTTACGCGGCCGCGCCCGCTAACGCGGGCTCCCGGACCGAACAGGTAGTCGCCTCGGTAAACAGCGCCAGCATCTCGCGGATAAAGGCCGGGAGATCGTCCGGCTTGCGGGAGGTCACCAGGTTGCCATCGCGGACGACATCCCGATCTACCCAGTTGCCGCCGGCGTTCCGGATATCGGTCTGGAGGGACGGCCACGAGGTGAGGGTCCGCCCGCGAACGGCATCCGCTTCGACCAGGGTCCAGGGGCCGTGACAGATCGCGGCGACCGGCTTACCGCGCTCCATGAAGCGCTGGACGAACTGCACGGCGAGCGGGTCCATCCGCAGGGTATCCGGGTTCATCACCCCGCCCGGCAGTAGCAGGGCATCGTACTCCACGACATCCGCGTTTGTGATCATCTGGTCGACCGCGAAGGCATCCCCCCACTGATCGTTTTTCCACGCCCTGACCGTGCCGCCATGCGCCGGCGAGACGATCACCGTCACCGCCCCGGACTTATCGAGGGCCATCTTGGGCTCGGTCATCTCGATCTCTTCGAAGCCATCCGCTACCAGAATGGCGACGCATTTACAATTCAGTGTCTGCTCCATCGGTCGATTATCTTTCTAAGGGAGATTCCCTAAAGCTTGTTCTGCGGCAGGTTCGCGTCGGCGCGGACTTCGATCTTGCCGTCGCGGACGCGGGTCTCGAAGCAGGGCTGGGAAAAGGTCGCGGGGCCATCCTCCACATATCCGTCGGCGAGGCGGAAGCGGGAGCCGTGCCAGGGACAGGTAATACAGTCGCCTTCCAGTTTCCCCTCGGAGAGCGGGCCGCCGAAGTGTGAGCAGGCATCCGCCAGCGCGTGGATCGTCTCGCCGCGCCGTACGAGCAGCAGCGGCGTGGTCCCTACGACCGCTTTTGTCGGCTGGTTCTCCGGCAGGGCATCGGCATCCAGGACCGGCGTGAACTCTTTCGGCAGATCGGTCCGCGGTGCGTGATCGACGCCCATACCCTGCTCGTAGGTCATCTGACCGCCCAGGTAGGCGCTGACCATGATGGCGCCGAAGCCCAGCCAGCCGAGCGCACGGCCGGTGGCGCGGTCTCCCTTTTTGCGGGCCGCGTAGGACGCGCCGTAGAGCACGACGGCCGCACCGTTCAGCAGGGCATGCGCCGCCCCGGTCTTGCGCACCGCGGAGTCCTTGACCGGGTACCACTGTGCCATGCCGCTGAGGGCTGCACCCGCCGCACCGAAGAGTCCCATGGCGACACAGGCGTCCGCTCCCGGTCCGACGTCGGTATTGCCGCCGCTCTCCATCACATCGAGGATCGCGGCGGAGGTCCAGGCGCCGACCGGCAGTTCGACCAGCGCCGGATGCAGCGTGTGGCCGAGCCAGACCCCGTTCAGCGCGTTCTCGATCGGCTGTTTCGCCGGGCCGGTCGCGTCGAATGTCGCTTTTATCGCCCCCTGAAGCGCCTCACCGGTCGGCTCCAGCCACTCCGGCGCCTCCAGGACCGCTCCGATCGCCTTTCCGTCTGCCATACTCTCGTGTTCCTCTCCTCTGCTCCCACGATTACTGCTACTACTGTGTGGCTCATACCCGTTCGGCGGGACTTCGGAACCACCGCTCCACCTCTGACGCTGGCGGTAGAATGAAGCCAGCCGGCGGAACGGCCGTTTTTGAGGAGAGAATTGGGATGCCCCTGAAGAAGACGTTTCAGCAGATCTGCGATGAGGCGAAGTCGCGTATCCGTGAGGTCTCGACCGAGGAGGTCGAGGCGAAGATCCACGATCCTGACTGGAAGGGCGTCGTGATCGATGTCCGGGAGCAGGACGAGTACCGCGCCGGGCATATACCGGGCGCGTGGGGGATCGGGCGCGGCATTATTGAGTACCATATCGCCGACGAGGTCCCGGATACAGAGCGGGAGATCGTTCTCTACTGCCGCGGCGGCAACCGCTCCGCCCTCTCCGCCGATAGCCTGCGCAACATGGGATATGAGAATGTGCTGAGCATGCGCGGCGGCTACCGTACCTGGAAAGAGGAGGATCGCCCGGAGTCGTACGAGGGCGATCCGATCGTGCACTGATGACGACCACCGTCAGGATTAATGAACCGCCTTCTTCATAAAGCGGCACGGAATGGCGATCTTCCCGCGCTGAAAGCGCTGCTCCTTACCGGAGCGGATGTCAACGAACGCGGGCGGCGCGATCGTCCCTTACTCATTTCGGCGATCTTTAGCGACAGCCCCGAGGTCATCCGCTGGTTGCTGGAGCAAGGGGCGGATGTCGAAGCCGCTGAACCGGACGGCAAGAACGCGCTGCATCTTGCCGCGATGAGCGGCAAGACCGAAGTCGTACGTCTGCTGCTGGACCATGGCAGCCGGACCGATGCCCGGGATCAAGCGAGAGGGGACACGCCGTTTCATCTGGTCGCCGCCCACGCAAGCGGCGATAGGGCGCGGGAGATCATGGCGCTGTTCTTAGAGCGCGGGGTAAGCGTCGATATCCGCTCCCGGTCGGGAGTGACGCCTCTGATCGCAGCATCATGGTCGCGGCATGACGAAACCCTTCGCTTCCTGCTGGACCACGGTGCGGATATCGATGCCCAGACGCTCGATGGGAGGACCGCCCTGATGACGGCGGCGCGCGGGGGAATCGGGAACGAGGCTACCGTCGGGCTCCTGCTTCAGGCGGGTGCACGTCCGGATATTCCGGATGCGGATGGACGGACAGCGCTGATGTATGCGGCCACAGCGACGGAGATCCCGGCGGCGCGAGCGCTGCTTGACGGCGGCGCTGCGATCGATCTGCAGGACGGCGAAGGCAAAACGGCGCTGATCCATGCCGCCGGTCCGGTTCCGGAGGAGAGTGTGATCCCTATCGTCCAGCGAATTGCCGCGGAATCCTCGTGCGAAGCCCCCTGGCTCTTACAGATCCTGGCGGATGAGTGGGAAGCGCGAGCGACCATGGGGCGTCTGCTGCTGGAAAAAAGCGCCGATCCGCGGATCCGAGATCACGGCGGCAGATCGGCGCTGGATTGGGCGCATGACCCGAGTGTCGACGATGCCGTTCGGCGGGCATTTCAAGAGGGGAGCAATGGATCTTTTCCAGTGTCGTGATGCCGAAGCACGCTCCTTTTCTGATCCGGCGACGATCCGGGCGCCCCTGGGTGTCGTCCGGTTGGCTCTATCCGTCGGCGACCTTCTCATTACGGGGGCGACACCAGCAGAGAGCTGGCGTTTAGGCGGAGAGGGCCGGCTGATTACCTGGCATTGTGATGATCTGGACGTCTCGCTCCTGATCGCGCGCCCGGTTTTCTCGCCGCCTCTGGATACGCCGGTCGACGAATGCTGGGGCGTGCTGTGGCGGGTACGGGCGAAGGCGCTGATAGAACCGCTGATCTTTACGGCGGTCTGGGATGAGGGGCATCGCTATCGGGAGTGCGGCCCGAACGGCGGACAGTTCTTGCACGCGTGGATATGGGGCGATGGAGAAACGGACGTGACCATCGGGACGCAGGACGAGGAATTGCTGGCGCGCCGTGTGCGGAGCGGTGACTCTCTGCCGCCGGAATGGGAGAGCTACTTTTGCTCTGTCCACAACCTGACGGATGCACAACAGGATGTCTTCTTTCGCCATCCAGTCCATGAACAGTTGATGTCGAAGGGGATTGCGTGTCCCCTGCCCGGCTTGCAATCAGGGCAGGAGATTCAGATACAGTTTGCGGTCGCTTGGTCTGCGACCGATGAACAGTCTGCGCTGGCAACATCCCTTGCCGTCGAGGCTTCGCCCGCGAAGATCCTGGCGGGTGGGGAGTGTTCGTAAAGCATGAATCGAGCCTTACATGAGGCAGCACGTCGCGGCGATCTCTCCGTACTGCTCCCCCTTCTCCCCACGGGCATGGACGTCGATGCGCGCGGGCCGCACGATTGGCCCTTACTTATTACCGCAGCCCATAGCGGGAATCCAGACGTCGTCCGCTGGCTGCTGGATCAGGGAGCCGATATCGCGGCTACGGATTCGTTCGGCAAGAGCGTTCTACACCACGCTGCTATGCGCGGGCATACTGATGTCATACGCCTCCTGCTGGATCGCGGTATGGACGCCAATGCGCCGGATCGTACAGGACACTCATCCTCCATTCATCTGGCGGCTTCCCACGCCCATCCGGCGGAGGACGCCTGTGGGGCGATTGCCCTACTTCTCGAACGCGGAGTGAATGTCGATGCCCGAGATATTCGGGGAAAGACAGCACTGATGCTAGCAGCCCTGGCAGGGAAGCAGGTACTTTTCCACTTTCTTCTGGATCACGGCGCCGATAGCGATGCCCAAACTGAGGACGGCATGACAGCGTTGATGCAGGTGGTGCGCTCGGGTTTCTGCAATAAGGACATGGTACGTATGCTGCTGCAGGCAGGCGCGACTAGCACAGCACGGGATGCAACGGGCAGGACGGCTTTGATGTGGGCAGAATCGGAGGCTAGCACAGAGATCGTGCAGATGCTTCTCGTGGAAACGCGGGAAAGGCGAAAGAGTCCCTGAACCATGGTTTTTCCTGTTGTGACGAAAGATCTGGCGTTGCGTGTCGGTCGGTCCGAAGCCGACCATATGGCTTCCTGGCTTGAGTCGATCGGGCGGGAGGCGGATAGCCCGTTTGCGGTGGAGATCCGACGGTTCGGGGATACAGTCGCGTTGCGAAGTAAGGGACCGGAGGGGGCGACGCTGGGGCCGCTGTTTAATCGGGTGCTCTGCTTTGGCGATGCAGAGGTGGCGCGGTTGGAGGAGATCGTTCGGTTTTACGGGGAGACTGGCCAGCCGTGTCGGATCGATGCCCTGCCGTATGCCGTGGAAGCGCCGACGCTGCGGCGACTTTTCGAGGCGGGCTTTTGCCCGATCCGCTCGCATGATCATCTGTATGGGGTTCCTCTTGCGGACGGTGGAGACGGGATAGCGCCGGAGATCACGGTGCGCGAGATCGCCGAGGAGGAGAGAGCGGTGTGGGCGGAGGTCTGGCGGCGCGGGTTCCTGGAGGTATCGGCGATCGATCCGGCCCATTATCCGCGGGTCGCGGCGGCGACGGCGCAGTTGCACGGCCGCGACGGCTGGACGCTCTACCTGGCCTTTTGCCAGGGGAAGCCGGCTGCGGCGGGTGGGCTCTATGTCGGGGACGGCATAGGTACGCTGGCGTTTGCCGGGACCGCGCCGGAGTATCGGCGTCGCGGCTGCCAGCAGGCGCTGCTGCGGGCACGGATGGCGGACGCGGCTGCGCGGGGCTGCGATCTGGTAGCGGCACAGGCGGCACTGGGGGCGACCAGTCATCATAATATGGAGCGGGCCGGGTTCCGGATCGCCTATACGCGGACATTCTGGGTATCGCGGACGCCATGACAGTAACGACCGGGATAGATATCGAGGCCGTCCTGTTCGACCTGGACGATACGCTCTATGATCGCAGTGAGGCGTTTCGCCGCTGGGGCGCGGCGTTTGTTGCGGAGCGGCTCGGGCTGTTGGAGGGCGCTGAGTGTGCGGCGGCGCTGGACTGGCTGGCAGCGGCGGACGGCAATGGTTACTGCCCGCGGCCGGAGTTCGCTCGCGCCGTTCTGGCGCGATTCCCGCAGGTAGATCAGCCGGTCTCGGAGTTTGTTACGGCCTTTCGGATCGGGCTGGTCGCGGCGATCGTGCCGGATACAGCGACGGACCGATTGCTTGATACGCTGGCCCGTCGGGCTATCCCCTTCGGTATCGTGACTAACGGCTCTACAGAGCAGCAGACTCGCAAGATCCGGCATCTGGGTCTGGCGGAGCGGGCGGCGTGTGTTCTGATCTCGGAGTCGTTCGGCCGTAAGAAGCCGAGCCCGGATATCTTCCTGGCGGCGGCCGTGCAGATCGGCCAGTCGCCGGAGCGGATTCTCTTTGTCGGCGACCATCCGGACCTGGATATCGCCGGGGCGCAGGCGGTCGGAATGAAGACTGCCTGGGTGCGCCGCGGCCGCGAATGGCCGGCGGAGTGCACGATATCTCCGGACATTGCCATCGATAGGCTTGATGAACTGGCGCCGCTTGTCGCCCGTCCTGCGGGTTCTGCGGCGTGAGTCCCTACCTTCAGTTTCCGTGGGGGATTCCCAAGAATAATTACAGAATCGTTCCGGCACAAGATGTGCTGTTGGACTGCGATAACTCTCGCAGGGTCGTGCGAAGAACCGGTTCAGAGAGAAGCGGCGTCGGCAAAACGTGGAGAAGGCTGAGATAGCAGATTACCCGTCCCCTTCAGAGGCTTTGTCCACGCGACGTACGCGCGTCGCGGTGATCGGCGCCGGCCCGGCGGGGATGGCGGCCGCCTACCGGATGACTCAAGAAGGTGTCGCTGTCGATGTGTACGAGGCGGGACCGGCGGTCGGCGGTATGGCGCGCACGATCGATCTCTGGAATCAGCGGGTTGACCTCGGCCCGCATCGCTTCTTCAGTAATGACCGGCGTGTCAACGCCCTCTGGCTGGAGGTGGTCGGTCGTGACTATGCGATGGTCGACCGACTGACCCGCATCTACTACCGGGGCCGATACTTTCACTATCCCATCAAGCCTGGGGACGCCCTCGCTAATCTCGGTATCGGCGAAGCCGCCCGGTGCCTCGTCAGCTATCTCCGGCAGCGGATGACTCCCGCCCCGGTCGCAACGAGCGATGGCGATGCGGACAGCTTCGAGGATTGGGTCGTCGGCCGGTTCGGACGCCGCCTCTTTGAGATCTTTTTCAAAACCTATAGCGAAAAGCTATGGGGTATCCCCTGCACGAAGCTCGACGCCGACTTTGCGGCACAGCGGATCAAGAAGCTATCGCTCGGCGAGGCGATCAAGAACGCTCTTGCCGGCGGGCGCGGAAACCGGCATAAGACGCTGGTCGATCGGTTCGCCTACCCGCTCGGCGGGACGGGCATGGTCTATGAGCGGATGGCCGAACAGGTGGCGGCCGCCGGCGGTCGTATCCTGCTTCGGACGCCGGTACGGCGGGTGATCTGCGCGGAGGACGATCCGCGCAGGGTGATCGGGATCGAGACCGAGGATGGTATTACCACACCGTACGACCATGTCGTTTCGACCATGCCGCTGACGCAGCTGGTGCGACGGCTGCCGAACGTGCCGGAGACGGTCCGGGAGTCCGCCGGGGCGCTCCGCTTCCGCAACACGATCCTGGTCTACCTGAAGGTCGGCAGCGCCTCGCTCTTCGCAGACCAGTGGCTCTATGTCCACTCACCGGACCTGCAGATGGGCCGTATTACCAACTTCCGCAACTGGGTGCCGCAGATCTGCGGCGATGAACGAAGCTCGATCCTGGCGCTGGAGTACTGGTGCAATGACGATGAGCCGCTGTGGACGGAGTCGGAGGAGCGGCTCATCGCTCTGGGCAGCGACGAGCTTCGCCGTACGGGTCTGATCGGCGATGCAGTGATCGAGGCCGGGCATATCCACCGTCTTCCGCGCTGCTATCCGGTCTACGAGCGGGGGTATAAATCGCGCCTCCAGCCGGTGGAGGAGTACCTGCGGAAGGTCGACAATTTGAGCGCGATCGGGCGCTACGGCGCCTTCAAGTACAACAATCAGGACCACAGCCTGCTGATGGGCCTGATGGCGGCGGAGAATATTGTCCACGGCGCCGGGCACGACCTGTGGAGTATCAATACCGACTATGACAGCTACCAGGAGGAGGCGCTGGCTTCGGTGATCACTGAAGCGGGTCTGGGGACGCAGACCGGCGAGTGCACCGCCGCGGAGAACCTACTCCCCGCGGAGCGGCGCGACGCACCGGCGACCACGGTCGCCGCCCTGCCCCATACGGCCTGAGGATCATCCTGCTACGGTCGCCTCGCCGGCGCCGGCGATATGGCGGCTGTTGCGCTCCTGAACGAAACTGACGATGCGAACATCCTGCCCGCTCGGGGGCGCTTCGAAGTGGAAGATCCCGTCAAAGGCGCCGGAGGCGCCGATCGTCCCGATCCGCTCCAGACGCCGCACGACTGCGGCATGGGTCAGGCGTCGGCCGGCGTTCTCGCCATTCGCGACCTGGGAGACCAGACCGCTCTCTGTCACCGCGGCGTAGACATCCACCGGCCCTACCCCACCATGCAGCCCGGAAACACGGACCGTGGCGGAGTTTCCGGAGGAGAGTGCAACGGTCACCTGCGCCTTGCTTTTGCGGGCGGCCTCGGCGATCGCCGCGCCGGCGGCGCGCTCATCGCTGCCGACGAATTCGGTCTGGCCGTCGACGACCATCTGCGGCGTGTAGACCTGATCGCTGCGAAAGGCGCTGGCATACTCGCTCTGTCGCCGGGAGTAGGCGGCGGAGGAGAACGGATCGCGCCAGCCGAGCTGATTCCAGTAGTCGACGTGTTCGCTGAGCGCGATGATATGCGCGCCCTTTATCGGCTGCGTCGCTGCCAGGCGCGCCAGCACGGTATCCGCCGCGGGGCAACTGGAGCATCCCTCGGAGGTAAATAGCTCCACCACGACCGGCGTCTCCCCCGCTGCCTCCCGGACCGGCTGCGGCGTCGCCGCCGCTGTTCGGCCGCGCACGATCGCTGCCGATACGCCGCCTGCGGTCGCGATGATCACTCCGGCAACTGCCGCCACCACTATCTCTCGACTTCCCATGATCCGCTTCCTCTTTCTATCGCTCTACCGATTACGCTTCGTCTGAAGAACAAACGGGAGCGGTGAATGGTTCAATGGAGTTTCGCGGCGTGCGCGCCACTGCCGACCCCAAAGGGGTCGGACAACGGAAGGAGCTCCTACGCCCGTGGATGCGCCGAACGGTAGGCTTCGCGGAGGCGTTCGGTGGCGACGTGGGTGTAGATCTGGGTGGTGGAGACGCGGGCGTGGCCGAGCATCTCCTCGATCGCGCGGACGTCCGCGCCGCCGGAGAGCAGATGGGTGGCGAAGGAGTGGCGGAGCCAGTGCGGGGAGGGTAGCTCCGGCAGGCCGGCACTCTTGGCGTGCTCTTTGACGGCGCGCCAGATGATACCGCGGCCCAGGGGGCGCTTGCCGCTGCGATCCGGAAAGAGCAGGGCGGCTGGATCGTGGCCCTGGCTTTGACTCCGGCCACGGAGGGTGGGGCGGCGGGTGGCCGGGTTGCGGTAGCGGTCCAGGGCGGCCAGGGCGCCGCGGGCGACCGGCACCATACGCTCCTTGCCGCCTTTTCCGCGGACACGGAGGAGGCCGCGTTTTGCGTCGACATCGCCGACGCGGAGCGCGGCGACCTCCGAGACACGAAGGCCGGAGGCGTACATCAGGGCGAGCAGGGCGCGGTCGCGCCGGCCGCGATCCGTGTGGGTCTCCGGGGCATTCAGGAGCTGCACGATCTGATCGGCGGTGAGGACATGCGGGAGGCGCAGGGCGAAGCGGGTGACACCATCGACCAGGGCGACCGGGTTGGTCGCCAGCTCCCCTTCGCCGACCAGGAAGCGGCTGAACGAGGAGAGAGCGGCGCGCTTCCGGCTGATCGAGGCGTCCTTCAGACCGGACCGGCGCAACGCGGCCAGATAGCCTTCGATCCCCACCGGCGATAGGTCGAAGTCCTGCGCACGCCACTGGGTCAGATCCCGCCGGTAGGCGGCGACGGTGTTTTCGGAGGCGCCGCGCTCGGCGCGCAGGTGGTCGATAAAGGCGGCTATCTTCGCCGCAAGATCTCGGGAGGGCACGAAGACGATTTCGGCAGGGAGAACGGCTCTCCCTGCCGAACGAAACGTCATGAAAACCTATCGACTCGGGGTGGCGTCGCTGGTGCACGACCACGTCTGGGGGGAGCTGCAGGCCTGGAAGGCCCTGCCGAACGTCGAGCTCGTCGCCGCCGGCGATGTCAATGAGGAATTGCGCCGGAAGATCGTCGACGAGTTTAATGTCGCCGAGATCTACGAATCGTGGCAGGCAATGCTGGAGGATCAGGGCGAGCGACTGGATATTATCCAGGTGGCTGCCGAGAACAGTGTCCATGCCGATATTGTGGCGGATGCCGCCGGGCTGGGTATCCATGCGGTGGTCGAGAAGCCGATGGCGGCGACACTGGCACAGGCGCGGCGCATGATCACCGCGGCCGCCTCGGCCGGCACC
>Ga0105239_10008032_pt1 | contig 12046 bp, 13 predicted proteins | sample KBSC44metaG_FD_92761 | JGI IMG/M metagenome (GOLD analysis project Ga0105239, IMG submission 92761) | Corn rhizosphere microbial communities from Kellogg Biological Station, Michigan, USA - KBS C4-4 metaG | ecosystem: Host-associated > Plants > Roots > Rhizosphere > Soil | place: Michigan, USA...
AGCCCAGCCCTGAGCTTGGGAACCACAGCCAAGCATGTGTCAAAAGTCCTTGGTAGATAGATACAGTACCAGATCGACATCGACAACTGGCTGAGGAATCAGGATACTGATACTGTTCGTGAGATGTAAGTAGATGATGATCCCGTCCCCACCTCCGCCTTATCCTTATCTTCTCCCGTTAGGTCGGACATCTTATGCCCCTCGGCGTCCCAATGGTTGGCTACAGGAGCCGAATGACGACGACCGATATTTGAGTGAGTGAGTGAGTGAGTGAGAGTGAGGCGAACCGGAACCAGAAGATCCTGATCCTGATCCTGATCCTGAACCCAGAGATATCATCCCTCCGCCACTGTCTCTTTGTCTACCCTCCCATTCATATAACTTAAGTAGGGTACCAGCAGCACCGAGGTGTAAATACCGCAAGACATTTCTACAGGGACGACTAGCCAGCCACCTGGCCACGAACGAGGTCGTCTTGACTCTTCGCCTGGTTTTCTGCCTGGACCTACCTGGTACTGGTACTGCGGCTGGTACTGCGGCTGGTACTGCGGCTGTATATATATATTTATATCGTGCTTTGTCTCTGCCTCTGCCTGGCCTTATCTGCCTGCCTGCCTACCTGCCTGAGCCGCGTGTCTCTCCGCATGTGACTTGACTTGACTTGACGTGACGTAAGTAAGTCGCTGTCGAGGGGGCTAACACGTATACCTACCTACCTGCTGGTACATATATACCTGGCCGGTGTGGCGATATCTACTTAGGAGACACGAATGTGAGGGATATCAGCTGAGCTGAGCTGAACTGAGCCGAGCCTAAAAGAAAGAAAGAAACTAGCAAGCAAGCAAGCAAACACAAAGCAAACGAGAAGCAAGACGAAACGAAACCAAACCAAACCAACAATTGAAGTTATAACTGAACCCGTCGTGCTTCAAGAGATTCAGTTCACGTGATTTCTCACTAGCTGGCACCCCGGGCGAGCATCTTCTGCTGCATTTACAAAGAAAAGAAAGAATCGACTTTGGAAGAACTTGGGATTGCATCATTCACGGATCAGACGAAAGGCTGTCTGTCACCTTTCACAACGAGCCCGAGTCCGCAAAATGACATCAAGCACGGGAATACAACCTCCTGCCAACCTCCTTCAGCTGCCTACACACTACGGCGTGAAAGTCGAAGATGTGGTGTACTTCAAGCGCGACTGGCGGGCAAGTGATGAGAGAATCGTCATCGGCGAGCCAGCGAGGACAGGCGCAGGAAGCGTGCTGGTGGCCAAGATCTGCGACACGCTCGCCCGACGCGGGTATGAAGACTCGGTCGTGCAGAAAGTCGCGGGTCTCGTCGTCGCCAACCTGATGACTTGTGCGTCGTCGCAAGTGGGAGAAGAGGTTGGACTAGAGACGGTGATCACTAAGCCTGAGGACGAGGTCTGCCGGAAGGATGTGCAGCGCAAGGTGTATTTGATGTTGCGGGGTATGCTGGACGACAGTGCCACACGGACACGCTCCGTCAATATGAATTCAAATGAGCCTGTGCTGCTTATCAATGGCTGTGATGGAATCGAGGCACGTCGTCTTGTGGCTTCGGTGTCCGAGACGGTGCGCCAGTTGCAGGAGGATTGGGATATTTGGCCTGCGAGAGTCTATGCTGGTCGGTATTTCCCGGGTCGTGGGGATGGGTTCTCGATTACGCTGCTTAACGTGGTGAATACGGATATCGGTGGGCCAAGTATGGTGCAGTTGCTGGATGAGCACAGCGATTCTCCCGAGTGGGGAACCTTCTTGAGGCGGGAGATTTGGAGGCATACGGAACTTCTCTGGGTGGAAAAGGGAGATTTGGATTCTGGTGAGGCGGAGGACGTTGTATCTGATGATGAATCCGTGCACTCCATCCAGAGCAGGGATTCCATCGCTGGTGATGCGGTGATACGCCTGATCATCGAGAAATCGCCAAGGGTTCCTCATTCACCAAAACTAATGGCGGAGAACTCGACTGTTGACGAAAAGGCTCCTGAAAGCCCTTTGAATCTGGACGAAAAAGCTAGCGATGATGGCATGGAACCTGTTGACGACTCTGACGACGACGAATCTGCGCTTGCGGATTTCGAGCAGGAAAAGAGTGGCCAGATGATTGAGAAGCAAGCAACCCCTGAGCCTGAGCGCAACATTGTGCATCCAACCTGGGAGCGGCGCCATGACAGCTACTCATTGATTGATCTGATCCGATCGCAAGCATTGGAAATTCCACCATTGGGAGCGGACGAGGAAACCCGAGTTGAGAGTTTGGACACTGCAGCCAGCGAGCCTGTCCCGTCTGAGTCTCCTCTTTCTGAACTGCCGAAGGACGACGACTCATTCGTGTTGTTGTAGCACCAGGATTCCAGTATTCAGATATTGGGTGGAGTGGCCGTGGGCAGGCTTGAATTCCAAGCTAATTCAAACGAATCAATCGCTTTCAGAACGACTTCTGCTCCCCCTTCTGCTGTTGCTCCTACTCCTTGACCTTGGACTCCGTCCATTTTCACTAGCAGTCCCGTTTTGATCTCCACTATCCATCGCCACATCATCATTGTCATTGTCATTGTCCTCTTCATCCTCTTCCATCGCATCAAGCTCAGCCTGCAGCGGACTAACGCGTTCCTCCAACTGGTCCAGATCCTCCAGCAGCTGTCTCGCCGTCAATTTCCACAAGCTCGTGCCACACACACGATCCTTGGTCAACAGATTATCGACGAATTCATCCATGTGGATGAGAACGTAGCCCTCCTTCCTCCTCTGCTTCAGCTTCCTCGAGTCCTCGAGAAAGGGCTCCAGAGTCTTGTAGATATCCACGGGGTCAAAGGTCAAGCGCGCGTAGAAGGCCGCCAGCGCACGTAGGTATTTCCACTCTTCGCCGCCGGTGTGCAGGTATTCTAGGATGATTTCTTTGTCGGGGACGAGGGTGAGGAGTTTGAAGGCCAGGCAGATGAAGGGTGAGGGTTTCATTGCCACGCCGTATGTGCCGCCGATGTAGGTTAGCTCTACTGCCCTGTCGCACAGGGTCGCTGCGTTCAGGCCGAAACACTGCTCCTTCCAGTACAGGGAGTCTGTGATCCGGTCGCGCATCGCAGTCTCGAGCAGGAGGGCTGGGTTCTGGCCTCGAATCAGTGGCCCCGAGTAGCCCCGGTTGTCCAGAGTGTTGGACGCATCGGCGCGGTGGCTCATCTTGGTCTCGCTAGGAACTTGGGATCGACGCCTTCAAGTTGTGCGGAGTCCAGAATGATTAAGACTGAATAAATAAAATGTATCTTATGTGCCACTAGGACTTTTGCACATGGAATTTCATTAGGACGGGATCATCGACGTCATGGGTGCCAAGGCTGGGCGGTTGTCCCTCACAACGGAATTGTCAACATTAGATTCTTGACCGACTTCCAGACACTGACTGGACACACATCTTGCATATACGAAGCACACACGTCTACTATTCCCAAGTAAGAGCGAAGCAAAAAGTGAATTATCGACCGATATACCAGCGTACCAGCATATTTTTCTACATCCACTTCGGAAAAAGAAGTGCATGACCATATTTGCAGCCCGTGCTACACAGTGCCTACCGCATTTTGAATACGGGTCAGGGAGCAGCAAGAGAACCCTGCACTGCACACGACAATGGTGCTCTTGACCTCGTCGGCCGTGTCAGTTATAATATCTAGCGGAGTGGTGTGCACTTTTACCTTCTTGCTGTTTCTTTCCGGTTACGTTCTCCAGCAACAAACAGTCAGATCACTTCAAGAGGCAATACGCCAACCGCCGGAGCGAAAACCAGTACCTACATTGCCAGCCAAGTTCAGACATCAAGAAAATGAAACAGTGGAATCTGTTGTTGGAGAGTCCCTGGGTGGATCTGGGGCACCTTTGGCGGTCGAAGAACCATTTTCACAGAGACCCCGTCATGAGTCTGGTTTCATTCAAGTGCCAGTGGATGTGACTCGAGGGAAGCAGCAGCAGCCAGGAACTCAACAGAAAGTGGAAGCATCGGAGGATCCACTCTATGAGAGGCTTGCATATATGTTTGCATTACTCCAACCCTCGGACCTCTGCTCGGCTCTGTTGTTTACAGAGGAGCATAGAAAAATATCTTCTCTCGCGATAAAGCCATCTGTTGTGCTATTATATCCCTCCACATGGGAATCAAGTTCGGACCATCAATATACTTCAGTCCTAAAGTTCATGAGGGAGATCCAGGAGCAATACAATCTTATATATCACCCCGTGCAGGTCACCGACACTTGGGAAGTGAATGCTCAGCTTCTGGGGGAACTGCAATGGACACGATGGGACTATGATCGGGCACTCTACCTTCGATCGCCTGGCATGGCCATGGATATTAGAGCATTGGACGAGGCATTGGCATCATCACTTCTAAGAAAATCATGGTCGCCATTGAGTGCGACTTCTGGGAACAACCCTGATGTGCTATTGTACACCCGTAAAGGCCTGCAAATTCCGAGGAAGGAGATGAGGAGACTGGTTGCTTCAGCTGCTGCATCCGATGCCTATGAAGACCAATTGTATGCGGAGTCTAGGGTTGAAAGGTCGGCATACGTTCTGTTGGATGAGGAGTTACTGCTCCATAATCAAGATGAAGATGATTGGACTAGGTTGATTTTGAAGAGATTTTCGCGCGGGAGACGGACGGTCTGCGCTGGAAGCGGTATACTTGAGGATATGAAGGAGAGTGACACAGGTACGAATCTGTGAACAATTCCTAGGAGGCACTGGCATGGGTCGGCGTTTGAAGAATAGTTATGACAACCACATGTAGAAATGTAGGAATATGAATGAATGGACTGTCCCTATCATTTTTGTGTACGCAAGGTGTGTGCTCGGTGTGGCGAGCGTGACGCTAGGTCTTTTTTGGGCGCTCATGGCAAGCCTCCATTCTCAGACATCCTTTTCGCAGTCAGGATAGAAAAGGCGACTGGAAAGCTTGTCCCAGAGTAGCCAGATCAAACACTGCCATGTGCAAGACAAACACACAATTACAAAAACCTCGAGCCATTTCAGACCAAAAGTGCCGTCTTGCGGATTGAAGATTGCGCCAGCGACGACTTCGCATTGGCTGAGATTGTTCTTGTACTCGACCAAAGCGTTGGATTTACAGGTTTCGCACTCGGCGGACATTCTCATTCGTGAGTGGTGCATGTAAGGTATGAGCAAGACGTAAAAGCTAGCAATGGAGGCTAGCTGGAGGATTGTTCCGAGGATACCAGGAGACATCTAGTCAGGTATCGGTTTGTGTCTCGTGGTGAATCGTTCAACTGGCTGAGTGGAGGGATGTTCGACTGCCTAATGGGCCATGGTCATTTCGTCGATCACCAAAGCCCAAGAGGGAGGAGGTATACCATGTCCTCTTCAACGTGACCGGATTCTGCTGCTATCGCTGGATCTTCTCCTTTCTCTCTCCTAACAACGCTTCCCGAGGTCGAGGTACGGTGCTGTAGGCCATGGAGCACCTGGCAATTTTCAGCTTCAACTGGGGTCTTCATGGTGGAAGTTGGAAGTTGTAGGGTGTCTGGTTGTATTGTGACGGTGATAGATAGGTGCATTGGGATATGGATGCGCGATAATCATGGTCATGATCATCGGTCGTAGTGAGTGTAGTAATGGGATGAATGGGTTTGCATGGTTTCACATGGCGCTTTCCAAACTTCTCCCTTGTTCCTCACCGATAGTAGAACAGGTCGATGATTCTAGTATTTCGTTCCTTCCGCACCTTTTTCCTACCATAGCAGCGGCCTATCCCATCAGCCACCTCTTCACTGATAAAGGCTCGAGAAATGGTCATCATCTCAATCCCGTACATTGTCTATCCGCACGTATGGGCTTCCAAATTCCTAAGCATTGAATAAGTACTCCGTGCTCCTTACTAGGACCCACCCTAGGTACCTAAGGTAAGCTGGGAATAGAATTTCCGGGGTCCGGAATACCCTTGAAATTGACCAGGTAGCAATGGGAGCTTGGCCCCCGAAGGCTTCCGGCCGTGAAGCTGGTTAGGGAGCCTTTTAGGGGAGCAACTGGGTGGCACGCGCCCAAAGGGAATGGCACCCGCTGGCGATACCTAGTTGGATATCTCACTGAGAGGTGGTAATCGATTAATAGCAAGGGAGTCCTCGGTTGCTCCGCATAGGTGGGGGCACTTGGGCAGCTGGGATTCGTATCCGGGAACCTCTGTACAGGCTCCGTTGGGTGGGAGGAGAGGTCTTCCAAATAGTTGGAATTACGGCCGAGGAAGCCCAGCGGCTGGGCAAAGCATTACCTCAGCAGTTGTGATTGCTAGACAGGTTGCTAGAGGCTGCGCGAGGGGGGACCAAGTACCCAAAGCGACCAGGCGCCACAGAACAGAGGCTACAGCAGCCCTTGGGTTCGTTGTCTTGGTGGTCTTGGTGGTCTGGACATGGGAGCGCTGACTAACTGGTGGAAGCCTGGCCAGTGGCCACAAGGGACAAGGGACAACCGTTGATGGCTGGTGCCCGAGGATCTGGGATCTCGAGGTGCTTGTGGCTTGCACCAAGAGCTTTGGGCGTGTCTGGGGGTCATGGGGGGATTCCCAGCTTAGTCAGGGCCCACCGAAAAAGGCACGCGCAGATGAAAGCGAACAGGGATGAGAGGAGGAGAAAACGAGAGAGGATGACAGTTTCTTGCTGGTCCGAGGCATTTGTCGATATTAGACATCCACCTTTTTGGTCTTCTTCTCAACTCGCGATACGCACGGATATGACGTTGACAAGCCACCCAGTAGCCAGTAAGTCACCACTGGCACCAGGAGCTCACCAGTCGCGACTCGTCCATGCCCACCCATCCTACCAATGGTTAGTCCCTTTGTCATGCAAGCCACATGTTGTTGACATGGCGGGAGCACAATTTGAGATACGACACACAAGCTACTCTCCATAGCCTCACATTCCTGGACGCAGTAATTACAGCCTACATTTATATCTCTGTGTCCTCCCTGCACCTGTTCATGAGACACCCCATCCTTCCCAAACATCGTCCAATTACCTCAGGTACTGCCTCCTTGGCCCATCTATCTACACCTCACCGACCTCTCTACATTCTCATCATCGAATACCACTGACTTCCGCCCCATCGCCATCAGCATCATCATCATCGTCATCATCATCGTCATCATTATATCCTAGCACCGTCCATCCACAATGACTACCCCCAAATCATCCAAATCTCTGATCCCCTCTGACCCGGAAAAGGTCATGGTCATTCGAGACATCACCCCGACCATCACGACCCTCAGCGTCCCCTTTCTACGATTCAGCCACATCAAGATCGGCGGCCGCGGGACGCTGGTCAAGCTCCAAAGCGGAAACGTCGCCGTCTTCTCCCCCGTCGCATTGACGCCCGCCGTCAAAGACAAGGTGCGATCTCTCGGACCCATCAAGTACATCGTGGCCCCGGACATCGAGCACCACATCTTCCTGTCCACCTGGGCCGCCGAGTATCCCGACGCCGAAGTCATCGGAATGGAGGGCCTTCCCGAAAAGCGGGAGGCCGACCCGGACACCAGAGGGACCAAATTCGCCCACGTCTTCTCCGCCAGCAACAAACTCGACGTCAAGATCTCCCCCGAGTTCGACGCCGAGTTTTCCTCCGAGTACTTCCACTCACATCAGAACAAGGAGCTCGTCTTCCTGCACAAGCCCACCCGCACCCTGATCGAGGCCGACCTGCTCTTCAACCTGCCCGCCACCGAGCAATTCTCCAGGACCAGCATCAACCCCACCTCGGGCCTGTTGACCAAGCTCTTCGGCGGTATTATGAACACCCGCGGCGAAATGACCTGGCAGAAGCGCTTCTTGTGGTACGGAGCAGCCGGTAAAGACAGGCAGGGCTTCACGGAGTCCGCCAACAGAATCAAGACCTGGGACTACGACAGGATCATCCCTTGTCATGGCGACGTCATCGAGACCGGCGGCAAGGCCATCATGGACAAGGCCACTGCCTGGTTCACCGCTGGCAAATAGTCGCCATCACCATGATTTCGTACCCTGGAGGTATGTACCTGCGCGGATGGATAGTCCTATTTCGATATACCCCCACAAAATGTAGCAGCAGCAGCAGAAGGAGGAGGCATGGCGTTGCATTGGCGGGGAGCGCGTGTCTGGTTGGTTTTTCCTTTTAATACCTCTACTTAGCATCCTACAATAGACACGTGCTTCATTCACTTCGACGAATAGTAGAAGGAAGCCTAACCTAATAATAAGAGTAATCTCCATCAATTTCAATCCGGTCATCTACACCCTATCCTTTATTCACAAGAACAATCAATCCATGACTCCATGAGAAATTAGCAGCACTTTATTTATGCCCAGAGGAAGCTACTACAGTACCTGAGGTGCTTAGACTGGCTGAAAGTTTCCAAGTTCAAATTTCTCACGCATAAACTCCCGTTGCTGGGAAGTCTGTTCCTGCATTTGCCTGGTCCCGGAACACTGCTCCGTCATCAAGGTTCTCCGTAATATACAGCTTAGGCTCCCTCCCAGGTTTTGAGCCACGGAAGCTTTCAACTCCAGAGCCTAGAGGTGAACTCGCATGCGCGTTGAAACCAACTACTTACGGCGGAGTGCAAGCTTGCCAATTAAATAACACACTGAGAGCTGAAGCCTGGCTGGCACTTGGGCATCAGGATGCGATGCGACGACTCTGCCAACGGTATGCGTCCATTTCCTCCCTCTCTCCAAATAGAATGTCCGTGTGCACAGCACTTCTGGACCCTGGTGATAGAGAATCAACATGCTAATAGCAAGTCCCGTGTCCCGACAATGGTACCTCAACATCGGTCAAAGAATAAATAGTCCAGGCGAAAAGGGGCTGCACTTCTCGACGAAGATAATTATTGTACTGTTATTTATTGTTCTTGGATGTCTTGGAGCAAAGCTTCGCAACTCCAGTCGACTGGCAGACTCAGCCGCAAGCATCAAGTGCCGGTCAAGCTCCCATGTGAACGAACGGTGCCCACCAGAGCGGATTCTTGGGCTTTTTCTTGCGCCACGCTACCAATGCCATGTGATACGCAAGCGCCACCCGCCGATCTGGATCTATGTGGGCATGTCGTGCATCGAAGAGCGCGGTGTAAAATCCTCGCGCAACTTCTTTACAGGCCTCGTCTTTCGAGATCCAGTACGTTCCAATGACGTGTCGGAAGCCCGCGAGTTGGAAGACACTGCTAAGCGAGAGGTTCTCATCGGCTTGAGGCAGGACCGAGTTGCTCGCCGTCAGACAGCCCGACAGGTATGCCAGCGTGGCCTTGCTGGACTTGGCCTTGATGATGGCGCGAATCGTCAAGCGATCGAGCTGGCTTCGGCCGAATGCGTCCTTTTTCTCTAGGAGGAGGTGGCTCTCCAACGGGTCGTCCTGGTCGCTTTGTCCGTGGCAGGCAAAATGCATCAGCCGACACGACTTGAGCTGGGCGAGCACTGTGGGTGCGTTTGGTTGTGGCAGATGTGTAGATGGGGCGCCACATTTTGTCAGAATCTCAGTGATGACTCGCGCCTCTTCTTCTACCAACGCCAAGTCTTGGGAGCCTGGAGTTGTCTTCATGGTTGCAATTGAAACCTCGTTGTCCTTCAATTCGGTACTGAGTGGTGGCTGCTCTCTTGCATAGCTCAACGCCTTGATGGTCGGAATGTATGAAGAAACCACATGGTCCATGGTGGAACGGTGCGATGTGCCTGGATGTCCGGCGGCGTGAAACGGAAGTTGGCTCACCCAGCCGGCTGCAATCCACCAAATTCTCGGGAGCTCAATCGTCGGCTTTGATGCTTCCAAGTCGAGATCCAAGGCCTTTAGAATTGGGTAGACACCCACATCCCAGAGCCACGGCAGCATCTCTTGCACCTGACGGCCTTTCTGAAAGAAAGTAAACACATCGTAGTCGACCGCCGCCACCAACTGCTTGACGTGTCGTTCAAGCGCTGCAAATGTCAAGTCCTGTAAAAGGAGAGACTGTATCCCGCTTTTCGAAATTATAATGGCCCACGTGTGATCAGTGTAGAGACTGCTCAGGACAGTGACAACCGGTCCTGACTCCGCCAATTCGGTCAGCTTCGCTTCGGATGGTAGACAATTGAAGTCCTCGAGGCCGGGGATGGCTCTGATCCGAGTCATCACCTCCTCCAGCTGTTGGTACTGCTGCACCCTGCGCCCAAGCGAAGTCTCCTGTGCCCCCCTGGCGCTGATGCTCTCACTGGAAGGCGCAACGAGTGGGTCCGCCAGGCTCTCTCTGAGCAACTCGTACTCTTCGTAATCTTTAGGGCTCATGAATTTGAGTTTCGAAATGTCCCGTCGCATTTCCATGCTAGCACCAAGGATGATTCCCCGCCCCGTCTCAAGAAGGTTCAAAGCCTCCCACGGTGGCTTCCCAGCCTCAAGTGCCATAGCTGCAGCATCTGATGGCAAACCGTTCACGTCTCCGACGATACGTTGTATGTCGCCTGTCTCGATCCATCTTGCAGCTAGTACGGACGAGATTGACACTGCTTTGGCGAGAAGCGCACTTGCTTCCGAATAGCGTTTCTCACTGACGAGTATTCGGGCAGCATTGCCGCCAGCATTGATTCGCATCGCATGGTCTGCGGTATATTCATTGTTGAATGCTTCGACAAATCTTTCGACTGCAGCGTTCTTGTCGGCTGACGAATTCAGTGCATCTGCTCTTTGTTCTAGGGCCCACGCTAGCGACAGCAGGTATTCAGTTCGTCGTACGAAAGTTTTGGGTATGATTTCAACGGCCTCCTCGCCGAGAGCTACCGCTCTATCAATATCCTCGACCTTCTTGCTGACCAGGTGCCGGTTTCTGAATTTATGCCCTAGGCTTCGAAGAGACTCACAGTGCCTTGGATGACCTGGTGGAGCAAAGGCAAGATTGGCTTCTGAAATCTGGAGACAAATGTCTAAATATTTGACCTCGTGATTTTGGTTGTCTTTGTTGGAAAGCAGAGCACTGAGAGTGTGTTGCATCTGGAATAGACTCTCCTTCCAGAGCTTCGGAAGGCTGAGTGCATTCAGCAGCAGGATAATCGCCTCTTGCGCAATGTGCGGGAACTTAACATCCTTGGAGTATAGTGACAGATCCCGTGCCAGGTTTCCAAGGATGCTGCCCCGAAACGGGCTGTTGTCAGGGGTTTCTGGTATTTTGCAGAGTGCACTGCAGAGCCAGCCAATTGCCCGCTTCAGGTCTCCGAGCGCATGTGTCACCTCATATTGCATAGATAGCATCGATGCATGCGTCGCCATAAGGTAATCGCGTGACATGCTCGGCTCAGCCTGATCAAGGCCGATCTGGGTCGTCAAAAGTCCTTTATTAAGATCATTCCGATCTCCGCCCAGTCGAAACCGATCAAGATACAAATTTGCCAGGTCATTCACAATATCGATTCGTTCTGGGTAAGACGTGGGCATAATCTCCACTGCAGCCTCGTACAAACTAAGTTTTATGTCGGTCTTGAGAACGCTGGGTCCTGGAACGAATCTGCTCAACAAGGATGCAAATGATAGTAGCTGGTGCCCCTTGTCGACCAAGTTTTTCTCTCGAACGAGAAAACGATCGGGACCGTTGAGAACGGACCACTTGCTGAGTGAAATTGCTTCCATCAAATCGTTTTGAGCATCTGATTCACGCCATCGGTCGATCCTGTCTCGCAAGGGCACAAACATCTGGTGATCCCACTCACGGGATGCCTCCGCAGCATAACCGATGTATGTGAGGTTTGCTACGATTGCCCAACTGCAAAATGTCAGTAGCACCCAGTACAGTACGACAGCATCGGGGTTCGCGAGAAAAGAAAAGAAGTCTGGAGAGTTCATGCTTTCGTCGGCTGCGGAATCAGAATCGGTCGTATACCACTCCTCTTCGTCGTCGCGAGCCATTTGGTTTAGGATTTGTGAAAATTTGAAAGCAGCGCGAGCGGCGTCAGGTTGACTGAGGATCATGGTGAATTGAGATAATGATTTTTGCAGGGTTGATTTCAGCGGACTGCTGGGGGGCACAACAC
>Ga0105239_10008038_pt1 | contig 12037 bp, 5 predicted proteins | sample KBSC44metaG_FD_92761 | JGI IMG/M metagenome (GOLD analysis project Ga0105239, IMG submission 92761) | Corn rhizosphere microbial communities from Kellogg Biological Station, Michigan, USA - KBS C4-4 metaG | ecosystem: Host-associated > Plants > Roots > Rhizosphere > Soil | place: Michigan, USA...
GCAACGGATGAAACCATAGATATCGAGGATGATAATCTCGATGAAAAAATACAAAAAGCGGTGGCTGCCAAAGAACACCGCGTGGCAGTTCGGTTCATGTACCTGAAGGCCTTGCGACTGCTGAACGACAAACAATGGATCCGCTATCATGCCGATGGAACCAACCACGAATATGTTAGCCAGATGAGCGGGCATAAGCTGGCCACTGAATTTGGTTTTCTTACCCGGATATATGATTATATGTGGTATGGTGAGTTTACATTAACCAACGAACAGTTTGAAATAGTATATAACAATTTCAAACATTTTTACAACGCGGTAAATTCTTGAAACAAATAATACGATATCGTTTTTTACTGGTGCTGCTGGCAATCGCCGGCCTGCTGGCAGGTTGCGGTTCATCGTCTAAACACATGAACAAACGGGTAACCTTATGGCGCAGCGATAAAATACCTTATGGTACGTGGTATGCCTATGAGCACCTGCAGAACATCTTCCCTAAAGCTACCGTGCTTATTAATAAAAGGTCGCCCGACAAGTATAAGACCTTTACAATAAAGCAAAACAAAACAGACGACGATAATAATGCTATATACGACGACAACAAAATAACCAATATTATTATTGCCAACCGCGTTATACCCGATGAAAGTGAAGTACAGGCCATATTGGGTATGGTGGCAAAGGGACAGAATGTTTTTATTTCAGGTCTTCGTATCGGCGAAACACTGCTCGACAGTCTGCGGCTGAAAACGGCTTTATATACCAGCGTGTATAATATCGGCGATTCGCTTACAGTAAGCGTAAAAAATCCCGAAACCAGCGATTCGTTATCTTTCAGCTATCCCGGAATGGCGCTGGATAATTATTTTGAATCACTTGATACATCTATCACTGCCATATTGGGAAAAGATAAGTACGGTCATGCGAATTTTGTACGCTTTTCTTATGTGGGCGGCGGTTCGCTGTATATTCATCTGGCGCCTATGGCATTCACCAATTTCTTTTTACTGCACAAGAACAACAAGCAGTATTATGATAATGTGCTTTCGTACATGCCGCAGAATACCGAACTGGTGAAATGGGATGACTATTTCAGGTATCATGAGTCGGGAAGTGACAACGGCTCTCAATCCAATGGCGGCGGCAAAGGACCTTTTGCCGCTTTGAGCTGGATCATTTCGCAACCCGCACTGGCAGCAGCTTTTCTGCTATTGCTGGTACTGCTGGTGATCATTTATCTGTTTGAATCAAAACGCAAACAACGCATTATACCGGTAATACCACCGCTGAAAAATGCATCGCTTGATTTTGTAAAAACCATCGGACGGCTGTATTTTCAACGACGCGATAACAAGAATCTGGCGCAAAAGATGACCGTACATTTTCAGGACCATGTTCGTAGCCGCTATGGTATTCGTAATTCATTGACAGATCCAGAATTTGAAAAACGCCTTGCCTGGAAAACCGGCTACGACAGCAACGCCATTAAAGATCTGGTATACTATATGAAAATGATACAGGACGAACCATCTGTATCTGATGAAGGGTTACTTGAACTGAATCGTAAATTGGAGCACTTTTATAAATACGTATAATACATGGAAAACTTTTTCGACGTTCGAACCGATCTTAGTTCGCTACAGCAATCGGTAGACACCTTAAAACAGGAAATTGGTAAAGTGATCGTAGGGCAGGAGCAGATGGTGGAATTATTGCTGGCAGCAGTACTGGCCGATGGTCATGTACTGATTGAAGGCGTACCGGGAGTAGCCAAAACGCTTACAGCAAAATTGCTCAGCAAAAGCATTTCGGTTGGTTTTTCCCGTATTCAGTTCACGCCCGATCTGATGCCCAGCGATGTGATCGGTACGTCGATCTTCAATCCCAAAGACACCAGCTTTCAGTTCAATAAAGGTCCCATCTTCAGCAATATCGTGTTGATCGATGAAATAAACCGCGCCCCGGCCAAAACACAGGCTGCGTTGTTTGAGGTAATGGAAGAAAGACAGGTAACGGTTGATGGCCATTCGTATTTGCTGTCTACTCCCTTTATGGTAGTGGCAACGCAAAACCCTATTGAACAGGAAGGAACCTATCATTTGCCCGAAGCGCAGTTAGACAGGTTTCTGTTTAAGATCAACGTTACCTATCCAACAGCCGAGCAGGAATTTCGCATTGTAATGCAGCATCACCTGCAGAATATGGAAGATATGATCGGACAGGTATCTATGGCATTGTCAGCCACTCAGGTACAGGAATTACGCAAACAGGTGCGTACCATTCATGTGGAAGAAAAACTGATCAGTTTTATTACCGCCATTGTTGCCAATACACGAAATCATAAGTCGATTTATCTGGGTGCTTCACCACGCGCATCTATTGGTATTTTAAATGGCGCCAAAGCGCTTGCTGCTATGCGTGGCCGCGACTTTGTAACGCCGGATGACATCATTTATGTGATTCCGCCGGTATTGCGTCACCGCATTGTATTAACGCCCGAAAAAGAAATGGAAGGCGCTTCTACCGATGATGTGATACAACAGATCATTCAAAGTATTGAAGTACCGAGGTAGTTTGAGGTTTGTTGTTTGTGGTTTGAAGTTGCCACAAACAACAAACTACAAACCACAAACTAAAAAAAGTAAAGTTGCCCCTTTATACTAACTACATTAAGCCTCTTTTCTTCGGGCGCCGGTTTTACTGGTCGCTCGTAGGCGTTATTGTGCTTTTTATTTTGTCGTACAGCTGGACGGCCCTGTTCAGAGTAGCGCAAATAACGCTGCTCTTTGTGATTGTAATGGTGCTGCTGGATTATGTTTTACTTTTTTCACGCAAGCGCAACATTACCATAGAACGCATTATGCCCGACCGCTTCAGCAACGGCGACTTAAATAAAGTACAACTGACTATTGCCAACCGCTATCACTTTCGCATTTCCATAAAAGTGATCGATGAAATACCGGTACAGTTTCAGCGGCGCGATTTTCTGGTAGATGCCATGTTGAACAGTAACGAACTGAAAACCGTCGAATACACACTGCGGCCCGTAGAACGGGGCGAGTATGTTTTTCACGATACCAATGTTTTTGTAAAAAGTCCGCTGCAGTTGGTTGTGCGCCGTATAAAAAACGAAGGCCATCAGCTGGTAAAAGTATTGCCGTCGTACCAATCGCTGCGGCAATTCGAATTGCTTGCATACTCCAATAACCTGTCGGAAGCAGGCAGCAGAAAGATCCGTAAGATCGGTCACAGTCTTGAATTTGAACAGATCAAAGAGTATGTAACTGGCGACGATATCCGCAGCATCAACTGGAAAGCTACTGCCCGTAAAGGCGGACAGCTAATGATAAACAACTTTACCGACGAGCGCAGCCAGCAGGTATATTGTGTAATTGACAAAGGCAGGGTAATGAAAATGCCTTTTGAAGGTATGACCTTGCTGGATTATGCGGTTAATGCCACCCTGATTCTGTCACGTGTGGCCCTCATCAAGCAGGATAGGGCAGGGCTGATCACTTTTGCTGAAAATATCAGTCACTTTTTACCGGCCGATCGCAAGGCGGCACAGATGGGCCATATATTGGAAACACTGTATAACCAGCAGACAAAATTCCTCGAAAGCGATTTTGAAAAACTGTATGCGCACATCCGCACGCGTATAACACAACGCAGTTTGATCGTATTATTCACCAACTTTGAATCTTTGTCGGGCCTGCAGCGGCAGCTTCCCTATATTCGTCATATTGCCCGCAACCACCTGGTGCTGGTAGTATTTTTTGAAAATACCGAACTGCGCCAGTTAACCGATTCACCGGCAGAAGACATTGAATCGCTGTACACCAAAACAATAGCCGAAAAATTCGTTTACGAAAAACGGCTCATTGTAAAAGAGCTACAGCAACATGGCATCTTCACTATCCTCACCGCTCCGCAAAACCTTACAGTGAATACCGTTAATAAGTATTTGGAGTTAAAGGCAAGGCAGGCGATTTGAGTTCAACCGGTTTAATATATAATTATAAACAGATTATAACCTCACAGCCTGTACTAAGTTGCAGTTTACAAAAAGGTAAAAAAAAATTATTATCTACATTTTGTAATCCCGATTTTTTACATATATCTTTATTGGAGATATTCGGCCTCGACCAACCGAATATCTGATCTCATTTCAAACTCGAAAGAAACCAACCGAAAAATTAATCCCTACTCCCCCGAAAAGCGTTTTTATTCAAACCAGTTTGGACTCCGGAAAGGTGTTTACTATTCTATTGATTCTATAAGGGAAAAAGTGATGCTATTTGTAATTAGCAAACGGTAAGTAAGCTACTTATTTGTCGTGCGTTGATTACAGCATGAATATCATTTACCTTAATCGTAATGAAAAAACTCAACTAATCTAACCTTCCATAACTACTTATGAAACCCTTATCTGACTTTCGGATAAAGCACTTTGCTGTGCTTATTTTAACCGCCTGCTTTTTTCTTTGCACCCATTCATCACGCGCACAATGTTACGTTAATGTTTACAGTACTTCTACAGGGCCGTTATGCTATCCTCAGCGTGCGGGGCTTGAGGCCTCTTATAATAATGGTACAGGTGAAGCTGTTTATGGATATTTTACCTGGTACACAAGCGAAACCGATCCCAATCCCGTTCAAACGGAATGGGTGACAAATGATGACGGTGAAACTGTTACCAGCGACTATGGTTTATACGCTGCAGATGGCACCACCATGTGGGTGAGTTTTTATAACTACAATAATGGTTGTCAAACAGATCGCGCCAGCTACACATTTACCATAACACCAACGCCATCTTTAAATATAGATTACGCCAGAGTTTGCCACACCGATTTCCCCAAAATACAATTAAGCAGTAATACATCGGGAATTTATTTTGACTTGTACAAGATGATAGATGGTAATTACCAAATAGTTCAGGAAAACACCTCTGGTTACTTTGATGTTAACGACTATGATTACCTCAACGATCGGGATAGTTACGCAGTTTCATTTCGTCAGCCCTACGGATGTTCTACAGGATCGCTTATTCCTATAACGTTCGAAATAACAGATATTTTTCCTCCCAATGTTACAGGCAATTTTTCCGTTTTACAAGGTTCAAGCACTACTTTAATAGCCGGTGGCGCCTATGATTACAGATGGTACGATGCTGCCGGAAATTTTTTAAGCGAGGGGGCAACATTTTCTACACCTACCACGCTTACAGATAATACATACACTTATCAGATTCGCGGTGTAAGTAGCGATGGCAATTGTTTAACCAATCCTGGTTACATAACTATTGCCGTTAACCTACCGGGTATTTCTTATTCAAGCTTATATAACAGTTCGAATTTTTCCAAATCAGTAGACCTTTCAAAACCGGTGGGCACTATTGGTGGCGTGGCCGCTGCTTCACCCAGCGGAGCAGTAACTTATAGCATTCCTATATACACGCCACCTGGAACAGGCGGAACGCATCCCATGGTGAGCCTTGACTATAATTCCCAGGCGCCCAATGGCATTGCCGGGTACGGATGGAATATATCCGGACTGTCCGCCGTTTCCCGCAATGGAAAAGATATTTATCACAATGGCGTGGTAACGCCTGTTGCCTTTACCAGTGATGATGCATTTACGCTGGATGGGTCAAGACTGAATCCTATATCAGGCAGCAACGGCGCCAATGGAACTGTTTATGCAGCCGAAGCAGAAAGCTTTTCCAGAATTGTTTCCAATGGTGGTTCACCCAATAACCCCGACTGGTTTCAGGTAACCACCAAAGACGGTACTGTTATGGAATACGGTAACAGCTCCGACTCCCGCATAATAACCGATGATGGCGCCAGCGTAATGCTGTGGAGATTAAATAAAGTGAAAGATGTGAACGGCAATTATATCGTGTTCCATTATGATAATGGATACCGCGACAGCCGCATCGATGAAATTGATTATACAGGAAATGCCAATACCGGCTTATTGCCCTATAACTCGATAAAGTTCAATTACGATGTTCGTTCAGATATTGCCACCACTTATATGGCAGGCGCTTCGTCTATCTCGAAGCATATTCTGAACAGCATTACCATCAAAAGCGAAGGCAATCTGGTAAAAACTTATCAGCTTAATTATGGGTTCGATAATATGTATTCACTGCTTAAAGAGGTAATAGAAAGTGGCAGTGATGGCACTGCTTTGAACAGCACCATCTTTTTGTATGGAGACGCCCCATCAGGCTTTGTTACAGAAAGTTCAGCAGTAGTTGCCGGTTCAGCGGTAGATGTATATACCGGTGACTTTAACGGTGATGGTATTTCAGATATTCTCGCAGCTTCCTATCAGTATTCCAATTTCATAAAGTACAATACTGACTATACCATCTATACCAGAACTTCACAAAACAGTTCCTTTCAGCCGCTCTATACTGTACCATTAAGTACCAGCTGGCAGGTGATCAATTCAAAACAGGTGCCTTTTGGAAGGAACTTTATTTCATCTGATTTTGATGGCGATGGCAGGGATGATATCCTGCTCACTAATTCCCATATTCAAAACAGCTCTTCAGGTACCCGCAGGATCGATGGTATCCAGATCAACTTTTCAAAAGATCAGGGTTACAATACTGTTGGTTATCCTTTCCCGGTTACAAGCGATATATTCAATGGTAACCAGACCTGTACTTTATTTGATCCTCCTGGCAACTATATTATACCCGGCGATTTTGATGGCGACGGCGCCAGTGATTTCATTACCATTTTCAGACCCGATGGCAGCGGTACCTATCACTGCTTTTTAACCTGCCCCAGGGCCGGAATTACGAACGCGGAAATTGCCAGTTCTGTAAATATTAGTCCGGGCACTATTTCAACAGCCAATAATATTCAGCCTGTTGATTTTGACGGCGATGGCAAAATGGAACTGATGGTTACGAATGGTTCAACAACCTATATCATTTCCATTTCGCCCTATAATTCCGCTTTCGTAATGAGTACTATTTATACAAGCAGCAGCATAAATAGTAACTGTCAGATCTGGCCCGGTGATTTTAATGGCGACAGAAAGACCGACTTGCTGGTGAGAAATGCATCGAGCGGATGGTATATTCTTTATGCAAATGGCAAGTCGTTCGTTCAGCAGAATTTTGGTTTTAATCAAAGCGTAAATATCAGTAACGACAAGATCCTTGTAGCCGATTTTAATGGCGATGGTAAATCAGATATCTTACACGGATACGATTACTTTGTTAATGGTGTAGCTTCCACATCAAAACTGTCGGTGTATTACTCACGCGGCAATCCGTCATTAGGCTTTAACTACGAACAAACAGATTACAATAACGTACTTGGCTTAACGCCACTTATCGTGGCCGATTTAAATGGTGATGGCAGAAACGACTTCATCAACAGGAATTACTATGGCGATCCGTTTGATATTCTGTACCTGAAACCAAACGGAAAAGAAAGATTGCTGGCCAAAGTAACCGATGGGTTCAATGCTACTACTTCTTTTAATTATAACACACTTACAGATAAGACAACCTATCCTGTTGTTTATAACCGGACTATTTCACTGGATAACGCCGCCAATCAATATCCGTTTAACTATTCGCAACCGCCTTTATATGTGGTATCATCTGTTGCATCTCCAAACGGCATAGGCGGTACCAATACGACAACGTATAATTATGAAGATGCCGTAATAAACCGGGCGGGCAAAGGGTTCCTCGGGTTTAATAAAGTAACATCGAAAGATGTGGCAAAGAACATTACATCTGTTACTCAAAGCCAGGTGAATACAACTTTCGCTGTATCTTACCCGGTAACGGAAACAAGACAGTTAACCTCATCAGGCGAAATATTGTCGCAGGCCAGTATTAACACGTCTTTTATTTCATTGTCCACAGGAGCTAATGACCCCAAAAGGTTTGTTCAGCATATCGATAAAGTGCTTTCAACCGATAACCTTTCCGGCGCTGCTTCAGAAAACAGTTACAGCTATGATAATTACGGTAACGTAACCACCAGCGTTACAAAAACCGGGGCTCCGTCGGGCAGTACCGTAGATCCTACCGAAACAGTTACAACAACCACTTCCTACGGAATATACAATACACCTGTTCCGGCAAGAGCTGACAATATCACTGTATCGAAAGTAAGGATTGGTATGCCTGTGCAAAACACTACCACAGTTTATACCTATAATGGTATCGGTCTTCCTGCTACCGAAGTTCTTTACTCGGGCCAGCCCAAAGCAGTAACAACTACATACACCTATGATGGCTTTGGAAATGCGACACAGGTCACTATGTCGGCTGCAGGGATGACCAGCCGCACTACGACCAACACGTATGATAGTTATGGGCGCTTTGCATTAACCAAACAGGCTGGCAGCGGCGCCACCGCACAAACAGAATCGTTTACGTACGATGGCAAATGGGGTAAGCCATTGACGCATGCTTCCACCGACTGTTTGAACAGCTCATTTGAATATGACGGATTTGGCAGACTGAAAACAACCCATACTCCGGCAGGTTATGCGATCACCACTACTTTAAACTGGGATGTATCGGGTGATGTTGTTTATTATGATTACACCAATATGCCCGGAGGTAACCCCAGCACTAAAATATGGTATGATAAACTGGGCAGAGCAGTAAAAAAACAAACAGCAGGTTTCAATAACCAGTGGCTGACTCAGTTAACAACCTATGATGCAAAAGGAAATGTAGCCACCGCAACCAACAACTATTATTCAGGCGAAACACCTTTAACTACCACCAATTCATACGACGGCTATAACAGGCCGTATGTGGTATCCAATTCGCTCAACAGCAATACCTATAGTTACACTACATTGGGCGCAGGAAAATTACAGATAACAACGCAGAATGCAGCCGGTCAAACTTCATCCAAAGTTTCTGATGCTACCGGCAAAGTTGTTTCGGCTATTGATAATGGCGGACAGGTTGATTTCACCTATAACAGCAATGGACAACAAACACAGGTTGTACACGGCGGCATTACACTGGTGACAATGGATTACGACCCCTATGGAAGACAAATTGCACTGAATGATAAAAATGCCGGTAACATAACGTATGAGTTTGATGCCTTCGGACAATTAAAACAGCAAACCGATAATAACGGCAACACATATAATATGGGTTATGATGATCTGGGCCGTCTCATCAGCCGTCAGGGCCCCGAAGGAACATCTACCTTTGAATACTTCAAAGACAATAGCACAGGTTGCAGCAACAATAATCTGGCTAAGGTTACCTCATTTAGCGGCGTTGTGAAAGAATATACATACGATAATCTGAGAAGGTTACAATCTGAAAAAGTTACGATCGACGGAACCGCCAACACAACCCAGTACGGTTATAATACCTATGGAAATCTTACCAGCATCACTTATCCTTCAGGTGTAGTGGTAAATAATAATTACAATGGCAACGGCCAGCTTACATCAGTAACAGGCGGCGATCCCGGCGCACAGACCACTTTATTTACAGGCACGCAGATGAACGGGTTTGGTGAGTATACCGGATATACATTAGGGAACAACAGGGCAGGAACTAACACTTATAATTTCGGCATTCCCACACGATTTTATACGCCCGGTATTCAGGACCTGAACCTTACGTATGATTATACCAAAGGCACGCTTCTCAGTCGTCAGGACGCTGTTAAGGGTATTACAGAAAACTTCCAGTACGATAACCTGAACCGTCTTACACAAACCTCGGTCAACAATCAGGTACAGATCAATACAGGATACGACAACAATGCCGGTCATTCGTGGGGTAATATCATTTCAAAAACAGATGCAGGCAACTATGTATACAAGAATGATAAAGTACATGCCGTAGCCTATATTACCAATCCGGCAGGTACTACCAATCCGCCGGTAACGATCTCAACAACAGACCAGGTTATTTCCTATACGCCGTTCTTAAAAACCGCATCTATTGCACAGGGCACGTCTCAGTTGAATTATACGTATGGGGCAGATTACGAGAGAGCTAAAAGTATATTACAGCAGAACGGCAGCACCATAGAAACGAAGTATTATTTCGGTGATTATGAAAGACAGATCACCAGTGGGGGAGTTACCACCGACATACACATCGTTAAAGGTGGCAACGGTACATGTGCTGTTATAGTACGTCAGAACGGTGTGAACAGTTTTTATGTAGCCTATATCGACCACTTACGTTCTGTACTTACTTTAACCGACTTAAACGGTAACGTTATTGCAGAACAGAATTATGATGCATGGGGACGTAACAGAAACCCGCAGAACTGGACATACGGCTCCATTCCTTCAGTTCCTTCATGGCTGTACAGAGGCTATACAGGTCATGAACATCTGCCGCAATTCGGATTGGTTAACATGAACGGACGTATATACGATCCTATTGAGGGCCGCATGCTCAGTCCGGATAATTATGTATCTGATCCATATAATACTCAGGGATACAATAGATACGCCTATGCGATGAATAACCCGCTGGTGAATTCAGATCCTTCAGGCGATATCATTTTCACGATCCTCGCTGCCATTTTCTGTCCGCCGCTTATTCCGCTGGGCATTGCCATGGATGTAGGAAGTATTGTTAATACCATGTCGAACCTCGATCATATTCATAATTTCTGGGATGGTTTAAAATACTATGGCGCTGGAGCAGGCGGTGGCGCAGCTACCTATTTATGGGGCCCTGTAGCAGGTTTTGCCATTGGGGGAGCGTTAAACATAGGGGCGGATGCCACGGTTAAAAATCCTGAAACGGGGAAGAACTATCTAAGTGATAAAAGCGACTTTGGAGACTTCCTGAAATCGGGTATAACAGGTGGATTAAGCGCACTGTCTGGCGGTGAAGCCGGTATCAGTTATTCAGACAAAGCACCATCTACCTTTTTTGAAAAATTATTAAAAGATGATGGCTTTAAATATCTGAAGTATACCTATCAGGGAGTAAAAAGTGTTTTAGGAGCTTATGCACAAGGCAACTTCGACGGTAAGCATTTTGGAACAATTCTCGGAGGCATAGGCGAAAATTTTGCAGGCGGCTTTGGATCAGGCTACCTTCAGGATGTTATTACACCCGATTATGATGGTAAGGGCACGATGAACGGACAAAAAATATTTGATAAACATCTGCCGTACTTTACCAGCAAGTTTCTTGGTTCGATTCTTGGAAATGGAATTTCTAACTTTATCAGCACGGGCTATGTACCTTCGTTATTTCCTATATACAGCGACCCCACGAAAAATTACCGGTTGAATTATGGAAACCTGAGTTCTTCGGCCGGAGATATTTTCTCGGGGTTAGCGTTATATTTCAAAAGCTTTAAATAACGCCTATGAAAAGAATAATGACCATAGTGTTTTGCGTTGCAGGCCTTTGTGCCTGCGCGCAAAACACTAAACCGGGTCTTACCATTCTGCCGCCATCTGTACTATATGGCGGATTTTCAGATGATAATTTACTTAAGAGACTAAGAGATAGTGTATTTGATGCTACTGTATCACCTGAAGATTATATGAGAAGTACCAGATTTGAAAATCAGCTTGAGTCTGGTATCATTTTCAACTATAGTTATTATCTGAAAAAATACTACAATCTCCATTTTCTTAGACTTTCAGAGGAAGACAGCACGACTGTAGCCAATGAGATGAAAAAGATGAAGCTTACAAAAATTGACTCATCAGAAACAATTAACATCCCGTCTGCAGTTGACAAAGTATTATCAAAATATTCCATTGAAGATTCAGCAATTCTGATAACAACCGTTACCGACTACTATAGGTCGCAGGCTTATGGCTATCGAAGAGCGAAACCAGTAGCATTTACCCTTACCGAAATATTCGTTATTGACGCTCAAAAAAGAAATATCATTTTTTATAAAAACAAACTAACTAAATGGCTTGGTATACCAGGGGGAATATTGGGTGTTGATATCAAAAGAACACTCAAAGGACTTTTAAAGAAGCAACAAGCCAAATAAACCTTATTATATGAAAAAGA
>Ga0105239_10008039_pt1 | contig 12036 bp, 9 predicted proteins | sample KBSC44metaG_FD_92761 | JGI IMG/M metagenome (GOLD analysis project Ga0105239, IMG submission 92761) | Corn rhizosphere microbial communities from Kellogg Biological Station, Michigan, USA - KBS C4-4 metaG | ecosystem: Host-associated > Plants > Roots > Rhizosphere > Soil | place: Michigan, USA...
CGAGCCCCTGGCCTGATGGTCAGGGGCTTTTTCGTGGCGTTTAAAGACTGTTGTCGCTGTGCGACCGGATTCGCGACACTGGCAAGTAAGGATCACTCTCATGATTCGTATGCAAATTTTCGATAACCAGATTCCTGTGTTCGGTCAGGCTGATGACCGTACGCTGAACCAGATTCGCGTCTGCGCGCGTACAGCCGACAAAGTAGCACTGATGCCCGACAACCACGTTGGATACGGTGTGCCGATCGGCGGCGTCGTAGCGTACAAGAATGCGATCAGCCCGACGGGTGTTGGCTATGACATTGGCTGCGGCAACAAGGCCGTTCGTGTCGATATGCCTGGCTCGGAGCTGCGAGCGCGGATCGCCAAGATCATGGACGATGTGTGGTCGGTAATCAGCTTTGGTGTTGGCCGCAAGAACAACGAGCGGGTTGATCATGCTCTGTTCGATGATGAGGTGTGGAAGCTGAAGGCGATATCACCTCTGAAGGAGATGGCGCGCAATCAGCTCGGCACCGTGGGCAGCGGCAACCACTACGTGGATCTGTTCGTAGATGAGCAGGATCGCGTTTGGATTGGCGTGCACTTCGGTTCCCGCGGCTTGGGTCATAAGACGGCAACCCATTTTCTAAAGGCCGCTGGCGCTTCGGACGGGATGGACGTGGAGCCTTGCGTTCTTTCAACTGATAGCGATCTCGGAGCTGACTATCTCGAGGCGATGCGCGTGGCCGGTGACTACGCCTATGCGGGTCGTGACTGGGTCTGCGCGCGCGTGGCGGAGATCCTGGGTGCACCAATTCTCGAAGAAGTGCATAACCATCACAACTACGCCTGGCGCGAAGAGCACTCGGGCGAACAGATGTGGGTTGTGCGCAAGGGTGCGACACCGGCCTTTCCGGGTCAGCGCGGATTCGTTGGCGGCACGATGGGCGAGCAGTCGGTCATTCTCGAAGGAGTTGAGAACGAGCATGCCCGCTATTCGCTCTATTCGACCGTGCACGGAGCTGGTCGGGCACTCGGTCGTCGCGAGGCGACGGGCGTCGTCGACCGCAAGACCGGAGTGGTCAAGCGTGCCGGCAAGGTGACGCCAGACATGATGCGCGCCTGGGTGGATCGCGCGGCGATTGAACTGCGCGGCGCCGGGCTCGACGAGTCACCTGACTGCTACAAGCGTCTCGATGAGGTGCTTGAGTCTGTGGGGGACACGGTGCGCATCCTTCACCGTCTCACGCCTGTTGGAGTCGCAATGGCGGGAGCAAACGAGTTCGATCCATATAAGGACTAAACCGTTAACCGGATTGGCTGCCCGGGGTGGAAATCGCTCCGCGCAGCCAGTTCACAATCAGGCGAATCGAGCAGATTACACTGTGGACGCCTGATAGGGAGGCGCTATGAAGCTTGCAGAAGCACTGGCTGAGCGCAGCGACTGCCAGATCAGAATCGAAGAGATAAGAAAGCGGCTGATCCGTTCAGCGCGAGTGCAGGAAGGCGAGCAGCCGGCTGAAGACACGACTGAGCTACTGGCCGAGACCGAGCGCGTCTTTGCGCGCCTGCTTGAACTCGTCAGCGCAGTCAACCGCACCAACTCGAAAACCGCATTCGATGACGGACGTTCAATCTCGGATGCGATTGCAGAACGGGATGTGGTTGGCAAGCGTCGCGATTTCCTGGCTGGAATTGCAGATGCTGCAAGCACCCGTCAGGATAGGTATTCGAAGTCTGAGGTGCGATTTGTTGCTACCGTTTCTGTCGGGAAGCTGCAGGCGGAAGTGGACCAGCTTGCGAAGCAGTATCGCGAACTGGACACGAGGTTGCAGGAGCTGAACTGGAAAACTGAATTGATCTGAGCAGTTGGTAATCCTTGTTTGCGGCGAGCACAAGCCCAGCCGGGGGGTAAAGCCGGCATCCTGGCGATTCCGAAGAGCCGGAATCTGGGGTTCGACTCCCCATCTAACAGCGCAGGCTCCGTACGGTCACAAGGGCACGATGTATTGAGCACAAGTTACTACCGCGTGCTGGGCAACAAGGGTGAGGGTGGGATTGGGGACGCTCAAATCCCGATAGGCGGCCGACTGGGAGTGAATGGCCGCGGTGCAGTATGTGACAGTTTTCTTGAGGCATCTCACGTGTGGCCACATTAAGTCTGAGACCACGAGGTGCCACCTTTGTGACGGGACGAAGAGCCTGTATTCGACTAATAACTGATAGGAGCATTGAGCGTTGTTGATCAGCTGTTGCCATGCACATCAGCTCGGATCGTATGAGGTTGTATCCTTGTGTGGCAGTCTATTTGACCCGCCACATTTTGAGGTTCCCCACGCATGGCTGGTATCAGCCTGGAGAAGATTGAAGCACTGGCTCCTGACCAGCCTTCCCTCGTCGCGGCTCGAAAGCTGGTAAAACCGAATGGGTGGTCAGGGCTTTCATCCGGTAACGCCGGCTTGATCTGGGGCGAATGCCAGGGGTCTGGTTCATCGCCTTACCGCGTGATCGTTTCGGAAGCAGATGCCGGCTATAAATGCACATGCCCGAGCCGGAAGTTTCCCTGCAAGCACAGCCTTGCGCTGATGTGGATGAGGGCGGAAGGGAAAGTGACCTTCGAAGCTGCCGCGACTCCTGAATGGGTTCAGGATTGGCTGCGACGACGGCGAACGAGTTCTGGTGCTCCAGCGGAGTCAGAGAAGGACAACGCGCCAAGAACCAAGAGCCTGGCTCGGGCTGTTCTCGCAAAACCGGATGAGGTAGATCCCAAAGGTGAAGAGCGTGCAGCCGCGGCACGCGAACGTGCGCGCCGCGAGCGTGAGGCTGCAATTGTTGCTGGACTGGATGACCTAGATACCTGGCTCGTAGATCAGGCTGAAGCGGGTCTGGCAGGATTCGCGGCACATGCGGGCAAGTCGTGCCGGTCGATCGCGCAAAGGCTGGTCGATGCGAAGGCACCTGGGCTGGCGTCGCGAGTGGATGCTCTGCCGAACCGCATCTATGGCCTTCCGGAATCTGCGCGACCCATGGCTGCGGTGGAGCAGCTTGGTCAACTGCATCTGATCGCCGAAGCATATCGACGCCAAGACAGTCTTGCTCTCGATCTGCGCGCCGATGTTCGCCGCGAAGTTGGCTGGACCCAATCGCGCGAGGCGTTGCTCAGTGAAGAGGGAACGGTGACCGTCGGCGGTAGCTGGCGGGTAGCAGGCACTTTGAGCGAAGTGCAGCCGGATAAGTTGCGGCGACTCGAAACCTGGCTGTGGCGTGAAGAGCCAGGAGAAGGTCCTCGGATCGCAGCGCTGGTTGACTTTGTGCCTGTGGCTGCAGGCCAGACCAAGGGTACATACAGAACGGGAGAGCAGATCGACGGAACCCTGGTGTTTTATCCCTCATCACGGCCAGTCCGCGCATTGATCAAGGAAGTGACGAGTCCTGCGCAGGAACGTGATTCAGAGCTTGCGCTCGGTGACCACAATCTCCCGAGGGCATATTCAGAATACGAAGAGGCACTGGCCACGATTCCCTGGCTCAACGTCTGGCCACTTTCCTTCGCGGATACGCGGTTGCGGCGAAATGGCGAGAGGCTGTTTCTATGTCCAGCAGACAGTGACGAGCTTGCTCTTCCACTGATCTCGAGTCAGTCAGAAGCAGCTTCGCCCTTGCTAGCGATGGAGAAATTCTCCGGCTTCGCCCTCTGGGACGGGTACGCGTGCCGGCTTTGCCTGGCGCAGACGCCTCTTGGTCGGTGGGTGAGTGAATGAACACTGAAGAGCTGAGAGCAAAGCTGCTGCCGATGCTATTGAGTGGAGCGCGACGAGACTCGGGTGATGAGTTGCTGAAGCTGGGGAGCGATCGAGAGCACTCGCTCTTAAGGGCGCTCAGCCTGACAGGCCAGTCGCTGCGATTTACGCGTCCCGCGGTTCCGAGCGAATTTGCCGTGGAGCGCTGGCCGCGTGATGAAAGACGTATGGTGCCGGACAGATTGAGACGGCCGATGCTCCGGCTGCTCGATCGAAGCACGGACGACACTGCCAGGGCTTTAGCGCTTGGCTTCGACAAGCTGAGGTTGCGTCCGCACCCGTTCGACTTGCCCATGCTCGATGGATTTGTACAGCGGTATGCGGATCGCTTGGGAGCGACTGCGCAATTCTGGGTGCTGCGGCAGGTCCCAGCGCAGAGACTTCACGGATACTTCGAAGCGGATGAGCTTACCCCTGAGAACTGGACCGAGAGTTCATTGCGCCCACGCGTCAAGTTCTTGAAGGAGCTTCGCAAGCGGGATGGAGCGGCCGCGCGAAAGCTTCTCGAGCAATGCTGGGCTGGCGAAAACCCCGACAACCGTGTTCAGTTGCTCTCGACCATCCAGACCGGACTTTCGGCGGAAGACAGGGCGTTCCTCGAGAGTATTCAGAAGGATCGAGCACCGCGCGTTCGCGCCATTGTGCACAGGCTCCTAACGGCTCTTTCCGGAGAGGCGGGCGAAAACGCTGCATTGACTGCGTGCATGAATCGAATTCAACGAACGAAGACCGAGCTCCTGAAGAAGCGCACCGCTCTGAAACTGGAACTGGCCGCCAACGTGAAGGAGCATGAGGCGAATCGCTGGATCCAGGAGCAGTTTGCGGATGTGAATTTGGAGCAGTTGGCCCATGCGTGCGAGCTGTCGGATCGGGAAGTGATTGATGCCGCCGAAAAAGACGACAATCTGCTCTTTGCGCTGGCCTTGATGGCGTCGCGCGAGAAGAGACTTGATCTGCTCGATGCGATTACGGATGAGTTGCCCGACGCATGGGGACGAATGAGCGAACTTAGCTCGGAAGACAATTTGGAAAAAGACCGAGAGGAAATCGAGGCCTGGGCAGGTGCGCTGATTAAGCCCAGGAAGTGGTTGCCCGTGGTGCCTTTCCCCGCCTGGAGTTGGCTTCACCGGCAGATAGAAGGGCCTCTCTCGGCCGGCATCATGCGAGATGTTATGGCTTCGAAAGCCTGGGAGGAACAACTCGATCCGGAGAAGAAGGGCGGATCGGAGTTTGTGCAGGTGATGTGCGCGCTGTGCCCGCAGGAGTTGCGCGGAATGGTGCGTGCGCAGCTTGAGCGGCTCGAGGCCGATCGGAAAGACAAGGGATGGATGTTGCTGGACATTCTGGATGAGTTGGAGAACCTGCGATGAGTGATCAGAAATTGCGTCTACCGGCTGAGGAGATTTACTCGGCTGAGATCCAGGCATTGGCGAAGAATGATGACGGCGGTCGGCCGCCCAATTGGCGGCTGTCGCCGAAAGCCGTGGTGACGTACCTGCTGGGCGGAAAGGCGACGGACGGGACTGAGATCTCGGCGAAGTACATCGGCAGCCGACGCCTGATTGAGACTGCCGTAGCAACACTGGCCACCGATCGAGCACTTCTCCTGCTTGGATTGCCGGGGACGGCCAAGTCGTGGGTCTCTGAGCATCTTGCGGCTGCGATTTCAGGGTCGTCGCAGCGGATCATTCAATGCACGGCGGGCACGGACGAAAACCAGGTTCGCTATGGATGGAACTACGCGCTACTGCTTGCGAAGGGTCCAAGCATCGATGCGCTGGTGAAGACTCCGTTGACGCGCGCCATGGAAGACGGGACGATTGTGCGTTTCGAAGAGCTTACCCGCATGGGATCAGATATTCAGGACACACTGATTACGGTTTTGTCGGAGAAGACGCTTCCTGTTCCGGAACTGGACATCAGCATCGATGCCACGCCCGGATTCAATGTGATCGCAACGGCGAACAACCGCGACAAGGGCGTGAACGACCTTTCGTCAGCTCTGAAACGGCGCTTCAATGTTGTTGTACTTCCATCGCCGGCCACGCTCGAAGAGGAGACCGGGATCGTGGTGAAGCGCGTGGGTGAGATTGGGACCAGCCTTACGCTGCCTCCGATCGAACCGGCAGAGAAGGAACTTGCCCGGATCGTCGTTCTCTTCAGAGAACTGCGTGAGGGAAAGACGCTGAACGGAAAGATAAAACTAAAGACCTCTTCAGGTTCGCTTTCGACGGGAGAGGCCATTTCCGTTGGCGTGAGCGCCTGGGCGGACGCGGCCTATTTCGGCAATGGCACGATCGATGCGCAGAGCCTGGCGACAAATCTGGTGGGAGCTGTAGTGAAAGATCCGGTGCAGGATGCGGTGGCGCTCGAGGAGTATCTCGAGAATGTGGTTCGCACCCGCGATGAATGGAGTGATCTGTATCGCGCGATCCGGGATGTGATGTGAACGTAAATGGATGAGCGGCTGCACATCTTCGGAGTCCGACACCACGGGCCAGGTTCTGCCGCGCTGCTGAAGCGCGCTCTGGACGTCGTCAACCCGGCCTGCGTGTTGATTGAAGGAACTCCTGAGGCTGACGATCTGATTCCATTTGCCGCGGCGTCGGGGATGAAGCCTCCAGTCGCGCTGTTGGTGCACGCGAGCTCCGATGCAAACGCGGCATTCTTCAGTCCCTTTGCGGAGTTTTCTCCGGAGTGGCAGGCGGTGCAATGGGCTCTTTGCCGTGAGAAACCGGTGCGATTCATTGACTGGCCCGGGGGAATCACGATTCATGAAATGATCGCGGCGAGAAACAAGGATCCGGAAGAGATTGAAGTTGAGGTCGATTCTGACCCGCTCGACGTTTTGGCTGAAGGCGCGGGGTACACGGACGGAGAAGCATTCTGGAACGGCTTGATCGAGCAGGGAAGACTGGGCCAGTTCAATGAGGGAAGTGCGGGGGCGAACGCCTTGAAGGTGTTTGCTGCAATCGAGCGCGCGATGACAGATGTTCGGGCGGACTCAGAACCTGCGAGGAGCGAACGCTCGCGTTTGCGCGACCAGCAGCGTGAGGCCTGGATGCGTATCCACATCCGCCAGGCGCTGAAGGAGTATGAAGGATCTATTGCTGCCGTGGTCGGTGCCTGGCACGTCAGCGCCCTGCGTGATAAGTCGAGCGCGGCTGCGGATAAGGCATTGGTGAAAGATCTTGCGCGCGAGAAGGTGGAAGTCACCTGGGTGCCATGGACGAACAGCCGCCTGAGTGCCAGTTCCGGATACGGCGCCGGCGTAATATCACCCGGCTGGTACACCCATCTTTGGAATCTATACAAGCGGGAGGGTGCAACCGAACCCGCGACCTTTGCCGCGCAATGGCAGGCTAGGACCGCCGCACTGCTCAGAAAAGAAGGTTATCCCGCTTCAACCGCCTCCGCGATCGAGGCGGCGCGTTTGTCTTTAACATTGGCAGCGCTTCGCGAACGACCAGTACCCGGCCTCGAAGAGATGCGGGAGTCTGCGCTGGCCTCGCTTTGCTACGGCGAAAATGTCCCGCTACGTCTGATCGAGCGCAAGCTCTACATCGGCGAGCAAGTGGGCGAGATCGATCCCAGCGTTCCACAAATGCCATTGGCGCTCGATCTGGCGCTCTGGCAGAAGAAGACGCGGCTCAAGCCGGAAGATCTTGAAAGCGAAGTTCGCGTGGACCTGCGTAGCGAAGCAGGCCTTCTGAAATCGACGTTGCTGCACAGGCTGCTCATTCTCAATGTTCCCTGGGGCGGGCTTATCGAAGCAGAGGTAGGGCGCGGTACCTTCCGCGAAATCTGGAGATTGCGCTGGATCCCGGAGCTCTCCGTCTCTCTAGCAGAGGCCTTAGTCTATGGCGGCACCATCGAGCAAGCGTCCGCCAATGCCCAGATCGACCGGGCACAGAAGACGACATCCATCTCCGGCCTGGCGGAACTGATTCGCGCCGCGCTGGTAGCCGACCTGCCGGTTGCGGCAAAAGCGTGCATCACGCGGCTGCAGGAAATGGCCATCGATGCCAGCGAAGTGACGGAGTTGATGCAGGCGGTAGCGCCTCTGGTCAAAGTATTGCGGTATGGAACGGCGCGCGATCTGCCTGAACCAGAGCTGCGGTCTCTTATTCACGCTCTCAGCGTTGAAGTGAACGCGGGAGTTCGTCTGGCTTCTCACAACCTGGACGATGACGCGGCAGCTGCACGAGTCGCATCGATGAGAGGCTACGATGAAGCGCTTCATCTCTTCGGAGATGAGACGCTCACTGGGTCCTGGCGGCAACAGCTCGAGGCGATGGTGAAGGATGATCAGGTTGCGGCACAGGTTGTCGGGCTGGCACTGCGCCGCCTTCACGACTTGCGTGCATGGGAGCTTCATCAGGTAAGTTCATCATTCTCGCTTCGCACGCGCGGCGAGACACCGCAGAGAGCCGGCGCCTTCATCGAGAACTTCTTGGCGGGCGGCTCCGAGGTGCTGCTGCAGGATCAGCCCCTTCTGCAATTACTTGATGAATGGCTTTGTGAACTCACCGAGGATGATTTCGTGGAGTCTATGCCCCTGTTGCGGAGAAGTTTCTCCGCATACGACGCGGTTGCTCGACGCCGGCTAATGGAGCACGTTGCGAAGGGTGCGCACGAAGCGACGCATGGAGAAACCCGAGAAGCAGGTGGCTCGAATGAGGCCTTCCAGCGAGCCTTGCCACTCCTTTATCAGATTCTAGGAATGAGCGCGGAAACCGGAGGTCACTCGTGACCCAGATTGCGATAGACGAGGAGGAGCGGCTGCGCAGGTGGAGGCTGGCCATCGGCGAGGAAGCTTCTCAGCTTTCCGATAAAGACCAGCGACTATCGGCCGCTCTCGGTGCGCTCTATGAATCCAGCTCTCAACGAAAGGGGAAAGGCGGCCTAGGCGCCTCCGCGCCGCGAGTGTCGCGCTGGCTTGGTGATATCCGCGAGTTCTTTCCCTCGCCGATCGTGCAGGTGATCCAGAAGGATGCTTTTGAGAGGCTCAATCTCAAGTCGCTGATGTTGGAGCCAGAGTTTCTTTCCACTCTTGAAGCGGACGTGCACCTTGTGGCTGATCTGATCTCATTGCGCTCCGCGATCCCGGAGAAGACGAAGGAGACCGCACGGATGGTGGTGCGGAAGGTAGTGAACGAGCTTCTCGCGCGACTGGAACACAAAACCGTCGAAATTGTCGGAGGTGCCATCAACCGCGCACAGCGCACCCGTCGTCCTCGCCACTCCGATATCGACTGGGGCCGGACCATTCTCGCCAATCTGAAACATTATCAGCAGGAACATCGGACCGTGGTGCCGGAGACGCTGGTTGGGTATCAGCGCCGGACACGCACCCGGGCGAATCTTGACCACGTGATGCTGTGCGTTGACCAATCCGGGTCGATGGCTTCTTCTGTTGTATACGCTTCGATCTTCGCAGCGGTTCTCGCATCATTACCGGGCCTTGCTACTCAATTGATTTGTTTCGACACGGCCGTTGTTGACCTGACCGAGCAATTGAAGGACCCGGTTGATGTTCTATTCGGAGTTCAACTCGGCGGAGGAACAGACATCAATGCGGCCCTGGCGTACTGCGAGCAACACATCGAGCATCCCGCCAAGACGCACTTGATTCTCATCAGCGATCTCTATGAGGGAGGTAACGCCGAATCCATGCTGGCCCGCATCGCGTCGTTGAAACAGAGTGGCGTCAAGATGATTGTTCTGCTCGCCTTGTCGGACGACGGCCATCCTGCGTACCACAACGAATACGCCGCCAAAATTGCCGCGATGCATTGTCCTGTCTTCGGCTGCACGCCTGATCAGTTCCCAGATTTGATGGCGATCGCCTTGATGGGAAGAGATATCGAGCAGTGGGCAGCGTCAAAGGACATCGCCTTGGTTAGAGGAGTGTAGATGTGTGATAGCAAAGCAAGAGAGCTCCCGCTCGGGAGTGCTCTTGCCAAGCGGCGGTCTTGCACCTAGATGGCTTGGTTCAGAACTCGGTTCAAACGTTGAACGAATACAGTGGGATCTTTCAGTGGTACGCCTTCGAGCAACAGGGCCTGGTCGAAGAGAAGCCATGCGGCATCTTCCACTTTTCCGCTGGTGGGATTCGCTAGCAGCTTTCTAATGATCTCGTGATCTGGATTGACTTCGAGGGTGGGCCGGAGCTCAGGCAGGTTTTTCTGACCCATAGCTTGCATCATCTGGCGCATTCGTGCTGATGGCTCGTCTTCGTCAGAGACGATGACGGAGGGACTGTCGGCAAGGCGGGATGAAGCCCGCACCTCTTTGACGGCGTCACCGAGCGTAGCCTTGATCTTATCGAGCAATGGCTTCAGCTCTTCGGCCTTTTCGGGTGTGGAGTCGTCCTTCAGGTCTTCTGATGTGGCCGACTTGTTTACGGCTTTAAGATCGATGTCGCCAAACTTAGGGACGTTCGAAAAAACGATCTCGTCGATATCGTCGTCGAGGATGAGAACTTCGATGCCCTTCTTTTTGTAGATCTCAAGCAGCGGAGAGTTGCGAAGCATGGACTCTGAGGCGCCGGTGAGGTAATAAAGCGCCTTCTGATCGAGCTGCATGCGCTCCCTGGCTTCTGCGAGCGAAGTGATTCCGTCAACCTTAGAGGACTTGAATCGGATGAGGTCAAGCAGCGTCTCCCGGTTGGCAAAGTCGCCATAGAGGCCCTCTTTGAGAGGACGGTTGTACTCGGCGATGAACTTCGCGTACTTCTCGGGATCGGTTGACGCAATGTTCTTGAGTTCAGAGAGGATCTTCTTAACGCTCGCGGTCTTGATGTTCGTGAGCACCTTGTTTTGCTGGAGGATCTCGCGCGAAACATTGAGCGGGAGATCTTCCGAATCGATGATACCGCGCACGAAGCGGAGGTACTGCGGAAGCAGATCCCGAGAATCCTCCATGATGAAGACTCGCTTGACGTAAAGCTTCACACCTCCCGTGTAATCGGCATGGTAAAGATCGAGGGGAGCCTTGGCGGGAATATAGAAGAGTGTGGTGTACTCAAGCGTTCCTTCGGCTCGTGTGTGAAACCAGAAGAGTGGATCTTCCCAGTCGCCGGTGATGGATTTGTAGAACTCTTTGTAATCGTCGTCCTTCAACTCGGACTTGGGTCGCTGCCACATGGCGCTCGCGGCGTTGACCTGCTCCGTGGTGCGGGTCTTGATCGATTCCTTCTTCTCGGCATTCCACTCGCTCTTGTCGTGAGCCAGGAAAATGGGGAACGCGATGTGGTTGGAATATTTCTTGATAATCTCCTGCAGGCGCCATCCGTTGGCGTATTGCGCGCCTTCGTCGTTGAAATGAATCAGGACGGTGGTTCCGGCACTCTTGCGCGCGTCGTCGCCCGAGACCTCCTCGACATCAAAGCCGGACTTGCCATCGCTCGTCCACTTATAGGTCTGCTCTTCACCAGCCTTGCGCGAGGTGACCTCGACCTTGTCAGCGACCATGAAGACGGAATAGAAGCCAACCCCGAACTGGCCGATGAGGTTCGAGTCCTTGCGGGCATCGCCGGAGAGTTGAGCGAGGAAGTTTTTGGTGCCTGAGCGGGCGATTGTGCCCAGGTGCGAGACGAGGTCTTCCTCGTTCATGCCGATTCCGGTGTCAGAGACGGCGAGGGTCTTGTTTGCTTCGTCCAGCTCCAGGTCGATGCGGGGCGGATCGATGACATTCCCGACGAGAGCCTTGTACCGGTCCTCCGTCAGGGTGAGATACCGCAGTTTGTCGAGGGCGTCCGAGGAATTGGAGATGAGTTCGCGGAGGAAGATTTCCGGGTGAGAGTAAAGTGAATGGACGATCAGCTGTAGTAGCTGGCTTACCTCTGTCTGAAATTGCTGTTTGGACATAACATCTCTGATTATTTCGAACCAGCCGAAAATCCTCAACCCGCAGAGATAGACTCACAGCTACCTTCTGATTGCTTCATCAAGCAGTGCCGCGAACCCCGTCCAGCTCTTCTCAAACTTGTTGGCTTTGTTTCCCCGGGGCCACCACTGGACGCTGCCCGAGCCCAGGAAGAGCGTGCCTAGCAGTTCGTCGCCTCTTCGCACCTCGATTTCGAGCGAGTTTCGGCTTCCCCGCTTGGTCAATTCGACGTTAGAAACCTGATTGACGGTTACGCTGGTCTGTGTTCTTTTTCTCGCCATTTAGTCACTCCCTGATTGGCAGAATCGTAGCATTTCGCGCGGCTTCGATACCTCCGCTTTCGAAAACAAGGTCTTCTCGGAAG
>Ga0105239_10008045_pt1 | contig 12034 bp, 9 predicted proteins | sample KBSC44metaG_FD_92761 | JGI IMG/M metagenome (GOLD analysis project Ga0105239, IMG submission 92761) | Corn rhizosphere microbial communities from Kellogg Biological Station, Michigan, USA - KBS C4-4 metaG | ecosystem: Host-associated > Plants > Roots > Rhizosphere > Soil | place: Michigan, USA...
CACGGCAAGCACGAGGGCCGCTGGCGCGTGCAGCACACCGTCAAGGATGAGTACGGCAGGAAAACCCGCCTCTCCCGGATGTTTCCCTCCCAAAAAGAGGGCAAGGAATTCCTCCGCACCATCAAGCGCGACGAGCGAGTAGCCATTGCCGCCATCACCCGAGAGTTGACGCTCGGCGCGTGGTTCGATTGGCTGGCTGAAAACGACTGGGCGGAGAGCCTCGATTCCAAAACGGTCGCCATCCGCAAGGGACGGTTCAACAAGCACGCACGCGAGGTCTGGGGGAATGTCTCCCTCACGAAGATTGACCCCCTTGCCGTCAAGTCCTTCTACCGCTCGCTCCTTGAAGATGGTGTTGGTCGCCCGACGGTCTGTGCCTTGAAAGCTAACCTCGTTCGGGTCTTCAACCAGGCGATCACTCCATATCGCCGTGTCCCGCAGTACTGGGGCAATCCGTTTGCCTTGCGGGTTGAGGAGGCATCGGCGCGTGATGCCATAGCCCTCACGCCCCTTGAAGCGAGAGAGGCACTGTGCTCTCAAGGCCTCACAGTTTCAGAGCGTGCGATGCTTGGTGTTTTCCTGCTTGGAGGCGTTCGGCTCTCCGAACAGATGGCCCTCACCGTCGGACAACTCGACTTTGAAAACGGCCTCATTCGCGTTGATCGATCGGTCAAGCTTGACGACAAGGGAAAGCAAGACATTGGCCTTCCCAAGGGTGACAAGAAGCGGCTGGCGGTGATGTGTCCCACACTTTCCAAAATGCTTCGGGCGGCATCGGAGGGGCTGCCAGAAGAGGCATATCTCTGGCCCGCAGCGATGGGTAATCACCCGCGCCAAAAGAAGCTCGTCTACGCCACCTGGCGAGTGATTCGCAAAGCGGCAAGACTCCCTGCCGAGATGTCGCCGCACGACTGCCGCTTAAGTCATATCAACTGGATTGAGAAGCTTTTGCCCCGCGTATCGGCTACAACCTTGAAAGAGCACATCGGCCACGCGGCGGAGGGGGTGACCGAGGTCAACTACACCCGCCCCTTGCTCCCGGCGCAACGTATTCTTGCGGATGACCTAGAGCGGCTGGTCTTTGGCAAAGCGCCTGCGAAGAAGAAAGGTTGAGCTTCTGAAGATTTTTCGGAGGCGGTTGAGTGCCGCCTCACTTTTGCCAGGTGTCGCACTTGGGCTCCCGGTGCGCTCCCGCATCGTCTTGTGCATGGATCAGCGACACCATGCAAAACTTGCGTACAGCGTTGAAGAAGCGGCCGCCCTGTTGTCTTTGAGCCGCGCTCACGTATATCGCTTGCTCGATACCGGAGACTTGGGCTCGGTCCTCATTGGCCGGAGTCGCCGAGTGACGGCGGGGCAACTAGAGACCTTTGTGAAGGTATTGGAGGGCGGCGTCAATCCGCGCCGCCCTCGCTGAGCATTAGGCGAAGCGAATCGTTCGTTTCGTAATTCCTGTGGTTGTGCCTCCGGTGGCATCGCCACAGAAATTGAGACCAAGGAGTCGACTGTTGTTTTGGTTGCTTGAAGAGTCCGTTTGCTCCTCCTCAAACACTAACTCCTTGAAGCCCATTTGCGCAGCGATGACAAGCGCCAACAACTCCGGACGTGCCTTGGCAAGCTCTGCCATGACGGATGGCGCTTCCACGAGTTCAATCGTCTGGGTGGTGCGCCCTTCAAGCAACTGTTGGGCTTGCGAGAGGCGGGCCTGTACGGAAGAGGGGAACGACGTCAGGTCGCTCCGCTGAGGGTCGTCAAACTCGCTTTTGGGCGAGGTGTAGATGATAGTTGGTTCATTGCGCATGCGTTAACTCCAGGCTCCCACGCTAGGGATGCCAAGCTCTGAGAAGGGTCGACACACGAAGGTGAACGACGGAGTGGCGAGGAGGCGAGAAAGTGTTGCAGCGCGGCGTTTGCCGGTCGTCAGGACAAGCAGCGTGAACGACGGGGTATGCCAGCGCCGCTCACATTCGCCCGAGGTCACAAAGACCTCGAAGGCGCGTAGTTTCTCAAGAAACTTCGAAGGAGCCACATGGCCTAGGTCCACCTCCACGGCAATGCGGCTTGCCCCTTCAATCACCATGCCGTCGGGTCGAACCTCATACGTCTTGCCCTGTGCTTTGAAGGCATGGGTGAGCTGTTGCTCGAAGAGCCACGACCCTGCCCCTTGCTTCAGGAGCACCAGGCGGCAATTGGTGGTCATTAAGGCGTGCTGCAAAAAGCGAGGGGATCCGGTGCGCGAGGAAGCCAAAGGTGCAAGGCGTGAGCCGACGATCTCAGCGGCAGCAGGCAGTACTGCGTAGAGGCTCTGCGTAAAGAACGGGGTTTCTAGTTGCCGCACCATACCAAGGTTCTTCAAGGCGCGAAGCCGGGTGTTCACGCGGGTGACCGAGTTGAAGTAGCCAAGCTCGATCATCTGGTCGCGGCTCAAGACATGGCTCAGCGTTAGGTCGCGAAGCAAGCGAACATCGCGAGGGGTTAGTTGCATAGCCAGTCCTCCAACTCAGTTTTCGGCGAGGGTTTGACGCGAATAGGGGTGACTGTTTCCGGCTCAACCGGCAAGCGGCTGCCACCCATCAGAAAGGGGTCAGGGATTGGCACAGAGAGGCCGTGTGCTTCCTGAATGGCACGAGCCAGGTGTTGTGCCGCCCTGCTTCGCGTGCCCCGGTGGCGGACGATCGGCTCATTCACTTCGATCGCTTTCTGGCCGTCCTCCTTTGTCCAGAGCACGGCTTCACCGGTTTTGAGATTCGCCAAGTCAAGCGCTTTAGGATCGCCGGTGAGGTCAGCGCTCAAGACCTTGGCATCTTCGCGGCCACAGCGAAAGACAACCTTTGTCCCGACATTGTTGAGGATCATCGACCGGAGCTTTGGCGAAAGCTGCGCCAACGTTTGGTGTGCCAAGACAATGCTGAGGCCAAACTTTCTGCCCTCGGCCAAAATGGCCTCAAAGTCACTTGTGCCAAAATGTTCAAATTCATCTACGTACAACCGGACGGGGTTTCGAAGGGCCTCGATCGTGTCCACGCGAGCGAATATTTCCCGGCAAATCGAGGAGAGCACGATGCGGCCCATCATCCGTCCCGCACTGTGAAGCTCATCTCCGGCAAGCGAGATGAGCGTGACGCTCGACTTGGTGTCGAGGTGTCCGCGAAGGTTCATGGGGCGGGGATGCCCTAAGATCCTGCGGACCGTTGCCGTGGACATCAGGAGGCTCATCTTGTTCACCACGGGGGAGGCGAGGGCGGTCTTGCGGTCTGCGGGGAGGTCTGCAAAGCGCCGCCAAAATGCACCCACGGTCGTTTTCGGAAAGTGCTTCAAGAGTCTCGGCACGTACGCGGGGTCGAAGAAGATCGACTCAAGGCAGGTCAGCGGCTCACCGCACTCGGCAAGCAGCATCAAGGCATTGCGCAAGGTTTCTGCAAGCTGTACGCCCCAACTCTCCGATTCGCTCGCCACAACATCAAGCACGTTGAGAGCTCTAAAGTAGCTCTCTCCGCTGCCGTGAAGGGGATCGAAGGCGGCGGGAAACTGCTTCTCCCGCAAGTCCAAGAGGAAAATGTTGTACGGCAAAAGCCAGCCGTGGAGCATATCGAGCGCCGCGTCAATGAGGTCTCCGCGAAGATCAAGCACAGCAAAGGAGTGCCCAAGCAAGATGTCCTGGGCAATGAGGTGGTGGAGCAAATTCGTCTTGCCACTGCCCGTCGCTCCGATGAGGAGGGCATGGGTCCTGAGCCGCGATGCAGGCAGGGAAACCAAGTGCGACCACGGCAAGGGGGAAACCTCTTCCCAGCCTTTCTCAATCCCGATCCAATGTGCGTGCGATTCAGCCACGTCCTTCGTCACCTCTCATGGCATGAGGTTTTCAGAAGAGGCATGAACCACGAGAGCGAAGAGGGCGATTATTTAGTCGCGGCTCAACCAGAACTCGATCCGACGAGCCTTCGAGCCGTGGTGCGAGAGGTGTTTCTCCTAGAGCACGGCTGCGTCACTGATCTTCAAATCAGTGAGGTGATCGATTTCGACAAGACGCGCTTGTCCCAAATCTTCACGGAAACCGACACCACCGAAGCACGATCAATCGACCGACTCCTAGAGCCCCTCTCCAGCCTCACCAACAAACGCCGCATCATCCGCGCCTGGTCACGTGGCCGCTTTGGTGTTGATCCAGGTGGTGTGCCGCGTGCCCCCGAAATCTCCGGACCGGTGACGGAGAAAACCCTCCGGCGCATTGACCGGCAAATTCGCGAGATGCGCCTCTCGGTTGCCGTCGAGACAACGTCGGACGCGCTTCGAAAATGCGATGACCTGATCCTCAAAGAGCAACTTTTCGATCGTGCCTTCATGCTCCGCCAGCGCCTTGACCGCGTGGGAAGTGCCGTTACAGTGGCTCGTGCGATTGCGCTCAGGGCCAAAGAGCGGCAGGAGCTTCCACGCCTTGCGATGGCCCACCTCTTGCGCATCCGGGCACTCCTTGGCCTGGCCGATGCACGGCCCGAGGAGATCGAGCCGATCTTTCGCGATGTGTCTGAGCTCATTGCTTCCCTCCCACCAGCCGCTTCCCCATTGCCGCCCTACCTCACGGCCGATGCCGGCAAACTCGCATCACTCAGGCTGAATGCCCGGATCTCCTTTGCTGAGCGAGGCGTAGAGACGATTGAAAGATCGGAATTGCAAGAGGTTCTTGCCGTCTGTATCGCACGGGCCAAGGGCCGAGTGAAGAAGCAAACGCGGTTTGGGATGCTCCAGCTTGCCGCCCGCATCTATCTTCTGCTCGGAGAGACGACGCCAGCTCTAGAGCTCTTGGAGCAGAGCTTTGAGAAAGGAGGCGAGAAGCAAGTCCACCGCTTTGAAATGACCGGCCTGCTCTACGGCCGAATCTTACGAGCAACCGAAGGCGCACGGCCTGCTCTTTCCTACTTGCGCGGGGTGCGGGCCACCTGTGCCACCTCTTCCGACCACTACCACGAGCGCCTCGCCGACTACGACATTGCGCGGCTTGAGAATGCGATCTTTCCACCGCTTCGCACCGGTTCGAGGGAGTGAACCCCGATTCAAGATACGGCTCGCGGGGAGGCTTTCAGGGCGGCTAGCTCTGGTCGGGGGCATTTGAACCTAAAAGGGCCTGTTTCAAACTCAACCCTCATTGGTTTTCTCGTCTCACTCACTCCTCACTGCCGTTCGTCCCTCATTCGACTTAAAAAGCCAATTCTGCGCGCGGGCCTGCCGCCCTTGTACAGCCATTGCGCGCGCCGTGCGCCGACCAACTTCCATCAAGCAGGTGTCCAGTCTGTGCCGTCAAAACCACCAATCGGCTGAGGATATGTGAAAGCGCCGAGGACCATAACGCGAGCGGAGGTGAAGGGTAAGCCGAGTCCGTTCACCGAATAAAAGCCGAACAAATCTGAGCCTGGTTTTGGCGCGGAAAGCTGTCTCAATTCACGCCAAATCACATGATTTGGTCGCGGCTTGGTTTTTCTAACGGCAACCACGGGCCCAAATCACAAGTTGACATCAAGGTTCCTCGCCGGGAGTGATCTTCTCGCTGGATCGGTAGCGCAGCCGTTCCCGAGCCAACCGATCAATGTCCATGCCAAGTTCGATGGCGTCGGTTGTGAGCTTGGCACGTTGCTCTGGCGTCATTTCGCGCAGTCGCCGCGCCATCTCCCGGTGTGCCCACACCGATGTATCCATGAGGTCTGTTCGTCTCATAGAGTGGAGATTAGTCAAAAGCCGGGGAGAATCTCTCAGCGGACTTTCAGAAGTGCTTTCGAGACGGAATCTTGTGGTCGGGGCGACACGATTCGAACGCGCGCTACTCAATCCCATGGAAGCGTTCCGAATGACTGTACAGCTTGGCCCGTAATTTTAGAATCAGAGCACCGCCAATTCCGTGCAGTCGATTGAGACCCAAGCCTTAGATGTCTTCTTAAAGCTTAAGCGGATACAAGGTGAAGTAATGTAAAGAAAGGACAAAAGAGGAACACTAGTAAGCCAAGGTAGAAGCTAAAGGTAGAAGCCGCCGAAGGCATCATCTTCGGAAATTTCTTCGGTGAAGGTGCGTGTGTGCTTCCTTTCCTCAAGGGTTTTAGGGTCGTATCGGTCGAAAGCCTCCCAAACGACCTCCTTATAAATGTTCGGTCGAAAGCGATCTGGGCCTTCTATGACCGAAGAACCAGCCTTTTTTGACTTCTCGCACCCCTTATATGCCCGAAGAACATTTAAGATGGGCTTTTCAGATTGATGAATAAGTGCGAATCCACATGAAACCGTAAGGTAGCAGCCAAAAAGGTTTTCGGAATCACCCCTGACTTTTCGGCAGAAGGCTTCCAGGAGCAACAATGCATCTTCTTTGCTTGCTGCGGACATGGAGCCGACAAACTCGTCAGGGCCTACTCTGCAAATCTGCTCGCCGAGTAGGGTGGAGAAGTACACAGCCAGCTTGTCAAGTAAGCGAGTAGTGGCGCTAGGGCCAAGTCTTCTGTTGATCTGCGTGCATTTATCAACGTCAAGGACGACGACGTAGTAACGCAGCCTTCTTGGATAGCCTCGAATCTTTTCGAGTATCCATTTTCGGCTTGCAACAAATTCCTCACGCCTAAGAGAATACTCACGAACGCTGACGCTATCAGTCCAAGCACTAAGAGCGGTCGGATCGGTGGTGTATCTCTCAATAATTTCCGAAATACGCCGAAAGTCTAACATGAGACTTGGTCCGATCTTGCTCCACTTTGTTATTGATGAATGATCTGCCCCCTGGACTTGCACTGGATCTGGAAATAAGGCACTGGCTGAATGCTGTGTAACAACTCTCGGAGCATTGCTTCTGATGGCTGCGGGCACTTTAATGGTCTTCCCGAGGACTCGAACTTCCTGGTAAAAGTCTGTTTCCACGTATTCTCTCCCGTGCAGTCGTTGGTGCTTGGCTGTATAGACTTGTCGCTTGACCTCATTCACTACCATGTTCACATAGTCATCCTCACCATCTAGCGAACGAAGATAGTTTGCCGTGCTAAAGCGTCCACCAATTTTGGCATACACACTGCCACCGAGAGGGCTAGCGATCAGCTCGAGCATTACTTTGACCGAGCTTGTGAAGTGGTGTATCTCATCACTCTCACGACGAAAGATTCGTTGCGTGATGTCAGCCGATACAAGTCCGCCGTAAGAGTGTCCAACCAGAACCAAGATATTCACCCAGTCAAGCTCAGGGAATACCTCTGTTAACGTCCTAAGCACCGCATCCGTTGCTGACCTTAGCGACCAGTGCTTTTGAGCTTTTGAGGCAGCCCAATCCAAACATAGAATCGTGAAGGCGTCGAACGCTTTGTCGTTCGAAAGCCGGATTGGAATGCTTTCGCTTGCATCGTCCAGATGCCAGGTTGCTCGGCTTTCTTGGTCTAACCCATGAAGAAAGACGATTAAACCATTGCCGGTTCCTAAACGTGCATAAGGCGCAATATCTGGTACTCGACTATAGAAGTCGTCAGCCGCAGCGCTCGCCATGCCTACAAGGATTCCCAGTGGGGTTTTATTAACCCACTACAACATGAAAGAATTGATACTGCTTGCATTGCGTTGATGAGTCGCTACTCGGCGAACAATCCAATTTCAGGATGAAGATTGTTATTTTCCTCGATTTGAAGCTTGTATTTCACCGGCTCAAAGTCATCTACAACGAGGTAGTCCGCTGGGCGAGTTAGCATCAACGTTTTGAGTCCTTCCTCTGGAGCGTCGGCAGACTCCCAGGCTTCATCCTCACCTTCGTCGAGGATGACCGGAATTCGGTCATGGATGTATCCCTCCGGCGGCGCGGTAGTGACGATAGAGAACGTGGGAATGGCCGTCCAGTCATTCGGTGGCGACCAGATGCCAGCAAGGAGCATTGGTTCCTCATCAAGGCGTCGCACACGAATCCAGCGTTGCCCTTTGGGTGGTCCTACCCGCTCGTAGAAGCAGGCAGCCGGCACAGTACAGCGGAACTTCTTAAACGGAGTTCGGTAGGTGGACATGTTCTCAATGCCTTCTCCGCGATCCTCGCTTCCTTCCATTCGAGCGTTGTAGCAATACCGTTTGCCGAAGGTTGCCGCTTTCGCATACTTTGGCTGTAACCCCCACGCGGCGGCGACAATTTCGCGCCCATGCTCCGCATGTGGCCGGATGATCGAGCCAACGGCTCCGGGGAACAGGCCTCCTTGCGGCACGTCAGCAAGCGGAATCGGAACCCAGAGGTTCTTTCGCCTTAGGAACCGTTCCCATCGCATATCAATGCCGTTGTAGCGGATGCACATTCCTGTAAATCCTACGTCATCGGGCGCTATCCTGGGGCGTGGAAGATACTGCCAAAAAGCCGGTGGTTCGAGAAGTGTCGCTTGATCGAGAAGCGATGCTCGTGGTTATTGGCCTCAAGGGCGACGTGTTTCTGCGGCTTCGAGTCTGGACAGGCGAGAAGTGGCGCTTCGTCACGCCGCCACTGCCGCTTTCAGCCAAAGACCTCACCGGCCTTCTTGGCATCATTCCGGAAGCCCGTGGCGTTGCGGTGGAACTGAAACATCTGGAGGCTGTGGAAGTGGTGAATCTCCTCCTGTACCACGGGTATTTGCACGTCCATTTCAACGGCACACACCGTAAGGCATCGGGACGGGCATTCCTCGATGCCTTAAAGGCTGTGGTCCCACCAAACGCCTAATCTGCTAGCACCCCTCGAATTCTAGGCTGCTAGCATCGCCAGCTATTTGCACGAAAGTTATCCACATTTCGGAACAGGGCACGCAAATCGACAATATAGTAGACATTTGTGCGTGTTATTGCCTATGTTTCGATTGTCGGCTTCTACCTCAAAGCGCTCGGAACTGTGCCGCCGCTCACCGTGCTCCACAGGGAAAAGGTGGTCCTCGATGCCGATGCTGAGGCACGCAGCCGTGGGGTGACGGTTGGGATGCCGCTTGCCGAAGCCAAGGTGGTGCTCGCCAAAGAGGGGCACTTTGTGGAATGGGACGAGGAGCCCTTTCGGAAAGCACAAGAAGCATGGATTGCTCGGGCGGTTGAGATCACCGATGCCCTGGAGCCCGATGGTCAACACGCAGCATTCCTCGATCTCTCCGGCCACCCGCGCCCGTTGCCGGTTGCTCAAAAACTTGCCCTAGAACTTCGTGAAGCAATGGGCTACTCAGTGCGCATTGGATTGGCGGGTAGCCGCTGGGTAGCCAAGGAGTCGGAACGGCGGGGTGATGAATCTGGAGCGGCACTCCACATTCCGGAACCGTTTGTCGCCTCGCTTTCCACCAAATCCCTTCCGCTTCCTCGTGAGATTAAAGAGTGCCTTGGGTTGCTTGGCTACCTCACCGTGGGCCAAGTAGCCACCCTTTCTGTCGCGACGCTTCAGCGGCAGTTTGGAGAGGTGGCGCTCGATATTCAGCGCCTGGCGAAAGGTGGTGGTCCGGCTGATGTCAAGCCGGTCTTCCCCGTAGCGGCCTTGGCTGATCGCTTCGTTTTCGATGGCCCGCCAGAAACGCTTCAGGAGCTTGAAGCCGGCCTCTACAAGATCGCCGTGCGCTTGGGCAATCGGCTGCGGCATGACGATGCATCCGCTAAAACGGTTGAACTCTTCTTGGAAGGAGAGGATGCCTCAACCGATGTACGCCTCCGGACCTTCTCCAAGCCACTTGGTGGAACGGCGCTTCTCTTTGCGAGCCTGAAGCTCATGCTCACAACGCTGCCGAAGGAACGACTTGCTGCCGTGAGGGTACGTCTCACAGGTGTTAAACGCTCCAGACGAGTTCAGCTTGCCTTAGATGGGGAACGGTCACGGCTTGATCAAGAGCGAAGTATGACGGCAGCCGTTGAGAACGCCCGGACGGCGTTTGGTGATCAGGCCGTCATGCGCGGTTCAGAGAAGGTTGAACCCCGGTTTCGACAGGTTCGCCGCGCCTACTCGGAGGCCTATGGCTGGACGTGGTGAAACGCAAGCCACCTGGCGAGAAGCAAGAGAATGGTGGGACGGCGCGTCCTACATGCAGTTTCGCCGCTACGTGGATGGGCAAGGCTCACCACGCACGGAAGAAGGGAAAGCCCCGAGCCTTGGGCTCTTGCCGGCATCTGGCCAAGTTGCACTTGAAGAGCGCCATACCGAAGAAATCAGCCTGAGCTTGCGGAAGATTCGCGACGAGAAGGTGTCCGCCGCCTGTGGAAGCTTGCCCGCCGCCTACTACGAACGAGCGGCCACTGAACGGCGAGAAGAACAGGGTGTTTCGCTGGCGCCACTGCGCCGTCTTTCTCGCGGGAGCATGGCTCTGCCATACGTGCCCCTCCATCTGCTGTCCGGCTACGCGTTTGGCCGCTCCATCGTCCTTGCGGAAGAACTGGCCGCCTGGGTGGCTCGGGCTGGCTGTTCCGCCGCTTGCCTTGCTGATCCACACGCCTTAACCGGCGCGTATGAATTTGCCAAAGCCTGCAAAGCACAGGGCATCAAGCCGCTCATCGGGACATCCATCGAACTGCCGGAAGGGGGTGAGTTGGTGCTCATTGCCCGAAACCCCACTGGGTATCGCTCCCTCTCACGCTTAGTGACAGCCTGCCATCTGGGCGAAGCACGGCTCTTTCCGCTCGGCTCCTGGGAGCGGCTAGCGGAGCACTCAGAAGGTGTGCTCTGTCTCACCGGCGGTGATGGTGGCCCCTTGGATCGGTTGCTGATTCGCCGAAAATTCGATGAGGCACGGACGCTGGTTGAACGTCTCGTTGCGCTGTATGGCCGGCAGAATGTCTTCCTTGAAGTGGAACGCTCATTCTTGCCGTGGCAGGTGCGGGTGGAGCGGCAGTTGTTGGAACTTGCTGAAGCCACCGGAACTACCGCGGTTGCTGGTGGAGTTGTCACTCACGCCAAGCGCGAACATTTTCCCGGTCAAGATGTTGCACTCTGCGCAGAAAGCCTGTGCCTCATTGAAGAGGTGCATGGGCGAAAACCACGCCGTGCGGATGGACAACCGGGCGTTGAGCGTATCCCCGAGCGCTCCCTCAATGCCGAGCGATTTCTTCACTCTGCCGAAGGGATGCAACGGCTGTATGCTGATCGCCCGGAGCTTCTGGGTGCAACACGGCTGGTGGCGGACCGTTGCGCCGATCACGTGCTTCCGGGGCGAACCCGCTTGCCGCAGCTTTTGGAAAACGACGACCACGCACTGCGTGAGATTGTGCGGGCAGAATCCTTTGCCGCCTATGGCTCAGCACTGACTGAGGCTCACGAGCGGAGGCTCAGGCACGAAGTTGACCGCATCATCCGGCTGGGATTTGCCTCCCACTTCTTGGTTGCATGGGATATGGTGCGATTTGCCGAAGGACAAGGCATTGGCCTTTCTGGGCGAGGTTCAGTCATTGATTCGGCGGTGGCCTACGTGCTGGGGCTTTCCCGAATTGACGCCATTGCCCACAACCTGCACTTTGACCGCTTTCTCCCAGCGGATGGAAAGCGGCCGGACATTGACATCGACTTTGAAGCGAGACGACGTGACGACGTGCGGGGCTACTTGGTGCGCAAATACGGTGTTAACCGGGTGGCGGCTGTTTGCGCCATCGGCTCGTACCGTACGCGCGGCATCGTTCGCCAAGTGGGGAAAGTCTTTGGCTTGCCGCAGGAAACGATTGGATTTCTCGCCAAGCGTATTCACGGCGGGGTGGCTCCCAATCAGCTTGAATCGGCCCTAGAAGGCCGTCCGGAGCTTCGTGGCTCCCATATCCCCAAGGAGCGCTTTCGCTGGGTTTTTGAGCTTGCTGAACGGCTGATGGACGTTCCCACCCACATGGGGCTCCACTCTTCCGGGGTGGTGATTTCCGACATGCCCATTGCCGATACCGTGCCGGTGACGTACGCAGCGTCTCTCAACGCCCCGGAAAGCGGTCAAACCGGCCCCTTGCGGATGATTCAGTGGGACAAACGTTCGGCGAAGCATTGCTTCGACAAATTCGATGTCCTGTGCCTGCGGGGACAAGACGTTTTAGGTGGAGTGGAGACACGGGTGAGAGCCCGTGATTCCTCTTTCTC
>Ga0105239_10008046_pt1 | contig 12033 bp, 9 predicted proteins | sample KBSC44metaG_FD_92761 | JGI IMG/M metagenome (GOLD analysis project Ga0105239, IMG submission 92761) | Corn rhizosphere microbial communities from Kellogg Biological Station, Michigan, USA - KBS C4-4 metaG | ecosystem: Host-associated > Plants > Roots > Rhizosphere > Soil | place: Michigan, USA...
CACGATACGCCGCAGCTCATTGCGGTCCAGCCAGAGCACCGCGCAGGGCTCGCAGCTATCCAGGTTAACGTTCCCGGGACCACCGTAGGGGTAACTGGTCATGGTTCGTAAGCATAACGGGCACGTGAGATGGCGTTCCGCGTCGGCGTTATCGCGGGGCTGGATGTTGACGCCCGTCGAGCGCCACACCGTGCGCATGTATTCCACCAGCGGCAGGAAGTTGAAAAGCAACACCAGCATGCCCCGGCACTTAGTGCAATAACGTAGCGACCGGTTTTCGATGGTCGCGTCGGACAGCATCGCCTGGCAGATGGGGCAGGCTTTGTTGGTCTCGGCGCCTACCAGAACGCCGTCTTCATTTGCGATAGGCGGCTTCGGAACCTGCGCGTCGTCTTCCATGCCTACTGGAGCGGAAGATCGCTCTGCCCGTTGGGCCCGCCCTCGGGAGCCTCGGGAATCAGGCTCGCGGCAGCAACCTGGTCGCCTTCCTCCACGTTCACCAGGCGGACGCCCTGCGTCGAACGGCCGGCCTGCCGGATGGTGCTCGAATCGATGCGGATGATCTGCCCCTGTTTGGTAATGATCATCAGGTCGGAATCTTCTTTTACCGAAAGGATCCCGACTACTTTGCCGACCTTGGCGGTCGTCTTCATGTTGATGACGCCCTTGCGGCCGCGGGCCGTCAGCCGGTAATCCACTAGCGGAGTCCGCTTGCCGTAACCGTTCTCGGAAATCGAAAGGATCAGGCCTTCCTTGCCGACTACCTCGGCTCCGACCAGGTAGTCGCCCTCTTCCAGGTCCATGCCGCGAACGCCATACGCCGGACGTCCCATGGCGCGAACGTCTTTTTCGTTGAAGCGGCAGGCCATGCCCTCATGCGAGCCCAGGAAGATGTAGTCCTGGCCGCTGGTCAATTTGACTGCCAGCAGCTCGTCCCCTTCTTCCAGGCCCATGGCGATAATGCCGCGCGACATCGGATTGTCGAATTCCGTCAGCTCGCACTTCTTGATCACGCCCTGCTTGGTCACCATGACAATGAACTGACCTGCGGCGAACTCCTTCACCGGCAGGAATGCCGTCACGGTCTCATCCGGTTGCAGATTCATCAGACCTGAGGCGTGCTTGCCCTTGCCGGTAGTGCCCGCGTCCGGGATGGTGTAAATCTTCAGCCAGTAGACGCGTCCCTTGTTGGTGAAAATCAGCAGATAGGCGTGCGTGGAGGCGATGATCAGGTGCTCCACCACATCCTCGGCGCGCGTACCCATGCCGATGCGGCCTTTGCCGCCTCTGGTCTGCCGGCGATACGTATCCACGGCTGTGCGCTTGAGATACCCGCCGCGTGTCACCGTCACCGCGACGTCTTCCACCTGCACCAGATCTTCCAGAGTGATCTCGCCGGTGTCTTCGATAATCTGTGTCCGGCGCTCGTCGCCGAACTCTTTCAGGACTTCCTTCAACTCGCCGACAATCACGCCGCGCAGAACCTTCTCGTTGCCGAGGATGTCCTTGTACTCAGCGATCCGAGTCTGGATATCGGCAAGTTCATCCAGGATCTTCTGCTGCTCCATGCCGGTCAGGCGCTGGAGTTGCAGTTCGATAATTGCCTGAGCTTGCTTCTCCGTGAAACGCGCACCTCGCGGATCGGCATCCACCAGTTTGGCGTATTCTTTTTCCTCGGCGGGAGTAACAAACGCCATCAGCGCTTCGCGCGCTTCCTTGGGATTCTTCGCCGCCCGAATCAACGCGATCACCGCGTCCAGATTGTTCAGGGCGCGTTGGAAGCCAAGCAAAATGTGCTCGCGCTCCCGCGCCTTGCGCATCAAATAGTCGGTTCTTCTGCGGACTACATCAAGGCGATGATCGATGAAGCGCTTCAGCGCATCCAGCAATCCCATCTCGCGCGGCTGCCCGTTGACGATAGCCAGCAGGATCACGCCGAAGTTGACCTGCATCTGCGTGTGCTTGTACAGATTGTTCAGGATGACTTCGGCCTGTTCGCCACGCTTCAGCTCGAACACGATCCGCATGCCGTCGCGATCGCTCTCGTCGCGAATTTCGCCAATGCCTTCGAGTTTCTTTTCGTTCACCAGCGCCGCCGCGTGCTCAATCAGACGGGCCTTGTTGACCTGGAACGGCAGCTCCTGGACGATAATCGCCTGGCGATCTTTGCCCATGTCCTCGGTCTTGGCCACAGCGCGCAACTTGATTGACCCGCGGCCGTTCACGAAGTAATCCTGAATGCCCTGCCGGCCTAGGATGATACCGCCTGTGGGGAAATCCGGACCCTGCACCACTTCCGCCAGCTTGGACAAAGGCGTCGCCGGATTCTGCACCAGCATGATGCAGGCATTTACGATCTCCGTAATATTGTGCGGCGGAATCTTGCTCGCCATTCCGACTGCGATGCCTTCGCTGCCGTTGATCAGCAGATTGGGAACCCGCGTGGGCAGCACTTCCGGCTCGGTTTCGCTGTCGTCGTAATTGGATTTGAAATCGACCGTCTCTTTGTCGATGTCTTCCAGAAGCTCAGCCGCGATGCGCGCCAGGCGTGCCTCGGTATACCGCATGGCCGCGGGCGGATCGCCGTCCACCGAGCCGAAGTTTCCCTGCCCGTCGATCAGCGGATAGCGCATCGAAAACGGCTGCGCCATGCGGACCAACGCATCGTAAATCGCCGAATCGCCATGCGGATGGAGCTTACCCATGACGTCGCCGACCACGCGGGCGGCCTTCTTGGTGGGGCGGTTATAGTGCAGCCCCATCTCGTGCATCATGTACAGAATGCGCCGATGCACCGGCTTCAACCCGTCGCGGACATCGGGCAGCGCACGGCCCACAATCACGCTCATCGCGTAATCGAGGTACGAGCGTTTCATCTCGTCTTCGATGTTGATGGGGATCAGATTTCTCGCGCCATCGCCGCCGCCTAATGGCATCTGATTGCCCGGAGGCGGAGTGGTCGGATCTTGCGGGTCTGCCAATGGATGCTCCTAACTGGACCGGCCGCGAGTGCGGCAGTAAGTTCTTATTTTACCAGTTATCACCATGCTAAAGTCTGTAACGGTGAACAGGGTTCTTCTTCCCCTAACGATATTCCTAAGCGCGTTCCTTCTGTTCCAGGTCCAGCCGATCATGGGCCGCTATATTCTTCCCTGGTTCGGGGGCACGCCCGCCGTCTGGAGCATCTGCCTCCTTTTCTTTCAGTTCGCACTTCTGGCCGGATACTCGTACGCGCATTGGTTGGGTTCGTTCCGTAATTCACGTTTGGCGGGATGGGTACACGTCGCACTTTTGGCTGTGTCGCTGGCGTTTCTGCCGGTCACTCCGGTTCGTCCTGAGACCGGCGCGAATCCGTCCACGCAGATTCTCTGGCTGCTGGCCGCGACCGTCGGGGCGCCCTACTTTCTCCTCGCTTCCACTGCGCCTCTGTTGCAGCACTGGTCATCGAAACGGGCTCCTTGGCGACTCTACGCGCTGTCGAATCTCGGATCGTTTCTGGCTCTCTTGAGTTATCCGTTCCTAGTTGAACCGTTCGTACGGTTACGACTCCAAACGTGGATCTGGTCAGGCCTCTACGTCGCATTCGCCTTCTTGTCCGTGGGGCGGGCGATCCTTTCGCCTGCTTCGGAGCCGGAGGCCGTCGAGAAAACACCGCGTCCAACCCTGCTGACGATCCTGTTCTGGCTCGGACTCTCCGCTGCTGGCTCGACTCTGTTGCTGGCGACCACCAACATCATCTCGCAGGACATCGCCGTTAGCCCCTTCCTGTGGATCGCTCCACTGTCGCTCTACTTGCTCACCTTCGTGCTCGCCTTTGAAAGCGACCGATGGTATCCGCGCCTGGTCTTCGCCGTGGCTGCAGGCGTACTCGCTCCCGTGGCATGTGCCGTGGTGAACGCCGGCGTGGGCCTGTCATTGCTGCTCCAGCTCGCCGCCTACCTGGTCACGCTGTTCGTACTCTGCATGGTCTGCCATGGAGAACTCCATTACGCGCGGCCATCGCCCGAACACCTCACCACGTTCTATCTGACGATTGCCGCGGGAGGCGTACTGGGAGGAATCTTTGTCGCGCTGGTCGCGCCCAGCGTGTTTACCGAATTCAATGAGTATCCCATCGGACTGGCGGCAGCATGCTTACTGGGACTCGTGGGCTGGTTGCGATCCGGCGCGTGGGCGCTGTGGACCAGGAGTAACTTCGCGATTCGCATTCCACTCATGGCCCTGCTACTCGGAGGAATAGCCGCTGCGACCACCATCAGCCTCACGGGCGCGCACAAGGCTGCCGGCACCTGGCGAAACTTCTACGGCATTCTCCGAATAACTGATTTGCCCGATCCTAAAGGAGCAATGCGTGAGCTGACGCACGGCCGCATCAAGCACGGATCGCAGTATCTTGAGCAAGCCTGGCGCGATCGGCCGACTTCGTATTATGGTCCGCACAGCGGCGTGGCGCTGGCGTTGAATGCGCTCCCGCAAGGTCCCCGAAGGATCGCGGTCATCGGCCTGGGTACCGGAACCATCGCAGCATGGGGCCGTCCCGGCGACCTGGTGCGCTTTTACGAAATCAATCCGCTGGTCCCCATGATCGCCACGCAGTGGTTCACATTCCTTCCCGATTCGAAAGCCCAGACAGATGTCGTCCTGGGCGACGCCCGCATCCAGATGGAGCGCGAATCATCCAGCAAGTTTGACTTGATTGCAGTCGATGCCTTCTCGAGCGACGCGATTCCCATGCACCTGCTTACCGCCGAGGCTGCCGACATCTACCGGCAGCACCTGGCCGGCGGCGGCTTGCTGCTCTTTCACATCTCGAATCGCACACTGAATCTGGAGCCCGTCATACGAGGTTTGGCCCAACACCTGAACTGGAATGCCGCGCAGATTCTCGCCGAGGATAACCCCAGCACCGGCGAAGACGGTTCGCGTTGGGTGGTGCTCAGCCAGAACCTGCCCCTGCTGCAACAGGTGACGAACACCGCGCCCCGGATCGGATGGACAGAGCCAGGCCGCAAGCCGATTCTCTGGACCGACGACTTCGCCAGCCTCTGGCAAGTGCTGAAGTTCTGATTTACTTCACCCGCATCGCGACAGCTTCTTCGGTGAACATGTCCAGGATGGTGCGCGTCAATTTGATCTCGTCACCCGCCAGCTTGCCTTTGTACACGATTCGCAGCGGCATGTCCTGAAAGGTCAGATTCTCGACGAACGAAATATCATCGCCATTCACCGTGCCTTCGACGATCTCCGTCTCCGTACCCGCAAGTTCCGATTTAGCCTTGCCGGTCAGTTTGTTGCCGGCAACCCTGAAAGTATAGGTGTACTTCTGGACGCCGACTTGCGTATCGAACGACGCGGTCCATGTTCCCGTAACATCCGCCGCTAGGGCCGCGGTCGCCATCACCATTGCTAATACTGCGCTGAGCAGAATCCTGTGTTTGGTCATCCCCGACCTCCTATGCAGAATCCTAACGTACTTTACGGTTAAAAGCGCCGCCTTCTGGGGTAGAATCGAAGTGCGGTTTATTGAGTTGAAGTTGCAGTCTGCAGTTCCCGAGTCATCCAAGGGCCAAGGTTCTTCCGGCCTGCTGGCTCGCCTTGCCGATTTGTGGTGCCGGCGCATGCATCACAGCCCCATGTGGCCCATTCACGGCCGCTACCAATGCCGTAAGTGCCATCGTTACCACGACGTCACCTGGGAAGCTCCCAAGGATCCGCCGCCTTCGCGCTAAACTCCTATTTCAGCTTGATCTTGATTTCAGCCGCGTAAAGCATGGTGCGGTCGTTATCTCGTGCGGCCCACTTGAGCAGCGTGTCCACGCTGGCCTGGACGCGAGCATTGAAAACCTCGCGGCCGTTGGCAGTCACTTTGACCGGCTGGCTGAAATCGAACTTGTCCGGAGACAGAAGCAGCGTGAACGCGCTAACGCCCTTGGTGGTGGCTTGCACGGCGTTTCCCGACCGGACCAGATCGACACGTCCAGGAACCTTGGGCCGGCTGAATAGCGGGTCGGTTCCCAGAGAATCCGTAAAGAGGTTGGCGTCAGTCCATGTCTTAGCTTCGCCCGTCTTGGGTTCGCCCGGAGCCGTTCCAAAGTTGTCAATCACCAGCCAATGCGCGCGGTTATGCGCGGCATCCGCCGCTTCCCACGTCAGCTTGTCGGGCGATGGGTCGCGCGGGTGATCCTTCACAAACTTCTCGAACGGATCCTTCATCTCCGGCCACCACGCAGTATTGTGCTGGCCATCAGGCTGCGGAAAGTACGCGATCTCGACTCCATTCTTCATCAGATGGCGGGTGTATGGCTCCACGATCGAAATCGGATAAAGGCGGTCCTTGCCGCCGTTGATGACGAACAGAGGCTTGTTGCGCAGGTTGTTGGGAAAATTCAGGCCGTCATCGATCTCGCCGTTCGCCAGAACCATGATGTAGCCGTTCAGGGGCAGGAAGCTCGCATAGGGGGTCGTGTCCCGCATGGCGATATAGTAAGCCCCCGTCCCGCCGTCCGATACTCCGGAGACCACCACGCGGTTCTCGTCGATGTTGTATTTGCGCTTGAGCGCGTCCACGATCGCGCGGAGATTCAGCACTTGATCGTCGCTCCACCAGGGCTCGTCGTTCCACGCGTACGGAATCACGTAGAACTGCCCGTCGGCGCCAGCCATGTTCCCAATCTGGCCGTTGCCACGCGGCTTGTTATCTTCGCGGCCGCCCACGCCGCCGTGCAGTTGAAACCTCACTTGATACCGTCGTGATGGATCGTAGCCCGCCGGGACCGTGACAGCGAAGTTATGCTCGATCCCGTCCGAGGTGCGATTACTCATCTGCACCACGCCGTCTTTCGCCGCCCCATAGGTCCGTCCGAGTTTCAAACGCCGCAGCGCTTCGTCGAAGCTCACGCCCGACCTCACAACATCCTCTGTAGCGAGCGTGGCCGCGGCCGGGGAGTCGGCTGCCCAGAACTTCTGAAATGCGGCGTCGATCTTGCTCTGGGCATGCGCGAGCGGCAGCAGTGCGAGCCCGGCAATCCATATCGTCGCATTCGTCATTGCCTTACTCATTGCCTTACTCATTGCGCAGCGCCCATCCATTGACCTCCAGCGGCTTCTTTGAACTGAGCTGTATCGGTGTAGCTTTGCCACATCACGATTTTGCCGTCCTTAAAGCGGAATACGTGAACAAATTCGGCATTGATCTTGGTACCTGTAACCTTAAATGTTCCGCGATACCGGCCCCGTGCGATTACCACCTCGCCGGCGCCCAGGATCTCTTCGGGAACCGCAGTGAAGTTTCCCCACTCTGCGTCCACTCGAGCGAAGATGCCGTCGTGAATCGCGTCCGGACCAATGTAGGGACTTCCTTTGGCATAGATAAAATTCTCCGCGGCATGCATTTCCACTTGAGGATCAAGCAGTTCCAGCGCGGTGGCGAGATCCTTGCGCGCATACGCCTGATAAAATTCGTCCACCGTCTTCCGATAGTCGTGAGGCATTCCGCGCTCCTCTCTCCATCGATTATTTCATTTACCACAACACTCGATCGAGTGATTCAACGAAGAAGTATTCGCCCCACATCACCGACTCATCCACGCCCAGGCTCTTGTTGACGTGATACACGCCACCCTTGAGAATTCCTTCCCATTTGGGATCGGATTTCGCCAAATACCGCTCACATAGCGAGCGCAGGATGTGAACCGCCGTGGACCAGTAGAGATGGCCCTTGAGCGGATCGGGAACCAAACGGCAGAGCCGCAACAGTCCGGCGGCGCAGATAGCTGCGGACGACGTATCCGGGAGCGTGCGGCTCTCCGGGGGCGCGCTGAAATCCCATGGCGGAATCCCATCCGGCGGACAATGCGTAATATAGAATTCAGCGCAGGCTTCGGCGGTTTGCAGAAAATGCGGATCGCGGCTGTACTCGTAACAGGTCGTGAAGCCGTATAGCGCCCAGGTCAGGCCGCGCGACCAGCACGAATCGCCGCGAAAGCCCTGATGCGTGGTCTGCCGCAGGAACTCGCCCGTGTCGGTTTCGAAGATTCCTTCCTGTGCGGTGGAACCGTCGCCCCGCACCAAAACCCGGCGCGTGGTGAAGGAATGCCGGATGGCGATATCGCGCAGCCGCCGGTCCCCCGTTTCGCGCGCGGCAAAGAACACAATCCCGATGTTCATCATGATGTCGATGAACAGCGAATTGTCGGCTACGAACGAACGAAGATACTGACCCTTTTCCTTGAAGCGCTGGGCCAGCGTCTTGCCGGCTTCAATCAAGACATCCCTATGTGCCGGATCTCCCGTCAGGCGCCACCAGCGGTAATAGCTGGATAGAAACAGAAAGCCATGATCGTGAACATCATGGTCGTGCTTGCGGGGCTCCAGGGGCGTGGTGTAACGGACCGCATGTTCCAGCCAGTAGTTCGCTTCAGGGGTATCGGGCGGCGAATGCTTGTAGAAGATCCACATCATGCCCGGAAGAAAACCGTCGCACCAGTGCGTCCAGTCCGGACCTTCGTGGGTCCATTTGCCGTTTTGCGTATAAAGCGGATAAAAGCCGGCGTGTTTTTCGACAAGTTTGCGCACCTGTTTTTGCGCGAAGTGATAGGACTGCTCGAACAGGTCCCCTGTATCGCTCGAAAGATGAATCAATGTTCGGATCTCCAGAACATGAGGATACCGCTTAAACGCGGTCCGACTTGACGCGAGATCATGATTTCCCCGCCCGGCTGCGCCCGGCTGATCAGCCTGGTTGGAAACGCCGGCTGATCGAAGCTCAGCTTCAGACGGGCATGCCCGTTGGGCCACTCCAGATCCTGAAAGTCGATCTTGAGCAGGAAATAGCCGGGATGACGTTCAAGCCGGAGGATCCTGCCGCGCGCGATGCTGCCCTTGGGGGCAAACAACTCGCGCCCTTTCTTGAGGTCCGACACCAGTGTCGCCTGTATAGTGTCGCCCGCGGCGCCTTTCATCAAATCCACCGCCGGCATTTCCAGTTGCAGAATCAAATCCGCGGGAATCTCGACTTCGCGAAACGGACTGACCGGCGTCGTGGAGGTCTCCAGCAACACCGGATCGGTGAACAACAGTGTGCTTTCGCCCGTGAATTTCCGGCAGGAACTAAACCGGACCCAGTTCCGATCGATCACGTCGGGCATGGCCATCATCAGCTCGCTCTCCACCGGAAGAAGAAATGTTTCTTCGCCGATTTTCAGCCGTCCGTAATTGACCGTGGTTTCCGCGGCTGTAACGCCCAGAACGGCAGGGATGTCTTCGGCAGCAACCTCAACCCGCCGGAGATCCAGCGTAACCGGATCGGCGTAAAACGATCCGTGAAACGCAACGACTTCCTCATGGCCGTTCACACTCAAACGATGCCCACCCGGCCAGCGCGCGACCCGGAAATCATAGCGTAACGCCGGACGCCCTCCCAGTGGAGTCTCCCCGCGGTACTCGACCGTGGCGATGTTCGAGAGAAACAGAATCCTCGCATAGATGGCGAAATTCCCGTTGCCGAACATTCCTGTCGAGACCAGCTCGCTCAAATCCCGATCTTCGAATTGCTTCGAGCCGGGCCATGCGAACATCTCTTTGCCGTCCACCAGCGCGACCTCCAGCCGGAGCGTGTCTTCCACCTTGGCGCGGCTCGCCGGCGCCTGACGAGTGCGTTCAATCGTCTCGGTACAGGTGTAGTTCGGCTGACCCCGAAGAAACTCGGCCATTTGCGCTCGAATGCGAGGCAGCGGGTTGCTCTCCTGGGCGAAAACGCTCGCCGCGGCCGCGAAGAGGATGGAGGCAATTTGTCCTCGAATTCGCATTCGCATTCATTATTGCATCGGAGCACTCTGCTAGCATCGAGTGAATGCCAGCTAAAATCATCATCAATGACAATGGGTCTCTTCGCGTGGAAGGCGACGTCGAAATCGTCGACGCACAAGGCAAGCCGTTCGGTTTGGGCGGACGTACTGTGATCGGTCTGTGCCGCTGCGGACAGTCCCAAAACAAGCCGTTTTGCGATGGATCGCATCGCAAGGTCAACTTCGAGTCGGTATGTCCTGCCCGCGATCTGCCGCCTCCTCCACCTAAAGTCTGAGTAACAGGTGGGCTAATCTCCCGGGTAAGGGTACGGAGTATCCCTGTAAGATAATTTGCCCCTTCCACCTACCAAGTATCGAATCGGAAATTCTGATTCGGAACAGGGTGGTGTTCATGTTGGGCCTCAGACTCGCAATTCCGCTCTTCGCGATTACGACTTTGCTAGTGGTCCCCCTGCAGGCGACCACCAGTTACTACGCCGGCGGCGCGTCGGCGGAAACAAACTTTACCGGCGCGCTCGGCTCGCTTACACTGCTGAATCCGACGCTGCTTTTTAGCGGAGGCGACTTAGGATCCAGCGGCCTGTACAATGCCAGCGGCACGGGTATCGATTTTCTAGGATTTGATGACTTCTTCTTCAACACTCCGAGCGACTTTACCGTAGTCTCTGGCAAGCTGACGGCGGAACCCGCGACCGGAGTGGTCAAGATCGTGTTTCCCGCCACTGGCATCTATGCCTTCGGAATTCACATTACGACGAAAACGGGCTCCGGAAACTGGTGCATCGAGCTGACGCCTACCGGAACCTGCGTTAACAACGTTTTCAACAGCTCCCCCTCCAGCGTGCAGTTCTTTGGCTTAGTCAGCAACACGCCTGTTATCGCCCCGCTCTACATCCATCTTGCGACGGGAAATGCGTCGATCGTGCTGACAAACTTCGAGGCCTATTCAGTTCCCGAACCCCATACCATGCTTCTGGTCGGCATAGGATTGATTATCTTGGCGATGGCGCGCCGGAACCTGCAGGTTGCGCGGCAGAGGAGCTAGCCAAACGCGGCGCGGTTCCCACGATATCTACCGGGAGCAGGTTGGTTCGCACCATTTTCGGCCCTTCGAAAACCAGCTCCGCCAGGGCGCCGCGCTGTGTTTCCACCCGCTGGTACTGGTCGAACACCAGATTCCCCAGCGAATAGAAAATAACGCCTTCGCCGCGCCGTTCCCATGACTGCGTGACATGCGGATGGTGGCCGACCACCACGCGCGCTCCGCCGTCAATGGCCGCCTGCGAGAAAGCGATCTGCTGAGGATTAGGCTTGCTCGCGTACTCCGTGCCAGCGTGCATCGAGACAATCATTACGTCGGCGCGAGCTCGCATCGCGGCCAAATCCTGACGCAGGCAGGCCAGATCCATCACTGACACGCGATCATCCGTGTCGGAATGATTCCCATTGGACTGGTCGTAGGCATACGCCAGGAAGCCAAAGCGAATACCGTTGCGCTCGATCACCGTGCCGGCATGGGCGGCCTCGGCCGTTTTCCCCGACCCAACGACCGCGATCTGATGGCGTTCCAGCCAATCCACGGTGAACTCGACGCCGTGGGAGCCCTGGTCGCGAGCGTGATTATTCGCCGTCGAGACAACATCGATGCCAGCCACCTGGAGTGCAGCGATCATTTCCGGCTCGGCCTTGAAGATCATGCCGTGCTCGACCACCGAGCCCTTGTCGGAAAACGGCGACTCCAGATTTACGAAGGCAATGTCCGCCGCCTGGAACACGGGAGCAAGATCACGCAACGGAAATGCCGGATCGTGCTGCGCTCGGGCCACGCGGCCGACATGGCGCGAGAGCATGACGTCGCCACCCAGGATCAGGCGTGTAAGCACCGGATCGGGCGCAGTCTGCTCAGCGGTCCTCGAGAACGGCAGAACACCCAGCAGCGGGAGCGTCGTTCCACGGATTAATGCTCGACGAGTAAGCGTCATACACTCTTCTCCAGAGCGTCCGTTAACAAAGCCCCGGCGGCCTCATCGATAAACCAGGTAGCCTCCTTGGCAGCGATCTGCGCCGGAAACATCATAGGCTGGTACGGTCCTTGTAGAACCGCCAGGAGTGCTTCGGCTTTATCCTCACCAGTCGCCAGAATTACCGTATGGCGCGCGGCCTCGAGCACCGCCGGCAGCAGCGTGATGCGCCACTGATGCATCTTTTCGACCCATACCGCGGCGGC
>Ga0105239_10008047_pt1 | contig 12033 bp, 13 predicted proteins | sample KBSC44metaG_FD_92761 | JGI IMG/M metagenome (GOLD analysis project Ga0105239, IMG submission 92761) | Corn rhizosphere microbial communities from Kellogg Biological Station, Michigan, USA - KBS C4-4 metaG | ecosystem: Host-associated > Plants > Roots > Rhizosphere > Soil | place: Michigan, USA...
GAAAAAGAGGCCTCGTGGCGATTCCTCAAGTTCATGAGCTCAACCGAGAGCATCCGCGCCCACGTCGACCGAGGCTACGTCGCCATTCGCCGCTCTGTCGCTGCCGAACATCGCGACGCCAATCTCGCTCCACGAAACAGGAAGGCCGTCGAGATCGCCCTCGATAGCGCCGAGCCGATCCCAAGCAGCAAGGATTTTGTCGAGATCGCCCTTGACCTCGTTCAGCCCGAAATCGACCGGATGCTCACGGAAAATGTCTCCCCAGCGGAAGCCGCGAAACATGCGGCCGAAGCTGCCGACGCGTTCCTAAAGGCCACCGACGGAGCTGCCAAATGAGCCGCGCCCAGGCCCGCTGGTGTTGGCTGATGATCGCCCCGGCCACCATCGGCTTGCTCCTTTTCACCGTCGGCCCGATGCTCACGTCGCTCTGGCTCAGCTTCACCGACTACGATGTCGTCTCCACCCCCAAATTTGTCGGCCTCGCCAACTACAAGTACCTGTTGACCGCCGACCCCTCGTTCTGGGTTTCCGTCAAAGTCACCGCCCTCTACGCAATAGGCAGCGTCCCCCTCGGTCTGTTCGCGGCCCTCATGGTCGCGATGCTGTTGAACCTGGACGTGCCGTTTAGAGGCGCATTCCGGACCCTCTACTACTTGCCGACTCTTCTCCCCGCGACCGTCTCCGGCGTCCTTTGGGCCTGGATCTTCCAACCAACCGACGGCGCATTGAATCAGATGCTCCTCAAAGTCGGCGTCCACGGCCCCGCCTGGACCCAGTCGCCGAGTTGGGCCCTCCCCGCTCTGATCCTGATGAGCATGTGGGGCTTTGGCGGCGCGATGGTGATCTTCCTCGCCGGCCTGCAAGAATCGCCCCGAGCCCTTCACGAGGCCGCGGCGTTGGACGGAGCTACCCAGTGGCGCCGTTTCTGGGTCGTGACCTGGCCCGCCCTTACGCCAACCGTTTTCTTCAACCTCACAATGGGCCTAATCGGGGCAATGAAGGCGTTCGATCAAGCCTTCGCCTTTGGCCAATCCAACGGCGCCGGCGTGGGCGGCCCCGCACGATCTACCCTGTTTTACGTCCTGAACCTATACACAAAGGCGTTCGAACACTTCCACATGGGCCTCGCCAGCGCCATGGCCTGGCTCCTCTTCGCCGTCATCGGCCTGGTCACCTTCATCAACTTCCGCCTCTCCAAGCGGTGGGTCTACGACGAGGCGACGGGATGAAGGCGCGCCTCCTGCCTGCTTTGACGATCACCTTCGTGGGCCTGTTGATCTGTCTGGCCCCTCTCCTCTGGATGCTCTCGACTTCGCTAAAGCCCTTCGAGGAGATCCTCAAAGGCGGCGTTTCGCTGATCCCGGCGCATCCGCGCGTGGCCAACTACTCGGAGGCACTCCACCAGTTCGATTTCCGCCGCTCGTTCGGCAACTCCGTCTTCGTCGCCGTGCTGACGGTCTTGGGGACTCTGGCCTCCTCGATCCCCGCCGGCTACGCTTTCGCCCGCCTGAAGGCACGAGGGAGCAACTGGGTCTTCATAGGCCTGCTCGCAACGCTGATGCTCCCCGGACAGATCACGATCATCCCCGTCTTCCGCGTCTTTGCCTCGCTCGGAATGGTCGATACCTACGCGCCCCTGATCCTCCCGGCCTGGCTCGGCACCAACGCCTTCGCCATCTTCCTCCTCCGGCAGTTCTTCCGAACCCTCCCGGAGGAGACGATGGAAGCCGCCCGGCTCGACGGCGCGAGCGAAGGCAAAATCCTCGTGCGCATCGCCGTCCCCCTGGCGAAGCCCGCGGTCGTCACCGTAGCCGTGTTCGCCTTTCTCGCCTCTTGGAACGACCTCTGGGGCCCGTTGGTCTACCTCCACCGGCAAGAACGCATGACCCTACCCGTCGCGCTTGTCGATTTCGTAGGCGGAGCCGCCACCGTCCAAGGCACCCCCTGGAACCTTGTCATGGCCGCGGCCGTGGTGACGGTTCTTCCCGCTGTCATTCTGTTCGCCGTGTGCCAAAAGAACTTCGTCAGTGGCATTGCCAACACCGGCCTGAAGTAAATCCTTACAACGTGATCTGCATCGCCCAATCGGACAGATAGAACGCTGCCATGCACAGAAATATCGGCAGCGGCGAAGCCCCCTCGAAAAACGCGACGGCGTAGATGATGGGGACGATCACGCACATGGCCGGGGTGGAGTACCGGGGAAACTTTCGGCCCCCGATGGCCACCAGAATCCCGACCCCGATGCTCACAAAGCAGGTTCCGGGGATATACAGCCAGGGCAGAATCGGATGGGTTAGGACTTCGACGATCCAGCCCGCGCCAAGGGCAAGGACGCCCCACACCGGTGAGCCGATCTTCGGGGCCGGTTCCGGCGCGCGGAGAGCTCCGTGGGCGGGAAAAGTGGGCGGCGCATCCCGATCGAACACGACCGGCGGAGGCGTGCTCCTCAAGATGGGCGGTGCTTCGTCCTCTCTCGATTCCTCCGGCATGTCCTATTGTCCCGCATCCGATACGGTCCCGCCAATTTAGTGTCGCGAATCCCGCCACACGGTTGGCGTTAGGGCGAAAGTCGCGAAACTCTTAACCCACCCTGACGGAAAGATGACGAAATCAATTCGTTACGGAGAAAAGATACAATTTGCATCGTCGGCCCGTACCGATGCGCATATAATAACGTCGTGGCGCCATCCCCCAAGACCCGATTCCAGGAAATCGCCGATGATCTCATCGGTCAGATCCTCCGGGGAGAGCTTGCCGCCGGAGCGATGTTTCCCTCCGAGCGTCAGCTTCAGGAATCGTACGAGGTCAGCCGAACCACGGTCCGCCGAGCCATTGCCGAACTCGTGGCCGCCGGATACGGCGAGAACGTCGCCCACCGCGGCGTCACGGTCAAGCGTCCACCGAAGGCGGAGCGGTTAAAGATTGTCGCCTTCGTTGATCACGCGTCCTCCATCCACCGGTCTCTCTTCTTTGCGCTTTCGCAGCGGCTCGCCGTGATCGGTTACCACCTGGTCCATGTCGATTCCGCGCCTGATGGAACCGTCGGCGCCATCGAAAACGCGAATCGCCAGAACTACGCCGCCGCGTTCGTCTGGCCGAAGAACGCTTTCACCAAGCCTGGCGCACTGGCCCACGTCCGGTCCGAAATGCCGATCATCGCCGTCGACCACGGTCTTGACGGGGAAGAGACGGACCTGGTCATGAACGACCACATGGGCGGCGCGCATCTCGCGGTCGGCCACCTGCTCGACCTCGGTCGCCGGAACATCGCGCTCACCGGCTTTTACACCCAGTTCGAGGACGTTCAGCAGCGGATCAACGGGTACTTCCTGGCCCACTACGATCGCGATATGTCGCCGGGCGCCCATAACCTCGTCTTCAGTTCGCCCGCACATTTGCACTTCGAGGACCCTCGTTTGCTGGCCTTCCGTTTGCAGGAAGCCGACCGGCCGGACGCGGTGTTCGTACTCCACGACATGTCCGTCGCCCCCGTCGTCGAGACGATCGCCGCCGCGGGTCTGAGGATTCCGGAGGATGTCGCCCTCATCTCGTTCGGAAACGACGTTCCTATTTCTTTCGGCCAATTCGGTCTGTCCACCGTCGCCATGAATTGGGACGAAGTCGCCCGCCGCCTCGTGGAGAGGATGCAGTTGCGGATCGCCAATCCCAGCGCGGCTTACAGCCGAACGATCTCCCCGGTTCGACTCATCGTCAGGGGTTCCTGTGGTGCGCCGAGCGACCGCTGGCAGGACGATTTATTCGAGCCGAGTTCAATGACGATCCTCAGCCGCATGGACCCCAGTTCACGCGACCGATCCCGTTTTGCCGCCATTCATTCACCGACGGTTTCCCGTTCATCAGGCAGCGCATTGACTGCCCCTGACGTCGAAACCCCTTCCTTATCCGGCCCCACCGAAGGGACCTTATTTCTAGCTACGGAGCAGTAGATCATGAAATCAGTAAAAGCTTTTACGCTTATTGAGCTTCTCGTCGTTATCGCGATCATCGCGATCCTCGCCGCTATCCTCTTCCCGGTTTTCGCCCAGGCGAAGGCCGCCGCGAAGAAGACCCAGTCGCTGAGCAACATCAAGCAGACCGCCCTAGCGTCGATCATGTACGCGGGCGACTCTGACGACTACTTCTGCAACCAGGGCGACGCCAACGCCGACAATGGTTGGGGTTGGCAGCACACCTGGATCATGGACACCCTTCCATACATGAAGAATTACGCAATGCTGAAGGACCCCAGCGACCAACATGTCGGCGCGACCTGGTCGGGCCCGCTGTACAGCTATGCCGCGAACGGCATCGTTGGCGGTACCTGCGACAACGCCTTCGCTTGGAAATTCCGCGGCGTCATCAACGCGAACCGTAGCTGGTTCGAGCAGAATTCGCGATCCGGCACCGAAGTCGTAAAGCCTTCGGAGACGATCATGTTCTTCACCCGGTTCACCATGACGCCCCAGTCTTGGATGTATCCGGAAGGCATTCGTGGCGCCTTCGATCCTTGGGCTTCGGTCTTCATGCAAGCTGACGGCGTGGATGCCGGTAACGGTCTCCCCGCACAAAAGAACGGCATGTGGTCGGCTCCGGATACGACGGGCACATGGTTCGGTGAAGTCTCGGGCAACTATCAAAACGGCTCACCCCTAGCCTTCACCGATGGACATGCTAAAACAATGAATGCCTTCCAGACGGTTGACGTCGCGGCGGGTGTGAAGGCCGGTAATTCGGGCGGCTGTTACAACTCCGGCTTCCTGAAGTACTTTGACGCTCTCCGACAGTACTAAACATGAAAAAACAACTCCTAGTCCTTGTTCCGGTTCTTATCTTGGGTCTCGCCGGCTGCGGAAGCAGCGGAGGCGAGGAAAAGGGATATAGCAAGGATGACTTTAAGAAGTCTGGCCCTCCCCCCCAGTACAAGGGACCGGGCCAGGCAGGAGCTCCTGGCGGGGCGGCACCCGCCTCAGGGCCTGCGGGCATGCCTCCCGGTGGGCCCCCAAATAACGGCACGGGAGGCGGCGCAACTCCCGGAGCTACCGGTTAGTAGCTCTTAGCGCCGGAATCACTTCGCGCCCCTCTCCGTCTTCGGGAGGGGCGCTTTTTTTGCGCGTCGCCACGTACATGGAAATCGAGTTTCTTGGTTCTGAGCAAACCATCTCCTCATCTGCCACGTCAGTCTCAAAAGAGAAAGTTATGATTTCGCTCTTACTAGGCGCCGCCCTTTTTCAGAAGCAGTACGATCCGACTGTCGATGTGCCCTGGGTCAAGCTGTTTTTGCACAGCAAGCGCGGACAGAGGGCTCTTACCTCCGAAGTAATCGCAGAAAGGACCGAGGCATACAACTACAAGCCTCCAGAGATGGACAGGCCGAAATTTGTCGCTACTTCGGGGGGTATGCATACTGAGGATACGCCAGGCTCCCGTGTCGCGATGGATATGATGAATCGGGCAAGCCGGAGGATTAACGCTTTGATCCTCCAAGGAAACTACGAGGAGGCTCATGTGGTTTCGAGGGCGGCGAGAAAGCTTCACCCAGAATATTGGTTGCTTGGCGGCGTTTACGTTGAGGCGGATCTATTGTCGGGACACTACGACGACGCCCTGAATTTGGGAGCCGTTCGAGTCGACGATGGCGGCCTCAGTGAGGAAGTAGACGTGCTTCAACTGTCAATCGCCACTTCCGCAAAGGGGCTTACGTTTCCCGGGCAGGCACGGTATTGCGAAGATTGGATCCGCAAGTTTTCTGAGTTGCAGAACATCACGTGGACACTGCCTCCTACGCATCACGAGATGAATGCGCGGCAGGTTATGATCCTAAGTAGTATCGCGATGGGGGTTCGCGGGGACCTAGTGGCGTTCCTTATCTTGAACTTGCACTAAAGCTTGACCCCAAAAACTCCTTTGCGGCTCACAATGTCATCAGGCTTTACGAATTTCGAGAACGCTATTCGGACATTCGACGAGTCGCCTCAATAATGGTAAAGAACCTACCTATCGGGACGGAGCGAGCCGACTTCGAGAGAACGGCGAAACGAGTCGCGAATTTGAAAGATGGTCCGCGTGCGACAGTCGCTAGCTTTTAGATAACCCACTGGAGCTTGCTCTGTCTCCAAAACGCTGCCCCACGTCATTGGTCGAAACCAGCAGCGTGTGGACTACCCTGATCGACGGTCGAAAAGTGCACGTCTCGGAATCTGCCAGCGGCGTTGAAGCCGTGAGGCAACCAATCATCCGCGCTGGTAAACTCAACCGCTCCCATGGCGAACTACATACCTAGCGTCGGCATGGAGGTTCACGCGGAGCTGGCGACCAACTCCAAGATGTTTTGCCGGTGCGAGGTTGCATTCGGCGGCGAGCCGAATAGCCGCGTGTGCCCCATCTGCCTCGGACTCCCCGGCACTCTGCCCGTCCCCAATCAAGCGGCCATCGAGATGGTCATAAGGACCGCCCTCGCGCTGAACTGCAAGGTCGCCATGCACAGCGTCTTCCACCGGAAGAACTACTTCTATCCGGACCTTCCGAAGGGCTACCAGGTCACCCAGTACGGCGAGACCAACCCCCTCGGTTACCACGGCTACCTCGAAATCCCTAAGCCCGGCGGCGGTACGAAAAGGATTCACATAAGAAGAGTCCACCTCGAAGAGGACACCGGCAAGCTGATGCATCTCCCCAGCTTCGGCGGTAAAGCCGGCGCCAGCGGCATCGACTACAACCGCGCGGGCACGCCCCTGATGGAGATCGTCACGGGCTTCAATCCGGAGACCGGCCAGCCCGATATCCAGACCCCCGACGAGGCAAAGGAGTACCTGACCCAACTGCGGCAGATCCTCCTCTACCTGGGCGTTTGCGACGGCAAGATGGAAGAGGGCTCCCTCCGGTGCGAGCCGAATATCTCCGTCCGCCTCGACAGCACCCAAGCTCTCGGTACCAAAACGGAGCTCAAAAACCTGAACTCCTTCCGCAGCGTCCAGTTCGGCGTCCAGTTCGAAGTCCGCCGCCAGATCGCCGTCCTCGAGCAGGGCGGCAAGGTCCTGCAGGAAACGCGCGGGTGGAACGAGCAGCGCGAAAGCAGCTTTCTCATGCGCGTCAAGGAAGAGGAGAACGATTACCGGTACTTCCCGGATCCGGACCTCATGCCAATGGTCTTCGAGGAGGCGTACATCGAAGGCCTCCGCGCCGGCCTGCCCGAGCTACCCCTCGCTAAGACCCTGAGATACCAGGAGAACCTCGGCCTCAGCCCCTACGACGCCAACATCCTGATCTCTGACTCGGCGTGGTCGGAGTACTTCGAGGAAGCCGTCGCCCTCGGTGGCGACCCCAAGGCGGTCTGCAACTGGATGAACGGCGAGTTCTCCATGTTTCTAAACAGCGACGGCATCACCGCCCGCGAAAGCAAGATTACGCCCGCCCATCTCGTCGACCTCACGAAGCTCGTCGCCTCCGGCGCGATCTCCGGAAAGATGGCAAAGGACGTATTTCGGGAGATTTTCCAGAACGGAAAAATGCCATCCGCAGTCATTAAAGAGCAGGGTGCGACCCAGATCACCGACGAGGCAGAGCTACTACCGATCGTTCAAGCTGTTTTGGCGTCTAGGCCAGATATGGTGGCGAAGTATCGGTCAGGTAACGTCGGCGTGAAGGGATTCCTCGTGGGACAGGTCATGAAGGAATCCGGCGGTCGCGCGAACCCGCAACTGGCGCAGAAGCTCGTTGGGGATGTTTTGGAGAGCGAATGAAACTTTGGCGATTGGGAATCGCGATCGCCGTCCTCGGACCGATCGCCACGGCAGCACATGCGGGGCAAACGGGCACGGGCCGCCTAGCTCAGATCTGGTCGTATGTGGACGCGCGTATGGACCAGCAGCAGGACGTCTGGTTCGACGAGGGTGATTTCCCCGTCACGATCCAGCTTCTGCGGATCAGCAGCGAGTCTCGGCCGAGCAACTACGACACCTGGACGAACCTCGGCTGGATGCTCGAGAACGTCGAAGATTGGGACGCGGCCGTACAGATCTACTCGCGCTATCGCGACCAAAACCCCAAGGACCCTGACCGAGCGCTCCCCCTCGGCGACTACTACGCCCGTAAACGCGAGTACGCCCCGATCCCCGCGATCCTAGAGCCGTACGTTCACCACAAGCCCACGCCTCACCCGAACCTTTACCGAATCCTCGCCCGCGCCTACGAGCGCCTCGGCAAGTTCCAAGATTCGAAGCGCGTCTGGCAGGTCTATATCGCCGCGTCTCCGAACGACCTCGCCGCCAAGGCAAACCTCAAACGGGTCGAAAAGAAGATCGCTTCGCCAAGCGCTCCCGCTCCAAAGGCGCGGTAAGCCACGGCATTCCCCGCGCAATTTTTGGGCGCCCCTGGCGCCCAAAAATTGCAACCTATTCTCTATGTGGTTAGGCGCGCAGCGCCTAACCACATAGCAACCGTCTGAGAGACTAAAAACAACATGGGCCCTTCTCAAAGGCGGCGCCTTATGAGAAAGGCCCTCATTGGATCGCGCCAAGTAAACTGACCTTCGTTGGTCGCCGCACCGGAAACCCGACTTCGCATCTCCGAAATCTTTGCCTCCGTTCAGGGGGAAGGGATTTGGTTGGGCGTCCCGAGCGTCTTCGTCCGCACGAGCGGCTGTAACCTTCGCTGCCGCTGGTGCGATACGCCTTACGCGAGTTGGAATCCGGAAGGTCCGGTGATGACCATCGCCGACATCGCGACCCAGGTGACCCGTTACGGCATAAAACACATCGTCATCACGGGCGGCGAGCCGATGCTCTTCGACGGGACGACCCAACTCGCAAGCATATGCCGCGAAAATGGCATGACGATCACGGTCGAGACCGCCGGCACGATCTACCGGGACCTGCCCTGCGACCTCATGAGCATTAGCCCGAAGCTCGCTAACTCCACCCCCGACGGCGATTGGCGGCAACGGCACGACCAGACGAGGTTGAATCTCCCCGTCTTGCAACGGCTCATCGACAGCTACCCATACCAGCTCAAATTCGTGGTGGGCGAGAACATCGCCCAAGACGTCCAAGAAATCGAAGCGTTGCTCGCCCAACTCAACGGGGTGGAGCCCAGCCGCGTACTACTGATGCCCGAGGGCACCGATTCCGCGACCCTCCACCGGCGCGCCCACGACCTCGTCTCCGTGGTGATGGCGCGCAATTGGCGCCTCACCACCCGCCTGCATATCGACCTGTTCGGCAATACCAAGGGAACCTAATTCGTGCGCAAAGCCCTCGTTTTCGCAATCCTCCTCTTCCTCGGCCTCTTCTTCACCGCCCGGTCGAGCTGCTCCAATAAGGACATGCTGCCTTACCTTGGCAAGTGGCCCGGGGGGTTCGTGGTGGGCGAGGTTCGGCGCGGACCGAACACGGCCATTGATCAAAAGCGATCTTCCTTGAAGGGGTTTGTCCAGATTTACGCCACGAACCGGAAGTTCAAGATCCACCTTGAAGGCGAGCAGGAGACGATCGACGTGGACGGCGACTGGACGCGAAAGGCAAGGCGAATGGACCTGCACGTCCAGCACGTGGTCATCGACGACCAAGGCGGAGCCGCCCTCCGCGACCCCAACCGCAAGTTCATTTTGCCCGACGATATCCGCGCCGCCTACTCGCGACCGCTTATCCTGGATCTCAGCGCCGATGGGAAAAGTCTCAATGGCTTGCCAATGAGCATCGGCGACCTAACCGGCCGCCACCTATTCGCCAAAGAAACGTATTAAGTACGGGCATGCTGTTCGACGACCCGACAAAACGCTATCCGCACCTGGTTCAGGCGCTCCACACGCTGGGCCGCCGCCAGACGAACCCAGGTGCGCAAATCAACGGGCCGGCAGGCGCTACCCTGATCCTTGTAACCTTTGCGACCCTGATCTTGGTTGGGGGAGGCTGGCCCCTCTTGTCCTTATTCCTGTATGGGCTCGCCGTCCTTCCGGCCACAAGCGCCATTCGCGTTGTGAGAAATGCAAAGCCTCCCATCTCGCCGCGAACCCGCGAGGCCACCCTCGTCGCCCAACGTATGACCCTAATGCTCACGAAGCGCAGGATCCACCGCGATCTCGATTCGGGCACCCTGGTGCTGCTCGAAGAGTGCGCGCGCAACTGGCTGCGGGCAAAAGCCGCCCTGGAAGCGCCCTTCTGGACGGCCGGCCTCGTGCCCGAACACTACCGCAACGTCCGCTCCCAGGCGCTGCAGGCACTGGATGACTCGATGGACGACGTCCTGATCGAGTTCCAAGCCTGGGTCCCCGACCACGTCCAGAATCGCGAAACCATCGACTACGTCGAGGAAGCGCTCGAGACCTTCGTCGGCAAGAGCAAGCGCAACGTCAATTTCCCGCCCCCTGCCTTCGTCCCCGTCCGCGTGATCGCGGATAAGTTACGCTCCCTCGCCGACGAAACGGAACGCATGTCCCGCGAGGCCCGCGTCGACCCCGAAGCAGTCGCCGCCACGGCGCCGGGCCGCTCCCTTGAGCAGACGTTGAGCGAACTCCGCTCCATCCAGCAGGCGGAGGAAGAGCTCCGCGAGAATCTTCGAGGTTAGTTGGTCCCCTCCGGCCGCCGGCGGGCGTAGTCCGCCCCTGGCTCCGTGCCAGGACGTGGGAGGACGTTCCGGAGACGGGTCTGAACTCCTGGGTATGTTTCGCCGACGTAGAATAGACTTGCGATGACGGCCAAGAAGAAGGTGGCGATAGGACTGATTTGCGGCGTCCCTTGTGTAGCGGCTCTCGTCTTGGGCGGCCTCATCTATCGCGACTACGGGGCGGTCGCCGCGAATTTAAGCGCGGAAAACGCGGCCGCGAAGAAAGACGGATTGCCCGTCACCGTTCAGGAATTTACGGAAAGACTCAAGGTGCCCGACGCCGAAAATGCGGCCCCGGAATACACAGCGATTTTCGCTGCAATGAAGGATTCGGCTTCGATCCAAGCGGCGACGAAGCAGCTAAGGGGGCCAAGCCCCGAACCTTCAAAGGCCGCCTTGCTGACACTTGATCCCGTACTTGCCCGAGCGCGAATTGCGGCCGCAAAGCCCCGATGCAATTTTGAACGCGACTGGGCGCACGGCACAAATCTTCCTTGCCCCGAAATTGGCGATGCGAAGACTCTCGCCAATGCGCTCTGTGGAGCCGCAAGGGCGCGAAGTAGGAATGGCGATCCTGTGGGCGCGCTAAAAGATGTCGCTGCCGTCCAAGCGATGGCTCGTAAGATTGGCGAAGAGCCAACCTTCTTGGCGATACTTGGTCAAGTGGCGTACGAGGCCGAGGCAGCCGCGACGTTTGACCGGATCGTCGATGATCATAGTGGCGATGTCGCATTCCTCCGATCGGCTAAGTCGACGCTCGAAGCGTTTGGACCCTTTCCAAGTTACCGGCACGCCCTGATCGGCGAATATGTGATGGCGCGGACGATCCCGCACACCAAGAAGGACCTTCTCGGCCTCCTCAGTGAACTGGATCGTGACGCGGATGTAATGGCCGATCCGGAATTGCCGGAGCCATCGGCAACCGTCAAATGGCTATTCAATTTTTCCGCCGTCCGCACGGCCTACGAGGACAAACTCGCCTACGCTTACCGGCGACTCTACGAGGCATGCTCGGACAATCCGGAGAACTGGGATGTCGATGAGGCGGCAGTTAAACGAATCGAAGAGGAAGTGGCCAAAGACCATTCGCCCTCAAACTATCTAGTGCAATGGTTCTTTCAGACGCTCGACTCGGTTCACCAGATGGTTGCCGACTTGATTGCCCGTCGGCATTTAGTGGATACGAAATTGAACCTTCTTATCGATCGTGCGCAGAGGGGATCGTTTCCGGCGGAACTGCCAAAGTACGGCGCCCACCGAATCGATCCGTTTAGCGGCAATCCTCTTGTCTATCGTAAGGAAAAGGGCGGCTATATTCTCTACAGTATCGGACCGGACCGAAGCGACGACGGTGGCCGCGACAGGGCGTCTGGCAGCCTCGGATCTAACTACGACATCGTTTCCCATCTGCGCTAAGGCCGTGGCTGCGCA